>Ga0213827_1000246_pt1 | contig 53666 bp, 51 predicted proteins | sample MC6MC0898MG_FD_180669 | JGI IMG/M metagenome (GOLD analysis project Ga0213827, IMG submission 180669) | Enriched soil aggregate microbial communities from Iowa State University, Ames, United States - MC6-MC0898-MG | ecosystem: Environmental > Terrestrial > Soil > Unclassified | place: USA: Iowa...
TGGGGGGCCGCCGCAATGGGCCATCCCTGGCCCAGTGCGGCTAAACCGGCGTCCTGCCGGTTTACCCCCCAAATCAATATCGGATTCCGGCCAGCGTGGTTAACGGGGCGCCTAAGATCAAAAACAACGCGAGGCGGCCTTAGAGCCGACCTGATCGCTGGGGCATGCGCGGTGTAGCTTCTACTTCCTTAGACGCTGACGAAGTCAGCCATCTTTTGATCTGGCTTTTGCTTTTGCTTTCGCTCTGGCTTTTGATTCTGGGCGCCCCGTTAACCACGCTGGCCGAACGCAGGCTTGAAGCCGTGGGTAACCCGGCAGGACGCCGGGTTAGCCGCCCCGCGCCATGGATGGCGCGTGGCGGCGACCCACGGATTCAAGCCGGAGTGAGGGAACACCGAGCCCAAGCGAGGTGCCGAGTGGTGGGGCAAGAGCGTTTTGCTTACTTTTGCGCTTCTCAAAAGTGAGCCGCTGTAAAAGCGGAACCATAGGTGGCCGTTACCGAAGAAATGGATATGCACTCGGTCTAATCCAATATCCTGATCGCACCACAATTGAGTAGATACCTATGCAGCTGCAGGATCGCCAACCCTGCCGCCAACTGACAAGGGGCCCTGTTCAAGCGCCCCCCCTTGGGATCAGAACAACGCCAGGGTGTAGTTGACCGACACGCGGTTCTGGTCCTGGGAATACTCGCTGGGCACGCCACTGCGCATCGTGCCGTTACGCCAGCTGAACCCGACGCCCTTGAAGGTGCCGCTCTGCACCACGTAATCCAGCGCCAGGTCGCGCTCCCACTCTTTCTCGTCGGACCCGCTCGCCATACGGATATGGGTACCCTTGAGGTAAGTGACCGACGCCACCAGCCCTGGCACACCCAAACCGGCGAAGTTGTAGCCGTATTGGCCGAACGCCGTGCGCTCGCCGGCCCGGGTGAAGCTGGTGATCAGGCGGTCGGTGAACAGGTAGATACTGCTGCCGGCCGCACCTTCGTTGGTATTGCCCTGGTTGGCCTGGACAAAATTGCCACTGTCGGAGACGTTCTGGTAACCGAGCAGGAAGGAGTTGCCACCCAGGGCGTAGGTGAACATCGCACTCCAGGTGTCGTTGTCGATTTTGCCGGGGGTGTCCCCCAGGCCACTGACCCGGTACCCGGCGGCCCGACCCGAGGCGGTGTCGTTGCGGCCATCGGCGTCGGTCTTGAAGTAACGCAGGTCGGTGGTCAGCGACTGGCCTTCGCCCAACGGCAGCACATGCACCAGACCGCCGAAATGCTGCACGTAGTAGTCTTCCAACTGGGCTGCGTAGTATTGCAGGGTCAGTTGTTTGCTCAGCTTGTAGTCGGCACCGGCAAACAGGAACTCATTGCTCTGCTGGGTGCCACCGGCCACCGCGAGCCCCGAACTGTTGGTCGAACCACGGCCGGTCGCGTGTTCCAGGCGACCACCGAGCAGGGTCAGGTTGTCCACTTCCTTGGAGGTGATCATGCCGCCCTCGAAGGTTTGTGGCAGCACGCGACCATCGTTGGCCACCAGGATCGGCAACTTCGGTTGCAGGGTCCCGTAGCGGGCCTCGGTCTGGGAAAAACGCACCTTGCCGGTCAGGCCCAGTCGGCTCCAATCGTCCACCGCACTGCCATCGCTCTCATCCGGAATCATCGAGCTGCCACGGTGATTGCCTTTACCGCCGTCCAGGCGCACCCCCTGCAAACCCAGCGCGTCGACCCCAAAGCCGACGGTGCCATCGGTGAAGCCGGACTTGTAATCGAGAAAGAAGCCCTGGGCCCATTCGGCGGTCTTGCTTTGCCCGGCGGGACCGGCACGATCGCGGTAGTCGTTGTTGAAGTAGTAGTTGCGAAACCCCAGGGTGGCCTTGCCGTCCTTGATGAAGTCAGCATGGGCCAGGGGTGACAGGAGCACCCCGCTGGTGGCGAGCAGAGACAGGCGAACGAAAGGATTTATGGTCATTTTTATTTCTCCAATGGGTGCGGTCGACAATCCGCGGGCGCGGGGCATGAAATGGCCCGTTGCACCTGGCTTCGACTTTCTTGTTATGGCTGTGGCGGGTGAAAGCGTCAGTCGGGCAGCCACTCTTGCAGCGTCAGCTCGACCGTGATGAACGTGAGGTTTTTGCCGCGTTCCAGGCGGCCGGCGTACAGCTTGCCATCGGCATCGGCAACCACGGCCTGCAGGCGACTTGCACCGCTGAGGATTTCGCCGCTGACGCTGAGGATTTCCACCCCCGGGCCAGGCACATGGATCTGGATCATGCCTTCGCGACCCAGGTAGCTGAGCTGCCCGTCAATCAGGCTGCCCACCCCCCCCCGCACCACCGCCAAAGCAATACCGTGTTCTTTGCACAGGGCCTCGGCGCTGTCGATCAGGTCTTCGTTGGGCTTGAGGCGGGCGATCACCAGGCGGCCCAAGCGGCCGTCCTGGACCAGGGAATCTTCGGTTACGGCAACACTCATGACAGCTCCTTGAGGACGGGATGCAGCAGGTTGAAATGGGTTTCCGCGTCAGGCTGTACCTGGTAGGCCACCTGGTCGAACAAGCACAGGCGAATCGTCAGCGGTTCGCTGCCGACAATCAGTTTGTCCAGCACCAGATGCCCGCCGTGCTGCTCGCCATTGCGGTCGAGAAAACCGGCATGGCAATGCAACAGCGGCGCGCCCCGGGCATCACGCCCCACGGTGATGGCGCCACTGATAAAGGTGATGTAGCCGTCCAGGACCACCGGCTGGCCGTAGTCATACGGACGTTCGGGCTGGTCGGTGACGATCATCCGGTGATAGCTCAGGTGCGCGGCGCCACCACACAGGATGCGCCCCACGGCGCTGCCGTAGCGTCGGCCTTCGAGCGCCTTGAGCACCCCGGCCGCGACGTTGCTCGCCAGGGGCAGGACGATGCGCAGTTCTTCGCAGCTGGGCACCTCCAGGTCCAGCAGGCGCGGGGCCAGGGACGGTCCCTCGTGAATAAACGTACGCACCCCGGCACGTTCAGCGAAATGCGGCGTCATCAGGCCACCTCCTGGCGTTCTTCGAGCAGCGCGCGGATCTGTTTCTTGACGATCTTGCCGTAGCCCGACTTGGGCATTTCGTCCCAGCGCACAAAACGCTTGGGCCATTTGTAGCGGGCGATACGCGGCTCCAGATGGGCCAACAGCTGTTCGTCGCTGACCTCGCAGGTGGTGACGATCACGGCGTAGCCGGACTCGCCCCACTTCACGTCGGGCATGCCCAGTACAGCGGCTTCGGTCACCGCCGGATGGCTGAGCAGGGCTTCTTCGATCTCCCGTGGGTACACGTTGGAGCCACCGGAAATGTACATGTCCGAAGCCCGCCCGGTGATGAACAGATAGCCGTGTTCATCCACATGGCCGAGGTCGCCGGTGTGGAACCAGCCGAACTTGAAACAGGCTTCGTTGGCCTGGGGGTTGTTGTAGTAGCCGCTGAACACCGCCGGCCCGCGCACGCAGATTTCACCGTCGATACCGCTGTCCAGTTCGTTGCCGGCGTCATCGAGAATCGCCACTTGCATGCCGGTGCGCGGGTAACCACAGCTACCGACCTTGGCCTTCGACGAGTCCTCGCTGTCGTGGCAATCGGCGGGCAGCACGGTGATGTTGCCCGTCACTTCACCCAGGCCGTAGTACTGCACCAGGACTTTGCCCAACTTATTCAGGGCATGGCGCTGGTCGGCGCGATACATCGGCGCACCCGCGTAGATCAGGTGGCGCAGACTGCTGTGGTCGTAGCGGTCGACAGCCTCGCTTTCGGTGAGCATCTTGACGATGGTCGGCACGGTGAACAGGTTGTCCACGCGGTATTCCTGGACCAGGCGCCAGGCTTCGTCGCAGTCCAGTTTGTCGCTGGCCGGCAGGATGCAGGCCGCGCCCCGGGCGACGTTGACCAGCGCATGGATGCCGGCGCCGTGGGACAGCGGCGCCAGGACCAGCGAACGCGAATGCTGATTCAGGCCCGGCATCAGGTCGGCGATATGGTTGGTGATGACAAACGCCATCTGGCCGTGGGTCAGCACCCCGGCCTTGGGATGGCCCGTGGTGCCCGAGGTGTAGAAAAACCACAGCGGGTCGTGGTACTTCACTTCGGCCGGACGGAAGCTGGCCTGCAGCGCGCGGCCCTCCTCCAGCAATTGCTCGTAGCCCAGTTCGCCGGCGCGGGGCTGACCGATGGCGATCACCTGTTGCAGGCTCGGCGATGCCCCACGCACGGCGTCGACATAATGCTCCAGGCCTTCGTCATACAGCATCGCCACCGCGCCGCTGGAACTGCCCAGGTAGGCCGCTTCCGCCGGGGTGATCCGCACGTTGGTCGGCACCCACACGGCGCCCAGGCGGAACGCGACCCAGGCACTTTCGAACAGCGGCAGGTTGTTGCGCGAGTGCACCAGCAGCTTGTCGCCTTTACCCAGGCCGCGCGCGCGCAAGGCGGCAGCGACACTGTCGACCCGCCGGGAAATTTCTTGCCAGGAATGCTCGCGGCCGTTGCGAATGAAGCCCGGCGCATCCGGATAGCGACGCGCGACCTGGTTGAGCATTTCCCCCAGATTCATGACGTTGTCGATGCCCATCATTGCGCGCGCTCCAGAATGCTCACGTAGTTGGTCACCGCCGCGCCGCCCATGTTGAAAACCCCGGCGCGATCGGCCTTGGGCAACTGCATGTCGCCGGCCTGGCCGCTGAGCTGCATGGCCGCCATCACGTGCATCGATACGCCGGTGGCACCGATGGGATGGCCCTTGGACTTGAGGCCGCCCGAGGGGTTGATCGGCAGGCGCCCGTCCTTGCGACTGATGCCTTCGGCGATGACCCGCGCACCTTGACCCCGCTCGGCCAGGCCCATGGCTTCGTACTCCAGCAATTCGGCGATGGTGAAGCAGTCGTGGGTCTCGACCAGGGACAGGTCGGCCAGGCTCAGCTCGGCCCGCTGCAGGGCCTGTTGCCAGGCGCGGGCGGCGCCTTCGAAATAGGTCGGGTCGCGCCTGGACAGCGGCATGTAGTCGTTGACCTGCACCGCGGCCCGGAAGCGCACGGCATGGCGGCGCTCCCCCAGCAGATCCGCGCGGCTGATCACCAGGGCGGCTGCGCCATCGGTGATCAGCGAGCAGTCGGTGCGTTTCAGCGGCCCGGCCACGAACGGGTTTTTTTCCGATGGCTGACGGCAGAACTCATAACCGAAATCCCGCCGCATGTGGGCGTACGGGTTCAACACGCCGTTGGCGTGGTTCTTGGCCGCAATCATCGCCAGCGCATCGGACTGGTCGCCGTAACGCTCGAAGTAGCTTTGGGCAATGTTGCCGAACACCCCGGCAAAGCCGCCCTCGATGTCGGCTTCTTCCTTGGCGTAGCAGCACTTGAGCAGGATCTTGCCCACCTCGGCGGTGGGCAGGGTATTCATCTTCTCGAAGCCCACCACCAACGCATGTTGACTTTGCCCACTGAGGACCGCTTGCAGCGCCGAATGGATCGCCGCGGAGCCGGTGGCACAGGCATTCTCCACCCGAACCGAGGGCGTGAAGCGCAGTGCCTCAATGTGGTTGGCCAGCAGGGACGAGGGGAAGTCCTGGTACACAAAACCGGCATTGAAGTGGCCAATGTGGATGGAGTCGATCTGCTGCGGCGCGATGTCGGCATGTGCCAATGCGCCAACGGCGGCCTCGGCCATCATCATCTCGGGATCGAGGTGGTCGAACTTACCGAATGGGGAGTGATACCAGCCTGTGATAACGGGCGATCGCATAAGGTGTTCCTTGCATGAATGGTGTTTGCAAGGGCGATAGCAAGAGCGGTGCCAAAGGCTGGTAAGGCCCGTGCAGGCCTTATGGAACGGGGCTTTGCCCGATGGATGTGAGGCCCAGGCAGCTGTCGCCTGGACAGCGGCGGGAGACACTTCGGGAGACACCTGTCACTTCAGTTGTATCGTCTGGGCCAGATGATTCTCCAGCCAGTCAGCGCGCTTGCGCCTCGCGAGTCACTTGCAGGCAAGCGTGCTGTGCGCTCTCGATGAAGGTGGCGATGCAGGGGTTGTGATTGTCGGCCTTCCACACCGCCACCACCTCGATAACCGGGGCATCGCGCAACGGTTTGAAGGTGGTGGTGGCCAGGCGCATGTTGCACATCGAGCGCGGCACGATCGCAATCCCCAAGCCTTCGCCCACCAGGTTGACGATGGTTTGCTGCATGTTGATTTCCAGCCCGATGTTCGGAGTGACACCGTGCTGCAGGCAGTAGTTGAAAATCATGTCGTGCAAGGCGGGAGCGATCCGCCGGGGCACGATGATGAAGGTTTCCCCTGCCAGTTCCCGGGGGTCGATCAGCGCCTGCTCGAGGAGCCGATGGCCCGGCGGCAGGACCACGGTCATTTCTTCGCGAAACAGCGTCACGGTTTCCAGGCCAGAGCAGTCCTGCGGGCGGTACATGATCGCCACGTCCTTGTTGCCGCTGCTGATGTCCTGGGCCAGGTCCAGGGGCAAGGTCTCGGTCAGCTTCAGGCTGACCTGGGGAAACTGCGCGGCGTAGCGCCGGGTAATCGCCGGCGTAACGCTGTAGGCCGTCGACATCATGAACCCCACCGACAGCTCGCCCGCTGCCCCCCGCGCTGCGGCCAAGGCGTTGCGCTTGGCCTGCTCGAACGCCGCAAACACCGTGCCGGTATCCAGGTAAAAACGCTGCCCGGCTTCGGTGAGTTCTACCCGTCGGCGTGAGCGATCAAACAGCCTGACCCCCAGTTCATCCTCCAGCAAAGCGATCTGCCGCGACAGCGGCGGTTGCGAGATATGCAGGCGTTCTGCGGCACGACCAAAGTGCAGCGTTTCTGCCAGGGTGCGGAAATATTGCAGATGGCGCAGCTCGATCATGATGCTCTCAAAGGTATCAATAGATGATTTATTATGGATTGGAAAATATAAGTGTGCCTCGTTACTGTCATTCAACGCCATATCGACGGCTGCATCACAAGTGCGGTGAGTCGACATAGTCACGAGCTATACAATAATAAAAGGTGACGCTGATGCCTTCTGTACACGAAAACCCTTCGTTTACCCGAGCCCACACAACCTCCGCCTACCCTGAATGCGATATTGCCCACGACTCCGACCCCTACGTGCGCCAAGCCTTTCGCCGCGCACTGCGGCTCATGGAGCGCGGTATCGCGGTGCTGATCCAGGGTGAGACCGGGACTGGCAAAGAGGTCCTGGCCCGTGCGCTGCACGAGCACAGTCAGCGCCACGCCGCGCAACTGGTTGCCCTCAATTGCGCGTCCATCCCGGAAACCCTGATCGAAAGCGAACTGTTCGGTTATGCCCGCGGTGCGTTCTCCGGGGCCCTGCCCGGCGGCAAGAAAGGCAAGGTGGCCCAGGCCGACGGCGGCACCTTGTTTCTCGATGAGATCGGCGATATGCCCTTCGAACAGCAAACCCGCCTGCTGCGGGTCATCGCCGAACGCGAGATCACCCCACTGGGGGCCGAACGCAGCGTACCGGTGAACTTCGCCTTGATCTGCGCGACCCACCAATCCCTGACCCAACTGGTGGAAAGCGGCCGTTTTCGCGAAGACCTGTTCTATCGCATTGCCACCGGCGTGGTGCAACTGCCGCCCCTGCGTGAACGCACTGACCGAGCCGAACTGGTGTGCAGCATGGTCGCCAACGAATTGCCCGGTTGCGACCCACGCCAGATGATCAGCGCCGAGGTCTGGCCCCTGCTGCTCGGCCATGGGTGGCCCGGCAACCTGCGGCAGATGCGCGCGGTGATCCGCTACGCCTGCGCGGTAAAGGAAGGCGCGCGCATCCAGCGCTGTGACCTGCCCGCCGATTTCCTCGCCCAAGCCGGCGCTCAGCCTGGGTTGCCGACCCGGCCCCAGGTGCAGAACGTCACGCCGATTCGCCCGAGCAGGCCCACCGCCGCTCCCATGGGTGAGCGCGAGGACGTACTCGGCGTGCTCATCGACTGCCGCTGGAACATGACCGCGGCGGCCCGTGCGCTGGGCATCTGCCGACCCTCGCTGTATCGCGTCCTGCGGCGGCTGGACATCGCGCCGCTGAAGAACCAGTTGGCGCTGGGCAGCTTCGCCCCGTCCTGACGGTTTACCCCCTGCTGTTCATCGAAAAGCCGGCCACTTCCCGTGTATCGGCAAGGCCGACCTGCGTCCAGATCAAGGAATAACAACAATGAATGCCTCAGCCAATTTTGCGCCGATCAGTTTTTCTCTCAAGGGCCGTAACGCACTGGTCACCGGCGCCGCGCGCGGCATCGGCTACGCGATCGCCGTGGCCCTGGGTCAATGCGGCGCACGGGTCGCGATCTGCGACCTCGACCACGACGCCGCAGAACGGGCCGCCGCCCAGTTGGGTGAGTTGGGCATCGATGCCATCGGCCTGGGCGTGGACGTTGCCGACGAGCAACAGGTGCAGGCCATGGTCAGCCAGGTGGGCCTGGCGTTGGGCAACATCGATATCCTGGTCAACAACGCCGGCATCGTCTCGACCTTGCCCCTGCTAGAAGTCAGCGCGGCGGAATGGAAGCGCGTCATGGCGATCGACCTCAACAGCGTTTTCTACTGCGCCAAAGCCGTACTCCCCGGCATGATGGCCCGCCGCTGCGGACGGATCATCAACATCGCCTCCGTCGCCGGCAAACGCGGCGGCGGCCTGCTCGGCAACAGTTGTTATGCCGCCGCCAAAGGCGGCGTGATCGCCCTGACCAAGGGCCTGGCCCGCGAGGCCGGCCCCTTCAACATCACCGCCAACGCCGTCTCCCCCGCCCTGACCGAAACCGACATGACCAGCACCCTGAGCACCGAAGCACGGGCCAAAGTGTTGGCAGACATGCCGTTGGGCCGAGCCGGAACCCCCCGCGACATCGCCGCCGCCGTGTGCTTCCTGGCATCGGATGCGGCGAGTTTTGTCACTGGGGAAATCATGGATGTGGATGGGGGGTATATGCGCGATTAGGGGATCGGCCTGCTCGTATTCCCATACTGTTCCCATAGCGCCTTTTTCCAGACGCCAGAAACCACAAACCCCCGAATTTCTCTAGGAAAATCGGGGGTTTGTGTTTGCAGAATGTGGCGGTGAAGGAGAGATTCGAACTCTCGATACGCTGCCAGGCCATCAAAGCCCAGTATTACCGGGGGGCCAACGGGCCCACATGCCTAAAGAATGTACCACAGCAATGTACCAATCGATCAAGCAACCATACGCATTAACTTCTTATACCAAGGCTGCGCCGCCTTTCCGACTCTGACTTCTCTCAATTGGTCAGCCGCCTTTAGAGCCTTCTCGAAAATAGTAATGGCTTCATCGAAGGACTCAACGTTAGTCACTCCCTCCGTTAGAACACCTCCTTCAGTGATGTCCTGGACGACGCTATCAATGAACTGATAGAACCGAACTACAAGCTCAGCTTCGTCAGCGTCCAGCTTTCCGATTGCGTCGAGGTTGTTGAGATAAACACGACAGTAGTGATCGGGAATCTTGACCTGAACCGATTGCGCCGTGTCATCTCCTTCTCCTCTGCCCCTTAATTCCTCAGCCTGTTCTTTGAGGCCTTTAAGATAGGCGCGCTCCTCTGCGATCTCACAGATTGCGTTGATCTCCGCGAAAATCGCCAGACCAATCGTGCTTCTCTCCTTTGCCGCTTTCAGGAACCAAAGCACTATCGCAGTGATGAGGGGTAGGGTGACTTTGAGCAGAATTTCCATGGTTCCTCCTGGGTGGTCCCCAGCTTTTAGCAAAGTACCTATCGAATTTCAGGAAAATTTGTGAGACCCCTTATTAAGGTTTGCGCGCCCGCACCTACCCCCGTGGGTGCCCTTGCGTGTGCGCACTCCCGGTTATTCATACGCGCCCACATACTCGCGCCACTGTAAGCAGACCGAGGGCACCATGGGGTCCCGAGCTGATGACCTCCTGAGGAGCAGCTTTCTTGCGTTGCAATAGACCTTGCCCTAATGCAGCGTTGCAGCGAACAAAGAAAAGTGTTGCGTTAGAGTTGACGTAAGATTTTTGCAACACTACCGTAGGGACATCTTAAGACTTCATTGCAACACTCCCTCGGAGATTCAACCATGCGCATCGGATACGCTCGGACTTCTACCCTTGAACAGGTTGCAGGCTTTGAGGCCCAGGAACGGGAGCTCACCTCCGCTGGTGTCGAGAAGCTCTACAAGGAGCAAGTCTCCTCAATTGCAGATCGGCCAGAGCTTGAGAGGATGCTCCAGGACCTCCGCCAGGGAGATCTTCTGGTGGTCACCAAGCTTGACCGTTTGGCTCGTAGCGTCCACCACCTTGGGGAAATCCTGAAGAGACTCGATGAGATAGGAGCTGGGCTGAATATCCTGGGCATGGGCATAGACTCCACGACTGCAGGAGGTCGCTTGATGCTGAACGTATTAGGTTCAGTGGCTCAGTTCGAACGGGAGATGATGCTTGAGCGTCAACGGGAAGGCATTGCGAAGGCCAAGGCTGATGGTAAGTACAAGGGCAGGAAGCCCAAAGGAGAGCCCCTGCTGGATCGCATCTTGGCTCTCAAGGCGGAAGGTTTGGGTGATACTGCGATAGGTAAGGAGTTGGGCCTAGATAGGACGACCGTATTCAGGGTCCGCAAGGCCGCTCAGGTGGTAGAGGAATGACAGGAGGGTCTTTAGGGATCCTCAATCGCACAATTAGATAGCAAGCTAATTATTGCAAATGGATCATTTTGAGACTATCTGTTTCGGTCTCCTTCGGAACCTCCTCGGGACTCCTCTGATGACCTCCACCAGAATACCTCTCCTGCACTCTTTTAGGGTTGACCTCAGGGGTTCTCAGGGCTTCACTGAGGATCTCTCAAAGACTGCAAGGAAGCGCTCATGGCGGACAACTACTCTGTAGAAGCAATCTCCCCCGCTGGTGAACTCATCTGGCCTTGCCTGCTGAAACCGGACACTAAGTTCGATGAAGCTGGTGTCTACAAGACCAAGCTGAAGGTCCGTGCTGACGATCCTTTGGCTGTGAAATTCCAGGAGCTCCTGGAGAAGGTCCAGCAGGAAGAGCACGACCGCCAAGTCCAGGAAGCTGAGTCGAAGAAGAAAGGCTCTGGTAAAAAGGTCAAGCTGGCAGACCTGCCTTCGGAGGAAACCGAAGAGAACGGTGTGGATTATCTGGTCTTCAACTTCAAGTCGATCGCGAGTTACACCGACAAGAAGACTGGTCAAGTGGTTGAGCGCAAGATCGCTCTGTTCGATGGCAGAGGCAAAGCCCTGACCCCTGACCTGAAGATCGGCACTGGCACTGTTGCACGTATCTCCGTCTTCGTTTCCCCGTTCTACACCGCCCTTCTGGGTACTGGTGTCACCCTGCGTATCCGCGCAGTGAAGATCCTGAATTTTCAGCTTGAGCCTGAGCTTATGGCAGTAGACTTTGGCTTCGCTAACGATGAGGGCCACGAATAGTTCAGAAAACTTCTTAAGAGAACCAAAGGTGATCTAGATGGCGAAGTCTCTGTTTCATTCGGCAAGCCCCCAATGATGGATCTCAGGAAGCGCTCCCTATCTTTCAGCCGCGCTGACAGATGTAGTTTTTTTGAGTTGGCCAAGGAATACGTTGACACAATTTGACGGGCTCGCCTCTAAACATAAAAAACCGGAACAATGTTTTTGAAATTTATGGATCGGAGTTTTCACCATGGCAACGAAAAAAATACTTACAGTCGGATTATCGCTGGCAGCCGAAGAAATTGAGTACTGCCCATTCAACTCCGACACCTCGCTTTTAGACTGGGACATTATTATATTCAACCCAGACATAGACGCTTTCCTTAGCCATGCGGAATTATTTCAAGGAAAACCATGTTTAACTGATGACAAATCCTTCAAGTTAAAAGCAACTTGTGAGCACTGGCGGCGCGAAATCAAAGAAGCTGTAAATAACGGAAAGAACGTATTTGTTTACCTATCCGAACTGGTTGAAGTCAGCGTTGCCACCGGAGAAAAGCGAACCTCAGGAACAGGCAGAAACCAAAAAGTCACCCGCATCGTGACCGAATACAACAACTACAATTGCCTCCCCATTGAAATAAAGCCGATAAAATCAAAGGGACAGGAAATAAAAATAAACGCTAAGAATGCAGATTTTTTATCTTCCTACTGGCACGAATTCTCTTCAACTTCAAAATACAATGTGCTGATAGCAGGTGAGTTATCACCATGCCTACTGACTAAACATGGGGACAAAACGGTTGGGGCCGTGCACCACTCAAAAAACTCAAACGGGTCGATTGTCTTCTTGCCGGACATGGATTTTTACCCGGAAAATTTCATTACTGACGACGGCGAGTGGACAGAGGAAGCTGATCAGTTCTCGGGGCGCTTTATTAAAGCGATAATCAGCATGGATAGAGCTCTAAAAAGCGTAGACGAACTCACCGCTGAACCAGATTGGGCAAAATCCGAACAGTACAAATTAAATCAAGAGGAAAAGTTAGCAAGCGAGTTACTGATCATTGAGTCCAAGCTGGAGGAAGTACAAAGAAATAAGGAGCTCGTTATTGATAAAATAAGGGAAGCCGGCAGGCTCAGAGACTTACTATTTGAAAAGGGAAAGCCATTAGAACGCGCGATTCTAGAGGCACTCAAATTAATTGGATTTTCTGCTGAAAATTATAGCGACGAAAAATCCGAGTTTGATGTTGTATTCGAATCCCGTGAGGGTCGACTCATCGGCGAGGCAGAGGGTAAGGATAACAAAGCCGTTAACATTGAGAAGCTTCGACAGCTTACAATGAACATCCATGAAGATCTAGAACGAGAAGAAATATCCACCCCTGCTAAATCAGTGCTTTTTGGTAACGCTTATAGACTTAGCCCCATTCATGAAAGACCAGACCCTTTCACTGACAAGTGCAAATCTTCCGCTACCACCACTTCTACAGCTTTGGTTTTTACTCCAGATCTATTTCAAGCAGCCCTATATTTGTCCAATAAAAAAGATGCGAAATTTGCCACAAAATGTCGCCTCGCAATTTTTAGAACTGTAGGAAGAGTAGTTTTTCCTGTCGCGGGGGCGTAGCCAGCCATCACAGCAAGTACATCGGGAGGGGGGGCTGCCTGCTCATGAGCTTCAATCATCCTCAAGGGTGTCACTGCGACCTCCAGCGAGGCCCCTCCTTTTGGATTAAGCACTTCGGGATCCTCCTTAGGACTTCCTCCTGATCACTCTCCCATTCTCCTCTTGAGCCCTTCCCTATAGAGAATCCCGCCGACCTCCAAGAGAACCGCAAGATCATCCTCGTGTAACTCCTCCTGCTTTAGCTCAATCCAACCCGCGAGATTCGCTAGGGCATCGTCCAGGCCCTGGGTGCTCCCCTGGATGTCTAACAGCTCTGCCCTCGCCTGCATTGCCTGAATGATTGGATTGATCATTGGGTGCCCTCCTCAGAAGCCAACTTGAATGCAACGCGGGTCCCACATAAACTTAGAAGTCTGGAAGGGGCGCGAAAGCACCTGGCAAAGCTGATTTTGCCAAAAAAAGCATATGCCAGACTCTAAAAATTAGCTCGATATCTTTTAACGTATCCACAGCAACAACCTAACTCACCTTGCGCAAGTTAGGTTGGAACCCGTCTATCTAAGCAAATAAAGCCGCTTTAACACAAAACATTTAAAACTCAATAAAAACAGAGCAGCGGCAAACTATGGAACTTCATTGAAATATAGTCTCAGCATATTCATGATGTTATCAACCTTTTGCTTCTCCGCTGAAGGTGCTGAGATTGTACTTACTCGCCCCAAACTTCTATGGGCAATATCGCCGCGCTCTTGGCCGAAGCTCGTCAAATTCGCTGCCAAACTCTGATCAATTTCATCCAGCCCCTTGCCAAGTACAACTGAAATAAGCTTTAAAGTTTCACCTTTCACCCCATTATTTTCATTTACCCTTTCCTCCATTTTAATTAGTAACTCGTTAACCCTCCTAAAAAAAGCGGCCTCATCATATTGATAATCGAATGGCAATGAAGCGCCACAAAGCGAGGCGAAGACATAGATCCATGGCATAGTGGAAATTTTAGGGTAAGGTGGTTTCGACACCATTTTCTTAAGGCGCGCCAACTCATCTCGGGCTTTTCTTTCTAGATAATCCTCTATCTCGGCATGTATCAGAAAACGATAGGCAGCCAAAAATTCTAGATCAGCAACAAAGTTCGCAATATCATGCAATTCAGTTTGCAATTGATCATGAATAAACTTCGCTTCAAGCCTTCGGCAATTCGACTCCAAGGCAACAAAGAACGTGCTGGCCGGCATTTATTGAATCCTTTGGCTAGCAGGATCAAACACCTTCCCCATCAAGCCAGCGATGCGTTCACTCCAAATTCTTATTCGAGACTTTGTTGCAGTAAGGCTTTTTGTCGTCTTCTCTATTGCATCCTTAAATTCTGAAATCTGGCAGACTTCATTAAAGGCATTTCGTACTTCTCCCGCATGCTCTACACACCAAGATGCGACATTAGGATCAGAGAAGGTTCTTGCCAAGCAGTCGAAGACCGCTCGATTAATACGGCGTTCATACCCCGTGGAATTATGCTTCTTGAATGCATCCCTACCAAATATCGCGCGCGCCGTTTTAAGTGCCAAATCTAAACTATTGAAATTTTTCTCCAATATATCTTGAACGCCACTCCAGTTCTCTTCGTAATGCCGAACTGCAGAGTCCAAAAACAGCTTTAAATCACCACTGTAAGATGGAAGAGAATCATTAAAAGCAATAAATCTCAAGACCAATTCCGAGTCTCTCATGCGCCGATCAAAGCCACTACCAAAAATCGACACAAATGCCTCGCTACGCTCAATATAGGCATCAATAGCATCCATTAACATCCCACCCACAAGCGCTCTGCGCAGCTCTTGCGGAGAAAGCTGGAGACTTCCGCTATTCAACCGATAGAACATGGCGTAAAGAAATTTCTCATCCCCCCAATTTCTAATCAACGTAGTACGAATAGTACTATTCTCGAAATAGTTCCGATCAGACGACTCAAGCTTATTGAATTCCGCTCCATTCAAGTCAGTCCTAATATCTAGACCCTTGAGAACCAGATCGCCTTCAATAAAAGACTTTAGGGCTATAAGCCGTTGCTTACCATCAATCACCATGAATTGGCCGCGATTATCCTTTTTCTCTGCGAGCACTATATTTGGTATTGGCATTCCAACGATGATTGATTCTACAAGCCGGCTTTGCCTAACAGGATCCCACGCGGCGCGGCGCTGAAAAGTAGGATCGAGATCGATATTCTCCCTTTTTATCTGATCGTATAAAGTTCCAACTGTCCAGTCAGTATTGAGGACAACTGAGTTCCTAAACTCTATACCGCCAACCAGATCACCTTCATCCTCCTGCTGATCATCAGGAATGACCTCTTCGAGAAAATTGTTACTGTCAGATTCCATAACCACTCCGTTCTCTGTCCAAATACGTTAAAGATTATGCCCCGACAGTGAGCTTAAGCAAATCAAAAACAGTATTCAGTACGGATATTTTTTCCGTGCAAGGCCGCTAAATACCACTATCGAGCGCTAGATTCTGCCAATGACGGATGTGCTGCTTGGGCCGTATAAAAACGATGCGGGCGGCCGAATTCAAATGCCTAATCACTAGCAATGCTATTGGGTGATCAAATCAGTGAAATTACGCAACCCTAAGAAAGTCACTGATCGACAACCCTACAGGTTCCAATGGCGGAAACGTCACGAGAACGCCTATGGCGAAAACAGCTAGACACTAGAACTGCTTCCTAGTCAGTAGACCTAACATCGCCCTTACTACACCACCCTTAAGCCATCTCAGGCACCTCAAAGACGCCGCTGGGTTCCTTTTCCCCCGTAAGCAACCACCAGCGGTAAGCAGGGAAAACTTTTGCTAGCACCTCCAACTCCTCGGCACCTACACGAGCCTTGCCCCGCTTGATGTTCTGCCAACGAGGGTAGGACGTGTCTCCTGCTTCAGTCAGAGCGGTAATCGACGCTTTCCCTATCAGCAGCAACGCACGCTCAACGATTCCCATGAAATTCCTTATGAAAAGAGTGGACTGATAAAATCATTTATGTACTATGTACACATACATATAGCGCATCCATAGAACGCGTTCATTGTACCCTTAAGGTAACTATCAAGCACTAATCCATCCACCAAGGCTTCCCCCAGGAACGCCCCAAGGGATCCCTTCATGCCCAGAAAAGGAGTCACCAAATGATCAAGAAGACGACAGCCAACGAATGGACCCAAGCAGCCAAGACACCCGGAACCCTCCTCAAGCATCGCAAGCGGGGTAGCACCTACAGCTTCACCGATAGTGATGCCCTAAGCGGTCAGGTCCTCGCGGTGGCTCTTTATGACGGTCAGTCGGGACGAGAGGACTTCCTAGTGGAGGCTCACGAAGAGGTCATTGAGAACGGCCATGAGATCACCACGGGGCCTTAGCGCCGTTGAGAGAACTCATGGAAACAAGGCATTCACGTTTTGCACCCGCCTAATCGACTACCTGACAGGACAAGCCAATGACCGACTTCATCAAGCAGCTTCCCAAGGATGCCCCTAAAGAAGCACTTCCGTTCCTTGCGGATCTCTTTCATTCAGCCTGGGCCGACTCTGGGGACCTGAATGAAGACACCCTGGCATTACTCACCTGGGCCGAAACGCAATCCACCCGTGCTCAAATGAAGGCACTCGAATCGGCACTCGAATCGGACCACCACACGTGGGCAAAGAACTTTGTTTACTTGGACTCCTGGAGGTTCGCCTATGGCGCCTTCAACGTTACTACGGGATGTCAATGGGCGCGCCATAGCTTCCAAGAATGGCTGGAGGTCGGCGCCTTCAACGAGCCTGCATGGACTTGGCGAGCATTGAAGGGTCTCCAGTTCGGGACCAATCCGATTCCGCTCCAGTCACTGCTTCCGCCAGCCCTTCGAGACCTCTTGAAGGTCTCCCCTGCTAGGGAACTACCCAGGCGTAAATCCTGAAGGAATCCGAGGGTGCTGCTCCGTGAAATCTGCAAGGACGTAGGTCAGATCGTTCACCAGATTTCACGCAGGAGTTCCTCCTCACCTTAGAACAACCAGCAGGCCCACCTATGTCGATCCATTCGCTCAGCGCTCTTCTCCAACGATTCTCCCTAGTGGATGAAGGAGAAATCTCAATAGAAGTTCCAACAGTCCTACAAAGCGCTTTCACCATTCTTCAGACCCTTATGGCAATCATTCAAACGGAGGGTCCTAGCGCCCAAGTGCTTTTACCTATTCCCGGCGAATGGCGCCGCCTTCAAGAACTGGCAGACGACTACTCGACTCAATTTGGTCTGAAGGTCAGCCCAAGGGCCTATGGAGAAATCACAGTTAAAGGCTACAGCCCCACTGCACTGCGCTATGCCTACGATCAGATTTTGACTAATCCCAAAGGGGGCACGCTTCACTGATTGCAGTTCCTCCCCACCTTAGAACAAGCCGCGTTGACATCTATAGATAACTCAAGGGCTCGCCATAAGAGCGGGCTTTTTATTACCCACAAAAACCCTAACAGGAGCTCCACATGCCCGACCCAAACGACTCACCGCGCGGGCCCATAACTCACGAAACCTTCCTCGGATCCCCTGTGATTTTCCGCAAGGATGGCTATATAGACTTCAGGTCATTTGCCGAAACCTTCGGACTGTCACCGGAAGCCATCGCCGATGCCCTACATGCTTTTGAGCGGATGATTGGGGTAGATCCTCAGTGGACCTCAGCAATTAACACGGGAACCACTGCCAGCGCACCAGTTGAAGATCGCCTTTGGATGCCTCTGAAGGTCTTCAACCACGTTGGAAAATTCCTTGAGGTTCATCAGGAGTTCCCCCAGTGGTACGCAACAACGGTGACGAACTTAGCTTTAGATGAAACTCATCATAGAACTACAGAGGTGGCCGCATGAGCACCAACCTCAACACAGCTTTCAACACTTGGCGGCAGTACGCACCACAGGAAAAATCTCCTGCTCCTCTTGGCGGACCTCGATTGAATGTGCAAGCGGGTCCGAGTTCTGATGGAGGTCTTAACGCGGCCTTCGATGGACTGAAATCAGCAGCGGTACGCGCAGGGACCCAATACACCCATAATGAGCGCCAAAAGGGTCTCGAATCGGAAGCCAAGGCTGAAACCTGGATGAAGTCTGTTTCCCCTGACGAGTTCCGTAAGGCCGCTCAGGCAGGGAACCTCCCGTTCCAGGATGACCCAATCGCCATGGCGCGCCTAAGGTATCTCCATGGGTTCCATGCTTCAGCAGCAGTTCAAAGCCAAGTCGCTGAGAACATCCGTGGGGGAACCTATAAGGATGAGCTGGATGCGTCCGGTAAAGTCATCCGTAGCGGCTCTGACGCTGCTATTGAGGATTACTACAAACGGATGAAGTCCATGCGGACGGACATCACCAAGGAGCTGGGTTTCTCGGAAGAGGACGAGGCACTAACCAACGGTATGTTCCGTAACGCAGATGACGCCCAGGTGTCCCTCATGGGGCTCCAGACGCAAGTCACTGATCAGCGCAACCGGGCTCAGGCCAGTATTCTCCACACGTCTACCCGCAATGCCCTCCTCTCGGAAGCCGTGAAGAGGAATCCTGAAGAGGCCGCTCAGGTCTCCATGGAATCCTGGCAGACTGGCTATGAGACGGGCGTGTACCGGAATCTCCCGGATGCTCTAAAGGACATCGGGCAGACCCTCGGGCAGGTTTCCTCACAGGCTGGTGGCTTAGCCGTCATCGACAAGCTTCTGGATGCCCCGGTCCCAGGAACCACTAAAAAGGTCAGAGAGTTCTACGACCCTGATGAGCTAGAAGGTTTCCGTCAGAAAGCCCTGAATGCTCAGGTCAAGATGGATGCCTCAGCGGACTTGGACTGGCAGGTGAAGGTTCAAGACCATCAGGACGACCCTAACGGTCTCACTGGGCTCTACCAGATGTACAACGAGGAGCTTGGTCGTAGTGGTGGTGTAGCCTCCAAACGGACTCAGCAACTCCAGCAAGAGATCACCTCGAAGAAACACTCTCTGGCAACCGAGGCAACAAAGCTCCAAACGGAGAACGCCAAGGCTACCCTCCAGAGTGCTCGTGTGGCAGTCCTAACGCAGGAGGCCGGGAGATTCCTTGCAGGGAAACGTGACGCTCAGCGTTATGACACCATGCCGAAGGACCCTGAACTGGGTAAGTACACCAAGGATGACGCTTTGCTCATGGAGCGAGGTCTCCTGGAGCGCTACCAGTCCCAACCAGCGAAGCTCCTGAAGATCGCTGACTACATGCCACAGGGCTACATCGCGAACACCATCCAGGACTACTGGAAGGACACCTCAGCGAGTATGGCCGTAGATGCCTCTCGGGTATCCCAAGGACTCATGCGTCCAGAAGACATCAAGGAACCAGAAGCTCTGGCCTCGGTGAATCTCCTGAAGACAGCTGATCCTCTGGCATTTCGTAAGGTGATCGGCGGGGATACTGCTGCACTCGCTAAGCTGGATACCTTGGATGTTCTAGCCGGGATGGGTCTTGGTTACAAGGATATGGTTATCAGCCAGGCTCGTGAGCAGAAGCTGACCCCGAAAGAGAAAGCAGACCATCTCCGAAAGATCGAAGCTGTGCTGAAAGATGAGGCAGTTTCTCCTAAAAAAGTCGGCAAGGTTGACGGTCTCAAGAACTTGGCTGGTAGCGAATACGCCCAGACCTATATGAAAACGATGGTCAACGGCCTGCTTTCCCTCGGGATCCCTGAAGAGGAAGCCTACAAGAAAGCTGATAGTGCCTTCGCTCAGTCCCACGTAGGTCTCAACGGTTTCCCAATCCCAGCGTCCTTCTTCTCCTCCATTCAATCCTCAGACCAAGTGAATGTCGGTATGGATCTCCTTGCGGAGGCCCTCACTGACTACGCCCATTCTCAAGGGGTCCGTGAAGAGGATGTCATCCCGGATTACAACCAAGTAGCCGGAACGGTGGGTTTCAGGGCTCCCGGAAGAATCTCCCTGGAGATCCGCTCGGACTCTCTTCAGCAAGGCGCGAAGGCTCTCGCTGAGAAGCGTCAGCAAGAGGCTCTGGTGAAGAACGCCGAAGGAACCAAGGCGGCGCTCCAGGATGCGACCACCAAGAAGACCACCCGCAAGGCAGCCTCCCAGGCAATCGAGGCGAGCTTCCAGAGCATGGTCCCTGAAAGGATCAACAGCGCCGACCAATTAAAGGAATGACCAGATGCCACACCAGATGCTCTCTGCACAAATGCTTCACTTCGCCCAAGATTTGGGAGGCACGGTCGGTGCCGCTGTGTTTGAACACTTATTCACTGATGGCAGCTGCTACTCGGTCCACTCCTCACCTGTGAACTCCTGCCATACAAACCTCTTGACTGAGCAGGTTTTCTCCGATTATGCAGAAGCGAACTCCGCGTACGACGAACTGATAAACCTGCTGAGTAATCAGGTTGGCCCCATGGAGCGCCAAGAGGTCCCCGAAGGCTTCAACCAAACAATTCACGCAACCAACTAAACCAAGGAAGGAACATATGTCAGCAGCAAGCGGAGCACTTGCAGGCGCTCAAGCAGGATCAGCGGCTGGTCCTTGGGGTGCGGCGATAGGCGCTGTCATCGGGCTTTTTCTCGGTGGCAAGGCAGATAAAGAAAACCGGAAGCGGATCGAGGAAGACTACAAGGCTCAGGTCTCGGCAATGGTCCAGACCTACAACTATGCAGGTCAAACAACTGACCTAGAGGTGCAAGCAGCCTCCGAGCAAGCTTCCGCTGACCTCTCCAACATGCAGACGAATTCCATCATGAACATTGCTGCTCTTCGGGCTGCTTCATCGGAGACGGGCATGGAAGGGAATTCTATGGATCGGGTCATGCGGATAGCCAAGGGTTCCGACCTGAGGGCAGAAGATAGCGTGATAGAGAACCACAGCCGCACCGTGGCTCAATCTTTATTGATCAAACAGACAAACCAGATCAGCGCCCAATCCAATCTCAACGAGCTGCGCCGTTCAGTTGTGAACTCCCAGCCATCAAAATGGACTCAGCTTCTCTCTCTTGGTCAACAGGCAGCAGGGACAGTTGGAGCGATGAAAGGCATGGGCGGCGGAGCTTCTGCTGGAGCCACCAAGGAAGGCTATACCGGTGGTGACTTCAAAAACTGGGTAAGCGACCAGCGCTCCCAGTCCGGAGCCAATACGGGTCAGTCCGGTAACGTCTCAGGTAAGTAGCACTTCATTTCATCCCCAAGGCCCCTCCTGCTGTTTCCCTACGGCTCGCCCTTGAACCTCTCCAGCCCGTTTATTCCTGCCGTCTGAGTCTGTCTGAGTGCCCTTGTGGGGGCGCTGGAGTCTCAGGCGGAAGGGAACCAGACGGCAGCAATAAAAGGAAACCACACAATGCGCAATGACGCAGACGCTACCGCTTTGCCTAAAGAATCTCCCTACCGCGCTCTCTATGCAGCCGCTGGGGAAGCACATGGCGTGAGTCCTGACCTCCTTGAGCGTCAAGGCTTCGCAGAATCCAGTTGGAATCCTCAGGCAGTAGGCCCAATGACCAGATACGGTCGGGCGAAGGGTCTCTCTCAGTTCATACCTGGGACCGGGCGGGCTTACGGGTTGGAAACCGATGAGGACTTCCATAACCCTGAGAAATCGATCCCTGCCCAAGCTCGCTACATGGCAGACCTGAAGAAACGCTTTGGGGGCTCCGATGAGCTGGCCCTTGCGGCCTACAACATGGGGCCTACAGCTCTCCAACGGAAGATCGACAAGGCCGGTGGAATCATCGAGAACGTGGACCTCCCAGGGGAAACCCGTGGGTATCTCCAGAAGATCCTAGAGGGAAAGCAATCAGGCTGGGCAGCAGACGGCACTAGACCGCCCAGTCGTATCAACTTCGGGACCACCCAGGCTCCCACCGAAAGTGCCATCGACCGGATCGCTTCAGCTACGCCTGAAGAACTCGGAACGGACTCCGAGAGATCCAAGTGGGATGCCTTCACAGAGGGTCTACAGCGCTCCTCCATTGGCTCCGATATTCGCTCTGGCCGGGTAACCATTCCGGTCACTGAGCGGGACATCGACTGGGTTCCCAATGAGGACGATCTCCAGAAGGTCACAGCAGCGGGGATCGGTGAAGCCGGGGCCTCGTTCGTATTCAACCACGCATATTCAGGAGAGGACCTTGATGGACTCATCGACATTGCAAAAGAAAACCGCGCCAGTGCAGCAGCCGATGGCCGTCAGGGAGTCCTTACGTCTTTGTCAGGCGGACTTGGAGAGATGCTTGGAGACCCAATTACCTACAGCGCCCTCTTCATCCCTGGAGGGGCTCAAGTTGGTCGCCTCTTCAATCCAGGCACAGCTCGAATCCTTGCGGGCTCTGCTGGAGCTGCAACTGAAGGTGCTGCCTACGGTGCCCTCACCGAGTCACTTCGCGAGACTTCTACAGGTGTCGATGCCGACTACCAGTCAGCAATCCTCGCTGGAGCAGTTGGTGGAGCGGCGCTTCATGGTGTCGCAGTAGGGATCAAGAAGGCATTAGGCAAGACGGACAGCATGGATAGCTTCCGGTATGTCGAGGATGCGGAAACTTCCAGGGTCTTGGAGGACGCTGGGCTCATCCCCGAGCAGCATTGGCCGCCTGGACCTCTCACCTCGAAGATCCTCAAGGAAGACACCTTCAACCCTGTGGCAAGGTTCTCAACGATTGGCGAACGGATGCGTTCCAGTCAAAACGAGGACATTCGCACAGCCGCAATGGGCCTCTTCCGTAACGACAAGGGCTATAAGGACGGGACCACTGGCCTTGGTCGGATGACTGGTGAAGAGGTCAAACGGAACCTGGACAACGAATGGTTCGATGTCGATTCCACTTATGCTCGCCATGCCAATGATTACATCACCTCGAAGCGCTCCTCGGGACTCTCCAAGGCAGAACTTGAGGAAGAGTTCGGCTACCTCGTGACGTTGGCTCGTGAAAGTGGCAACCGTCAGGGGCTCCCTAAAGGGGTCTCCGAAGCGGCTGACCTGATGGGCAACTTCTATGATCGCCGGATTGGTGACGTGCTGACCCCAGCAAGACGCTACGGAACTGGGGCTGACATCATCGACAATCCCAAGGACTGGGCAGGTGTCGCCAACTATTCCCCCGTGATCATGGATACCGCCAAGATTGCCCGAGCGTCTGCAAAGGCTGGTGGTGACGATCGTCTGCTGGAGATCTCCGGGAGGGCTCTCTACGCATCCCTCGGTAACCCTCAGGTTCGCGCCAAGGCTATCCAGGCGTATGAGGAAGAGTTTGCCAAGCTGGCTGAGAAAGCCCTAAAGAACGCGGAGACTCCTGAAGGTGCGGCAAAGGCTCAAGAGATGGCCCGAAAGGCTCTCGATGAGACCGGCAAGCTGACTTCAGACTTCCGCCGCTGGGCATTCCAGAAGGCGAAGAACCAGGCTCTAGGTTATGTGGACCAGGACATGAGCCGCATCAAGGCCCACCTGTACAAGACCATGGACCCTGCTGAACTGCCGGACTTCATGAAGGCACGGGGGATCTTCAGCACGGACGCTAAGATCACCCTGGCGGATGGCTCCCAATTCAGTATCAACAAAGACCTCCGAAGCGGTGATGTGCGAGCAATCATGCACAGCTACCACAAGCGCACTGCCGGGGATCTGGCAATGTCCGTGGGGCTGGGTGACTCAGGCCTAACAGGATTTACAGAGAGACTCTCGAAGATTGAAGGGCAGATTGCTAAAGCTACTCGCTCAGATGATCCCAAGATGAAGCGTCAACTGGAGGGAGATCTCAACGCCCTGAGGATAGCAGCCAAGAAGATGTATGGGATGAGATTACGTCAGGACAACGGCACATGGTTTGACCAATTGGCTCAGAGTCTAACGAACCTCTCTTTCGTGGCTAAGTCGGCCTACATGGGTCCGATGAACTACACGGAAATTGCGGCAGGCCTGCATAGCTACGGGCTTGGTTTTTTCTTCAAGGCTCTACCCGGTGTCGGCGAGATGTTCCAGCGAGTAGCCAAGGGAAAGGCCACTGCCGATGATCTTCGAATGCTTCAGAATCGACTCTGGGGTGAAGAAATTCATGATGTGATCTATCCCTCTCACCTCTCCTCCGTTTATGCGATAGCTAACGAGAATTCGATTGCCCCGATTGCAGCGCTTAAAGCGGGAACCACTCGATTGGCTCAGATCGCTCCTTCAGCGAAACTCTTGGGGGCAACCACCAACCGGATCGTCAAGGCAGCTCAGGAAGAGTTCCTTAGCGAACTGGTAAGGCATGCTCACGGACAAACCTCCAAGGTCTTCTCCCCGGCCAAGCTCAAGCACATGAACGTGGACCCAGCCTTGTTCTCGAAGGTCCTGGCGCACGTCAAGAAGAGCTCCAAGGTGGGCTCCAAAGGTCAGTTCTCGCTGAACGCTTCGAGGTTCCTCAAGGGTTCCGGCAGGGATGCTCTGGAAGCACGTCAAGTTGTCGCTGAGATCCGCCGTATGGGCGATATGGCAGCAACCGATGTTATCCAGCGGCCCTCCCTCGGTGACACCTTTATATGGGCTGACTCTGGCAAAGCCTCGCTGATAGGTTTCCTCACGCAGTTCCAGACGTTCTCCATGCGATCCCTCGAAAAGAAGTTCATGAAGGGAGCCAACCGGATTCGGAATGGGGATGTGGACGAGGCTCTTCAAGTTACGTTGTCGATGGGTCTATCAGGTATGGGGGTTGCCGCATTCGCAGCTATACGCGGTCAGACCATCGCGGACGATGAGAAACGCCAACAGTTCTATAAGAACTCGATGGGCTACAACTCGGAAAACGGTGAATGGGATCTCTCCACGCTGGCGGTGGGCGCTCTTAAGCGGTCGAGCTACATGGCTGCTCCAGCGATGGCATATGACACCATCGGGTCTCCACTAGGTCTCCCTTATGCAGGTCTGGGCCGGACAACTCGGGACACTGAGCTGGACGCAGACGAGAAGCCCAAAGCTTGGCGAGCACCTACGGTTGGGAATGTAGTAGGGAGCTTTCCAGCAGCCAAGTTTGCTAGCCAATTGATGGGCGCCGGCGCGAACACTTCCAACCTTGCACGAGGGGATCTTGATGACGACCAAGTGGAACGCGAGAAGATCGCTCTGCTGCGGAACCTAAAAGGGATCTTACCGAACGACCCAGCGACTCAAACCGCCCTCGGGTGGCTGATGGAACATGGAATGTACGAGCCATAACGGATTAACGGCCACTTGAGGACACGAGATGAAGCAACGTAAGGGCACCTGCGCGGAAAGACGCACAGGCGAGTTCCTCTATGAAGGAGTGAGGGCCAAACCCATCAAGGGTTTCCCTGGGTATGCAGTGACCATCGACGGGCGGGTTCTTAGCTTCAAAGGGCGGAAGCCTCGCGAACTGCGCCCAGCAGATAACAAAGGCTATCTACTTGCGTGCCTCAGTATGAACGCCAAGACCTACGGGCGGCTTGTCCATAGATTGGTCGCCCAGGCATTCATCCCAAACCCGGAGGGAAAACCTGAGGTAAATCACAAGGACAGCAACCGGAAAAACAACAAAGTAGAGAATCTCGAATGGATGACACCTAAGGAAAATACGGCGCACTCAAAGTCAGGACCAGCTATGCAGGAAAAAGCAGACGTCAGGCTTCTCCTTGCCAACCTCGAGTTTGAGCCCCAATGCCGAGTCAATACAGAAGTCCGCGCTCTATACATCCTGCGCGAAGGTGGGACGATCTACGACGTGGTGAAACACATCCCCGGTGTCAAGCTGAAAGCGGAGTTCGTGAAGGGCCTGGATATCAAAACAAGACGATTTTTACGGCAGCAAGGAGTCCTCTTCTGAGGGCTCTGTCCTGTGACATTTCTAAGGTCAAAACCCCTTCTCCCCACCTATAAGAGCGCTCGTTCCTCCCCACCTTGGATACCCCCCGAGAGCACATATAGTAGGGAGACCCTCTCGCTCACTGGGGCATGCTTAGGTATAGACAGTAGGAATGTACTCAGGAGTACCCAAGGTGAGAGCCTCGGGAGGTCCTGAGCTACGCCTGCTAAGTCCTTCCCTGGGATGGGATCAATTAATGATTAACCATCCACAGTAACTCTTCACAAGGAGTCAACCATGACTGAAGTGAATGTAAGTGAGGGCAAAGCTCAAAAGGTTCTCAAGGGTCTGGGCGTTCTTGTCCGGGATAAACGCACATGGGCTTTTCTGGTCGCTGCTGCGGCTGCTGGTGGCTACAGCCTTTCTCCTGATGTCGCTTCGGCGCTTAGTGTCCTCTTAGAGGTCCTCCAGGCTCCAGCAAGCTAGGAGCGCAACAGGCCCACTTCCCGAGCAATGCTGGGGAACTTCGGGATCTCTTTTGCGAGCCTCTCCAGGGGCATCGACCCATAGTCCCGGCTTACCGACCCGTCAGAGTGCCCGGTCAGCGCATCATGGACTTCCTCTGGGATCCCTGCGCCTCGACATAGGGTCTTGAAGGTGTGTCGGAAGCCGTGACTAGGAGAGGCAGTGGTCTCAAGCTTCACCACTCCTCGGAGGTACTTGGTCCAGTGCTTGCCAAAGCCCTTCCCGTACCACCCCTCAGAATTAGGAGTGAGTTGAGGGAATAACTGCCCATCTTTAGGGACCCCTTTGACGTAATCCAGGAATCCTAAGGTGATGAGGTCTGGGTGCAATGGGACTGCCCGCCGCGACCCTACGGTCTTCACAGTACGCTCATCATCGTCGTCAGCTTCAAGGATGCTCAAGTAGGAGATTCCCTCGGGGCTCTTCTTCACATCCCGCGCAAACAACTGAGTCAGCTCCTCACGACGAGCTCCTGTATAGAGAGCCAGCAAGGGAACCCAGTAGAGTGACCTACCGAGATCCTTCTTGGGTGGTGACCAACCTTCACTGGTATAGAGCTGGCTACTGAAGATCACCTTCAGCTCCTCTCGTGTGTAGTCCTTCCGGCGCCTGGAGCCACCAGCCTTAGCGATGCTCTTAGCGAGTCTTGAGGCGACCCCTGAAGCAATCACGGGGTTTTCTTGAATGATCCCTAAGTGAATGCCAAACCCGAGGACTGCTGAAAGAACCCTCAATCGGGTCTTGATGGTTGCAGGTTGAAGCGTCGGTAGCCCCTCGGCCTTGGCTCTCTCAATCTGCTGTCGAGCACTCAGCCCACGGATGCCATCACCTTTCGAGGGCATCTCTTGGAGAGCCATCCGGTAATCGTGAATGGTCTGTCGGCTGATCTGGTTAACAGGTAGATCGCCAAAGAGCTCAATGAACTTAGTGACCACTGCCCCGTACTCATCAGCAGTTTTCAACGCTGTGCGGTTTGACCCTTCAGAGGCCAACTTGTCAGCCTTGAACTTCTTGAAGAGCTCCGCGAGGTGCATTACATCTATCGAGATTGGCTTCTCTACGGTAAGTGGCTCCTCAGGAAGTACCTTGGCAGCACTGACCCAATCACCTTCATACCGGCGCAAGGCAAGCCCTGAAAGCTTCAGGAGGTAAACTGAGAAGGCATCATAAAGCTGGCCATAGAGCTCGGTCTGGGGATCTTCAGCGCGAATGCCATAAGCCTTCAGGGTTTCGGTGATGGCACCCTCTACAAGGCCAAAGGGGACATTGGCAGAATCAAGGTGCGCACCGAGTGTCAATGGTCCGTCATCGTCACCCGCAGGGAGCAAATAGCGCTCAAAGTCCTGAGCGGCCTCCAACGACTGAAGCTCTTTGGTGAACCAGCGGGAGGCAAGTTGCTGAATGTCTCGGGGGGTTAGATCAGATTGCCCTTGGATGCCTGCACGAGCAGCAGAGAAGACCGCTTCAGACTCCACCCACGCGGCAACAAAAAGAGCCTTGGCGATGTGCGGGTCACGGGTCTTGAGGGTCTTCTTATAGATCCCACCGAGGGTCCCTTGAAGATCCTTCGGGACGGCCCTACGAATGTAGTAATAGCCTGATGTGGGGTGCTTCCAAGGAGTCGCCATAGTGCCCATTAATGTACCACTCAAATGTACCAATGTGAGTGGGTTTATCAGGCCTTAGAAACCAAAAAGCCCCTGATCTCTAATGAAATCAAGGGCTTCAGAATGTGGCGGTGAAGGAGAGATTCGAACTCTCGATACAGTTTCCTGTATACACACTTTCCAGGCGTGCTCCTTAAGCCACTCGGACACTTCACCGTATCTCTTCAAACAAGTTCTGTCTGTCGAGGCGCGCTAATGTAGTCGAAAGCTTTTCTGATGGCAAACATTTTTTTCAGAATTTTCATGCGCTTAAGCCATTTGTTCGGGAACGCGGTTTGGTGGGCAGGGCAAACCGGCCATTCTCCGGCCCGGGCCGTGCCTCTATATAGAGGGGAATGCCGGGTGGCCGTGGCCGGCCATGCCGGGTGCGGCCGGTTTGGCTGACTGGCCGGTCAGTCATGGCGCTTTACCTGGCCGGCGGCCATGGGTAACGTCTGCTGCACTTCAATACAAGGAATAGCGTCATGAGTGAGTTGATTTCCTACCACCTCGAAGACGGTATCGCGACCCTGACCTTGAGCAATGGCAAGGTCAATGCCATCTCCCCGGACGTGATCGCCGCGTTTAATGCTGCGCTGGACCAGGCTGTGACGGATCGGGCGGTGGTGATCATCACCGGCCAGCCGGGCATCCTCTCCGGTGGTTATGACCTGAAGGTGATGACGGCTGGTCCCAAGGAAGCCGTGAGCCTGGTGACGGCCGGTTCCACCCTCGCCCGCCGCCTGCTGGCCCACCCGTTCCCGGTGATCGTCGCGTGCCCTGGGCACGCGGTGGCCAAGGGCGCGTTCATTCTGTTGTCGGCTGACTACCGGATTGGGGTCGAGGGGCCGTTCAGCATTGGCCTGAACGAAGTGCAGATCGGCATGACCATGCACCACGCCGGCATCGAGTTGGCCCGTGATCGCCTGCGCAAGTCGGCGTTCCACCGCTCGGTGATCAATGGCGAGATGTTTGACCCGCAAGGCGCGGTGGATGCCGGCTTCCTCGACAAGGTGGTAGCGCCCGAGGAGCTGCAAAGTGCCGCACTGGCCGCAGCCCGTCAGTTGAAGAAGATCAACATGACCGCCCACAAGAACACCAAGCTCAAAGTTCGCAAGGGTTTGCTGGACGCACTGGACAGCGCCATCGTCCAGGACCAGGCTCACTTGGTTTAACGTAAGGCCCTGCGCCTGTCTGGCCCGATGAATAGCGTTGCCGCCAAGCATCTAAGGCTGTCCAGTTAAGCGACGCCGAGCATTGTAGGAGCGGGTACCCGCTTGCGGATTGCTCGCGAAAAACGTCAAAGATAACGCGTGTATTCAGTATAAACGCGGCGCCTTTGAGTTTTTCGCGAGCAAGCTCGCTCCTACATTGGCAACCGAAAAGCATTCAAGCGCTCTAGCCTGCATCCGTCAGCAGATGTCGGAAACATGCGCTTAAACATCGGCCATCTCCTACCTATATAGCGGCAATTGCCGAAAACAGTGCACATCCGTACACTGCGCCACCTTTTGCTCCGGTGGGCCTGTAGATGCTGTATCTGTTTCGTATGTTGTTGATGGGCCTGCATTTTATTTTGGCGGGTGTGCTGGGAGTGCTGCTCGGGCTGTGCCGGCCGTTCAATCCGGATAACAGCCGCTTATGCGCACGCCTCTATGCCTGGCCGGCGATGTGCATCCTGCGCCTGCGGGTCAAGACCGACGTCGACTCGCTGACCCATAAAAAGCAAAGCTGCGTGGTGATTGCCAACCACCAGTCCAACTACGACTTGTTTGTGCTGGGCAATGTGGTGCCCCACCGCACCGTGTGCATCGGCAAGAAGAGCCTGAAATGGGTGCCGCTGTTCGGGCAACTGTTCTGGCTGGCCGGCAATGTGCTGATCGACCGTGGCAACGCCCACAAGGCGCGCCAGTCGATGCTCACCACCACCCACACCTTGCAGCACAAGGACACCTCGATCTGGGTGTTCCCCGAGGGCACGCGCAACCTGGGCAAGGAGCTGCTGCCGTTCAAGAAGGGCGCGTTCCAGATGGCGATTGCCGCCGGTGTGCCGATCGTGCAGGTGTGCGTCAGCAACTACATCAACCACATGCGCCTCAATCGCTGGAACAGCGGCCAGATCCTGATCCGCTCGCTGCCGCCGATCCCTACCGCTGGCTTGACCCTGGACGACATGCCGCAACTGATCGCGCAGTGCCGCGAGCAGATGCGTGAATGTATCGAAGCCATGGACCGCCAACTGCAAGCCGCCTGATCCCCCGGCCCGCGCTCCGCTTTACCCTCGCCCCGACCTGGGCAAGCAGGCTAAGCTGCACCCTGCTTGTCACTGCCATTGGCCAGAAGAAGTGAATCGGAATTATGGGTAGAGTCGTTGCGGCCGCGGTCTACAGCGCCGGCAAGAAAGTCACCAATATCACCCTGGATGAGGGCGCGGCCTGGGCGGCGAAACCCGGACACTTCGTGTGGATCGGCCTCGAAGAGCCGAGTGCGCTGGAGCTGGCCAATCTGCAACGCCAGTTCAACCTGCACGAACTGGCCATCGAAGACGCCCTGGAAAAACACAGCCGGCCCAAGCTCGAGACCTTCGGTGACGCGCTGTTCATCGTGACTTACTCACCGGTACGCGAGAACGGCGTGCTGGAGTTCATCGAGACCCACATCTTTGCCGGCACGGGCTACATCATCACCTGCCGCAACGGCCACTCGGCCTCCTATGCCCATGTGCGCCAGCGCTGCGAGGCGCGCCCGTTGCTGCTGGAGCATGGCGAAGATTTCGTGCTGTATGCCCTGCTCGACTTCGTGATCGAAAACTACCAGCCGGTGGGCGAAGCGATTCACGGCGAAATCGACGCGCTGGAACACAACGTGCTGAACAGCGCCCTGAACGAGCGGGATATCCAGAACCTGCATGGCCTGCGTCGCGACGTGTTGCGCCTACGCCGCTACGCCGCGCCCATGATGGAGATCAGCGAAGAGCTGCAGAAGCTCAAGTTCCCGTTTATCGACAAGAACATGCGCCCCTACTTTCGGGACGTGCAGATCCATGTCACGCGGCAGATGGAAGACCTCACCACCCTGCGCGATATTGCCAGCCAGACCATCGAGATCGGGGTACTGCTGGAGGCGTCGCGGCAAAGCGTGGTGCAACGCAAGTTCGCCGCCTGGGCTGCGATCCTGGCGTTTCCTACGGCGGTGGCGGGAATCTACGGGATGAACTTCCAGAACATGCCGGAGCTGAGCTGGCACTACGGCTACTTCGGGGTGCTGGGGTTTATCTGCGTGGGTTGCGTTGCGCTGTGGGGCAGCTTCAAGCGCTCGGGCTGGTTGTAGCCTGCGGCGAGCGACAAGCGCTCACACCGCATCCCATTCGCGCATGCGCACGCGGCAATGCTTCATGGCGTTGACGATGTGCTTCTCCACCAGGCTGCGGGAAATGCCCAGATGCTCGGCAATCTCGGGGTGGGACATGCCTTCGAGCTTGCGCAGCAGGAAACTCTCGCGGCACAGCGGCGGCAGTTCGGCCAGGGCGCGCTGCAACAGGTCCAGGCGCTGGGCCTCAGCGAGACTGCTGTGCAAGGACGGGCCATGGAAGCGCTCTTCGCTGTCGAGCACTTCCAGTGGTTCGACCGGGCGCGCGACATTGCGCCGATAACCATCGATCAGCAGATTCTGGGCGGTGCGATAGAGGAAGGCGCGCGGCTGTTCGATCGGCGTGTCGCTGGCGCGCTCCAGCACCCTCACGTAGGCGTCATGCACCGCATCTTCGGCCACCTGGCGGTTGCCCAGCTTGGCGTTGAAGAAACGCACCAGCTCGCGATAGTAGTTTTCCAACGTGACTCCCGACCGCTTTGATCAACGGTGCTGTCCTTGAACCTGGCCAACGCCTGAGAAAAACGATGGCGGCACGATGATGGCAAATCTGCGGCGTGTAATTTATAGTAATTCTCATATAGATTTAAAGCACTGCGTCGATTGCGCCGTAAATAATCCCGACGGGCAGCTGTAACCCTTTGTGTCAGCGGCTAAATTTTCCCGTCAATTCATCGTATTAAGGACAGTTCCCCGTCACTGCCGGGATTTCTGGCAGGGTCTGGCCGTGGTCGCACTGTTTGCGCCAGCGGGCACGGGACGATTTCCATTGACCGGAACCCTGCATGAAACACCCGCGAAAGACCCGCCGTGCCCTGCTTGCAGGCGTTTGCCTGATCCCGGTTATCGCCCTGGCTGCCTGGCAGCTCAATGCGCCCGGCCGGGATCAGTTCGCCACGGTGCAGGTCAGCCGTGGCGACATCGAGAGCAGCGTCACCGCCCTTGGCACCTTGCAGCCACGCCGCTATGTCGACGTCGGCGCCCAGGCCTCGGGGCAGATCAAGAACATCCACGTCGAGGTCGGGGATGTGGTCAAGGAAGGCCAACTGCTGGTGGAGATCGATCCCGCGACCCAGAACGCCAAGCTCGATGCCGGGCGTTTTTCCATCGACAACCTCAAGGCCCAGTTGCAGGAGCAACGGGCCCAGCACGACCTGGCCCGGCAGAAATTCCAACGCCAGCAGAACCTCGCCGCCGGCGGCGCCACCCGTGAAGAGGACGTGCAGACCGCCCACGCCGAACTGCGCGCCACCGAGGCACGCATCCAGATGTTCCAGGCCCAGATCCGCCAGGCCGAAGCCAGCCTGCGCAGCGATCAGGCCGAACTCGGCTACACGCGCATCTATGCACCGATGGCCGGCACCGTGGTGGCGCTGGACGCCCGTGCCGGCCAGACTCTCAACGCCCAACAGCAGACCCCGTTGATCCTGCGCATCGCCAAACTGTCGCCGATGACCGTCTGGGCCGAAGTCTCGGAGGCCGATATCGGCCACGTCAAACCCGGCATGCAGGCTTACTTCACCACCCTTTCAGGCGGTGCACGGCGCTGGCAGAGCACGGTGCGCCAGATTCTCCCGGTGCCGCCCAAGCCCCTGGACCAGAGTGGCCAGGGCAGCGGTGGCGGCAGCCCGTCCAGCAGCGGTAAAAGCGGCAGCGCCCGGGTGGTGCTGTACACCGTATTGCTGGATGTCGACAACGCCGACAACGCGCTGATGGCGGAAATGACCACCCAGGTATTTTTTGTCGCCGGGGCGGCAAAAGACGTGCTCACCGCCCCGGTTTCGGCCCTGCAGAACGGCGCCACGGCCGGCAGCCAACGCGTACGGGTAGTCGCCAAGAACGGCAGCATTGAAGCCCGTGAAGTCAGCACCGGCCTCAGCGATCGCTTGCAGGTGCAGATCCTCGATGGTGTGAATGAGGGCGATCACCTGCTGATCGGTCCGGTCGACGGCAACGAGGGTTGAATGCAAACGCCGCTGATCGACCTCAAAGACATCCGCAAATCCTACGGTGGCGGTGACGCCCCCCACGTGCATGTGCTGCGCGGCATCGACCTGGCGATTCATGCCGGCGAGTTCGTGGCGATTGTCGGCGCTTCCGGTTCCGGCAAGTCGACGCTGATGAATATCCTCGGCTGCCTCGACCGTCCAAGCGCCGGTGAGTACCGGTTTGCCGGGGAAAACGTCGCGCACCTGGACAGCGACGAACTGGCGTGGCTGCGCCGTGAAGCCTTCGGTTTTGTGTTCCAGGGTTACCACCTGATCCCCTCGGGTTCAGCCCAGGAAAACGTCGAGATGCCGGCGATCTACGCCGGCATCCCGGCTGCCGAACGGCATGCCCGCGCGGCCGCCCTGCTCGCCCGGCTGGGGCTGGCGGAGCGCACCGGCAACCGCCCCCATCAACTCTCCGGTGGTCAGCAACAACGGGTGTCGATTGCCCGCGCGCTGATGAACGGCGGCCATATCATCCTCGCCGACGAACCCACCGGCGCCCTTGACAGCCAGAGTGGCGCCGAGGTCATGAGCCTGCTCGATGAGCTGGCGAGCCAGGGCCATGTGGTGATCCTGATCACCCACGACCGCGAAGTCGCGGCCCGGGCCAAGCGCGTCATCGAAATCCGCGACGGGCTGATCATCAGCGACAGTGCCGCCGACAACCCGGGGCTCCAGCATTCGCCCAACCCCGGCGCCCTGCAGGCCGTGGACCTGCGCCAACGCCTGAGCCAGGGCAGCGCAGCCAGCGGCGCCTGGAAAGGCGAACTGCTGGATGCGGTGCACGCGGCCTGGCGGGTGATGTGGATCAACCGCTTTCGCACTGCCCTGACCCTGCTCGGGATCATCATCGGCGTGGCCTCGGTGGTGGTGATGCTGGCGGTGGGCGAAGGCAGCAAGCGCCAGGTGATGGCGCAGATGGGCGCCTTTGGCTCGAACATCATTTACCTCAGCGGCTCGGCGCCAAACCCGCGCACGCCCCCAGGCGTAGTCACCCTCAGCGACGTCGCGGCCCTGGCCCGCCTGCCGCAGGTCAAGCGCATCATGCCGGTCAACGGCGCCGAGGCCGGGGTGCGTTTTGGCAACGCCGACCACCTGAGCTACGTCGGTGGCAACGACACCAACTTCCCGGCGATCTTCAACTGGCCGGTGGTCGAGGGCAGTTATTTCACCGAGGCCGACGAGCGCAATGCCGCGGCGGTGGCGGTGATCGGCAAGAAGGTCCGCGACAAACTGCTCAAGGACGTCGCCGACCCCATCGGCCAGTACATCCTGATCGAGAACGTGCCGTTCCAGGTGGTCGGCGTGCTGGCGGAAAAAGGCGCCAGCTCAGGTGATCAGGACAGCGACGACCGCATCGCCATCCCCTACTCCGCCGCCAGCGTGCGCCTGTTCGGCACGTACGAGCCGGAATACGTCGCCATTGCCGCCGCCGATGCACGCAAGGTCAAGGAAGCCGAACAGGCCATCGACCAGTTGATGCTAAAGCTGCACAACGGCAAGAAGGACTACGAGCTGACCAACAACGCCGCGATGATCCAGGCCGAGGCGCGTACGCAAAATACCCTGTCACTGATGCTCGGCTCGATTGCCGCGATTTCCCTGCTGGTGGGCGGTATCGGGGTGATGAACATCATGCTCATGACGGTGCGCGAACGCACCCGCGAGATCGGCATCCGCATGGCCACCGGCGCCCGGCAACGGGACATCCTGCGCCAGTTCCTGACGGAAGCGGTGATGCTCTCGGTGGTCGGCGGCATTACCGGGATCGCCCTGGCCCTGCTGGTGGGCGGCGTGCTGATCCTCAGCGAAGTGGCCGTGGCGTTTTCCCTGTTCGCGGTCCTCGGCGCCTTCGGCTGCGCCCTGGTCACCGGCGTAATCTTCGGCTTCATGCCGGCCCGTAAAGCTGCCCGGCTCGACCCGGTCACGGCCCTAACCAGTGAATGATCGACCTATGAAGCCGCCTTTGAGTCTGCTCTGCGCCTGCCTGTTGCTCAGTGCCTGCGGGACCCCCGTCGAACGCCCGGACAGCGGCATCAGCGCACCGCCCGCCTGGCAATCGCCCGTCAGCGCCAGCACCGAGAACAATCGCCAGCAATGGTGGGCCACGTTCAGCAGCCCGGAGCTCGAAGGCCTGATCGCCCAGGCGCAGCTCGGCAGCCATGACCTGGCGGCCGCCGTGGCACGGGTGCGCCAGGCCCAGGCGACGGCGGTGATCGCCGGTGGCCCGTTGCTGCCGCAGGTCCAGGCCGGGTTGAATGCCAACCGCCAGAAGCTACTGCGTGGCAATGGCTACAGCCAGCTGGACGCCGACAGCAGCAACCAAGCGGTGGACTACTTTGACGCCAGCCTCAGCGCCAGCTACGAGATCGACTTCTGGGGCGCCAGGCACGCGGCACGCGACAGCGCGCTGCAAGGGGTGCGTGCCAGCGAGTTCGACCAGGCGACGGTGGAACTGACATTGCTCAGCAGCGTGGCCAACAGTTACAGCCAGAGCCTGTCGCTGGCCGAGCAAAGCCGCATCGCCGAGTTGAACCTGGGTAACGCGCAAAGCGTGCTGAAACTGGTGCAGACCCGCTACGATTCGGGGTCGGCCACGGCCCTGGAACTGGCCCAGCAAAAAAGCCTGGTGGCGGCCCAGCAGCGGCAATTGCCGCTGGTGCAACAGCAGGCCGCAGAAGCGCGGATCACCCTCGCGGCCTTGCTCGGTCGCCCGCTGCAAGCGCTGCCACGCAGCCACATGAGCTTCGCCCAAATGAGCTGGCCGAGTATCGCCAGCGGGGTACCCAGCGACCTGCTCAGCCGTCGCCCGGATATCGCCCGCGCCGAAGCACAACTGGCTGCCGCCCAGGCCGACGTCACCGTGGCCCGCGCGGCGATGCTGCCCAGCGTCACCCTGAGCGCCAACCTCGGCTCGGGGGCCGACACCTTCGGCGATCTGTTGCGCAGTCCGTTCTACAACCTCACGGCCGGGCTGGTGGCGCCGATCTTCAACAATGGCCGCCTGAGCGCCGAACGCGACCGCGCCACCGCGCGCCAGCAAGAGCTGCTGGAGAATTATCGCGGGGCGATCATCAATGGCTTTGCCGACGTCGAAAAAGCCCTCACCAACATCCGCGGCCTCGACCAGCAACGCCAATGGCAAGGCGAAGAACTGGCCCAAGCGCAGACCGCGTTCGACATCGCCCAAAGCCGCTACCAGGCCGGCGCCGAGGATTTGCTCAGCGTGCTGGAAACCCAACGCACCCTGTTCGCCGCCCAGGACTTGAACGTGCAACTGCGCCTGGCGCGGTTGCAGGCCAGCATTGGTTTATACAAGGCGTTGGGGGGCAATTGGTGATGACACGGCAGGGCTACGCGTCTGCGCCAGCGACCTGATTGTGAAAATTTCGTAAAAAACCCCGTCCGGCCTTTCCGGTTTTTCCAGGGCCTCGCGTCTTACTAACAGAAGGTACAAATAATTCTCAGTCAACGCATTGAAGAGTAAAAGAATAATGCCCGCACCACACGGACTCCACCCACTGGCCAAGGCCCTGCTGATCCGCCACTCCTTTCGTCCACGCCTGCCGACCCTGTGCGCCCTGGCACTGAGCGCGCCGCTGATCGGCCAGGTCCAGGCGCAGGTGGTCGAGGTCAACATCCAGGCTCAGCCCCTGGGTAACGCGCTGCAGGAATTCGGTCGCCAGACCAACCTGCAAGTGCTGTACAGCCCGGACGATGTCGCCGGCCTGCGCAGCACCGCGATCAAGGGCAGCCTGGACTCCAACGCGGCGATTGCCCAGTTGCTGCAAGGCACCGGCATCAACTACAGCGTCCAGGGCAATACCTTGACCCTGCGCACCCGCAGCAGCGCGAACTCCGTGGACCTGGACCCGACCAACATTTCCGCGACCCAGGAATCGGCATGGGGGCCGGTTGACGGGATCGTGGCCAAGCGCAGCGGCACCGGCACCAAAACCGATACGCCGCTGAATGAAATCCCGCAGACCGTCAACGTGGTCACCGCCGATGAAGTCAAATCCCGTGGCGCACAGACGGTCACCGAAGCCCTGCGCTACACCGCGGGCATGACCGGCGGCGGCTTCTCCGATCGTGTCGGGATTTTCGACGAGCCCACCTCCCGTGGTTTCACCCCGACCCCGGTGTACCTCGACGGCCTGCACCTGCCCTACGGCGGCGGCAGTACCGGCGGCTCGCTACAGATCGACCCCTACACCCTGGAGCGCATTGAAGTGCTCAAGGGGCCGGCCTCGGTGCTCTACGGACAGAACCAGCCTGGCGGGATCGTCAACCTGGTGGGCAAGCGCCCGACCGCCACGCCGCTGCATGAAGTGGTATTGGGTACCGGCAGTTACGACCGCAAGTACGGCGCCTTCGACTTCGCCGGCCCGCTCGACGACCAGGGCGAGTTTCTCTATCGCCTCACCGGCCTGGCCAGCGACGCCAACTCGAACATCGACTACGTCGACAACAACCGCATGCTGCTGGCGCCGAGCCTGACCTGGCTGCCCAACGAGCGCACCAGCGTGACGCTGTTCGCCCAGTACCAGAAGGACCGCGACACCCCGGAAGCCCAAGGCCTGCCGGCAGCAGGCACGGTGTTCAAAAGCCCCAATGGCAAGATCAGCCGCGACCTGTTTCTCGGTGAACCAGGCCTGAACAAATACGACCGCGAGCAGTTTGTGGTCGGCTATGACGCGGCCTACGAACTCAACGACATCTGGACCCTCAAGCAACGCACCAGCTACGCCTACGTGGATGACCAGTACGTCGCGCCGCTGCACGGCTACGCCTACATTCCCAACCCGGCCACCGGGATTGACGACCAGCGTTACCAGAAACGCTTCGGCGTGGACTGGTCGCAGACCAACAAGGTCTACGGCATCGATAGCACCGCCCAGGCCAAGTTCAAGACGGGTGAGCTTGACCACACCGTACTGCTGGGCGTGGACTACTACCACTTCAACACCCAGTTCCTCGGCCTGTACGACCGCAACGGCCCGGCCCTCGACCTGTTCGCCCCGGTCTATGGCAGCGAGTTCACCTTCAGCCAACCGTACCGCTGGGACAACACGATCAAGCAGACCGGCCTGTACGTGCAGGACCAGATGCGGTGGGACCAGTGGTTCCTGACCCTGGGTGGGCGTTATGACTACGCCACCACCGAAAACACCCAGCCAGTCAGCAACACCGCTGACACCAAGTCCACGGATGAGAAGTTCACCGGCCGGGCCGGCTTTGGCTACCTGTTCGAAAACGGCTTGACGCCCTATGTCAGCTACGCCGAATCGTTCCTGCCGCAAACCGGCATGGACATCAGTGCAAAAGCCTTCAAGCCAACCGAAGGCAAGCAGTATGAAGTGGGCGTCAAGTACGAGCCGAGCGCGATCGACGGCTTCGTCCAGTTGTCGGTGTACCAGATCGACCAGGAAAACATGCTGACCAACGACCTTGATAACCCGGGCTTCAGTATCCAGAGCGGCGCTGTCCGCTCGCGCGGTGTGGAGCTGGAAGGCAAGGTCAACGTCACCCAGAACCTGCGCGTGCTGGGTTCGGTGTCGCGCAACCAGATCAAGTACAAGAGCTCCAACGATGGTCGCGAGGGTCGCACCTTGGCCATGAGCCCACCGCTGACCGCTTCGGCATGGGTTGACTACAGCTTCGACCACAGCGCCCTCGCCGGTCTGGGCGCTGGCCTGGGCGTGCGTTACGTGCGCAGCAGCTACGGCTCGGACTACGAGGAGGATTCGTTCCAGATTCCGTCCTACACCGTGTATGACGGCATGGTCTCCTACGACCTGGAAAAATCGCCCCTGCGCGTCAAAGGCGTGAAGGTCAAACTGAACCTGGAAAACATCGAAGACAAGAAGTACGTCGCCAGTTGCAACAGCACCCTGGACTGCTACTACGGCGAAGGTCGCACCGTCACGGCGGACATGACCTACAACTTCTAAATCGGCAGTCTCAAACGCCGCTGTCCCAGGAATGGGTCAGCGGCGTTTTGTTGTGGCAGGCCAATCTGTGCCGATCAATCAGGCAAGCGACGATAGCTCTGGACCGCCGCACCCAGCACCACCGCCCCTGCGACAAGCGCCAGCCAGAAACCACTGCGCGCGCCAAAGGCGTCCACCAGCCAGCCGGAACCGGCGGCGCCGATGGCCACGCCGATGCTCAGGCCGGTCACCAGCCAGGTCAGGCCCTCGGTGAGTTTGGCCGGCGGCACGATGCGCTCGACCAGGGCCATGGCGACAATCAGGGTCGGGGCAAAGAACAGCCCGGCGATGAACACCGTCAATGCCAGACCGACGATGTTGCTCGCCAGCAGCAACGGCAGCGTGGTCAGCGCTGTCGCCACCCCACCATAGAGGAACAGGCGCGGCAGCGGCACCTCGAGTTTCAGCGCACCAAATGCCAGGCCCGCCAGGCAGGAGCCAATGGCATACACCGAGAGCACGATGCTCGCCGCCGCCGGCTGCCCTTGCTGTTGGGCAAAGGCCACGCTGACCACGTCCACCACGCCGACGATGGTGCCCAGGGCGACCATCAGCAGGATCAACCAGCGCACGTGCACCGAGGCGATGGCCGAGCCGGGTTGCGCCAGGTCATGGGGATGCACGCCCGGCTCGGTGCTGCGCTGCAGGACAAACGCACTGACCCCGATGGCCAACGCCAGCAGCGCCGCCAGCGGCCCGGCCTCGGGAAAGGCGACCACGCACAGTCCCACCGAGAGCGGCGGGCCAACAATAAAGCAGACCTCGTCCAGCACCGACTCAAGGGCGTAGGCGGTTTGCAATTGTGGCTGGCCGCGATAGATCTCGGTCCAGCGCGCCCGCACCATCGCCGACATGCTCGGCATGCAACCGGCCAGCGCGGCGAACACAAACAGTGTCCAGTGCGGCGCCTGTAAGCGGGTACAGAGCAACAGCAGCAACAGCGCACCACCGCCAAGCAGCGCTGCCATGGGCAGCACCCGGCCCTGGCCGTAACGGTCGACCAGGCGCGACACCTGGGGCGCACACACCGCCGTGGCCAAGGCGAAGGTCGCGGCCACGGCACCGGCCAGTGCATAACCGCCGTGCAGCTGCGAGAGCATGGTGATCAGGCCGATGCCGGTCATGGAGATCGGCATGCGCGCAATCATCCCGGCCAGCACAAAGGCCCGGCTGCCGGGTGCCTTGAACAAGGCCGAATAGGGGTTTGCCATCGGGGTCCATCCTCTTTTGGGGTGTGCAACTTGCCATAAAGCCTCGGCGTAGTAAAAATACATACGCCACGTATGTGTAAAATCATGCAAATATACGCGGCGTATGTCAAACCAAAACCGTGAGGGACACCATGGGCCAGCGACCACGCGCCGAAATGATTGAGCAGACCCGCGCCAAACTGATCAGCAGCGCCCGCCACGCCTTCGCCACCCAGGGCTATGGCGACACCTCGATGGACGACTTGACCGCCCACGTTGGCCTGACGCGAGGGGCGCTGTATCACCATTTCGGTGACAAGAAAGGCTTGCTGGCGGCGGTGGTCGCCCAGCTCGACGGCGAAATGGACGCCCGGCTCGACGCCATCTCCGCCGGTGCCAGCGATCCCTGGAGTGGTTTCTGCCAGCGCTGCACCGCGTACCTGCAGATGGCTCAGGAAACCGAGATCCAGCGCATCATGCTGCTGGATGCCCCGGCCGTGCTGGGCGACCTGACACTGTCGTTGCAAATGGACTGCATCGCCACCCTGACCCGCCTGCTGGAACAGTTGATGGAGCGGCAGACCATCGCCGCCGCCTCACCCCAGGCCCTGGCACGCCTGATCAACGGCAGCCTGGTACACGCCGCCCTGTGGATCGCCCGTGATCAAGCCCCCGCCGAACGCCTGGGCGAAGCGTTGGCGAGCCTGGAGCTGATGTTGCGCGGCCTGCTTGTAGCACCGCGGACCTGACAGTTCTGACAGTAGGCAGGGTCGCGTCTTTGCGCCACAGTACGAGCCAAACGGGTCACGTGGAGCCAGGCAATGGAAGAATCGCTGATTCTGGTTGATCTGCAGGACCGCGAGATCGGCTCGGCAGCAAAACTCTACGCCCATCAGCAAGGCCTGTTGCACCGGGCCTTCTCGGTGTTCATTTTCGATAGCAGCGGCCGCTTGCTGTTACAGCAACGGGCCTTGGACAAATACCACTCCCAGGGGCTGTGGACCAACACCTGCTGCGGACACCCTCGCCCCGGGGAGCGCACCCGTGCGGCGGCCAGACGCCGGCTGCACGAAGAAATGGGCCTGCACTGCCGACTCACGCCGGTCACCACCCTGCTCTACCACGAACAGGTGTCGAATCAACTGATCGAGCACGAGTACGACCATGTGTTCGCCGGTATCAGCCGCTGCGCGCCCCATGCCAACCCCCAGGAGGCCAATGCCTGGCGCTGGCAGAAAGTCGCCGACCTGGACCGCCTCATCACGGCCAGGCCTGAAGTGTTCAGCGTCTGGTTCGTGCGGATCTTCCAACAGGTTGGCCCTGGCGGATTGCGGCGCTGGAAAGAACTCGCCCAGCGCCAGTGCTGAGCGGCGAACATCGAAAGCTGCCGGTGAGGTGGAACGCCATGAGCCATTCGCTTGATCTTCCCAGGGTGGTACCGCCCCTGCACTGCCCCGAACCGGTACGGATAGACGAGTCGCTCGGGCAGCAGGTCGACGAGATGCTGATCCCCTGGGTCGAACAAGTCGGCATTTTCGCCGGCCAGGTGCCGACGCTACGCGCCGCGCAATTCGGTCGCTTCGCCATGCTGTGCCATCCGGACACCAACGTACCCGAGCGCCTATTGCTTTCAGCGCAGTGCATCGCCGCGCTGTTCGCGGTGGATGACTATTACTGCGATGACAAGCGGTGTGGGTCTGTGCCGGCCTTGGTGGGCTCACGCCTGTCCCTGGCATTGGCTGCGCTGGAGCCGGCGCACCTGAGCTACGAGTTTGGCCCGACCTGCACCAGGCCCTGAATACCGACCCCGTGCTCAAGGGGTTACGTGCCTACATGGCGCGTGTAGCCGGGTTCGCCACGCCGGCGCAAATGGCCAGGGTCCGACACGAGATTATCGCCATGTTCGTGACCATGGGTGCGGAAGCCTCCTGGCGCATGACCAAGCAACCGCCGCCACTCTGGGAATACCTGGCCCACCGTCAGGTCAACAGCTTCCTGCCGTGCATGTCGTTGATCGACATCATCGGCGGTTATGAACTGCCGGCCAATGTGTACTCGGCGCCCTTGGTCCGCCGGGTCACCACGCTCGCGGCCAGCGCCACCATCCTGGCCAACGACCTCTATTCCGCCCACAAGGAAAGCCTCACCGAGCAGGAGGACTTCAACCTGCCCCGGCTGCTGGCCGCCCAGCAACACTGCTCGCTAGCCGAAGCCATGGGCCTGGCGGCAAAGATCCATGACGATATCGTGTATGCCTACGAGGCTGCCGAACAGCGGGTGTTGCCTGGAGCCTGCTGGGAACTCCAGCGTTTTCTGGGCGGCGTCAAAGCCTGGGTCGCCGGCAGTCGCGAGTGGCACCAACGCAGCGGGCACTATCAGGGTTGAAAGACCAATGCACCCGCGGCCTCAACGCAAATAAACCCGCCTGAACCTGAACTCCCCTGCCGTTGCGCCAGTCTGCTGATTACGCTCTTTGTGCGAGGCTGACTGGACATGGCTGATCATCGTGACGAACGCCAAAGCGCTATCTACGCCCACGGCATTATTGGCGACCTGCGCAGCGACCCCCGACATTACCAAATCCGATGAGCGTCCTGCGGCCGCTAACGCAGCCTCGCGGGCTCGACAGCTGCTACAGGGGATTGGGGGGTATTGCCGAAGTACAGGGTCTGGCGGAGGTCGCCCGGCGCTCTCCCGCAACGGATCCGCCCACAAAAAACCGGATCAGAACACCCGCGAAAACCGCTCCCGATAAACCTGCGGCACCACCCCCATGGCCCGCAAGAAGCTCCGACGCAAGGTCTCCTCGCTACCAAAGCCACACTGCACCGCGATGCGTTTGATCGGCAGCGCACTATCGCTCAACAGGCGGCGGGCAGTTTCCACGCGGATCCGCTCGATGGCGCGTGCCGGGGTCTGGCCGGTGTCGGCGCGGTAGTGGCGGATGAAGCTGCGTTCGCTCATACCCGCTTGCAGCGCCAACGCCGGGATGCCGAGATCGAGGCGCAGATTGTCGGCGATCCAGGCGTGCAGGTCGTCGAAGCGATTGCCCTGCTGTTGCAGGTCGAGGGTCACGCTGAACTGTGCCTGACCACCCGGGCGCTTGAGGAACACCACCAGTTGCCGGGCGACTTCCAGGGCCATCGCGCGCCCCAGGTCGGCCTCTACCAACGCCAATGACAGGTCGATGCCGGCAGTCACCCCGGCCGAGGTCCAGACCGGGCCGTCGTTGATGAAGATCGGGTCGGGTTCGACCTGCAGGCGCGGGTGTTGCCGGGCCAGTTGCTCGCAACGGGTCCAGTGGGTCGCCACTCGCCGCCCATCGAGCCAGCCGCTGGCCGCCAGCAGAAACGCCCCGGTGCAGACCGAAGCCACTCGGCGCGAAATCGTCGCCTGCTGGCGCACCCAATCCACCAGCGCCAGGTCCTGGGCCGCCGCATACACCCCCCAGCCACCGGCGATGATCAAGGTGTCGGAGGCCGTGTCCGGCAAGGGGTCGGCGAGCAGGGCCAGGCCGGCCGAAGACAGCACAGCCCCGCCACCCGGGCTGATGACCTGGGGCGCATAGGGCGTCGGCATGCCGCGCTGGGCCGCAACATCATTGGCCGAGGCAAATACCTGCAGCGGCCCGGTGACGTCCAGCAGTTGCACCTTGGCGAAGGCCAGTACATGAATGGGTTTCGGCGGGCTGGTAGACATTGGCGTAATTCGAGGGTTGATTGGCGTGTACGCCAAAGACTAGAAGCCTAGAGTCAAGTCGTCCACCCCTGCCGGGGGTGAATTTGCCAACCCAGGAGAGAGTGCCATGCCGTTGCAGATCGGTTTTCTGTTGTTCCCGCAAGTGCAGCAATTGGACCTGACCGGGCCCTACGATGTGCTGGCGTCGCTGCCGGATGTGCAGGTGCACCTGATCTGGAAAGACCTGGCGCCAGTGACGGCCAGCACCGGCCTGGTGCTGCAACCGACTTGCCGTTTCGCCGACTGCCCGGACCTGGACGTGTTGTGCATCCCCGGTGGCAGTGGGGTCGGGCCGTTGATGGAAGACCCGCAGACGCTGGCGTTCATCCAGGCCCAGGCGGCCAAGGTACGGTACCTGACCTCGGTGTGCACCGGTGCCCTGGTGCTCGGTGCCGCCGGCCTGCTCAAGGGCAAGCGTGCGACTACCCACTGGGCCTATCACTCGTTGCTTGGCCTGCAGGGGGCGATTGCGGTGCAGGAGCGGGTGGTGCGCGACGGTTACCTGCTGACCGGTGGCGGGATCACCGCCGGGATCGACTTTGCCCTGACCCTGGCAGCTGAACTCTATGGTGATGACGTCGCCCAACTGCTGCAGTTGCAGCTCGAGTACGCGCCCGCCCCGCCCTTTGCCTCGGGCGAACCGCAGACCGCGCCCGAGGCCGTAGTGCAGCGGGCCAGGCAACTGGCCGCCGACTCACTCGCCCAGCGCACGCTGATCACCCAACGGGCGGCCGCCAGACTGAGCGATTGAAGGATCAAGCGCACTTTATCGCGCTCATAAAAAAACCCGCCGAAGCGGGTTTTCAAGACCATGACGACATCCTGTCGTTGCGTTCCTTGCATATGGCCGATCATCCATGACCCTGAGTACATCCTGTGCTCAGTTGATGGGTGAAGATTACGCTTCGGATCCAATGGGTAATAGTCGACATAGCTAGTAACGCGTGTAAGACATTCGCTATAAGAGCGAAGGTCAACCACCCTCGGGTTGTCCGACTTCCAGGGCCAACAGCGCGAGATCTGCCACCTGCAGTTGCTTGTCGGCCGCGAGCGAGTCGTGGTCTTCCAGGAACCAGGCGGCGGACAGCCCGGCGAATGCCAGGACCCATTGCAGCAACCGCCGCCGTTCCAGCCCTGCCTGCGCCGCGACCAACGCCACTTGCCGGGTAAAACGTGCCGGGTCGGTGGCGCTGGGCAGGTCCGGGTTGCAGATCAGGTTGGCGTAGTCGTAGGTGCGCTCCCCAGTCACTCGCTTCGGGTCGATCGCCAGCCAGCCCCGTGGACCGAAATCCAGGATGTTGTTGTGGTGCACATCGCCGTGCAGCACGACCCTCTCCTGAGGGGTAGCCAGCAGGTACTCTGCGCTGGCCAGGCATTGTCGCAGCCGCCCGCCATGGCGTCGCGCCGCCGGGGCCAATGATCGAAACCATTGCCCCATGTCGACCAATGGCGGCAGCGGTGCCGAACGGGGGGCATGCAGGCGCGCCACGGCGTCACAGATAATCCGGCTGGCCTGGTCGTCCGCCCCGTGCATGGCCATGTGCAGCAGCGAACGCCGGCCTTCGGCGCGCTCCAGCAACAGTGCCGCACCGTCCTGGGCGTAGACCCGGGCGGCACCCTCTCCCGCCCACCAGGTCATCAGCAGGTTGCCGAACTTTTCTTCGTCATCGAGGGCGATTTTCAACATCGCCGGCGCCCCCTGGTAACGCACCGGGAGCAGGCGACTGCCCAGGGTAATGATCGGCTCCCCTTCGGGGTGCAACTGCCATTGGGTGAGGTAGGGTTCAAACATGCGGGGACAATTCAAGGCTCGGCGGATATTTCAAGGGGTGGCGAGGTAGGTCTCGATGTTGGTCATTTGCTCGTCCCAGCCGCGACTGTTCATGCGAAAGGCCTTGAGACGACGCTCTGCCGGGATCTTATCAAACCCCGACTCGACCACCTGCAATAAAGTCCCACCGTCCATGTCCTGGAGTTCGAACTGCACCAGGGTGGTGGGTTCGCCGGAATAGTCGGTGCCAGTGTCCACGGCATAGGGGTGCCAGCGGAACGCGAACACCCGCTCCGGCTCGACCCGCATGACTTCGACATCCCAGACCATGTGCTCATAGCCCGGGTAGGTGATCTGCCCCTGGGTCCGCACACCTGCGACGAAACGCTTGCCCTCCAGGGCCACGCCAAACCACTGGCCAAAGGCTTCGGCATTGGCGATCACCCGCCAGACGGTCGAGCGCGGAGCCTTGAGCAGGATCTTTCTTTCGATGCGATCTGATGTGTGCATTGAGCACCTCCTGTGATGAACACTAGGCGTGGACAACCGAACGAGCAATCTTGACGTTGCATTCAACAGATACGACTCGCGGCAACGTCCATCGTTCAGAGCCCCGACAGACCCCGGCCAACGGTGGTAACGTCGGCTTTTGACCGCTCGTCAGTCCCGTGAAGGAATACCCCATGCCCACACTCCACGGCAGTTGCCTGTGCCAGGCCATCGCCTATGAAGTCGACTGCCTCGACATGCCGATCAGCCATTGTCATTGCCATACCTGTCGCAAGGCCCATGCGGCGCCATTCGCCTCGACGGCCGGGGTCAAACGTGAGCATTTTCGCTGGACCCGAGGCCTCGAACGGCTGTCCTGCTTCGAGTCCTCGCCCGGCAAGCTGCGGCATTTCTGCTCGCGCTGTGGCAGCCACCTGATGGCCGAGCGCCTGGCTCAGCCCCATGTAATCGTGCGGGTCGCGACCCTTGATGAAGACCCGGGCCAGAGACCCCAGACCCATATCTGGACCTCCCACGACGTGCCGTGGCTGGCCCATCAAGGCGTGGTCGAATGTGCGCAATGGCAGCCACCGGCTGAAACTGGGCGCTGAAGCGTTTGCCGCTGATCTACACTCACTCAACTTTTTAATGCCAGCGAGTTTCCCCATGCGTACCGTTTTTCTTCTAAGCCTTCTGCCGCTGCTGGCTGCCACTGGCGTCCAGGCCGATGACTGCGCCAGCGCCAGCAACCAAGGCACGCTGAATGAGTGCACGGCCAAGCAGTACAAGCAGGCCGACGCCCAACTCAACACGCTGTATCAACAGATCAATGGCCAGTTGAAGGACAATCCCCAAGGTAAAAAACGCCTGCTGACGGCGCAACGCGCGTGGTTGGCGTTCCGTGATGCCGAGTGCACGTTTGCGGCGTCCGGGGTCGAAGGCGGTAGCGTTTACCCGATGATCCACAACCAGTGCCTGGCGGACCTGACGCAAAAACGTGTCGAGACCTTCAAGGGCTACCTCGACTGCCAGGAAGGCGACCTCAGTTGCCCGGTGCGGTCCTGAGCGCAGGATTGGCCCAGGCCACCAGGGCCCCTGCGCCGGCATGCCGGTGCTGAAAGGGCCCATGGTGTTTCACGTCAGGGCATAAGCCCGTTTACCGGGTGAAGACCTGCGCCGTGGTGATCGCCATGTCGCCGCCCGGCAGCTTGATGTTGCCGATCTGCTGCATGGTCTCGGGGTCGAAGATCGCCACGTCGTTGAAGGTTCCGGCCAGGTAGATCTTGCTGCCGGCCTTGTTGAAGGAAATGCAGTAGTAGGAGTGGTCCAGGGTCGCGGCCTGAATCAGCTTCTTCTGTTTGATGTCGTACTTGGCCAGGCGATTGAGCACGCCGAACATCAGGTTGGGGTCCTTGGGCGAGCGCATGCCACTGAAGTAGATTTCGGTCAGCGGGCCGAAGTCAGTGGTCTCGGTCTTGCCGGTTTTCAGGTCGACGCTGAACAGGCCATACAGGTACTCGGCGGTGGCCGGGTCCTGCTTCTTATCCTTGAATTTCGCCGCGGTGTAGAGCAGCGAGAAGTCATGGCGGTAGGTCTGCTGGTTCCACACATAGAGCACGTCCGGCGCGCTGTAATTGGGGCGTTTCCAGTGTCGGCTGGGGATCAGCACGTCGAACTTGCCGGTCTTGACGTTGACCTTGTAGACATCCGCACCGGCCACGTACAGGGTGCCGTCGTCGCCACTCTGCATGATGGTCAGTTGGCGCGGCGCCGGGAAGCTGCGCACCGGCTTGGCGCTGGCACCGGCGTCGGTGGCGTAGACATCCAGGCGAGGCGCCTGCACTTCGTAGCGGTCGTTGAGCATCCGGGTCGGGTTGGCGATGGTGTAGAGCTCCTTGCCGTCATGGCTGACGGTAAAGGCAAACATCGAGCGGGCCTTCTCCCCCGGTTGCTGGGTAATGCTGGCGTGGAACACCTGCTTGCAGCTGTCCAGCTCGATGCCATACACATCCGCATAGTGGTTGTTGAGCACGTAGGCCGTCTTGCGATCCGGCGACAGCTGGATGGTCCCGGGCCCGAAGGCGTCGGGCAACGTGCAGGACTTGTACAGACTGTCGGTCTGCAGGTCGATGACGTGCAGGTTGTTGGGGTAGTTGGTGGTCACCATGTATTCGTGACCGGCGTTGAGCGCCAGGTTTTCATCGGCCAGAACACTGAGCGAAACACTGCCCAGGAAGGCGAAAGCGGCCAGGCCGCAGGCTTTGGTACGAAGCATGCTGGAATCCTTCTTCTTGTCCGATTACTTGTCTTTGGGGAAGACAGTGCCGAGGTTGCGCCAGTTGTCGTTGGAGGCCTGGGCATCCTTGTTCCAGTCCGGGTAGGTGCTCATCATGTCCGGCACCTGGGCCGGCCACCAGCACGGGTCCGAGCAGCCATAGAGGTCGGCCTCCATGGGTTGGCACAACGACGACACGCCGCCAAAGGCATCGATTTCCCAACCCGGGTCGGTGGTCGAGGCGCACCCGGCGACAGAACTCATGGCCACCACTTCTTCGATGCGGTTCTCGTCCGCGGCCTGATCCAGCTTCAACGCTTTGTTATTGATGGGCTTGAGATGTTTCATATCAGTGAGCCTTGCGCGGAGTGATGTAGCTGCTGATGAACGCAGGGTTGTGAGCCATGATCCGGGTATAGACCTCGATACCGAAGTCGACCCAGTCACGCATCAGTTCGCAGTAGTGATAGGTCGGGTGCGTCGGATCGCCGTATCGGGCGTAGCTCTCGTGGTAGCAGCCACCGGAGCACAGGTTGCGGATCTGGCAGTCTTCGCAACCGGTGTTGCTGCGGTCCAGGCGCTGGGACAGGAAGTCGTTCAACTCCACCTGCTTGACCCCGCTGTGGACGTTGCCAAACGTCGGCAATGACGAACCGGTGAAGCGGTGGCACAGGTTGAGTTCGCCCTTGTGGTCGACCGCCAGCATCTTCAGCCCGGCGCCACACGGCAGGGCTTTCTTGTGGCCCTCGTGGATGTCGGTGATCAACTGGTGCAGGTTGGAGAAACCGATGTTGCGGTGTTCCAGTGCGGCCTCCAGGTAACGTCGGCCGAGCCGTTTCATGCTGGCGAAGACTTCGATCAATTCCTCGCTGGACAGGTTGAAGGTGCTGATATCGCCGGAGGTCACCGGGGCAAAACCGACTTCGGCAAAACCCAGTTCGTTGAACAGGTGGTCCCAGATGGTTTCGACGTCGGTGACGCCGGTGGTCAGGGTCACGCGGGCGCCGACCGGACGGCTGTTGTAGCGCGACAACAACATCTCCGCCTTGCGCCGCACCACGTCATAGGTGCCCTGCCCGCCCACGGTGATGCGGTTGCGGTCGTGCACGGTCTTGGGCCCGTCGATACTCACCGACAAGCCAAAGCGGTGGGCGTTGAGGTAGTCCACCGTATCCTCGGTGAGCAGCGTGGCGTTAGTGGTCATGACGAATTCGACAAACTTGCCCGCCTCGGCAAAGCGTTTTTCACAATAGTCGACCATGTACTCGATCAGCTTGCGGTTGCTCAGTGGCTCGCCGCCGAAGAACACCACGGTAAACCGCTCTTCATCGGGGGATTCGCGCAGGAGCATTTCCACCGAGGCGATGGCGGTCTCGACCTCCATCTTCTTGCCCGCCGAGGGCTTGTCGAGGTCTTCCTTGTAGCAGTAGGTGCAGCTCAGGTTGCAGCCCGTATTGACGTTGAGCACCACGGTGTTGATGGCGGTGCGCTCGACCCGTTTGGCGGCGATGTCCGGGGTCAGCGGCGAGCCGTCGCTGACCAGTTCCAGGGCCATCAGCTCACGCAGGGTTTCGTGGATTTCCTCACCACCGAACTGGCTGGCCAGGCGTTGGATCAACTCAGCGCTGGAACAGCCGTGACCGCGCAGGGCATCGATGATGCTGCCGGTCAGGGCGTCGCTGGCGAACAGCGAACTGCTGGGGATGTGAAACAGCATGCGGTCGGCATCCACCTGCACTTCGTGCAGGTTGCGTTCGACCAGATTCAAGATAGCGCCCATGGCAAACCTCCTGTGCAAACCCCTTTGGCGGGGCCTGCGTTCAATCCGAAAAAGTCTCTGAAAACTGCTGGTTCAGCGGCCTCACGGAATGGGTGGGTTGTTCCAGCGTTGCACGGTGACGATCAGATGGCCTTCGCCGGTCAGGGATTTTCCTGCGTCGTCGACAGCCGCGATCACCTTGAGGTTGCCGGCATTGTTGGTGGACATCTTGCGGGCCGGGTTCGGCCCGGCATCGCCTGGGGTGAATACGCCACTGTCCGCCTGCATGGTGCCGGCAAACTTGACGTCTTCGTCTTCCCTGGCGCGGTCGTCGAAGGCCTCGACCTTCCACTGCGCCGGGAATACGCCAATGCGATAGAGCTTGCCGTCCGCCCCCTTGCCCCAGGCTTCCGCGTCGAAACGTCCCTGGACCTTGGGCGTCGAACCACCGCCATCACCGATCCGCGCCACCGAGAATTCAGGCACCACCTTGACCTCGGCAATTTTCTGGTAGACCGATAGGCTCGGGCCTTTCAGGCTGCCCAGGGTCACGGCACGCACGCCCGGCTGGGCATCGGCCGCAGCCTTGAGGCGGACCTTGATCTGCTCGGGGGTCTGGCTGATGACTTGGAGCACCTCGACGCCTTTGCCGAAGTCCGGCTGGCCTTGCAGGCCGCTGCCGATCAGGGTCACTTCGGTTTCGCTGCCGGCCTTCAGGTAGCCCGGCTGCACCGCCAGCAACCGGCTGCTGCCCTGTTTGGCGGCGAGGAAGTCGAGGCCACGCTCATCGTGCTCGGCCTCGAACATCCGGCCTTGCAGCTCGCTGCCCTTGGCGGCGAACACCTGGCGCATGACTACGCCGTCGACGGTCACGTTGCCGCGCCATTCGTAGCCACTGTAGAGGATCGCGCTGCCGTCGCCGTTGAAGGCTGTGCCGTCGGCGTATTGCCCCTTGACGCTGACCTTGAAGGTATCGTCGCCGTCGGCGCCGACGCGCATGATCCCGGCCAGCTCACCCTTGCCCGGCAGGTGACCGCTGAAGCTCCAGTCGCCCACCAGGGCTTCGGCCTTGGGCGCGCTTTGCTGCCAGGTTTTCCAGGCCGGGTTGTCCAGCGGATAGCGCTTGGCCAACAGTGGCACCATCTCTTTGCGGGCCAGGTCGAACCAGTCGCGGTCGCGCGACAGCGCCTGGTATTCCAGCGACGGCCATTGGCCGAGGTGGAAGTTCACCAGGCGCTCCCACTCTTCGGCCGGGCGACGTTGCAGGGCAACCCGCGCACCGGAGTGGCAGCGGCCGCACATCTGGCTGGTCTGCTCGTCGAACTGCTCGACGGTGTTGAGCCGCCGTTCCAGGGCATAACGCACGCCATCGGTTTCGCTCGGCGCCAGGCCCTGGGTGTCAGCCAGGTATTTGACCAGGGTCCGGCGGTCGTCATCGCTGATCTGCAGGCCGTGCATGACCTGCATGCGCGCGATGCTCATCAGCCAGCCTTCCGGGGTCTTGCGCTGGTGGCTGATACGGCTCAAGGCGTTCTCGGCTTCAGGGGTATGACAGCCCTGGCAGGTCTCCTTGAGGATGGTCTGGGCGTCACGCGCGGCCATGCTTTGCGGAGCATGCAGGGCAGCACACGCGGCAAGCGCCAGGAGACTGGCGCTCATGCCTGATCGGAGTTTTCTCTTCATCAACGTCGAACCTCGCACGGTGCTTTCTTATTTTTTTGAACGGTCGTTTTTATGGTTTCTACCGCCAGCGAACAGGCCGCTGACGAAGGCAAGAGAAACGTCTGCCAAGGACCAATACACGGAGCGTGCCAGCTTATGAATAGCTCGTTGAATCAATGCCTTGCTGATAAACACCCGGGGAAATCCGGCGTCCACTACGCTGCCCGGCGTTTAATTTCGCGACAACTGTTGCAGGCTGAGACGAGCATAGGTGAGTGTTCGTCGTATAGGATGACCCGCTATCCGCTTAACCGCTTCAGCCAAGGGAACTGCGCCATGCTCACTGCTTTGCTCTTCGACCTCGACGGCACCCTCACCGACACCGACGCGCTGCATCTGCAGGCAATGCAACAGTTGTTGCTGGAGGAGGACGACCGGGTGTTTACCAAAGCCGAATTTGAAGCCCATGTCAGCGGCCAGGCCAATGCCGCCATGTGCCGCTACCTGTTCCCCGAACGCTCGGTGGCCGAGCACGACGCCTTTGCCGATCGCAAGGAGCGGCGCTTTCGCCAGTTGTCAGCGCACCTGACGCCGATTGCCGGGCTGGCACGGTTACTGGATTTCGCCCAGGCGCAGGACATCGGCGTGGCGGTAGTGACCAATGCGCCTCGGGCCAATGCCGAGCACATGTTGCAGGCATTGGGCCTGCGTGAGCGCTTCGAGCACGTAGTGGTCGCCGAAGAACTGCCCCGCGCCAAGCCCGATCCCCTGCCCTACCTGACCGGACTGGAGCGCTTGCAGGCCAGCGCCGAGAGGAGCCTGGCGTTCGAGGACTCGATCCCCGGCCTGACGGCAGCGGTGAAGGCCGGGATCTTTACCGTGGGCCTGGTGACCAGCCAGCGTCGCGAAACGCTGCTGGCCGCAGGCGCACACCTGGTGATCGAAGACTTCAACGACCCGCAGTTGTGGGCAGTGATTGATCGGATGGCGGGGCGATAAGAGCGGGCTACCGGTAGGAGCAAGGCTAGTCCGCGACGATCCTGATGACGATAACGTTTGGATGGCGTATTCGTTGACGACCATCGCGAGCGGGCCACAAGCGGGCGCTCGCACACAGCCTCGCAGGCTCGACAGCTGCTACAGGGGAAATTCGGACACCAGAAAAAGCAGGCCGGCCGGTAGGCCGCCTCGCCCGTCCTTACCACTCAGGCCGACTGTCAGGTCGCCGTGCTCTGGCTTTTGATCTTGATCTTGATCCACCTGCCCCATCGGCAGGCTGAGCGAAGGTGTCCATCTGGGGGGAGGCGCGTAGCGCCGTGCGGCGAAGCCGCATACATCGAGAGGAGGTGCAGCGAAGCAAACCGGAGGCGATGCCC
>Ga0213827_1000248_pt1 | contig 53341 bp, 50 predicted proteins | sample MC6MC0898MG_FD_180669 | JGI IMG/M metagenome (GOLD analysis project Ga0213827, IMG submission 180669) | Enriched soil aggregate microbial communities from Iowa State University, Ames, United States - MC6-MC0898-MG | ecosystem: Environmental > Terrestrial > Soil > Unclassified | place: USA: Iowa...
CGCCTTTCGCCAACGCCGACCCCACCAACTCCACCCCACCCCCCAACACCCCCAAACTGCTGCCGTACAACGCCAACCGCGCCTCTAGGGCCTTGTCCCCAACCACTCGCTCCGCCTCCCGCAGGTTCTTGTTCAAGGCGTCGTTGAGCAAATACATCCCGCCAAGCGCCAGCAGCATGTCGCCGCCAGCGGCACCGCGCAGGCCGGTGAAGCCGGTGCGCACCCACTGGGCTGCCTGTTTCGAAGAGACTTTGAGTCCCTGCAACATGTGACGTGCCTGGGGCTCGAGGGTACTCATGCCGACCCTGACATCCCGCAATGCCGCGTGCGTGCTGTCAGTCAGTTGCGCCATGCCACGCTGGGTGTCCTGCAGCAGGTCGGCAGCCTTGCCTTCGACCCAGACACTGACGGTGATGGTCAGTGCGGCCAGTTTTGGATCGAGCAGCGCCAGGCTGAGCAAACCGCCCTGGATCAGCGGCCGGACTTTGCCGGTGACCTTGTGGGTGTTCAGGTCCCATGTGCCCCTCTCGTCGAGGATGCTGTCCCAACTGCGGGGCATGGACGCGACGGCGCTGCGCTGCAGATTGCGCAGGTGCTCCGATTGCAGCGCGTAGTACTCGCTGAGTTTCATCTGCACTTGCAGTTCGGTGAGGTGCAGGCGGTTGTGCAGCAGTTGGCTGGCACTGTTGACGCGGGCAACCACGCGCCCGACAGCGGGGTCGATGAGCGGTTGCAGGCGGGCGCTGGCGGCATTCAGGGCGCCGAGCAGGTCGGCCATGGCATGTTTCAGGTAGGCGCCAAGCAGGTACGTGCCCTGGTCGCTGGCGATCAGCTTGCTCAGGGCGCTGTAGAGCTGTTCGCTGTCGTTCCAGGCAATGCTGGCGTTGTCGTCGAAAGTCGGCAGCAGGCTGGCCAGCAGGGACTGGTCACGTAACAACAGGGCGCGGTAGATCGGGCTCTGTGGATTGCTGAGCCACGACCGCCAGAGCTGGGCGCTGGGCCCGCTGTCGTCGCCGTTGGAAACCGGGGCCTCGCTGATGCCGCCGCGCAGGCACAGCGCCATGGTCATGGCGTAGGCCCGACCGGAGGTGCTGAGCGCTCCGTCGTAGTCATGTTGCTCGATGCAGTTGAAGCGTACCGTGCCACAGGCTGCTGCATAGCCGTCGGCGGCTTGATCGATGAACTGCTGATAGCGTTGCAGCCGTTTATCGTAGCCCTGCTGAAACCGTGCGCGGGCGGCTTCGTCGTAGCGTTGCTCCAGGTCCTGATCGGCCTCGAGCGCCAACTGGTCGATGATCCGCTGGCGTTCAACTCCGGGGTCGACAAACACCGGGGGGCCGTCACCGCTGGTGGGTTCGAAGGAGGCGGTGTTCGCCTCTGCCCGGTCACGCTGCTGGGCGCGGATGGCCAAGAGGATCTGCGAGGTCTGGTGCTGGTAGGCCCGTAGCGGATCCTCCAGCCATTGCTGGCGGGCGTGAATCCAGGCAGTGCGCTGGGCGTTGTACTCCTGGACCAGGCCGAGGGTGTCATCGAGGACGAAGGCCAGCACGCCCTGTGGCAATTCCTGGCGCGCGGTGGTGTTACGCAGAAAACCTCTTAATGCCTGACAGCGCAGGGCGCGAGGGTAGACCCCATGCACGCTGGGAAATTGGCTCGCCTGCAACGACTGGTACTCCAGGACCCGCTCATCCACCTGCAGCGCCTCGGCGGTCATGGCCAGGCCCAGGCTGGCCGGGTTGTCCCGTACCTGGGCCAGGTCCAGAGCCTGAAAACGGTGCGGGGCACGTCCGGCCTTATAGGCATCCAGCACACTGGTCGGCCAGGGATCACTGGCAAACGCCAACCAGGCTACGCGGTACTCGCGGGTGTCGATATTGAGGAACGAGGCCGGGGCATCGTGATCGGCCGAGACACAGGTCGACGCGAGCAAGGACTCGTTGGCCGCCGGCGGCGTATAAGGATTGATCTGGCGTAAATAGCCGTCAGGCGTGACCTGGTAGGCGTGCCAGATCGAGCGGTCGAGCAACACATACAGGTAACCCGCGCGCAAGGTGCGCCAACCCAATCGGGTCTGGAACTGGCCATTCTCGCCCAGGAACGGATCGGCCGTGTAGTCCGGGACCAGGGCCTGGCGCAAGGGCAGGATCGGCAGGCCCTGGCGCTCGCAGGCCCGGCACTGGTCGGTGAACAAACCGGTTTCCGCGACGACGATGGCCAGTTGTTCGCCGAGGGTCATCGGGCGTGCCGCCGAACGCCAGCATTGCAAGATGCCGCCTCAAAGGCCGCACGGGGAACGAAGAGGCAGGTCCGTTGTGACATGAGCTTTCCTTGTCTGAAGTGCCGAGCACCCTATGCAAGGAGCGGGGGAGGGATAAATCAGCTGTTTCGGTGTTGGGCGTAGGACGTGTCGGTTTTTGATGCCTGGCCATCACCACAGAACCCCAGGTACGGCATGCACCAGGCCCTGCAGGAGTGATTTGGCGTAGACTGCGGCGAGCACATTCTCTTGCCTGTCCGAGATGGATTCTCCATGCACAACCCGGTTTCGCAACGTCCCCTCTGGAAAACCTACCTGCTGTTCCTTGCCCCGATGGTGCTGTCGAATTTCCTGCAGTCGATGTCGGGCACGGTCAACAGTATCTACATCGGTCAGATGCTCGGTACCCAGGCGCTGGCGGCGGTGTCCGGGATGTTCCCCATCGTGTTTTTCTTCATTGCCCTGGTGATCGGCCTGGGCGCCGGCGCCGGGGTGTTGATTGGGCAGGCATGGGGTGCGCGCGAGCCGGCGATGGTCAAGGCCATCGCCGGCACCACGCTGTTGCTGGGGGCGCTGATCGGCTTGGCGGCGGCGCTGCTCGGCAGCGTGTTCGCCCGGCAGGCATTGCAGGGCTTGGGCACCCCGGCGGACGTGCTGGAGGATGCGGTCGCCTATGCACGGGTGATGATGTGGACTATGCCGCTGCTGTTGGTGTTTGTGCTGTTCACCCAGTTGTTGCGTGGGGTCAGCGATACGCTGTCGCCACTGTTGGCGCTGGTGGTGTCGACCTGCATTGGCCTGTTGTTGACCCCGGCGTTGATTCGCGGCTGGTTCGGCTTGCCCGAGATGGGCATTCAGAGTGCGGCGTGGGCGGGCCTGGCGGGTAACCTGGCGGCGATGCTGTTGCTGGTCTGGCGCTTGAACCACAAGGCCCATGTGCTGGCGCCGGATCGCGCGCTGCTGGCGGCGATGCGCCTGGACCGGGCGATCCTGGCCAAGGTGCTGCGGATCGGCTTGCCCACGGGGCTGCAGATGGTGGTGATCTCACTGTCCGAACTGGTGATCCTGGCGCTGGTCAACCAGCACGGCTCCCAGGCCACGGCGGCGTACGGCGCGGTCACGCAGATCGTCAACTACGTGCAGTTTCCCGCGCTGTCGATCGCCATCACCGCCTCGATCCTCGGGGCCCAGGCCATTGGCGCCGGGCGTATCGAGCGTATCGGCCCGATCCTGCGCACGGGCCTGTTGATCAACGTCGGGTTGACTGGCGGCCTGGTGCTGCTGGGCTACCTGTTGTCGCACTGGCTGCTGGGATTGTTCATCACGGAGCCGGCGACCCAGGCACAGGCCGAGCACCTGTTGCACATCATGCTCTGGAGCATGTTGGTGTTCGGCTTCCAGTCGGTGATTGGCGGGATCATGCGGGCCAGCGGTACGGTGCTGGTGCCGGTGGCGATCTCGCTGTTTTGCATCCTCGGTGTCGAGTTGCCGGTGGCCTACCTGTTCAATGCACGTTTCGGTCTACCCGGGGTGTGGATGGCTTTTCCGGTGGCCTACCTGAGCATGCTGGCCCTGCAGACTGCCTACTACCGGCTGGTGTGGCGCCACCGGAAGATCGAACGCCTGGTGTAGGGCAACCGCCCGTGCCGTCGCCGTGGCCCGGGCGTTTGCCGGTTGCCGTTACTTCGGCGCCGGTGTGGTGCGCAGATAGGGCAGGTGGATGTCCAGACTGCCGTACTGGTCCCGGGCCTGTTCATCGTTGAGCGCCAGGGCGACGATCACATCCTGGCCCGCCTGCCAGTTGGCCGGCGTCGCCAGCGGCACGTTGTAGGTCAACTGCAAGGCATCCAGGGCGCGCAGTACCTCGGCAAAGTTACGCCCGACGGACATCGGGTAGGTCATCGACAGCTCGAGTTTCTTGTCCGGGCCGATGATGAACACCGAGCGCACCGTGGCGGTGTCGGCAGCCGTCCGGCCATCGGGCAGGTAAGCCTCGGCCGGCAGCATATCGAATGCCTTGGACACGGCCAGGCCTTCGTCGGCAATGATCGGGAAGGCGGCCTTGGCGCGGCAGAAGCCTTCGATGTCGGCTTTCCACTTGGTGTGCGAGTCGGCGCTGTCCACGGACACGCCGATCACCTGGGTGCCACGCTTGGCCCACTCGGCGGCCAGTTGCGCCACTGCGCCGAACTCGGTGGTGCATACCGGGGTGAAGTCCTTGGGGTGGGAAAACAGAATCGCCCAACCCGAGCCGATCCAGTCGTGGAACTGGATCGGGCCCTGGTCCGTGTCGGCGCGGAAGTCGGGGACGAGGTCGTTGATGCGCAATGCCATGGGAGTCTCCTGGTGTCGTGGGATGAGATGCAGGCTTGACTCAGCCTAGTCGGGATTTGCCGCCTGGTCCGGCACCCGCAAACCGTTCGTCATCTCGCCCGCACCGTGGCGCACGGCTGCCTTCCAACGAGTACGGCCCAGGCTTTCTGGACCTCAATCGGTGAGGTGACTATGTCCACTGACTCGAGTTTCCAGGACGAACCCCTGGAAGATGATCCATCCACGGCTGACCCGGCACCGGACGACGATCCGCTGGTGTCCGATCCGCTGGCCCGTCCCGATGTGGTAACCCGCAAGCGCCCCGAAGACTGGAACGAACCAAGTGAGGGCGATGGTATTCCCTGCGACAAGGATATGCCGCTGCCCAATGACTGATCATCCTTTGAACTACACGCCTGTTGGGTACGGGTGACCCCTCAGGCGTCTTGAATGAGGTGCGCGATGATGTCCATGTTTACCCCCAACGAACCCAGCCCCAGCGATCCACCGGATCCCGCCCGGCAACACGATCCCGTCACCGACCCCAACGTCAATGGCGATGCCGATCGCCAGGACCAGGGCACCGATGTCGAGCGTCCGATGGACCCGGATGCGCCCGGCGCCAACCCACAGATACCAAAGCCCAACGAGCCATCGCCGTTGTCGGATGACCGGCGTTAGGTATGGGCTCGGATTGCCCCGTATAGGGGCCTGTAGCAGCTGTCGAGCCTGCGAGGCTGCGTTCGAGGACGCAGTCCTCGCCGGGGCGCTCACGCTGTTTGCGCGTGGGAGCGGGTTGTCAGGTTGGCGGCCGCTGCGCGACCGAACGCCGCCTCGCAGGCTCGACAGCTGCTACGAGGGGGTTAAGGCGCACCGAACAAGCTCGTCCAGTAGATGCCCGCGTCACTTTTCGGGTCGACCGCATAGGCCGCGCCCAGCTCGCTGAATTGCGGGTTCATCAGGTTGGCGCAGTGCCCGGGGCTGGTCAGCCAGCCGTCGAGCACTTTGCGCGGTGTGTCCTGCCCGGCGGCGATGTTTTCCCCCACGAGTTGGCCGCTGTAGCCTGCCAGTTCCGCGCGGTCGCCGGGTGTGCGGCCGTCGCGGTCCTTGTGATCGAAAAAGTTATTGTTGGCCATGGACCGGGTGTGGTCCAGGGCGGCGCTGGCGAGCGTGGCGTTCCAGGTCAGGGGCTTGGTGGCGGTGAACGCCTGGGTGCCACACTGGCGCGACTGGGCGCGGGCGCTATTGATCAGCTCCAGGAGCTTCTGGCCTTCGGCCTGCCAATCCCCCAGGCCTCCGCTCAATAGCGGCCGGGCCAGGACGATACGCCATGTCGGGCCAGCGCGGCTGACCCCGATATCGACGAACTGCGGGTCGAGCACCACCTGGCAAAAACTTTCCTGCACCGCTTTCATCGCCGCCTGGGCATTGAGTGGGCCCTTGAGGGTGATCGCCTGCACGTTGACCATCGGGTACGCCGCGCGGGCCATGGCCTGTTGCAGGTCGCCGATATTGCTGTCGGGGGGCAGGATCAGTCGCGGGTCGGCCGCCAGCGCAGGCAGCTCGCCTGAGGCCTGGCCCGCACAGCGCTGGATCTGGCTGCGATAGGTGTTGATCGACTCCACCAATTGGCTTTCCTCGGTGGCCGCCGCGCTGCTGGCAAAGCCGATGGCCAGCGACAGCGTGGCAAGACGCAAAACGGATGACAGGACGCGCATGGAGGTCTCCCTTGAACTGACTGGGCACATGATGCGCGATCTTGCCCCGGGTCGCGCAACGGGTTTTTACTTCGCAGCTACGCTTAAGCCTGTCAAACGGCCGCGGTGGCGACTGTTTGGGCCTGTCGTCAATCTATCAGCAGGGTGCGCTCATGCGTTGCATCTGGAGGGTCAGTGGTCTGGTAGTCGTGCTCCTGGGTAGCCAGGCAGGCGTGGCGCAAACGCCGCAAAAACCGGCCGCGGTGGTCGAGGACAAGGCCGAGGTCCTCGAGCAGAAAGGCGCCGACAAGGCCCCAGTGCCCAAGGCCCAGGCCATCACCCCCAGCGAGGTGCAGGTGGTCGACCCGGCAGGCAAGGCGCCGCTGGACGATGCCATCACCTGCCTGTCCCGGACGATCTACTGGGAGGCGAAAGGTATTTCCACGGCGGACATGGAAGCGGTGGCCAGCGTGGTGATGAACCGCCTGGGCCATGAAGGTTTTCCCGGCACCGTGTGTGGTGTGGTCAAGCAGGGTGTCGAGAGCCGCGCCTGCCAGTTTTCCTGGTGGTGTGACGGGCGCTCGGACCAGGTCCGGGAGGAGGGCGAATACACCGAAGCCAAGGAGATCGCGCGCAAGGCACTCAACCAGCAACTCAAGGACCGCACCCTGGGCGCCTTGTATTTCCATGATCGCAATGTGCGACCCGACTGGTCGCGCAAGTACATCAAGACTGCCGAGACCGATAATTTTCTGTTCTACAAGCCGCGTAATGGCACGGCGCAGTAAGAGGGGCAATGTAAACGGTTTTGCCGATGCCCGTTGCAGGCGGTAATCAAGCGGTTTTGCGGGTTCGTTGAGCGCCGCACCTGAGGTAGAATGCCGCAGCACGGAGGCTCGCGGCCTCGGGGATCATGGGCATCCGGCGTCTTCAGGCGCCAGGTGTGAGTGCCGCGAAGCGGTTGACGGGCGTATTTGAGCAAGCGGGTCTACTCTGTTTAATCACTGCGCTCGATGTTGTATCCGAAATTAGTGTCACCCATGTAGCTGAAGCCAATGACTTACAAAAAAGTCAGCACGGGAGGGGCCTAAACGTGAAGTCGACAGTGTTTGTCGGCCTTATATGTTCACCCACCGGTCTTCCTGAGTGCGGGGTTCGTCGGCATGCGCCAGCGCATGTTGCCAGCCAGGGCGCCTCATGATTATGAGTGGGGGTGAATGGCGTTCTATCCTAGGTATTACCGAATGTTAAAAAAAATCAACAAGGGGCTACTTGGCCTGGCCATGTCGATGGCCCTGATGCCTGTGCATGCAGCTGAAACCAAAAAAGTCGATGTGCTGCTGATCGGTGGCGGCATCATGAGTTCCACCCTGGGTGTCTGGCTCAATGAACTCGAGCCAGGCCTGTCGATGGAGATGGTCGAGCGTCTCGACGGCGTCGCCCTGGAAAGCTCCAACGGCTGGAACAACGCCGGTACCGGCCACTCCGCCCTGGCTGAGCTGAACTACACGCCGGAAGACAAGAACGGCAAGGTCGAAATCCCCAAGGCCATTGAAATCAATGAAGCCTTCCAGATTTCCCGTCAGTTCTGGGCCTGGCAGGTCAAGAACGGCGTTCTGAAAGATCCTCGTTCGTTCATCAACTCCACGCCGCACATGAGCTTTGTGTGGGGTGACGACAACATCAAGTTCCTCAAGAAGCGCTACGAAGCCCTGCAGGCCAGCCCGCTGTTCGCTGGCATGCAGTACTCCGAAGACCCGGCCCAGATCAAGCAATGGGTCCCGCTGATGATGGAAGGCCGTGATCCGAACCAGAAGATCGCCGCCACCTGGTCGCCCCTGGGCACCGACGTGAACTTCGGCGAGATCACCCGCCAGTTCGCCGGTTACCTGCAGACCAAGCCGAACTTCTCGCTGAAGGTGTCGAGCGAAGTCGAAGACATCGCGCGCAACGAGGACGGCACCTGGCGTGTGTCCTACAAGAACCTCAAAGACGGTAGCGAAACCCAGACCGACGCCAAGTTCGTGTTCATTGGCGCTGGCGGCGGTGCCCTGCACCTGCTGCAGAAGTCCGGTATCCCGGAAGCCAAGGAGTATGCCGGTTTCCCGGTGGGTGGTTCGTTCCTGGTCACCGAGAACCCGACCATTGCCCAGCAACACCTGGCCAAGGCCTACGGCAAGGCATCGGTTGGCGCACCGCCGATGTCGGTTCCGCACCTGGACACCCGCGTGCTGGATGGCAAGCGCGTGATCCTGTTTGGCCCGTTCGCGACCTTCTCCACCAAGTTCCTCAAGGAAGGCTCGTACTTCGACCTGCTGACCAGCACCACCACCCACAACTTCTGGCCAATGACCAAGGTGGGCATCGAGCAGTACCCACTGGTTGAATACCTGGCCGGTCAGTTGATGCTGTCGGACGCCGACCGCATGAACGCCCTGAAGGAATACTTCCCGAACGCGAAGGCGGAAGACTGGCGTCTGTGGCAGGCCGGTCAGCGCGTGCAGATCATCAAGCGTGACGAAGAGAAGGGCGGCGTGCTGAAGTTGGGCACCGAGATCGTGGCTTCGCAAGACGGCAGCATCGCCGGTTTGCTGGGCGCATCGCCAGGCGCATCGACGGCTGCACCGATCATGCTCAGCGTGCTGGAGAAGGTCTTCAAGGACAAGGTCGCCACCCCGGCCTGGCAGGAAAAACTGCACCAGATCGTGCCGAGCTACGGTACCAAGCTCAACGATGACCCAGCCCGTGTCGCCCAGGAATGGGCTTACACCAGCGAGGTCCTGCAACTGGATCCGCCACCGGCGATCAACCCGGCCCTGGCGCCGGCTGCAACCCCGGCAGCCCCGGCCAAGCCAGTGCCGAGCAACCCGGCGGCCGACATGGCGCTGTAAGACCTTGAGCGCCCTTCAACACGCGTGAGGGGTGCGCAGGTTTTCAATCGATGTGAAGAAGCCCAGCCTAGTGCTGGGCTTTTTTTGGTCTGGCCTACACCGACTGGCGGAAAAACCAGTCCACGATCACCTGGCGTGCTGGATGTCGGGCGCTGGATGGCTGTAGCCACAAGCTATAGGCGCCGGCGGTTTTCAGGGCCGGGCCGAAGGGGATGATCAGGTCGCCGCGGTCGAGCAGTTCCTGCGCCAGGGTCTGGTCGGTCATGGCAATGCCCAGGCCGCGTGTGGCCGCGTCGAGGGCCAACTCGTCGAGGTTGAAGGTGATGTGCTTGCAGTCCCTGGCCGGCGCCTGTTGTTGCGCGTGCAGCCAGCGGGTCCATTCCAGTTGGCCGGTGGAGCCGTGGATCAGCGGGTAGTTGCCCAGGTCGGCGAGGCTGGCCGGCGGTGCTTTGCCGGCGACCGAGCCAGGGGCGCAGACCGGCACCAGCAACTCCTCGAACAACAGGTGGTGCGCCTGGTCATCCGGCACGCTTGGCAGGTAGAGGATGCAGGCATCGCAATCCCCCGTGGGGTCGACGCGTTCAGTGGCCACGGTCTCGATCGCCAGTGTCAGGTCGGGGTGGCGCGCATAGAAGTCGGTCAACCGTGGCAGCAACCAGCGCACCGCCAGTGACACATGGATGCGGATGCGAAACGCCGCGTCCCTGGGGGCCAGGCGGGTCTCCAGGGTTTGCAGTTCATCAATCACCCGCTGGGCGCTGGACAGCACTTCCTTGCCTTCGGCGGTCAGCGTCACGCAACGACTGCTGCGCACCAGCAACGCTGCCCCGTAATGGCTTTCCAGTTGCTGGATCTTGCGGCTGACCGCGCTCTGGGTCAGGCACAGGCGTTCTGCGGCCTGGGTGAAATTGTTGGCGGCGGCCACTTCGACAAAGGCCTGCAGCGCTTGCAATGAAGGCACGCGGAATATTTTATCCATGCGAAATATGAATACTTGAATGCATTAATAGCGTTGGATTAGCCATCGATATCCCCATAGATTCTGGACAAGGCGCACGAGTGAATGACATCCAAGCATGCTAATTGCTCATGACAAAAGCCATCAACAGATTTGTGCGGTGTGAGGTGGGTAAATGACTGAAAACATATGTGGCTGGATCGCGCAGACGCCGCCGTCGGTAGCGCAGCCGTCCTTGCACGGTGCGCAAAAGGCCGATTGGCTGATCATCGGTGGCGGGTTCACCGGGCTCTCGGCTGCCCACACCCTGGCGCACATGCACCCCCAGGCACGCATCGTGATCGTCGATCGCCAGCGTGCGGCGCAGGGCGCCAGCGCGCGAAACTCGGGATTTGTGGTGGCCCATGAAAACCCCTCGGGGGCCGACCTGCTCGGTCGCTCGGGCAACGCCTATTACCAGGCCAGCACCGAGATCAGCCGTGCCGCCAGTGAAGAAGTGCGCCAGCGCATCAGCCGCCTGGGCATCGACTGCGACTGGCGTGAGCAAGGGTATTTTTTTGCCGTGCACGATCCCGCCAAGCTTGAAGACGCCGAGTTGCGGGTCCAGACCCTGCGCAACAGTGGCGCCGATGCACAGCTGTTACTGGGCAAGGCCCTGAGCCAGAACCTGGGCACCGACTTCTATCAGGCGGGGATCTGGTGTCGCGGCGGCAACGCGTTGTTGCAGCCGGCGAAGTACGCCAAGGGCTTGCGCGATGCCTTGCCAGAGTCGGTGACCCTGTATGAATCCACCGAGATCAGCGGTCTTGCCCGGCAGGCCAACGGCAACCTGCGCGCCACATCAGCCCTGGGCAGCGTCGAGGCGCCGCAGGTGCTGGTCTGCGTCGGACCCTTCCTGCCTCGGGTCGGGGTCCGCGAGCGGGCAGTGTTCCCCCTTGAGCTGAGCGCCAGCCTGACGCACCCGCTGAGCGATGACGAATTCGCCCAAATGGGCAGTCCCCAGCCCTGGGGTGTGCTGTCGACCCGGCCGGCCGGCGCGACCGTGCGCCTGACGCCGGATCGGCGGCTGTTGATTCGCAACACCGTGGAACTGCGCCGCCGCGACCTCGACGGCGCCGCGCTGGGAGTACGGCGCAACACCCACTTGCGGGGGCTGCAACGGCGTTTCCCGTGGCTCACCGAGCAGCATTTGCAACACAGCTGGACCGGGCACCTGAGCGCCACCCGCTCCGGAGAACCGCGTTTTGCCCGCCTGGAACGGGGCCTGTACACGGTGGCCGGATGCAACGGTTCCGGAGTGGCACGGGGCACCTTGTGGGGACGTTTGCTGGCCGAGATGGCCTCGGGTAGCCAGTCGTCGTTGCTCGAAAAAGTCCTCAGCCAGGCCCAGCCGGGCTGGCTGCCTCCGGCGCCGTTTTTTGCCGTTGGCGCCTCGGTGCGCCTGCGCTACGAAGCCTGTCGTGCCCAATCAGAGTCTTGATCCACCCCAACCGCCAACGTGGTTTTCAGCCGGGAAAAATAATAATGAATACATTGAAACACTGCTTGCTTGCCCTGTGTGTTGCCTCCAGCGGGGCGGCCATGGCCACTGAAACCGTGCGGATCTCCAACTGGAGCAGCTACATCGCCAGCGACACCCTGAGCAACTTCACCCAGCAGACCGGGGTCCAGACCACCTACGACCTGATCGACAGCAACGAGATGCTCGAGGCCAAGCTGATCACCGGCAGCAGCGGTTACGACGTGGTCAGCCCGTCGAACCACTTCCTGGCGCAGTTGATCAAGTCGGGCGCCCTGCAGAAACTGGACAAGGAGCAGTTGCCGAACTGGAAGAACCTCGACCCGCAACTGCTGAAGATGATCGAGGTCAATGACCCTGGCAATGCGTATGGCTTCCCCTACATGTGGGTGACCCTGGGCATTGGCTACAACGTGCAGAAGATCAAGGAAATCTTCGGCAGCACCGAGGTCACCCAGAGCTGGAGCCTGCTGCTCGATCCGCAGAACATCGAAAAGCTCAAGCAGTGCGGCGTGGCCTTCCTCGATAACTCGACGCAGATGTTGCCAATCACCCTCAATTACCTGGGGCTCAAGCACGACAGCCAGGATCCGGCCGACTACCTCAAGGCCGAAGCCGCCTTGCTCAAGGTCAAGCCCTACGTGCAGTACTTCCATCAATCCAAGTACGTCAGCGACCTGGCCAACGGCAACATCTGCGTGGCCATCGGCTTCAGCGGCGACATTGCCCAGGCCACCTCGATTGCCCGCGATGCGAAAAACGGTGTCGAACTGGGGTACTCGATTCCCAGGGAAGGCTCGACCCTGGCGGTCGACATGGTGGTCATGCCACGCAACGCCCCCAACCAGGCGAACGGTTATGCCTACATGAACTACCTGATGGAGCCCAAGGTGATCGCCGACATCAGCAACGCGATCCACTACCCGAACGGCAACAGCGCGTCGACGCCGTTGCTCGACCCGGCGCTGCGTAACGATCCGGCGGTCTATCCGGCGCCGGAGGTCATGAGCACCCTGTTTGCGCTCAAGGCGATGCCGCCCAAGGTCATGCGCCAGGCCACCCGCCTGTGGACCAAAGTCACCAGCGGCCGCTGAGTGGGCGCCGGTCACGTATGATGGGCGCTTTAACCGCCCGTCATTCAAGGAACCCCCATGGCACTGAGTAAACGCGAACAGGCGCACATCGAGCGCCGCCTGATCGCTACCTTGACCGAGGCCTGCGAAACGGCCAAGGCCGAGATTGTCGGCTTCTGCTGGTTGACCCACGAGGTCGATTATCAGCGGTTTCCCGCCAGCCTGCGGGTGACCTGGGTGTTCCAGACCCAGGCCCAGTTGGATCAGGCACTGACCAGCGGTGAGGGCGAGCGCATGCTTGAGCTGACGGCAGTGGCATTGCGCGAGGCCGATGTGGCGATCCGGCAGGTCGCGACTCACGTGCAGTTCGCCTGTGAAGCACTGCGGGGTTGAACCATGGCCAAGGACATCGAGAATCCGTGCATTGCCGTCTGCCAGTTGAGCGGCGAGCTGTGTGTCAGCTGCGGCCGGACCAAGGACGACATCCGCCAATGGAAACGCATGAAGCGCCCGGAAAAGATGGCGGCGGTGCAACGGGCAACGCTGCGCTTGAAGAAGCTTAAAAAACCCGGCTGAACCGCACCCGAATGGTTCACAACACCAATGTGCCAGCGACACCCAACCCTGTGGGAGTTGGCCTTACCTGGGAATGCGGTGTGTCAGGTCCATAAATGTCGGCTGTGCCGACCCCATCGCGAGCAGGCTCGCTCCCACGGGGGTAGTAGTGGCTGGCAAGGCAGCACCCACCCTTGTGGGAGCCGGCCTGCCGGCGATGGTCGTCAACGATGATGCAGGCATTCAGGATGAACGCAGCTTGCGCCCGCCCATCCAGGGCAACCTCTAGACCAGGTATCGCGTGAACCACGCCAGGGTCCTGCTCCAGGCCAGTTCGGCGGCGTCCTTGTCGTAGCGCGGGGTCGAGTCGTTGTGGAAGCCGTGGTTGGCGCCGGGGTAGATGTAGGCTTCGTACGTCTTGCCATTGGCCTTCAGGGCCTGCTCATAGGCCGGCCAGCCTTGGTTGATTGCCGTGTCCAGTTCGCCGTAGTGCAACAGCAGCGGCGCCTTGATCCGTGGTACATCCCTGGCGTCCGGCTGGCGGCCGTAAAAGGGCACCGCCGCCGCCAGTTCCGGGTAGGCCACCGCCGCGGCATTGGACACCCCACCGCCATAGCAAAAGCCGGTCATCCCGACTTTGCCATTGCTGGCGTCGTGTTTCATCAGCCACTCGATAGCGGCAAAAAAATCGTTCATCAGCTGCGTCGGGTCGACCTTCGCCTGCAGCTCGCGCCCCTTGTCATCGTTGCCCGGATAGCCGCCAACCGAACTCAGGCCATCGGGCGCCAGGGCGAGGAAGCCGGCCTTGCCAAGGCGCCGTGCGACATCCTCGATATAGGGGTTGAGCCCGCGATTCTCATGCACCACCACCACGCTCGGCAGCTTGCCGCTGGCCTTGGCCGGGCGCACCAGGTACCCGCGAACTTCGCCATGGCCCTTGGGCGACGGGTAGGTGACGTACTCGGCGACAATCTCAGGGTCGGTAAAGGCCACCTGTTCGGCCAGCGCATAGTCGGGGCTCAGGGCGGCGAGCAGGGCGCTGGCGTTCATGCCGGCGAAGGTGAACAACGCCGCACGATCGAGGAACTGGCGGCGGTTGATCCGCCCATGGGCGTAGTAGTCGTAGAGCTCCAGCAGTTCAGGGGAAAAGTCTTTCGCAGTGAGACGGCTCATCTGTGCGCTCCCGTGAAAATCGTTGGCGGACCCCAGCAGCAGGGGATCGAGGCGTCGCGGTGTCAGAGCAGCATAGCAGGCGTCGCCAGGGCACAGACTTCACGGGCGCCGTTGCTGGGGTCACCTTCGGCCAGCATCCGGCTGAGGATTTGCCGTTCTTCTGCCCTCGGCAGGATGCCGCTGGTATGGGCCTGCAACACCACAATGCCGTCCTCGTTGGTCATGGTCACAGCCGCCGTGGCCCGGGCGTTGGGGGTGATGTCGGTGATGACCCAGTGGCAGGTGATGCGGTCGCCGGCATACACCGGCTTCTTGAATTCGAACGTCATGCCTGCCGCCAGCCAGCCAATCTGCCCACCGATTTCGGTGAGCAGGCTGGCCGTCAGCAGGCCGTGGGACACCGGCGCACGAAAGCCCCGGGCCTCGGCGAAGCGGGCATCACAATGCACCGGGTTGTAGTCACGGGAAATCTTCGCGAAATCCTCGATGTCGGTCTCGCTGAAGTGGCGGCTGAGGGTGAAGCTGTCGCCCACCTTCAGGCCCTGGGCGGCACGTTGTCTGAGGCTGGTCACTAAGTCGTCCTTTTATTGTGATGATCGGCGCAGCCTATCAATAAGCGGCGGGTGGGTAGTTTGCGCCGGTCAACTGGTTTACATCTTGTGGTCGGCCATGTTCAGCGCCCGCACCGGGGCCTTGACCTCGATCGATTCCTTTTCGCCCTTGGCGTTTTCGACGATCAGGGTCAGCGGCACGCTGTCGCCTTCCTTCACCTGGGTCACCAGGTCGATCAGCATCACGTGGTAGCCGTGGGGGTCGAACGACACCGCCTTGCCGGCAGGCAGGGCGACGGAGGTCACCGGTTGCATGCTCATCACGTCGTTCTTCATGGTCGACTGATGCACCTGGACGATTTTCGCCGCCGGCGATTGCACCTCCAGCAGCTTGCTGTCGGTGCTGGCGGTCAGGGTCATGAACGCCCCGGTGGCCTGCTGCCCGGCGACGGTGGCGCGCACCCAGGCGTCATCGACCTGGGTCTGGGCCGAGACCTGCAAGGCCAGGCCCAGCAGGGAAACACCCAGGACCAACTGTTTGATACGGCTTTTAGTGAACGATGCGGTCATTAGCAGACCTCCATGACAGTGAGCAGGTCTTCCGTACACTCTTGTGCCGAAAGTGACTGGGACAATCCAAGGCGCAGGGTGCCCCTGGAGTCATAAACATAACTGGTCGCGGTGTGGGACAGGGTGTAGGTCGAGCCGCTGGGGACTTTCTCGAAGAACACGTCGAACTCCTTGGCCGTGGCGGCGGTTTCTTCGAGGCTGCCGTACAGCGCGACAAACGACGGGTCGAAGGCCTTGACGTAGGCGTCGAGTACTTGCGGGGTGTCCCGTTCCGGGTCCAGGGTGATGAAGATCACCTGCAGGCGGTCGCCATCCTTGCCCATCAGCTTCTTGATTTTCGCCGCGCGCGCAAGCGTGGTGGGGCAGATCGCCGGGCATTGGGTAAACCCGAAGAACACCATCGGCATCATGCCGCGAAAGCTCGACAGGGTTTGCACATCGCCATTGGTGTCTTTCAACTTGAAGGTGCGCCCGAGGATCTTGTCACTCAGGTCCTTGCCGTATTTGTACGACAGCTCGCCGCGAGTATCGCAGCCGGTCAGCAGCCCCAGGCCCAACAGTCCCATACCTGCAATCACCTTGCGGCGATTCATCAAAACACTCATGCGTCAACGCCCTTTGGCCACCTGGCAGTCGAGTCGACCGGGCAGGGGGGTCACCGTGAAAGGGCAGCATCCTATCAAAATCGCGGCGATGGGTGCCGGCTTCGGGACAATTGGTCGCAGCACGCCAGTCGTGCGCTCAGGGAAAGAACTCCCCGGGGGTGGCGCCGAATTGCTGGCGGAAGGCGGCGATGAAGGCCGAGGTCGAGTCATAGCCGCAGGCGAGCGCCACGTCGGTGACGCGCTCACCCTGTTCCAGCGGGGTCAGCGCAGCGAGCAGGCGCAGGCGCTGGCGCCAGGCGCGGAAGGTCAGGCCGGTATCGCGCAGGAACAGGCGGCTGAGGGTCTTCTCGGTGACCGCGAATTTTTCGCTCCAGTGGCCCAGGGTGGTGGCCTGCTCCGGGTGCAGTTGCAGGCTCTGGTAGATTTTCTGCAGGCGACTGTCCTGGGGCAGGGGCAGCATCAGGTCGATCTGCGGCGCCTCGGCCAATTGGTCGAGCAGGACCTGCACCAGTCGTCCCTGGGCGCCGTCCTCCTGGTACTCCACCGGCATCTGGCTGAAGCGGCGGATCAGTTCGCGCAACAGGTCGCTGACCCCGAGCACGTGGCATCTTGCCTGGGCCCAGGCGGTGACGCTGCAATCGAGGTACAGGCTGCGCATTTCCGTGCGCGGCGAGCTGAACACCCGGTGCGGTACGCCGGCGGGAATCCACACGGCCCGCTGCGGCGGCGCGACGAAGCGTCCGGCGCTGGTCTGCACCTCGAGCACCCCCTGGATGGCGTAGGACAATTGCACCCAGGGATGGCTGTGGCGGCGGGTCAGGGCGCGATTGGGCAGTGACTCGGTGCGCCCGTAGACCGGGCGTGGCAGGCTGGGCAGCCCGGGCACACTGCGCCGGTAGCTCTGGTCATGTCCTTTAGGCGGCATCTGCTGGCTCTTTGGCGTTAGTCGGTAATCCGCCATCACGTTAGAGTCGCCGCTACGTTCTTGGCAACCCCCCGGATGATCCCGATGACCCGTCCCCGTTTCCTGCCCGACAACTTCACCCTGACCCTGATCGGCGTGGTGCTCCTGGCCAGCCTGCTGCCCGTCAGCGGCCAGGTCGCGGTCGGCTTTGGCTGGCTGACCAATGGCGCGATTGCCCTGCTGTTTTTCTTGCACGGGGCCAAACTGTCCCGTGAGTCGATCATCGCCGGTGCCGGCCACTGGCGCCTGCACCTGCTGGTGTTCGGCCTGACTTTTGTGCTGTTCCCGCTGCTGGGCCTGGCGCTCAAGCCGCTGCTGTCACCGATGGTCGGCAACGAGCTGTACATGGGCATGCTCTACCTCTGTGCGTTGCCGGCCACGGTGCAGTCGGCGATTGCCTTTACCTCCCTGGCACGCGGCAACATTCCGGCGGCCATCTGCAGTGCGGCGGCATCCAGCCTGTTCGGGATCTTCCTCACGCCCTTGCTGGTGGCCTTGCTCCTGAACGTGCACGGCGACGGCGGCTCGACCCTCGATGCCATCCTCAAGATCAGCCTGCAACTGCTGCTGCCGTTTGTGGCCGGGCAGATCGCGCGCCGCTGGGTCGGCGCCTGGGTGGGGCGCAACAAGCATTGGCTGAAGTTCGTCGATCAGGGCTCGATTCTGCTGGTGGTCTACGGCGCCTTCAGCGAGGCGGTGAGCGAAGGGCTGTGGCAGCAGATTCCGCTGTGGGAATTGGCGGGCCTGGTGCTGGCCTGCTGCATCGTCCTGACGCTGGTGTTGATCGCGGCGACGCTGCTGGGCAAGGCCTTTGGCTTCAATCAGGAAGACCGCATTACCATTTTGTTCTGCGGTTCGAAGAAAAGCCTGGCCACCGGCGTGCCGATGGCCCAGGTGCTGTTCGCCGGCAGCACCATCGGCCTGTTGATCCTGCCGCTGATGCTGTTCCACCAGATTCAACTGATGGTCTGTGCGGTGCTGGCCCAGCGGTACGCCCAACGCCCGGAGACGGTGGCCGAACTGATGGGCCAGGTCGATCCCTGAACCGGCGAGCGATTGCTCAGGCGCGGCGCAAGTGGGCGCTGGCCACCGGCGGCTGGAGCAAGGCGAACAGGTTTTTCGGGTCCTGGAGCGTCGGCACCAGTTCAATTTCGCTGCCGATGTCCAGGGCCTTGGCCACGTCCAGCACATAGCGCAGGGCCGAGTAGTCTTCGAGGGCGAAACCCACGGAGTCGAACAGGGTGACTTCGTCTGCGTCTCGTCGAGCCGGTTCCTGGCCGTTGACCACTTTCCAGAACTCGACCACCGGCGAATCCGCAGGCATCTGCTGGATCTCGCCCTCGATGCGGCTTTGCGGTTCGTACTCGACGATCACCCGGGCCCGCTCGACGATGTCGCGGTGCAACTCGGTCTTGCCAGGGCAGTCGCCACCCACGGCGTTGAGGTGCATGCCGGGCTCGATCATGTGCGGGGTGAGGATGGTCGCGTAGGCCTTGTCGGCGGTCACGGTGGTGACGATATCGGCACCGCGCACCGCATCGGCGACGCTGGCGGCAATCGTGATCTTGAGGGCCGGGTAGGCACTCAGGTTGGCCTGCAGTTTGGCGCTGGCGGCCGGGTCGATGTCGTACAGGCTCAGTTCGTTGATGCCCAGCAGGGTGTGGAACGCCAGGGCCTGGAATTCACTTTGCGAGCCGTTGCCGATCAGCGCCATGCGCCGGCTGTCTGGCCGGGCCAGGTAGCGTGCGGCCAGGGCGGAAGTGGCGGCGGTGCGGATGGCGGTGGTCAGGGTCATCTCGCTGAGCAGGACCGGCTTGCCCGTATCGACATCCCCCAGCGCGCCAAAGGCCATGACCGTCAGCATGCCGTTGTGGGTGTTTTTCGGGTGGCCGTTGACGTACTTGAAGGCGTATAGCGCTGCATCCGACACCGGCATCAACTCGATCACACCCTCGGGCGAGTGGTTGGCCAGGCGGGCACATTTCTCGAAATCTTCCCAGCGCAGGTAGTCCTGGCGGATGTACTCGGCCATTTCAGTCAGGCAGCAGGTCAGGCCTTTGGCCTGGACGAGGCGGCTCAGGTCATTGACGTCAACGTAACGGGTCATGGGCGTACCTTTTTTATTTGCGTTTGAGGGGGCGATGCAGGGGTTGGCCATGGCGCCATTGTCGGGGTAATCGCCGGACTATCTCGGCCAATCCGTGGCCATGGCGCAGCGGTTGCGGTCGAAAAGCCCGACCCCACAGCCGAATCTGCTGTGGTCATCGAAAACCCCCGGCACTGTCGTGAAAACGACCTGTTGGCATCGAACACGAACCCCGCCGAGTTTTCTGTTGAACGACTGTTCAGCTTGAACTATGTTGAGCGCACCTTCTTTTCCCGGCTGGTTGCGGGCTTGGCTTTCTTCTCTTCGAACGAGGCACTGGCATGCGGTTATCACCCTTGGTAGAGCGAGTCCCGGGCCAAGATGCTGATGCCGGGGAGATTCATCAGGTGGCCCAGACCCTGCAGGTCTATGAACCGTTGTTGCTGGTGGCCCTGGTGTATGTCTGCCTGACGTTCCTGATCGAGGCGCTGTTTGCCTTCGTCGAACGCCGCGGCACCCCGGTGCGCAGGTCGGTGGGATGAGCGGTTCGCGCGTCGACCGCTCATTGCAGGGCATTGGCCTGTGCACCCTGGGCTACGCCTTCCTGGCCCTGCAGGACGCCGCTATCAAGTGGCTGGTGGCCGATTATTCGGTGGTCAGCATCCTGTTCTGGCGCAGCCTGGTGGTGGTTGTCGCCTGCCTGCTGGTGGGCCGCCTGCAACTGGTACAACGGGCCTGGCGTTCGCCGAGCCGGCGCTTGCTGGTGGTGCGCGGGCTGTTGTCGATTGTCGCCTGGCTGCTGTATTACACCGCCGCCCGCGACCTGACCCTGGCGGAGATGACCACCCTGTATTTCTCGGCGCCGATCATGGTCACGGTGCTGGCGGCGGTAATGCTCAAGGAACGGGCCAACGCCTGGCAATGGCTGAGCCTGATCATCGGTTTTGTCGGGGTGGTGATCGCCTGCCGCCCAACCCAGATTCAGGACCCCTGGCCAGTGGTGCTGACCCTGCTGGCCGCGATGTGCTGGGCCTTTACCTACATCCAGTTGCGCCAGGTCGATGAGCAGACCTCGGTGCTGGAACAGATGCTGATCACCAACGTGGTGTTTGTGCTGTGCATGCTGGTGGCGTTGCCCTGGACCCACACCCCGGCGCCGACCCCGGCCTGGTTAGGCATGCTCGCGGCGGGGCTGGTGGGCGGTATCGGTCAGTTCCTGCTGTTCGCCAGCTTCCAGCGGGCCACTGCGACCTTGCTCGCACCCTTTGAATACACCGGGCTGATCTGGGCCTTTGCCCTGTCGAGCCTGGTCTGGGGCACGCTGCTGGACGGCTCGCTGATCATCGGCGCCGGGTTGATCGCGGTCAGCGGGACCCTGGCGATGATCTTTGGCCGGCATGGCTCCCAGGAGGTGGTCGGTGCTGAATGTTCGGTCTCGCAGCCGTTGTATCCGCCGGCGACGCAGGAGCAGGCCGAGCGCGACCGGCCATCCATTGAGCAACAGCCATGAGCAGGGGAGGACAGGCGGATGATCGAGGATGTTTCATTCAGTGTGCCGAACAATAACGGCGACCCGGTGCGGGTCGGCGCCGATGAAATCGCCGGCATGCTGGTGCTGCACCTGCTGATGCCCAAGTTGGCCCGGGCCCACGCCGAAGGCCGGCTCAAGGGTTCGGTAACCGTGGTGCCCCAGGCCAATCCGCTGGGCATCGGGCAGTTTCGCCAGGGGCGGATTCTCGGACGTTTCCACGATGCCACGGGGCACAATTTCAACCGTGGATTCGACCAGTCGGCGGCGATGGCCCAGCCGTCGACCGTGGTCCAGCACTGGCAAAAAAAACTGGTGCAACTGGCCTCCAACGCCGACGTGGTGCTGGACCTGCACACCGACGACGAAGCCTTGCCATACCTCTACCTGCACCGCAGTTTCTGGCCCCGCGGCCGCGCGCTGGCGGCGGCGATGCGCATGAAGGTGGCGATCATCTGGGATGACGGCGGTGACGGTTCGTTCGAAGAAACCCTGATCACCCCCTGGCTGCGTGCGGGGGTGAGCCCACGACAAATGGCCTCGACTTTGGAGTTGCGTGGGCAGGGTGATGTCAGCGATGACGAGGCCACGCAGGACGCCGAGGGCCTGTATGCCTGGCTGTGTGGCCATGGGGTCATCGATGAGGTGCGTGAACCTGTGGACTGGCCTGTGGAGGCCATGGACATGGGCCAGATGGAAACCATATTGGCACCGCGAGCGGGGGTACTGGTGTTTGAGAAGGCGCTGGGGGATTTCGTCGAGCAAGGGCAGCGATTTGCGCGGATTATCGGGCGCCCGGGTGATCCGTCTTCCGAAGTGGTGCTGCTGGCCGAACAGGCCGGGCGAATGGTCACCCGCCATCGGGACCGCCTGGTGGCCCAGGGCATGGTGGTGGCGAAGTTCACCGGCAGCCAGGTGTCGCGTAATTGGCACGGGGGGTTGCTGGACCCGGAGTAGGGAACGCGTAGCGCCACTGTTTTTTGTGATGCCAAGAAATGTGGGAGCGAGCCTGCTCGCGATAGCCTGGAGAACGCCGCGTTCATTCTGAATGTCTGCGTTATCGTTGGCGACCATCGCGAGCGGGCTCGCTCCCACCATGTGATTCAGGTTGCTTGCAGATCTTGCATAAAGCGAGCAACCCAGTGAGAGCGAGCCTGAATCGCGTCAGAGACCGGCGCTTTGCTCAGCTTCGGTCTTCGGCTTGCCGTAATGCCATTCGTAGACCACGAACTTGAAGTCCTTGAGGTCGCCTTTTTCGTCGAAGCTCAGGTCGCCGGTAGGGGTCTTGAAGGTGCCGCTGTGGATCGCCGCGGCGACTTTTTCCGGGTCTTCGCTCTTGGCCGCGACGATCGCGCCGGCAATCACGTCCACCGCCGAGTAGGTCGGCAGCACGAACGGGCCGCTGGGGTTTTCCTTCTTCGCTTCGAAGGCCTCGACCAGCGCCTTGTTGGCCGGGTCCTGGTCGAATGACTTGGGCAGGGTTACCAGCATGCCTTCGGCAGCGTCCTTGGCGATCTGCGAGATCGAGTCGTTACCCACGCCCTCCGGGCCCATGAAGCGGGCGCTGAGGCCTTTTTCCTTGGCCTGGCGCAACAGCAGGCCCATTTCCGGGTGGTAGCCGCCGAAGTACACGAAGTCGACATTGGCCTGCTTGAGCTTGGTCAGGATCGAGGAGTAGTCGCGTTCGCCGACGTTGATGCCTTCGAACATCGCGACTTTGATGCCTTCCTTGCCGAGGATATCGCGCACCGAGGTGGCGATGCCTTCACCGTACTGCTGCTTGTCGTGCAGCACCGCGACATTGGCCGGTTTCAGGCCGACGATGTAGCGCGCCGCCGCCGGGCCCTGGGCGTTGTCCAGGCCGATGGTGCGGAAGATCATCTTGTAGCCGCGTGCGGTCAGTTCCGGGCTGGTCGCGGCCGGAGTGATCATCACGATGCCTTCGTCTTCATAGATATCCGAAGCCGGCTGGGTGGAGCTGGAGCACAGGTGCCCGACCACGTACTTGATGCCGTCGTTGACCACTTTGTTGGCTACCGCCACCGCCTGCTTGGGGTCGCAGGCATCGTCGTATTCCACGGCCACCAGTTGTTTACCGTCGACGCCGCCACGGGCGTTGATCTGCTCGATGGCCATGCGGGCACCGCTGAACTGCATGTCACCGTACTGCGCCACCGGGCCGGTTTTCGGCCCGGCTATACCGATGCGGATGGTGTCGTCAGCCAGGGCATGGCAGGACAGGCCGGCAAGGATCATGGCGCTGAGCAGTTGGGTGGTTTTTTTATTGATACGACTCATGGTGTTCCACTCCTGTGGGTAATGACTCATAAAGGTCTTGCAGTTGATTCAGCGATCCCAGGGCGCGCTGCGCGCTGGATCGGGGCGGTAGCGGCTGATCGCTGCGCTGAGTATGCCAGCGTCGAGGCCATCGTGGTCCACCAGACTTTTTAATCCGGCCAGGACAATGCTGTGCTGATCCACCTCAAAGAACTGCCGCAGATTGGCGCGGTTGTCGCTGCGGCCAAACCCGTCGGTGCCCAGGGTGGTGTAGGGCGCCTCCAGGTACTGGCTGATCAGTTGCGGCCAGGCACGCACGTAATCGCTGGCGGCGATGATCGGTTGGCGACCGCCGAGCAGTTGCTGCAGATGGCTGCTGCGCGGCTCGCCGGTGTGCAGGCGGTTGTCGCGCTCGACCTCGCGGGCCTCGCGCGCCAGCTCGCTGAAGCTGGTGGCGCTGAACACCTCGGTGTGAATACCCCAGTCATTGGCGAGCAGTTCGCTGGCAGCGAGCACCTCGCGCAAGATCGTTCCGGAGCCCACCAGGCGCAGGCGAATCCGCGACGGCTCGGGACAGCTGCGCGAATAGCGATACAGGCCGCGCAGGACATCGGCGTGCTGGCTGTCGTCGAGACTCGGCTGCGGGTAATTTTCGTTCATCACCGCGACGTAGTGGAACTCGTCGCACTGCTGCTCCAGCAGGCGCCGGGCCGCGTGGTCGAGGATCACCGCCAGTTCCCCGGCAAAACACGGGTCCCAGGCGCGGCAGTTGGGCACCATCGCCGCCATCACCAGGCTGGAGCCGTCCTGGTGTTGCAGGCCCTCGCCACCGAGGGTGGTACGGCCCGCCGTGGCACCGAGCAAAATGCCTCGGGAGCGCTGGTCGGCGGCGGCCCAGATCAGGTCGCCGACCCGCTGGAAACCGAACATCGAATAGTAGATGTACACCGGCAGCATCGGCACGCCGTGGACTGAATAGGAGGTCGCGGCTGCGACCCAGGAGGACAGGGCGCCGGCCTCGGTGATGCCTTCTTCCAGCAACTGGCCATTGCGCGACTCCCGGTAGGAGAGGATCGAGCCGCTGTCTTCCGGCTCGTACAACTGGCCGTGGGGCGAGTAGATACCAATCTGCCGGAACAGGCTGGCCATACCGAAGGTGCGTGCTTCATCGGCGACGATCGGCACCACTCGCGGCCCCAGCTCTGGCGCCTTGAGCCAGGCCGTCAGCAGGCGCACGGCGGCCATGGTGGTGGACATTTCCTTGCCTTCGGCCTTGAGCGCAAAACCGCCGGTCAGCGCCAGCGCCGGCACCGGAATCTGCGGTGCGCTGCTCTTGCGCGCCGGCAGCGGACCGCCGAGGGCCTGGCGCCGGGCTCGCAGGTAGCGCATTTCGGCGCTGTCCTCGGGCGGACGATAGAAGCGCAATTGCTCGACATCCTGGTCCGACAGCGGCAGGTGGAAGCGGTCGCGGAACGCCAGGAGGGCGGCGACATCGAGTTTTTTCGCCTGGTGCGCGGTCATCCGCGACTCGCCGGCCGCGCCGATCCCATAGCCCTTTTTGGTCTTGGCCAGGATCACCGTCGGCCGGCCCTTGCAGGCCTTGGCGGCGGCAAAGGCGGCGTGCAGTTTGCGCAAGTCGTGGCCGCCGCGTTTCAGGCCATTGATCTCCTCGACGCTCATGTGTTCCACCAGGCGCCGCACCTGCGGGTCTTTCTGGAAGAAGTGCTCCAGGTTATAGGCACCGTCATGGGCGCCGAGGGTCTGGTATTCGCCGTCCGGGGTAGCGGCCAGGCGCTTGAGCAGCACGTTGTCGGTGTCGCGGGCAAACAGCGCATCCCACTCCGACCCCCAGAGCACCTTGATCACGTTCCAGCCGGCGCCGGCGAACAGCGCTTCGAGTTCCTGGATGATCTGGCCGTTGCCACGCACCGGGCCGTCCAGGCGTTGCAGGTTGCAGTTGACGATAAAGGTCAGGTTGTCCAGTTGTTCGCGGGCGGCCAGGGACAGGCCGGCGATGGACTCGGGCTCGTCCATCTCGCCGTCGCCAAACACCCCCCAGACATGCCGGCCCTCGGTCTGCAGCAACTCGCGGTGTTGCAGGTAGCGCATGAACCGTGCCTGGTACACCGCGCTGATCGGGCCGATGCCCATGGAGCCGGTGGGGAACTGCCAGAAGTCCGGCATTAGCCACGGGTGAGGGTAGGAACACAGTCCGGGACCGTTGATTTCCTGGCGGTAGTTGGCCAGTTGTTCCTCGCTCAAGCGTCCTTCGAGAAAGGCCCGGGCATAAACCCCGGGTGCCGAGTGCGGCTGGAAAAACACCAGGTCGGCGTTGCGCTGGCCAGTGTCGCCATCGCCACGGAAAAAATGCTGGAAACCCACCTCGAAGATCTCGGCCGCCGAGGCGTAACTGGCGATATGACCGCCCAGTTCACCGTAGGCATGGTTGGCCCGGACCACCATGGCCAGGGCGTTCCAGCGCAGCAGGCCGGTGATGCGCTCTTCCAGCAGCAGGTCCCCGGGGTAGGTGCCCTGTTGCTCCAGCGAGAGGGTGTTGCGGTAGGCGGAAAAGGCCTGGGCGTCGCGGTTGATGCCGTGTTCGCCGGCGTACTCTTCCAGGCGCTTGAGCAGGTAGCGGGCGCGCTCCGGGCCACAGGCGGCGAGGGTCGAGGCCAGGGCGTCGAGCCATTCGCGGGTTTCTTGCGGGTCTTCATCCTGGGCACAGGGCGTGCCCTGATGGAGCAGGTCTGGCGTAGTCATCGTTGGCCTCCCTCAGGCACACGCGTCGAGGGCCTGGGTGACGTCGGCCAGCAGGTCGGCGATGTCCTCCAGGCCCACCGACAAGCGTACCAGCCCTTCGGAAATGCCGTGTTCGGCGCGTTGCTCCGGGGAGTAGGTGGAGTGGGTCATGCTGGCCGGGTGCTGGGCCAGGGACTCGGCGTCCCCCAGGCTGACCGCGCGGCTGAACAGTTGCAGGGCGTTCATGAAGCGCCGGCCGTCGACCAGGCCGCCCTTGAGTTCGAAGGCGATCATGCCGCCGGGCAATTTCATCTGCCGCGCGGCCAGTTCATGCTGGGCAAAGGACGCCAGGCCAGGGTAGGTCACCCACTCGACTGCCGGGTGTGCCTGCAAGTATTCGGCGATCACCCGGGCGTTGCTGCAATGGCGTTCCATGCGCAGGGCCAGGGTCTTGAGCCCGCGCATCAGCAGGAAGGCATCCTGGGGCGACATCACCGCGCCAGTCAGGTCCTTGAGGCCCTGCAAGCGGATACGGTCGGCCAGCGCCTGGCTGCTGACCACGATGCCGGCGGTGATATCGCCATGGCCGCTGAGGTACTTGGTGGCCGAGTGCACCACCACGTCCGCGCCCAGCTCCAACGGGCGTTGCAGGTAAGGGGTGCAGTAGGTGTTGTCCACCACCAGGGTGACCTGCGGGTGCTGATGGGAGATCTCGGCCACGGCGGCGATGTCCACCAGTTGCATGGTCGGGTTGGCCGGTGTTTCGCAGTAGATCATCCGGGTGGCCGGGCTGATCGCTGCGCGCAACTCGTCGAGGTTGGACAGGTCGACATGCCGCACCTTGACCCCGAACTCGCCGATGCCGTGGTGCAGCAGGGCGAAGGTGCAGCCATACAGGGTGCGGTCGACGATGATCTCATCCGCCGGGCGCAGCAACGTCCAGAGTGTTGCCGCAATGGCGCCCATGCCGGAGCTGAACGCCACCGCCGCCTCGCCGTTTTCCAGGGTCGCCATGCGCGACTCCAGCAGCGCCAGGGTCGGGTTGGATATCCGCGTGTAGAAATGTCCGGGCTGTTCGCCGGCAAAACAGCCGGCGCCGTATTCGGCGGTGGGGAAGGTGAACGTGGACGTGAGGTAGATCGGCGGGATCAACGCCCCCTGGTTATCCAGCGGGTTGTAGCCGTGGTGAATCGCACGGGTAGAAAAGCCAAGTTCGTTGTTTTTATTGTTCATGGTTAACGCTCCCTGATTTCCTACAATGCTATGCTCAAATTCAACGCGATAAATTCCAAACTTGCCCGTTTATAAACGGCTAATTGGAATACAAACCGATAAAAACAAGATTAAGAGGCAAGATATGCCCGCCGGCCTGGATCGTACCGACAAAGCCCTGCTGAACGCCCTGCAAGGCAACGCCCGCCTGACTACCGCCGAACTGGCCGACCAGGTGGCCCTGACCACTTCGCCGTGCTGGCGGCGGGTGAAAATCCTCGAGGAAAGCGGGGTGATCACCGGCTACCAGGCGATCCTCTCGCCCAAGGCCCTGGGGTACGGCGTCACTGCTTTTGTCAGCGTGATGATGGAATCCCACAACCAGGAAATGGCCCGCACCTTCGAACAGCGCCTGCTGCAGATCCCGGAAATCGTCGCCTGCCACAACGTCTCCGGCCGCTACGATTTCCTCCTGGAAGTGGTGGCCAAGGATCTGGAGTCCTTCGGCGAATTCGCCCGCGAAGTGCTGCAGACCTTGCCGGCGGTGAAGGAGATTTACTCGAGTTTTTCGTTTAAGTCGGTGAAGCCGTCGCGGGTGATTCCGGTATTGGGCTGATGCGCCCCAGCGCGGTTGTCCGGCAGCTATTGTTACCCTCGACAGGATCGCAGCGAGGTGTCACTCGGCTGCGCTGATCGATGCATAGGTATCTACACAACTTTGTAGCGGCCTGTGGGTCGACCGGGGGGGTGGATTAGACTGAGTACATATCCATTTTTTTGGTTACGGCCACCTATGGTTCCGCTTTTACAGCGGCTCACTTTTGGAGCCGGAATGCCGGCCCAGCCAAAAGTAAGCAAAAGGCTCTTGTCCCACCACTCGGCACCTCGCTTGGGCTCGGTGTTCCCTCACGCAGGCTTGAATCCGTGGGCCGCCGCCACGCGCCATCCATGGCGCGGGGCGGCTAACCCGGCGTCCTGCCGGGTTACCCACGGATTCAAGCCTGCGTTCGGCCAGCGTGGTTAACGGGGCGCCCAAGATCAAAAGCCAGAGCCAGAGCCAGATCAAAAGATGGCTGACTTCGTCAGCGTCTTAGGAAGTAGAAGCTACACCGCGCATGCCCCAGCGATCAGGTCGGCTCTAAGGCCGCCTCGCTTTGTTTTTGATCCTGGGCGCCCCGGTAACCACGCTGGCCGGAGTCCGATATTGATTTGGGGGGTAAACCGGCAGGACGCCGGTTTAGCCGCACTGGGCCAGGGATGGCCCATTGCGGCGGCCCCCCAAATCAATGTCGGAGTACGGGCATGCCGAGCCAAAGCGAGGCACCGAGTGGTGGGGCAAGAGCGTTTTGCTTACTTTTGCGCTGTCAAAAGTGAGCCGCTGTAAAAGCGGAACCCTAGGTGGCCGTAACCAAAAAAATGGATGTGTACTCAGCCTAATCCAACACCCCGGTCGGCCACAGGTGCAACGTCGCACCACTATTGTGTAGATACCTATGCTGATCGATGACTTGCAGAGGAGCAGCACCATGCACCGATTTACCGGCGGTTGCCTGTGTGGCGATGTACGCATTGAAGCAGCGGGGCAGCCCTATCGGGTGGGGCTGTGTCATTGCCTGGAGTGTCGCAAGCATCATGGCGCCCTGTTTCACGCCTCTGCGATATTTCCCGAAGCCGCGGTGACCATCACTGGTGAAACGCGGGATTACGCCGGGCGGTTTTTCTGCCCGCGCTGCGGCTCGTCGGTGTTCGCTCGCAGCGCCGACGAAGTGGAAGTCAACCTGGGTTCCCTGGATGCCCCTGACCAGTTAGTGCCCACCTATGAAAGCTGGGTCATCCGTCGCGAGTCCTGGTTGCCGGCATTTCCCCTGGCCCGGCACTACCGGCAGGATCGCGAGGGCCGCGGGCGTCAGGAAGAGTAAGCAGTTGGGGCGACGCCGTTGTTGAAGTTTTTCGCAATATATAAAACTATATAGCGATCAATGGTTTTTATCCAAGGGAATGACTGATGGCAACGGCCCAGGGCAACAAAGAGGCAGTAGGTGAGCGGTATGAGCTGGAATCCATGCGCCATGCGCAGCAGATGACGTGGCAGGCCATTGAGCAAATTGCCGCGGCGATCACCCCGGGGATGCGCGAGTCCGAAGCGCAGTTGCTGGGCAAGTGGATTCTCGGTGAGCTGGGCATGGACCGGATCTGGCATCCGCTACTGATCCGCTTTGGCGCCAATACCCTGAAGACCTTCAAGCAGCGCTCCGATGGCGATCCGGAACTGGGGCGCGAGGATATCTTTTTCGTCGACATGGGCGTGGTCTGGCAAGGCCATGAAGGGGATGCCGGAGCCACCTTCACCACTGGCTCCGATCCACAGATGAGCGCCTGCGCGGCCGCCGCTCGCGAGCTGTTCCAGCGGGTCGAAGGGTTCTGGCGCAGTGAGCGGGTCGCCGGCAGCGAGCTGTACCGTTACGCCGCCGATGAAGCTCAACGCATGGGCTGGAAGCTCAACCTGGACATCAAGGGCCACCGGGTCAGCGATTTCCCCCATGCGATCCACCGAGGCGGTGACCTCGGCGATTTTGCCCAGTACCCCAACACCGGCCTGTGGATCCTGGAAATCCAGATCGCCCACCCGCAGCGTCCGTTTGGAGCGTTCTACGAAGACCTGTTGATCTGATCCAGGATCATTACAGCGTTTGCAGATGGTTCACCAGCCACTCGCTGAAACTGCGCGCCTGCGAGTTGGGCGTCGTGGATTGCAACTTCAACGACTGGGGCAGCAAACAGCAGCACCGCGAAGCCACCAACCGCAGGTATAGGCGCGCATGAGCCAAACGGCCATTTATTTTGGCCATTACGATCCCCTTTTGGCCAAGGCCGCACTGTGTTCCGCTGCGGCGCTGGGCAAAAATCGAAGGCAGTTGGCCGATCCCGGAACGTGCTCTCAAACCCTAACTAGAATCCGGATTCGCCTGCCCTTGGCAATCGTTAAACCCGCTGCCGTTTACAGAACATAAAAACCGTCGAACTAACGTCGCATTTGGGGAAACCATTCATGGTCACGATGAACCGTATTCTGGGCGCCACCTTGTGTGGGCTGACGCTGCTGGCCAGCGCCGTGCACGCCGAACAGCGCGAGTTGAGGGTGTACAACTGGGCGGACTACATCCTGCCGTCCGTGCCCAAGGATTTTGCCAAGCAAAGTGGCATCAAGGTCACCTGGGACACCTTCGACACCAACGAATCCCTGGAGGCCAAGTTGCTGACCGGCAATTCGGGCTACGACCTGGTGGTGCCCTCCAACCAGTTTCTCGAGACCCAGATCAAGGCTGGGGTGTTCCAGAAACTCGACAAATCGAAGTTGCCCAACTGGCAGCACCAGGACCCGGTACTGCTCAAGCTGTTGAACCAGAATGACCCGGGCAACCAGTACGGTGTGCCATACATGTATGGCACGGTGCTGATTGGTTTCAACCCGGCCAAGGTCAAGGCCGCCCTGGGTGAAAATGCCCCCGTGGACAGTTGGGACCTGGTGTTCAAGCCCGAGAACATGGAAAAGCTCAAAGCCTGCGGGGTGGCGATGCTCGACTCACCGACGGAAATCCTGCCATTGGCCCTGCATTACCTGGGGCTGGACCCCAACAGCCAGAACCCGGATGACTACGATAAGGCCAAGGCCCTGCTGCTCAAGGTCCGTCCCTACGTGGCCTATTTCAACTCGGCCAAGTACATGACCGACATCGCCAATGGCGATATCTGCGTGGCCATCGGTTACTCCGGCAGTTTTTATCAGTTCGGCAACCGCGCCAAGGAAGCCGGCAATGGCGTGGTGGTCGATTGGCGCCTGCCCAAGGAAGGCGCACCGATCTGGTTCGACACCTTTGCCATTCCCAAGAGCGCAAAAAACGTTACCGAGGCCCACGAGTTTCTCAACAACCTACTGGACCCCAAAGTCATCGCCCCGATCAGTGACTTCCTCGGTTACCCCAATGCCAACAAAGACTCGTTGCCACTGATCAACCGCGAGATCACCGGCAACCCGAACCTGACGCCCACCAGCGAGGCCTTGAAAACCCTGTATGTGGTGCAGCCGTTGCCGCAAAAGCTGGAGCGGGTGCGTACCCGGGTCTGGACCAGTATCAAGACCGACAAGTAACCCCATGGCCCGGACCGCCATGCAAGGTGGCGGTTGCCAGGGCAGAAGCGTGGGTGAAGTCCTGATGTTGGGCGTTCGCAGATTTCGCAAGCCCACTCAACCTGTGTGGGAGCGAGCCTGCTCGCGATGGACGTCAACGATGACGCGCACTTGCTGGATGAACCTGTCGCTCTGAAGTTCTTCGCGAGCAAGCTCGCTCCTACAGTGAATCTGGCTACCCACACATTTTGCGTACGGCCACCCGCTCCCACAAGGTACCCTCAACCCTCAACCCTCAACCCTCAACCCTCAACCCTCAACCCTCGGCGCAAACGTGCAGCGACTGCTCGTACGCCCGGGTCATGATCTGCCAGGTCTGGGCATCGGCTGGAATCAGGTGCTCGATGCGCAATGAACTCAGGGTGATGTCCTGGGGCATGCCGAACGTGGTGAAGGTCGACAGGAAGTTCAGTTCGCCCCGGGCGGAGTCGATGCGGGTCAGTACCAGTGGCGGCAGCTCGGTGCTCATCGGTGGCGGGTTGGCCGGGGCGGGCAGGGTGTCCAGCAGTTGGGCCAGGGTCGGGTTGGTCAGGGCCTCGCGGGTTGCCCGCTGCCAGGCCAGGCAACGAATCTCCTCGGCGTTGCGCACATGGTCGCCCAGGCCGCCCGGCTGCAACAGGGTGACCAGCAGGTTGAGCCCCTCGGCGGCATCGGCAGGCAGTCCCACCAGATCGAAGAGCAGCGCCGTGCTGGCGTTGGCGGCCAGCACTTGCCAGTGGCTGCCCAGCACGATCGCCGGCGCGGGGTTGTTGGCGTGCAGGACATGGTTGATGGCGCCGCGTACCGCCTCCATGGGCGGTGCCGTCAGTGGCGTCGCTTCGTAGCGCGGCGCATAACCGCAGGCCAGGAACACCCGGTTGCACTGCTCCAATGGCGCTTCCAGGGCGCTCAGCAGGTTGTGCAGGGTACCGGGGCTCGGTTGGGCGCGGCCGGTTTCGATGCAACTCAGATGGCGCTGGGAAATCCCCGCGATCAGGGCGAGGTCGAGCTGGCTCAGGCGGGCCTGGCGGCGCAGCAGGCGCAATTGGTCGCCGGCGGTGGTCGGGGGCGTCGTGCGGGGAAAGGGTCGGATATCCATACGTTGACTCTGGCCGTGCTAGGGATAGGCGTCCATGACCTCAGAGGTCATTGAGGGCCGGACGACGATAGCACTAACCTGCCGCTCATCGACCGCCAATTGCAGGAAGCAGCGCATGCCCAGACCCTACCTCGCCCTGGCCGCCTTGGGCGGATTTTCCCTGTACACCGCCTGGACCCTGTTGATCGCCGAGCAATCGCTGCTGGCGTTCGGGGTCGGCCTGCTGTCCCGGCCGGACACCGCCCAGGTGGTCATCGATCTCTACCTGCTGGCGGTCATGGCTGGCGTCTGGATGTACCAGGACGCCCGGGCCAAGGGCCGCTCCTGGGTATCGGTGCTGCCGTATTGGCTGCTCACCGCGATCTTCGTCTCGATCGGCCCGCTGCTGTACCTGGTGGTCAATGGCTTTGGCGCCAAACCCAGCGCCGGGAGGCAGGGATGAACAGCCCGCTGCAGGTCTACGCCCTGTGTGTGCTGCTGTTGTTCGGGAAAATGTTGCTGATCTCCTGCTACCAGGGGTTCTTTCGTCTGCGCCACCGGGTGTTCACCAACGCTGAGGACGCGCGGTTTTTCCAGCGCCTGGCGTTACCCCAGGAACTGCCCCAGGTACAGCGGGCGGCCAGGGCCTGGGCGAATGACCTGGAAAATATTCCGCTGTTCTTTGTGCTGGGCGGGTTGTGCCTGGCCCTGGATGCCGATGGCCAGGTCACGCCCTGGTTGTTTTGCCTGTTCACCGGCGCCCGGGTGATGCACACCCTGATGTACCTCGGCAGTTGGCAGCCATGGCGCACGGTCGCCTATGGGGTAGGGTTGGCTTGCCTGCTGGTTATGGCCGGCCTGGTCGCTGCGAGGATCTTTTCGGCAGGCGGGGAATGAGCTGCACAAATCTTCTAAACAGTGCGGTGCAAAGCGCGCTAAGTTGAGTACCCGAATTTTTTGCCCAGTGCTACGCCGGAGGCACCGTGGACAATCACCACTGGATCGAGCTTTCCCAGGACCCCGACACCGGGATCGAGTCGATCCGCGCCCATTTCCAGGGCCACGCCTACGACCCGCACTGGCACGACAGCTTCCTGGTGGGGATCACCGAGCAGGGTGTACAGCAGTTCAATTGTCGGCGGGTGCGCCACCTCAGCACGCCGGGCAAGGTGTTCATGCTGGAACCGGGGGAAATCCACGATGGGCAGGCACCCACCGAGGAAGGTTTTACCTACTCCATGCTGTATTTCGATCCGGCGTGGCTGGAACGGCAACTGCGCCTGTTGTTCGAGCATGTACCGGAGCATAGCCAGTTGGGCTTCGCCGACACCCTGAGCCAGGATCCAGGCCTGGCGATGTGCATTGGCCAGGCTTTCCAGGCGCTGCACCGGGGCGAGTTGCGCATCGTGCGCCAGAGCGCCACCGACAACCTGTTGGCCGCGCTCACCCGGCACCTCGACTGGCGTCAGCGCCAGGCCTTCGATCCGCGCCTGCCACGGGTGGCCCAGGTGGCGCGTGACTACTTGCAGGCCCACGCCTTTGAAGACATCGGCCTGGATCACCTGGCCCAGGTCTGTGGCGTCGACCGTTTTCGCCTGAGCCGTGCCTTCAAGGCGGCGTTCGGCCTGGCGCCCCATGCCTATCTGATCCAGCTGCGCCTGGCCCGGGCGCGCCTGTGGCTGGCGCGGGGCGAAACCCCGGCGCAGGTTGCCAGTGCCCTGGGTTTTGCCGACCAGAGCCATCTGGGGCGCTGGTTCCGCCGTGCCTATCGGCTTACCCCGGCGGATTACCGCAAGCGCTGCTCAAACCTTCCAGACTGAACCCTGCCGGCGCGCGAGCATGGACCCCTGTCGATCAAGGAGTCCCTGCCATGTTGTCGTTCCTGCCTTTTCTGTTGTTTGCCTTCGTGGCCTCGATCACCCCGGGGCCCCTCAATATCCTGGTGCTGAGTCACGGTTCCCGGCGCGGCCTGGTTGCCACCTTGCCGATTATTCTCGGCGCCTGTGTCGCGGCGGCGCTGGTGGTGTTGAGCGTCGGCCTCGGACTGGGTGAGACGCTGCTGCAGTTCCCGCGTGTGCAACAGGCGATGGTTTGGGCCGGGGCGCTGTGGCTGAGTGGGTTGGCCTGGCAGATCTTTCGCAGTCCGCCGCCGTCCCTGGCGTCGGCCGACTCGCGCGACGCCGCTATGGGTGTGCTCGGCGCCGCGGCCCTGCAGGTGATCAACCCCAAAGTCTGGATGATGGCGGTGGCCGTGGCGAGCGTGTTTGCCGGCGACGGTGAACAGGCGCCGCGGATGCTGTTGTTGTCACTGTTGTTCCTGTTGACCTGCCTGCCGTGCATGACCCTGTGGGCGCTGTTGGGCGTGGGCAGCGCCCGGCTATTGCGTTCGCCCCGGGCGTTTGTGCGGATCAATCGTGGGCTGGCGGTGATGCTGCTGGTGTCGGCCTGGAGCGGGGTGTTCATCTAGGTCAGGGTGCCTAGAGCAAAGTAATTTCAATGCGCTCTTTGCCTTTGCCGGTGTTCTTGCGCTTGAGCTTGAGGGCGCCGATTTCCCCGGTGGAGCGCGGGTGGGTGCCACCACAGGCCATTGTCGCAAACCCCTCGACCTGCCAGTAGCGGCGCTGCGCGGGCTCATCGCTAAAGGCGGTGATGATGGGCAGGTCGGCACTCAACAAGGCAACGACTTGGGGCTCGATCTGCGGGAACAGGGTGGCGATGCTGGTCTCGCGGGCAAAGTCGATGCGTGCCTTGTCCGCTGAGATATGGGCGCCGATGCGGGCGATATCCGGTTCAAGCTGGTAGACCAGTTGCAGGACCATTTCCGCGGCAAAATGCAGGCGCATCAAGCGATAACGCCGTGTCCAGTCAATGCGCATCTCGACTTCGCTGCCCACCTGCAGGCCATGCCCGGAGGGCAGGGTGTAGACAATGTCCAGGCCGTGTTTTTCCGCCGCCAGAACAGGCAGGCCGGCGAGGGTTCCGCTGTCACTCTCCTGGCCGCCGGAGAACGCAAAGAACACCGTCTGTTCAACACGCACCGCATCCCCCTCGGCCGCAGTGACCCGCGTGTGCAGTTCGGTTTGGTAAGGGTCTTGCCAGAAGAGCTTGTGCGTCGCCATGGTCTGCCACCGTCCTTGAGCACGTTGATGGCGAAATCATAGAAGGGTTGTTGGCTTCAGGCTTGAACGATCTTGCTCAACGTGTCGGGTTGGCCAAGCACCTGGGTACACACCTCGCGTATGCAGCCGCGCAGCCAGCGATGCGCCGGGTCGGCGTCCATTCGTGGGTGCCAGATCAGTGACAGGCCGATGTCCGGAGTGGGCAGCGGCAAGGCGAAACTGAACAGGTCGCTGCGCAAGTGCCGGGTGTGGCGCTCGGGCACCGTGGCGATCAACAGCGAGTCGCGGGTCAGCGCCAATGCGGCGGCGAACCCACTGACCAGGGTCGCGATGTTGCGCTGCAGGCCCTGGCTATTGAAGGTTTGATCCAGCAGTCCCTTAGCCAGGCCACGACGGGAAACCAGCACGTGTTGCCCGGCCATGTAGCGGGCGACGGTGATTTGACCCTGGCTCAAGGGATGGCCGTGGCGTACCACGCCGACAAAACGATCCTCGAACAACAGGCGAGTGTGCAGCTCCGGGCTGGTCCCAGGCTCGACCACGCCAGTGTCCAGGTCGACGCTACCCTCGCGCAGGGGCGTGCTGTCCTTGCTGAGCTTTTGCAGGAAATACACGCGCACGCCGGGGGCCTCTGCAGCCAGGCGCTGGATCAATGCCGGGCCGAAGTTTTCGACAAATCCGTCGCTGGTGCGCAGCGTAAACGTGCGCACCAGATGCCCGAGGTCCAGTTGTTCGACGGGGCGCAGCACGGCGCTGGCGTCCTGCACCAATTGGCGTACCTGTTCGCGCAGTTCGATGGCTCGTGGCGTCGGTACCAGGCTGCGCCCGGCCCGCACCAGCAGCGGGTCGCCGGTGGTGGTGCGCAACCGGGCCAGGGCCCGGCTCATTGCCGAGGGGCTCAGGTGCAAACGCTGGGCCGCGCGCGCCACGCTGCCTTCGGCGAGCAGGGCGTCCAGGGTAATCAGCAGGTTCAGATCAGGCGTCGACATGGGGCAACGGTAGCACGGCGCCTACCTGAGATGGCGTTTGCTGCAGCTATAAAGTGCAAATGCTGCGCCTTCCGCCTTATCACGCTCAGGCATAGGCTTTGGCCCATCACCCAGCGCAAGGCCTTATCCATGAATACTCGCCCCACAACTACCGCTGCACAAGCGCCGCCCCTGGCCCCGTCGAGCCGCTGGGCACTGGCCAGCCTGTCACTGTCGATGCTGCTGCCGTCACTCGACACCAGTATCGCCAATGCGGGCCTACCCGCCCTGGCTCGGACATTCGAGGCTTCTTTTGCCCAGGTGCAATGGATTGTCCTGGCCTACCTGCTGAGCATCACCACTTTACTGGTCAGTGTCGGTCGCCTCGGTGACCTCCTGGGACGGCGCCGCCTGCTGCTGTGCGGCATCAGCCTGTTCACCCTGGCCTCATTGCTCTGCGGCCTGGCGCCCAGTCTTGGCTGGCTGATTGGCGCGCGGGCGCTGCAGGGACTTGGCGCCGCGATCATGCTCGCCCTGACCCTGGCCCTGGTGGGCGAGACCGTGCCCAAGGCGCGGATTGGCAGCGCCATGGGCCTGCTGGGCAGCCTCTCGGCGATCGGCACCACGCTGGGGCCGGCGCTGGGTGGAGTGTTGCTGGTCGCCAGTGGTTGGCAGGCGATCTTCCTGGTCAGCGTGCCGCTGGGCCTGCTCAATGGCTGGTTGGCCTGGCGCTACTTGCCGGCGGATGGGCCGTTCGCCAGTGGCGAACAGCGCGGTTTTGATCTGCCGGGGAGCCTGCTGTTGGCGTTGACCCTGGGTGCCTACGCGTTGGCCATGACCCAGGGGCAGGGGGCGCTGTTGCTGCTGGCAGCCGTGGGCGCCGGGCTGTTTGTCTGGCGCCAGGGGCGGGTGGTGGCACCCTTGGTCCGTCTGCAGTTGCTGGGTGATCGGCAACTGAGTGCGGGCCTGGCCATGAGCCTGCTGGTGTCGACGGTGATCATGTCGACTCTGGTGGTCGGGCCGTTTTACCTGGCTCGCGGCCTGGGCCTCGATGCCCTGGCAGTGGGCCTGGTGCTGGCGGCGGGGCCCGCGGTCGCGGCCCTCAGCGGTGTGCCGGCCGGGCGCCTGGTCGACCGTTGGGGCACGCGTCGCATGACCCAGGCCGGGCTGCTGGGGATGGCGCTTGGCGCCACGTTGCTGGCGCTGTTGCCGAGCGCCAGCGGGGTGCCCGGCTACCTCATGCCGATGCTGTTGCTGACCGCCAGCTATGCGTTGTTCCAGGCGGCCAACAATACCTCGATCATGGTTGGCATTGACCCGCAGCAACGGGGCGTGGTGGCTGGCCTGCTCAGCCTGTCGCGCAACCTGGGGCTGATCAGTGGGGCGGCGTGCCTGGGGGCGCTGTTTGCCTTTGCCACGGCGGCGGACGTGTCGATCGCGTCTGCACCCGCGTTGGCCCGGGGGATGCACGCCAGCTTCGCGGTTGCCGCCGTGTTGGTCGTACTGGCGTTGCTGATCAGCCATCTTGCACCGGGCAAGCGCCTCGACTGACTCGCCTTCAGCCAGGCAGTGCGGGGCATCTGATACGTATTTTTCATCGGTACCTGACGCTGTTTTCGATACAGCCAGGGCGCCACAATAGGGGCGCAACCCTGGACAATTTTTTGGAGGCCCGATGTTCAAGATGGCGATGTTTCTCGGTGGATTCCTGCTGCTGACGATCATGATCGGCGCCCTTGCCACCATCTCCCCGGTGTAATCACCGCTCGATCGTGTCAAATCTTGTAATAACTCTGCGCGGCAGAAAAACCCTGCCGCACTGTAGGATCATGGACCCAATTTTCTACAGGTCCGTATGAACACCCTCCTGGAGCCTCCCAGTCGCTTTGCTCACCTTGCACCCTCGTTTCCCTCAGTCAGCGCCCGTAGGCCTATCGCGGCCCTCACGGATGCGTTGAACCGCCCAGGCACTTTTGTCGCCTGTTGCGCAGCACCCTTTAACCCGAACAAGACCGCCCCCATTGTGCGTTGCAGGGCGTCGTACCTGCGTGCGCGTCAATCGTTCAAGCTGATTCGAGAGAGCCAATAATCCCTATGGAATGGATTGCAGATCCCACGGCCTGGCTTGGCCTGTTGACCCTGATTGTGCTGGAGCTGGTGCTCGGCATCGACAACCTGGTGTTCATTGCCATCCTGGCCGACAAACTGCCGCCCGAGCAGCGTGACCGTGCCCGGGTCATTGGCCTGTCGCTGGCATTGCTGATGCGCCTGGGCCTGTTGGCCAGTATTTCGTGGATGGTGACCCTCACCGAGCCCTTGATCGAGGTGTTCGACAAGGTCTTCTCCGGCCGCGACCTGATCATGTTGTTCGGTGGTGTGTTCCTGTTGTTCAAGGCGACCATGGAGTTGCACGAGCGCCTCGAAGGCCACGTTGCCACCCACACCGGGACGTCCGCCTATGCCAGGTTCTGGCCGATTGTGGCGCAAATCGTGGTGCTTGATGCGGTGTTCTCCCTGGACGCGGTCATCACCGCGGTGGGCATGGTCGAACACCTGTCGGTGATGATGATTGCCGTGGTGTTCTCCATTGGCCTGATGATCATCGCCAGCAAGCCGCTGACCCGCTTCGTCAACAGTCACCCGACGGTGATCATGCTTTGCCTGGGCTTTTTGATGATGATCGGCTTCAGCCTGACCGCCGAGGGCCTGGGTTTCCACATTCCCAAAGGCTACCTCTACGCGGCCATTGGCTTCTCGATCCTGATCGAGCTGTTCAACCAACTGGCGCGGGCACGGCGCAAGAAGAGCCTGCAAGGGCACCGGCCGATGCGCGAGCGGACTGCCCATGCTGTGTTGCGTTTGCTGGGCGGGCGCAGCTTGCACGCCGATGAAGTGGGCGAGGAAATTGCCGACATGCTCGAAGGCACCGAGGCCGATCAGGTCTTCGGTCGTCGCGAGCGGGTGATGATCAGCGGCGTCCTGCAATTGGCCGAGCGGCCGATCCGCAGCGCGATGACGCCGCGGGCCGAGGTCGATTACATTGACCTGGCCGACTCGGCCGAGACCATCCGGACCACGCTGATGCATTCCTCGTACTCGAGGTTGCCGTTGATCCGCGAGGGCCGCATCGATGAGCCGCTGGGCTTCGTCCATAAGAAAGAGCTGCTCAAGGAATTGCTCGCCGGCCATCAGCCCAACCTGGAAGCCATGGCTCGCACGTCGATCAACCTGCTGGAGAACTTCTCGATCCTCAATGCGCTGGAACAGATGCGCAAGGAGTCGACGCACATTGCCTTTGTGGTGAACGAGTTCGGTGACTTCATTGGCTTGCTGACCATGACCGACATCCTTGAGTCGATCGCTGGCGAGTTGCCGGATGCCAGCGAAATCGAAGGCCCGAACATCGTGGCCCAGGGCAATGGGTTCCTGGTCAGCGGCGCCTTGAACCTGAGCCAGGTTCGCCAGCAGATCGGCTTCCAGGCCAAGGCCACGGATGACTACCAGACCCTCGCGGGGCTGGTCATGAGCCTGCTGGACCGCCTGCCGGTGATTGGCGACACACTCACCTGGCAAGGGTGGAACCTGACCGTGGTCGAGGTCGAAGAGCGGCGGGTGACGCGGGTATTGCTTAGTCCAGTGTTGCCAAATTGAATGAACGTCCTGCGGCCGTTGACGCAGCCTCGCGCTGCTCGACAGCTGCTACAGGGGCCAACGCGGTTCCTGGCCGTTGTACAGGTCCTCACATCCCAGCGCGCAGCAGCGGCAGGTACCTGGGGCTGGCGGCGATGGAGTTGTGTCCCGTGCCAGGTATGACCTCCAGCCTTGCCACGCCGGGGGCGAACTGGCGTAGCAGGCGCTCGGTGCTGGCGCGGGGGATGACCTGGTCATGCTCGGCGGCGAGCAGCAGGGTTGGCACCTGGATGCGTGGGGCGTACTTCCAGGAGTCGTAGCGGTCGCGCAACAGCCAGCGCACCGGGAAGATTGGCAACTGGCGCGCGGCCAGTTCTTCCAGGCTGTTGTAGGGCGTGATCAGGATCAGCCGCGCCACCGGCCGTTGGCTGGCCAGGCGCACGGCGACACCAGAGCCGAGGCTGCGACCGACCACCACAACCTGTCGGTGCTCGGCGTAGACCTGGTCGAACAGTGCCAGCGCATCCGCGGCAATCGCTTCCTCCGAAGGTGAGCCGCTGCTGCCGCCAAAACCCCGGTAGTGCATCAGGTACAGGGCATGATCGGCAAAGGCCTGGGCAAACTGCGGCAGGTTCGCCGAGACATCTTCGGCATTGCCGCCGAAGTAGATCAAGGCCTGGGGTCCTTCGCGCAGGCGGACACTGACCAGCACCTGGGCCTCATCCACCGCAAGCCTGAGCAGCGCCGGCGCACTGTCAGCGGAACGTGGCTGCGGGTAGTAGATCAGCGCACGCTGGAACACCCACAGCCCCGCACAGAGCGCCAGGTACAGCGCTGCAGCGAAAACCACGATTGACACCAGGATGCGCGACATTCGTCTAACGTTAGTACATTGATCGGACCAGGAGGCATGAACATGCTGACCCGCGCCATTCCTTCCAGTTCCGAACCCTTGCCCATCGTCGGGTTGGGCACCTATCGCGGCTTTGATGTCGTGCCGGGTGAGCCCACTTACCAGCAGCTGCCGGCGGTACTGAGTGCGTTGTTCGCCAAGGGCGGCACACTGCTCGACAGCTCACCGATGTATGGTCGGGCCGAACAGACCAGTGGTGAGTTGCTGTCGATCCACGAGCCGCGCTCGCCGGCGTTCCTGGCGACCAAGGTGTGGACCCGAGGTCGCGAGGAAGGCATCCGGCAAATGGAGCAGTCCTTGCGCTTGCTGCAGACCGACCGTATCGACCTGATGCAGATCCACAACCTGCTGGATTGGCAGAGCCATCTGCCGACGCTGCGGGAGTGGAAGGCGGACGGGCGGATTCGCTACATCGGCATCAGCCATTACACCGCCAGCGCCTATGACGAGGTTGAGGCCTTGCTCAAGGCCGAGCCACTGGACTTCCTGCAGATCAACTATGCCCTCGATGACCGTGCCGCCGAGAAGCGCCTGTTGCCGTTGTGCCGCGAGCGTGGGGTGGCGGTGATCTGCAACCGGCCGTTTGGTGGCGGTGACTTGCTGGCCAGGCTGAAAGGCAGGCCGTTGCCGGGTTGGGCGGGGCAAGTGCAGGTCAGCAGTTGGGCGCAGTTGGCGCTGAAGTTTGTGTTGTCCCATGCCGCGGTGACGTGCGTCATCCCCGGCACCCGCCACCCGCGCTTGATGAGCGAAAATGCCGGTGCCGGTTTTGGTTCGATGCTGACGGGGGCGCAGCGCGAGCAGTTGATTGATCTGATCGGCTGACGGATCGCGCCAGGTTGTGCCGAAATCGTCATCGCCCAGGCTTAAAGCGATCAAGCCGGGGGCTGTCGAATGGGCGAGTCTGGACGGTCTGTTCAAGGAGCTGACTATGATCCGACTGTCCCTGGCCGAAGCCCGCGAGCTGGCCGAATCGATCCTGCTGCACAACGGGTTTAACCCCGCCCACGCCCAGGCCGTGAGCAACACGGTGATCGCCGGCGAGCGCGATGGTTGCGCCTCCCATGGCTTGTACCGGATTCTCGGCTGCGTGAATTCACTGCGGGCCGGCAAGGTCTCGGCCGATGCCGAGCCGCAGGTAATCGACCAGGCACCCTCGATCGTGCGGGTCGACGCGGCCGGCGGCTTTTCCCAACTGGCGTTCCAGGCCGGGCTGCCGTTGCTGGCGGCGAAAACCCGGGCCAACGGGATTGCGGCCCTGGCGATCAATCGCTGTGTGCATTTTTCCGCGTTGTGGGTGGAGATCGAGCAACTCACCGCCGCCGGCCTGGTGGCACTGGCCTGTAACCCGAGCCATGCCTGGGTCGCACCGGCTGGCGGTAGTCAGCCGGTGTTCGGCACCAACCCGATTGCCTTCGGCTGGCCGCGCGCGGGCCAGCAACCGTTTGTCTTCGACTTTGCCACCAGTGCGATCGCCCGTGGCGATATCGAATTGCACCGCCGGGCCGGCAAGGCGATTCCCCAGGGCTGGGGCGTGGATGGGCAGGGGCGGCCGAGTACCGATGCCAACGTGGTGCTCGACAGCGGCGCGATGCTGACTTTCGGTGGGCACAAGGGCTCGGCACTGGCCGCCATGGTGGAGTTGATCGCCGGGCCGTTGATCGGTGACCTGACCAGCGCCGAATCCCTGGCTTACGATGCGGGCAGCAAATCCTCGCCGTACCATGGCGAACTGATTATCGCCCTCGACCCACGGCGCTTCCTTGGCGACGCCACCGAGCACCACCTGGCCCGTGCCGAAACCCTGTTCCAGAGTATCGAAGGCCAGGGCGCCCGCTTGCCATCGCAACGTCGCTATGAAGCGCGGGCCCGCAGCCTGGTAGAAGGTGTGCAGATCCCCGAGGCGCTGTACCACGACCTGAAAGCCCTGCTGGCTGTAGGAGCGAGCCTGCTCGCGAAGGACTCAAGGGCGCCGCGGTGAACCAGGCTTGGCGCGTTATCGTTGACGACCATCGCGAGCAGGCTCGCTCCCACAAGAGTAAGTTTTTAGGCTGCGATTCCAGGGTTATTGGTTGATGGCCTCGCGCTGCGGTTGGCCATCAACCAGACGGTTGAGGCCCAGCGGGTTGGCGTTTTTCAGGGGCTCGGGCAGCAGGTGATCGGGGCAGTTCTGGTAGCACACCGGGCGCAGGAAGCGCTCGATGGCCAGGCTGCCGACCGACGTGCCACGGGCATCGGAGGTCGCCGGGTAGGGGCCGCCGTGGACCATCGCGTCACACACCTCGACCCCGGTCGGGTAGCCGTTGAACAGCACCCGGCCAACCTTCTGCTCCAGCAACGGCAACAGCTCGTCATGGGCCTGCAAGTCAGCGGCTTCGGCAATCAGTGTGGCCGTCAGTTGCCCGTGCAGGCCGTGCAGCGCGCGCTGCAGTTCGGCGGCGTCGGCGACTTCCACCAGCACGGTGGTCGGACCGAACACTTCCTCCTGCAACAGCGGGTTACCCTCGAGCAAAAGACGGCGGTCGGCCTTGAACAACTGCGGCTGGGCCTGGCGCCCCTGTTGCTCGCGGCCAGCGAGGTGGCTGACCTGCGGATGCGCGTGCAACGCCTCGACCCCCCGGGTGTAGCTCGTCAGCGTGCTGGCGTTGAGCATGGTTTGCCCCGGCTGCTCGGCCATCAATGCACTGAGCTGTTCGACGAAGGCGCTGAATTCGCCAGAACCAATCCCGATCACCAGGCCTGGGTTGGTGCAGAACTGCCCGCATCCCTGGACCACCGAGGCCACCAGTTCACTGGCGATTGTTGCCCCCCGCACCCGCAGGGCTTCGGGCAACACCAGCACCGGGTTGATGCTGCTCATTTCGGCGAACACCGGGATCGGCTGCGGGCGTGCGGCGGCCATGTCGCACAGGGCTCGACCGCCTTTTAATGAGCCGGTAAACCCGACCGCCTGGATCGCCGGATGCTTGACCAGGGTTTCACCGACCCCGGCCCCGTAGATCATGTTGAACACGCCCTTGGGCATGCCGGTCTGTTCGGCGGCGCGGATGATCGCATCGGCGACCCGTTCGGCCGTCGCCATATGCCCACTGTGGGCCTTGAACACCACCGGGCAGCCGGCGGCCAGGGCGGCGGCGGTGTCGCCACCGGCGGTGGAGAAGGCCAGGGGGAAATTGCTGGCACCAAACACGGCCACCGGACCCACACCGATACGGTACTGACGCAGGTCCACGCGGGGCAATGGTTTGCGGTCGGGCAGGGCGCGGTCGATGCGCGCGCCGTAAAAATCGCCGCGGCGCAGGACGTGGGCGAACAGGCGCATCTGGCCGCTGGTGCGTCCCCGTTCGCCCTGAATGCGCGCCGTCGGTAACGCGGTCTCGCGGCTGGCCAGGGCGATGAACTGCTCATCCAGCGCTTCCAGTTGCTCGGCGATGGCTTCGAGGAACTCGGCGCGGCGACTGGCCGCCAAGCCGCGAAACGCCGGATAAGCGCTCGCGGCGGCCCGGGCGGCGGCGTCCACCTCAGCCTCGGTCGCCTGGCTGAAAGCGTAGGGCAGGGGCTCGCCGGTGTGGGCATCGTAACTGCGCAAGGTTTGGCTGCTGGCGGCGCTGCGGGCACCGCCGATGTAGTTGTGGCCGAGAAGGTCGGACATAAAAAGCTCCTGCAGAAGACAGACGGGTTACGCCAGTGAGTCGGCGCGGCGTGGGGTGGTGGCGTTCGGGTCGAGGCAGCGATCCGTGCCGCGGACTCGGCATCCACCAGGTGCAAGGACTTGCCACGGGTTTCCCGAGTCAGGCCGACGGCCACGATAGAGATCAGCGAGGCGCCAACCAGGTACCAGGCGATCGGTGTCGAGCTGTGGTACTTGTTGAGCAGGGTGATGGCGATCAGCGGTGCCAGGGAGCCGGCGAAGATCGGTGCGACCTGGTAGCACAGCGACAGGGCGGTGTAGCGCACATGGGTCGGGAACATCTCGGCCATCAGCGCCGAATAGGGTGCATAGGTCATCGACTCGATGGCCAGGCCCAGGGTAATCGCCGCCATGATCAGCCAGTTGTTGCCGGTGTCCATCAGCGGGAAACCGATGAAGCCCCAGAACGCAGTGAGCACCGCCCCGGTCAGGTACACCGGTTTGCGTCCGACGATATCCGACAGGTAACCCATCAGCGGGATCAGGAAGAAATGCAGCAGGTGGGCGCCGAACATCAGGAACAGGATTTCCGAGGTGTCCTTGTGCACCACCAGCTTGAGGTACGTGATGGAGAAGGTCACCACCGTGTAGTAGAGGATGTTCTCGGCAAACCGCGCGCCGATCCCCACCAGCACCGCACGCCAGTGATGGCGCAGGACTTCCACCACCCCCAGTTGTTGCTGTTTGGTCTGCGCCTGGCGAGCCTGGGCCTCCTTGAAGATCGGGGCATCGTCGACGCTGGTGCGGATCCAGTAGCCGATCAGTACCACCACCGCCGAGAACCAGAACGCCACGCGCCAGCCCCAGGCGAGGAATTGTTCCTCCGACAGGTTCGACGACAACAGCAGCAGGGCGACCGTGGCCACCAGGTTGCCCGCCGGAACCCCGGCTTGTGGCCAACTGGCCCAGAACCCACGGCGGTTGTCCGGGCAGTGTTCGGAGACCAGCAGGATCGCGCCACCCCATTCACCACCAAAGGCGAACCCCTGGATCAGCCGCAACAGCACCAACAACACCGGCGCGGCATAACCGATCTGGTCGAAGCCGGGCAGGCAGCCCATGAGGAAGGTGGTGATGCCGACCACCACCAGGCTCAGTTGCAGCAGGCGCTTGCGGCCGAATTTGTCGCCGTAGTGACCGAACACCAGGCCACCCAGGGGACGGGCGAGAAAGCCTACGGCGTACAGGGCGAAGGCGGCGATGATGCCGTCGATGGGGCTGTCGGTCTGGCGAAAGAACAGCTGGCCGAAGACCAGTGCCGAAGCCGTTCCGTAAAGAAAGAATTCATACCATTCGGCGACGGTACCGGCCATGGCGGCACCGACGACACGTTTGAGTCCCGCGGGGGTGGTTGCGCTTTGAGTGGGTTGAGCGTTGGACATGCTGGCGTTTCCTGTAGGGGCGCAAAAACAGGCAGCCGGGCGGGACCTGCGAAGGTCCGCCCGGCACTCACTCAGAGACTGACGTCCGGCAGCTCTGGACGGTTGGCCAGGGCCTTGGCCATGATCTGCTCGACGAATAGCCGGTCGGCTTCCGGCAGGGCCAGGCGTGGCGGACGGGTCAGCGCGCTGCCGCGACCGGCGATGGCTTCACACAGCTTGATGCACTGCACCAGGTCGGCACGGGCATCGAGGTGCAGGATCGGCATCAGCCACTCGTAGATCGGCATCGCTTCGGCGAAGCGACCGGCCTTGGCCAGGCGGAAGATGGTTTCGCCTTCCTTGGGGAACACGTTGGACATGCCCGAGACCCAGCCTTCGGCACCCACGGCGATGCTTTCCAGCACCACGTCGTCGAGGCCGGCGAACAGCACGAAACGATCGCCGACTTCATTGCGCACGTCGATGAAGCGCCGGGTGTCGCCGGAGGAGTCCTTGAAGCACACCACGTTGTCGCAGTCGGCCAGGGAAATCAGGATGTCCGGGGTCACGTCGTTTTTGTAGATCGGCGGGTTGTTGTAGACCATCAGCGGCACGTCGGCATTTTTTGCCACGTAGCGGTAGTGCTCGGCGGTCTCGAACGGCTTGGAGCCGTAGACCAGCGCCGGCATCAGCATCACCCCGTCGACGCCGACCCGGCGCACCGCGTTGGCCACCTTGGCCGCCTGCACGCTGGTGAACTCGGCGACGCCGCAGATCACCGGCACCCGGCCCCGGGAAGCGTCGACCGCGACCTCGGTCACGGCGATTTTTTCTTCGGCGGTCAGGGAGGTGTTTTCGCCGACCGAACCGCAGACCACCAGGCCGGATACGCCATCACGGATCACGTTGGAGATCACCTGGTGGGTCTTTTCCAGGTTGATCGAGAAGTCATCGTTGAATTGGGTGGTCACCGCGGGGAAGACGCCACTCCAGTTAATGCGCTTGCTCATTGTTGCCTCCGATTGGTTTATTGTATTTCGTATACGATATTTTAAATGCCGAAACTCGGCTAGTGCTTTTTGCAAAATAAACCGGGGTTTTGCTGCCGTTGGTCCGGGCGGACTCAGGCGCCGGGCCAGGTGTCCGACAAGCGATAGCCTTGTGGCCACGGATCGCTGGGGTCGAGCAGGTGTTGATGGGTGCCGGTGATCCAGGCCCGCCCGGAAATACATGGGTAGATGGCAGCGCGTCCCGCAACTTCGGTCAGCGAATCGATGCGGCAATGGAACTCGGAACCGAGGATCGAGCGGCCGATAAAGCGTTCGCCGACCTGCATCAGGCCCTTGGCGTGCAACACCGCCATGCGCGCCGAGCAGCCGGTGCCGGTGGGCGAGCGGTCGATCTTGCCGGGCTGGATCACCACCGCATTGGCCCCAGTGGCGATACCGTTCTCCAGCACGATCGGGGCTGCCAGTTGGCAGAAGGAAATGTGCGACCACTCGGGGTTCAGCGGGTGGACGAAACCCAGTTGCTCGTTGGCCGCGCGGGTGATCTTCAGCCCGACCGCCACCAGGTCCGCCGCCTCATCGGGGCGAATCGAGAAACCCAGGCGCTGGGCATCGGCAATCACAAAACTGTCGCCGCCGTAGGCGGTATCGACCTGCAGCGAGCCCAGGCCTTCGACTTCGATCCAGGCGTCGAGGCGGTCGGCGAAGGAGGGCACGTTCTTCACCTCCACCCGTTGCACCTTGCCGTCCCGGCAGTCGGCCACTGCTTCGATCAGGCCGCCGGGGGCTTCGAGCACCAGCCGGGTCTGTGGTTCGGTCATCGGCAATATGCCGCTGTCCAGCAGCACGGTGGCCACGCACACGGAGTTGGAGCCGGACATCGGCGGGGTGTCGGCCGGCTCCATGATGATCCAGCCCATCTGCGCCCGCGGGTCCTTGGCCGGCACCAGCAGGTTGACGTGGCGGAACACTCCGCCGCGCGGTTCATTGAGCACGAAGTTGCGCAGGGTCTGGTCCTGGGCGATCCAGCGCGACTGCTCCCACAGCGTGGCGCCGGGTGGTGGGGCGACGCCGCCAACGATCACATCGCCGACCTCGCCTTCGGCGTGGCAACTGACCACATGGATGACTTTTGATGAACGCATGACTTGCTTCTCCTTTTGCTTGTACCGGCCTCATCGCGAGCGGGCTCGCTCCCACACCCGTGTTGTGCTGAACCCATCCCTTGTGGGAGCGAGCCTGCTCGCGATGAGGTCAGGGGTTACTTCACCGATTTGAGAAATGCCGCTGTTTCGGCATGCAGCGGATTACCAATCACCTGGTCAGGCGAACCGATCTCGTGTACCAGGCCGTTGCGAAAGAACGCCACGCGGTCGGACACGTCCCGGGCGAAGCGGATTTCGTGGGTCACCAGGACCATGGTCATGCCGTCTTCGGCGAGCATGCGCATGGTGTCCAGGACTTCGCCCACCAACTGCGGGTCGAGGGCCGAGGTGGCTTCGTCGAACAGCATGTAGTCCGGCGACATCGCCAGAGCGCGGGCAATGGCCATGCGTTGTTGCTGGCCGCCGGAAAGCTTGCCGGGGAAGGTCTTGAGCTTGTCGCCCAGGCCCACGTGAGTGAGTTGCCTGACGGCCAGCTCCTCGGCCTCGGCCTTGCTTTTGCCCAGCACCTTGCGCGGCGCCAGCATCACGTTCTCCAGGACCGTCAGGTGCGGGAAGGCGTTCCATTGCTGGAAGACGATGCCGATTTTCTGCCGCAGGCGATTGAGGTCGGTGCCGTTGCCGTGGACCTCGACACCGTCGACGCGGATGTTGCCTTTCTGGATCGGTTCCAGGCCGTTGATGCACATCAGCAGGGTCGACTTGCCGGAGCCGGAGCCGCCGATGATCGACACCACCTCGCCCTTGTTCACCGTCAGGCTGACGCCCTTGACCACTTCCAGGTCGCCGAAGGATTTGTGTACGTTGTCGATCTCAATCATTTTCTTGCCACCTTCTTTCCAGACGAGCGCCCAGGCGGGCAACCACCAGGCTCATGACGTAATAGATCAGGCCCGCGACGCACAGCACCAACAACGGTTCCTGGATGCGGGTGACGATGGTTTGCGAGGCGCGCAGCAGTTCGACGATGCCGATCCACATCACCAGCGCGGTGTCTTTCATCACGCTCAGGACCAGGTTCAGCCAACCGGGGAAGGCCACGCGGGTGGCCATCGGCAGGACGATCCAGCGCAGGTCCTGCAGGTAGCTCAGGCCCAGGGAGCGACTGGCGCGACGCAGGGTGTAGGGCACCGAGAGCACGCCGCTACGGACGATTTCGGTGAAGTACGCCGCGGCGTACACCCCCAGTACGATGCAGCCGACACTGAAGGCGCTGATGTTCAGGCCGACGATGCTTTTCAGCGAGTTGAACAGCACGAACTGGATCAGCAACGGCACGCTGCGAAACACGTCCAGCACCCAGGCCAGTGGCAGGCTGGCCCGTGGCAACAAGGCACGCAGCAAGCCGAACAGCAGCCCGGCCACGGAGCCGAGGATGATCGACCAGAACGTCAGTTGCAGGGTGACCCAGGCACCGTTGAGCAGGAACAGCAGGTCATTGATCGAGAAGCTGGTGGTAAACATGCTCACTTCCTCAGTAACGGAACAGCCGCCACGACAGCAGTCGGGCTACCGCGACGATTGCCTTGGCAATCAGGTAGTACAGGACCGCGGCAATGGCGAAGTACTCGAAGGTGCGGAACGTCTTGACGTTGTAGTCCTGGGTCACCCCGGTCAGGTCGTTGTTCAGCCCCACGATCACCCCCAGCGAGGTCATCAGTACCGCCCAGACCATCTGGTTGGTCAGCGGGTAGAAGACGATGCGCAGCAGTTGCGGAACGATGATCAGGCGATAGGCCTGGAACGCGCTCATGCCCAGCGAACGTGCGGCACGCACCTGGGTGTCGGGCACGGCCTTGAGGCCACCGCGAAAGTTTTCCGCCAGGTAGCCGGCGTTGTTGAAGGTGATCCCGGCGAGCAGGGCGAACCACGAACTGACATGCAAACCGAGCGAACCCAGGCCGAAGTACAGCACGTAGATCTGGAACAGCGACGGGGTGTTGCGGGCAATCGATACCCAGCCGTTGCCGATCCCGCGCAGCAGCGGATTGCGGGTCTCGCGCATCACCGTCAGGGCCAGGGCGATCAGCACCCCGAAGATCATCGACAGGGCTGCCGTCTCGAAGGTCACCAGGGCGCCGGCAAGCATGTCCGGCAGGGCGCGCAGGGCCGAGCGCCATTGGAAGCTGTAGTCAAACATGCGCAGGATTCTCCAGGCGGGCGGCAGGTTGCAGCCAGGCCGGCAGGCGCCCGCTGGCCGTGGCGGTGCAGGCGGCTTCGACACATTCCTTGAGGCTGGCGAAGTGCACCTTGCGCCCCACCAGGCCGGGTGCGTAGTGGGCGTATTTGCCCGAGTTGGTCATCAAGGTGGTGGCCGCCAGCGGGATCACCGGCTCGCCGAGCATGCACCAGCAGGTGTCGGTGACCAGAGTCGCGCCGAAGGCTTCGAGCGTCGCGATGTGCCCGGCGGCCCGCGCCTGCTCCAGCACCGCACGGCCGCAGGTGATGGCCACGACCACCTCGGGGTGTTTGCGCCGGCCGTGACACAAGCGCGCCAGGTGGGCAAATTCACTCAGGGAAAAGTGCGGGTTGCCCAGGGACACCACATCGACCCGGCTGTCGCGGGCGCTGTTGAGTTCACGCCAGCTCGGCAGCAGGTCTTGCAGGCGGATGGTTTCCTGCGGGAGCAGGACATCGGCTTCCAGCACCTGGCGCGGATCGAGTGCCTCGGGGGTGATCCCGGCAATATGGAACAGCGGCGCCGCCGATGTGGTGGCGAACGCCGCGCCAAAGGCCTTGAGATCATCCAGGCTCGGTTGGTGCTGTTCCAGGCCCAGCACCAGCGGAATGCGGCTGCCCGAGAGGGCTCCGATGTGGTAGCCGAGCAGCGGGTAAAACGCGTCGTCGAGGTCCGCCAGTGCGGCTACCTGCACCCGCAGGCCGGCCTTGCGCTGGGCGTCCAGGTGGCAGCCGATCAGGGGCGCACGGCCGGTGAGGGCGATGCAGATGTCCAGGTAGTCCGGGTACTTGAGGGTCCGCGCGCCGAGCACGCTGTTGGCGTAGACCACCGCATTGGATTCAGCCCAGACAATCTGCTCGCCAGCCTGGGGGGCGCTGTCGAGCAGGTAGGGCGCACAGGTGAAGCTCAGTTGCGCGCCCATCGCCATGTAGGCATCTCCCAGGGCACTGGCCGGTACGCCGAGGGCCGGATCGATCCCCAGTTCGCGCCAGCGGCGCTGGTCCACGGAGATGGAATTGAGGGTGGTGGGCACGCGCACTTTCGCGCCCCACTGCACCAGTTGTTCGGCAAACCGCAGGCTGGCCGGGCCGGTGTAGATGCAGCCATCGATATGCGCCTGGGTGATATCCACCAGGCGTTGTGCGCCTTGCAGCTCGGCCATGCGCAGGACGATCTGCATCGCCACTTGCGCGGCCTGGCCATGGTGCCCGGCGAGCAGTGCGTGATCCAGTTCGCTGAGCTCCAGGGTGCTGTGGTTGTCGGGTTGCGGCAGGGTGCTATCGGGCGCCCGCCAGGCATCGCCGGGCGGATGTTCGAACAGGCTCAGGGTGCTGTCTTCGACCCGCGCGACAGCCATGCCGCGCAGGGTGGCGAAGGCCTCCCTGCCGATGCACAGCACCGGCAGGGAGCGTTGGAAAATCGTCTGCGCCACGAGCACGCCCAGGGTCAGGATCTCATCCGGTTCGGCCAGCACCAGGGCCGCCGGGGCATGACCGTTGCTGATCAGTTCCATCAGCACGCTGCTGCCGGTACAGGAGCCGCGGCCGCTGGGAATGGCCAGCACCCGGCCGGCCAGGTGTTGGCCGCTGAGGGGGTGGTGACGGTCGATGACCTCACCGCTGTACGGATCGACCCCGCCCCAGAAACTCAGGCCGACATCGGCGAACAGCAAGGCGCCCTCGGCGGCGCCCGGGACCAGACTGCGCCCGGTCAGAGAAGTGAGCCTAGGCATGCCGGACACCTTAGTAGTAGACCTGAGGCACGGTCAGGTTGGTCGGCGGGATCTCGGTGCCGACCCATTTGACGAACAGCTCCTTGTAGCGCCCGGTGCGCACCTGCTGGTTGACGAACAGGTTGAGGTAGTTGAGCAGGCCGTACTCGTTACGCTTGGCCCCCAGCGACACGTAGTCGATCACGTAAGGCGCGTTGCCAGCGATTTTCAGGTTCTTGTACTTGCCCGACTTGATGGTCGCGGCGGCGACTGTGTTGGTCACGATCGTGGCGTCGATGTGGCCCTGGGCGACCGCCAGCAGGGTGTCGTTCTGCGATTGGTAGGCGCGGAAGCTGCCGCTGCCCCAGCTCTTCACGTCTTTTTCCAGGGCGATGGCTTCATAGGTGCCGCTGGTGTTGCCGACGGGTTTGCCCTTGATGTCGTCGAAGCTGTTGATGCCGGTGTTGTCGCGGGTCAGCACCACCATCTGGAAGGCAAAGTAAGGCACCGTGAGGCCGACGGTCTTGGCCCGCTCCAGGGTGTCGGAGGTGGAGGCGACGATCACGTCGGCGCGCCCGGAGACCAGGGCCGGGATACGGTCGGGGAACGGCGTTTCCACCACTTCAGCCTCGACCCCGAGGATCTTCGCCAGGTCGTGGCAATAGTCCACGTCGAAACCCGCCGGGTTGTTACCTTCATCGCGAAAACCCATGGGCGGGAAGTCCAGGGTCACGGCGCAGCGCAGCTTGCCCGAACCGACGATGTCGTCGAGCTTGTCGGCTTGGGCGGTGGCAATAAAGGAGGTACTGAGCACAGCGCTGAGGGCTACGGCAAATGCGGGGTTTTTCATAGAGGCCTCGTGATGGGTGAAGTGCTGTTGAGTAGCGTATTGGGGATTTCGTATACGATATTAACAATAGCAATCAACGTGCCTGTTTCCAGTGCAAAAGCAGATTTTTTTCTCAGCCCTTGCCGTAGAGGTGCTGCGGCGAATGGGTTGGAGGCAGAGTGACAGCATGGCCGTCGGAGGAGGTGGAGGCAGGTGTTACATATGGGAGCAACGAGTGCGCGCACGCCCCTTTAAGGAACACCTGATTTGATGCGGTGCACTGGGGATTCGTCGCGAGCAGACGGAGTGCGATAGCGGTGTGTCAGGGGCCATAAATGTTGCCTGTGCGGGCCCTATCGCTAGCAGGCTAGCTCCCACAGAGATATCCCACAGAAATAACCCGTCCAGGAAAAGCAGGCCGGCCGGTAGGCCGCCTCGCCAGCTCTTACCACTCAACAGGCCGAGCGTTAGCTCGCCTGCAGCTCTTGATCTTGATCCACCGCCCCATCGGCAGGCTGAGCGAAGGTATTCATCCGGGGGGAGGCGCGTAGCGCCGTGC
>Ga0213827_1000250_pt1 | contig 53196 bp, 47 predicted proteins | sample MC6MC0898MG_FD_180669 | JGI IMG/M metagenome (GOLD analysis project Ga0213827, IMG submission 180669) | Enriched soil aggregate microbial communities from Iowa State University, Ames, United States - MC6-MC0898-MG | ecosystem: Environmental > Terrestrial > Soil > Unclassified | place: USA: Iowa...
TAGGCTCGGGGTACCTTCGCTACGGTATCCATCCGGGGGCATCGCCTCCGGTTTGCTTCGCTGCACCTCCTCTCGATGTATGCGGCTTCGCCGCACGGCGCTACGCGCCTCCCCCTGATGGACACCTCCGCTCAGCCTGCCGATGGGGCGGGTGGATCAAGAGCAAAAGCACGGCGACCTGCCGGTCGGCCTGAGTGGTAAGGGCAGCCGAGGCGGCCTACCGGCCGGCCTGCTTTTTCTGGTGTACGAATTTCCCCTGTAGCAGCTGTCGAGCTCGCGAGGCTGCGTTAGCGGCCGCAGGACGCTCATCTGATTTGGTAATGTCGGGGGTCGCTGCGCAACCCAACGCAGCCTTCGGCAGCTGCTACAGGGATTGTGCCGTAGCAACTTGTTGTAGCAGCTGTCGAGCCTGCGAGGCTGCGTTAGCGGCCGTAGGACGCTCATCTGATTTGGTAATGTCGGGGGTCGCTACGCAACCCAACGCAGGCTCGGCAGCTGCTACAGGGATTGTGCCGTAGCAACTTGTTGTAGCAGCTGTCGAGCTTGCGAGGCTGCGTTCGAGGACGCAGTCCTCGCCGCCTTTGAGGTTTGCTGCGTTGCGCCTCCTGGCTCTCTCCTACACCTACGCAGGTTGGGCTGTGGTTGACTGGCGGCGGGTGGCGGCTTCGCGGACGGCGGGGATGATCCAGCGGCCGTAGTCGACGGTGTCGTAGAGCGGGTCGTAGCCGCGGTTGAGGAAGGTGGTGACGCCCAGGTCGACGTAGTCGAGCAGGGCCTGGGCCACGGTTTCCGGGGTGCCGACCAGGGCGGTGGTGTCGCCGTAGGCGCCGACGGCGGTGGCGGTGGGCATCCACAGGGCGCGGTCGTGGCGGTCGCCCAGGGCGGCGGCGGCCAGCAGGCGTTCGGAGCCGGTACCCTTGAGGCGTTTTTGCCACGGGCTGCCGGCGGCGAACTGCGGGTTGGCCTTGATCTGCGCCAGGATCTGCTCGGCCCGTTGCCAGGCCAGCGCTTCGGTGGCACCGAGAATCAGGCGCACCGACAGGCTCACCCGCGGCGCCGTCACACCCGCCGTCCGCGCCGCGGCCTTCAGCTTGGCAATCTGCTCGGCCACGCCACTTAGCGGCTCACCCCACAAGGCATACAAATCCGCATGCTTGACCGCGATCTGGTAGGCGATATCGGAAGAGCCGCCGAAGGAGATAGGAATGTGCGGCTGTTGCAGCGGTTTGACCGGCGAGAACGCGCCCTTGATGTTGAAGTACTTGCCAGCGAAGTCGAAGGGCTCCTCCGAGGTCCAGGTGCGCCGCACAATCTCCAGGTATTCATCGGTGCGCCGGTAACGCTCGGTCTTGTCCAGCAGGGTGTCGCCTTCCTGGGGTTCGGCGGTGATGCCGGTGATCGCATGCAGGCGGATGCGCCCGCCACCGGTGGTGTGATCGAGGGTGGCAAACGCGCGCGCCGCCACCGTGGGGGCGCTCAGGGCGGGGCGGTGGGCGATCATGAACCCCAGGCGCTCAGTGTGGGCAGCCGCGTAGGCGGCGATCTGCAGGCTGTCGGCGCTGCCCGGCCCGCTGGCGATCAGCACCCGGTCAAAGCCTGCGTGTTCGTGGGCGCGGGCGTGATGGCGGATGAATTCCAGGTCGAAATCCGCACTGCGCACGCCGCGGGTCTCGGACCACTGGCGGGGGAAGATCATGCCGACAAATTCAATGGACATAGGGTTACTCCAGGGTCAGGTCAGAACTGGTAGTCGACCTGGGCCAGCAGGGTGCGGCCAGGCATCGGTTGCAGGAAGGTGTTGGTGGAGCCGGCCAGGCCACTGACGAAATTCAGCTCGTCGGTGAGGTTGAGCACCCGCAGCGTGGTGCTCCATTGCGGCTGGCGGTAATACACCGCGAGGTCGAGGTTGTATTCGTCGGGGATCTTCACGGTCTTGCTCAGGTTCAGGTACCAACTGCTGGTCCACCAACCGGACAATTCGGCGCCGAAACCGGAATCGAAGCGGTAGTCGAGATAGCCGCTGGCGGTGTACTCGGGAATCTGTACCGCGTCGAAACGCCCGGACGGCCGCTGGTTGAGGCTGTTGTTGTCGCCGAATACGGTGCCGTTGTCGGCCACGAAGCCGGCCGAGGCGAAGCCGGTCTGGGTGGTGAACTCGTTGTAGGCGCTGAGCTTGGTCAGGTTCAGGGCGCTGCGCAGGTGATCGTCCGGCTGGTAGCGCAGGGTCGACTCGACGCCCTTGATCACCAGCCGGGCGATGTTGTTGTTGCTGTCGGGGGATTGGTCCCGTTCCTGCTTGAAGGCCGCCAGGGTCATGAACAGTTGATCGGGCACGGCCTCGACTTTCAGCCCCACTTCATGCAGCACGCTGAGGCTTTCGAACGCCAGCGGATTAAGTTGGTTGGCCCCGGCGCCACTGCCCCAGCCCAGGCCGTTGGAGAAGAACCCGGTGTTGACCGCCAGCGAGCGGTCGAAGGTGTAGTACAGGGTGCTGTTTTCAGTGGGCTTGACGTAGGGGCTGACCTGGAACGAGAACAGCCGGTAGTTGTCGCTGTCCTTGCGCGAGTTGCCGCCAGCGAGCACGAACGGGTTGTCGATCTCGGCGTCGATCCAGCTGCGGCTGGCACCGATGTTCAAGCCCACGCGGTCGCCGAAGCGCAGGTTGTGCTGGCTGAACAGGGTCTGGGTGGTCCAGGTGCTTTCGGCGGTGTACGGCGCCAGCGATTCTGCGTACAGGCCATGTCCGGCCGGGTACATGGGCGGCAGGTTGAGCCAGCCGTAGTGGTTGGAGAACTGCGGCACCCCCGTCTGGCCGATCCACGCCGCGTTGCCGCCGGCGGGGTTGCGGTTGTCCAGACCGAGCAGGTCACCGGGGTTTTTCCCGGAGGGGTCCTGGGTCAGGTCGTAGGCGTTGATGGTCGAGCCGAAGCTGTTGTTGGCGGCAATCGACTGGTTGAACTCGCGGCGGTAGATCAGCCCGCTGTTGCTTTCGTCGCTGAGGGTCCAGCCAGCGAGGCTGAGCTCATTGCGCGAGCGTAACTCGAAGCGGTTGTCGAACAGGTTGTCCTTGGACTGCACCTGGAACGCGCCGACGGCATCGGTATTGTCCCGCGAGCGTTGATAGAAGGTGCTGTTGGCCAGGGTCACGCTCGGCGACAGATCGGCCTCGACATGCAACTGGGTGGTGAAGCGCCGCGAGCTGCTTTGGTCTTGGTCCCGCTGACCGGTCTGCGACGACAGCGACTTGGGGCCGTTGCCCGCCAGGTTCGGGTCGTAGACCCAGCCGCGCAGGCTGCCCGGGCTGGCCTGGGTGTTGGGCGAGGCGGCCTGGAAGCTGCCGTCGACCACGCTGTATTGCCCTTGGGCGTTGCGCTGGCGTTTGACCCAGCCGAGGGTCGGCGCATCGGCCGCGCCGGACGCCAGCACCGGCGACCACAGGTTGCCGCCGTTCTGGATGATTGGCGTCGCCCGGCCGGCGGAGTACTTGCCGTGGTCCACCAGGGCCTGGTTGGCGCGGTTCCAGCCGTGGGTGATGTTGTAATCGTAGTAGTCGTCGTAGCTGGCGTTCCAGTCCACCCGCACGTTGTCGTTGCGCCAGGCGAGGGCGCCGTAGAAGGCGTCGAAATTATTGTCGACGTTGTCGTAGAAATCCTCCTGGCGCTGTTTGGTGATACTCAGCCGGTAGGCCAGGTTGTCGGCGATGGGGCCGGTGTGGTCGACGCTGAACTTGCTTGAGTCGCGAGACTCACCGTCCGGCACCCAACTGCCCAGTTCGCCACTGAGGCGGGTCTTGAATGCCTTGAAGTTGGGTTTCTTGCTCAGGTAGTTGACGTAGCCCCCGCTGCCGGACACCGAGCCGTAGGTCACCGAGGAGGGCCCGGCAACGATGTCGGCGCCTTCGTAGGCGTTGAAGTTGGCCGGGTGGCGCACGCCGTAGGCGCGCTGGCCATCCTGGAATACCTCGGAGCCCTGGGCCCGGAACTGTGGGGCGATCCCGGCGTTCTGGCCACCACCGCGGGTGATGCCGGGGGCGTACTTGACCAGGTCGTCGGCACTGCGGATCGGGTCGTTGGCCAGTTGCTCGGGGTTGATCTGGGTGATCGAGCGCGGGGTGTCGATGATTGTGGTTTCGGTGCCACCGTAGACCGAGGTCGAAGGCCGGGTGGGCAGGGCATCGTCCTCGGGGTCACTGGCGCTGGCTTGCACGGTGACGGTTTGCAACGGGGTGTCGGCGGCGAAGGCGGGCATCGACAGGGTCGACAGCACCGCCATGGCCAGGGCAGAGCGTTTTACCGGCAAACGAAAGGCTATAGAGGGCATGGCGAATGGGCCTCGCAGAAAAAATTCGGGTTGTGTCGGATGACCTGTGGGAGGAGCGCGCCCGGCTCCCACATCCTTAAGCGGTGTCGTTCAACCACAGCCGTTCAAAGCGCCAGGTGCTGAACAGCGACTCTTCCGGCGTGGCGCCACCGACCCGGGTCGAGACGCTGTCGAGCAGGTCGGCATAACCCCAGATCAGCATGCCGCCACGCTCGTACTGGATCTGCTGGACCTGGTGCACCAGGGCCTTGCGCTTCTCCAGGTCGGGCTGGGCCATGGCCTGCAGGAACAGCGCGCTGAACTGCGGGTCGTTGAAGTGGGTCTTGTTCGCCACGGCAAAGGGCGCGTCGGTGTGGATCGCGCTGGCCAGGAACGGCGCGCCGATGCTGCCGCCGGTGCTCAGGGTCCAGTCGCTGCGCTGGGGCCCCTGGAAGGTGGCCAGGTCGACCTGCCTGACCTTCAAGGTGACACCAATGCGCTTGGCCTGCTCGGCCAGCACCAGCGCCGAGGTCAAGCCCGGTCCCGGGGTGGTCACCAGTTCCAGCTCCAGGTGTTCGTGGCCGGCCTCCTTGAGCAGTTGCGCCGCGCGTTGCGGGTCGTAGGGGCGCGGGCCGAGGCTGTGGTTGAAGGTCGGGTCGCTCGGCGCGTACAGGTCGTTGGCCACCCGGCCCTGACCGTTGAGGGCGCGGCGGACCAGCTCCTCACGGTCGGCCAGCAGGCGAAACGCCTCACGCACCCTGGGGTCGTTGAACGGCGGCTTGTCGAGGTTCATGTCGAACGACAACCAGTTGCCGGTCACCGATTTCAGCACCTTGAGTCGCGGGTCGCGCTGCAGCACTTGCAACTGTTCGGTGGGCATCACGTTGGCCATGTCGATCTGCCCGGAGCGCAGGGCCGCCAGGCGCGAGACCTGGTCCTTGAAGTCGATGATTTCCAGTTCGTCGGCGTAGGGCTTGCCCTCCTTGTAGTAGTTCTCGAAGCGGGTGAACAACGAGCGCTGGCCGGGGGTGAAGCTTTTCAGTTTGTAGGGCCCGGCACCCACCGGGTTGCTGACCGGGTGATAGTCCACCGGGACGATGCCGCCGAAGTTGACCCAGGTTTCCGCCAGCGGCATGTAGCTGCGGCCCTCGCGGAAATTCAGGCGCACGGTGCGCTGGTCGAGCTTGACCAGGTTGTCGCGGTCGACCCAGTGCAGCAGCGCGGCATAGGGTGACGCCAGTTGCGGGTCGGTGAGGCGGCGGATGGAGAAGATCAGGTCGTCGGCATCGATGGTCTTGCCGTGGTGGAACTCCAGGCCCGGGCGCAGGCGCAGGGTCCAGCTGCTGGCGTCGGCATTCGGTTCGGCGAACTCGGCCAGGGCCAGGCGTGGCTGCATCTGTTCGTCCCATTCCCACAACTTGCTGTACAGGGCAAAACCGCGAACGATGCCGCTGCCGATGGGTTTATGGGCGTCGAGGTTGCCGCTCTGGTTGCCGTCGAGAATGCCCAGGCGCAGGCGCCCGCCATAGCGTGGTTGGTCGCTGGCGGTGGTTGTGGCCGCGGGTTGGCTGTCCTGGCCGCAGCCGCTCAGCAGGCCACCACCCAGCAACAGACCGCCGCCGAGCAGCGCGCTGTGACCGAGAAAGTCGCGGCGGCTGAGCCATGATTGATCGTTGTCCATGGCCTCAGGCTCCCGTCGGGCCGTTGGCCGAGCGCAGTGGCAACACTGGCTCGGGCGTGCGGTTCAGGGCGGCGCGTTCGCTGCGAAAGTGCGGCAGGATGTGCTCGCCCAGGCGATAGGCTTCTTCCAGGTGCGGGTAGCCGGCGAGGAAGAACAGGTCGATGCCCAGCGCGTGGTACTCGCGAATCCGTGCCACCACGTTTTCGTAGCTGCCCACCAGCGCACAGCCCGGTGGAATGCCGATATAGCCAAAGCCGGTCCAGACGTTGGGGTGAATGAAAAAGTCTTCGAAGTCCTGGGTCTGGGCTTTCTGCGCGAAGTCACTTTCATAGCTGAGCTTGCGTGCGGTGCGCAGCCCGGCATGGGCGGCCACGGCCTTGACCGCACCCTTGGCCAGGCCTTCGTCGAAGAAGCGCTTGGCCTCGGTGCGCGCCAGCTCCTCGGTCTCGCGGGTGATCACGTCGATCGACAGGCCGAAGCGAATGTCGCTGCGCCCGTACTGCAGTGCGCGGCGGCGAATGTCGGCGATCAAGGCGGCGATTTCATCCGGGTGCTCGGCACGCATCAGGTAGAAGTCCGCGTGTTTGGCGGCAAATTCCCGCGCGGCAATCGATGAGCCTGCGGTGCAGATCAGCGGCAGTTCGGCTTTCTTCAAGGGCCCGCGCAGGCCACCGCCCTCGGCCTTGTAGAAGCGCCCGTCGTAGTGGAAGTTGTCGTTGTGCCAATAGCCCTTGACCACGTCCATGAACTCGATGGCCCGTGCATAACGCTCATCGTGATCGCTGAAGTCGCCGACCTGGCGCTGGATCGCATCCGAGCCGCCATTGATGATGTTCCACACCAGGCGGTTGCCGGTGGCGCGCTGGTAGGTCGCGGCCTGTTGCACGGCGACCCAGGGCGTGTAGTGATAGGGCTGGAACGCGGTGACGAATTTCAGCGTGCGGGTCTCGCGGGCCAGCAGCGAGCAGACCGTCCACGGCTCTTCGCCGGACGGTGCGTTGACCATCAGCGCGCCGCCAAAGCCGTTGATCTCGGCGGCCTTGGCAATCTGCCCAAGGTAGTCGATGTAGGTGAAGTGATCACCGACGTTGAACGCCGACACGGCACCGGTGCTCGGGCCGCCGCGGTGCCAGTCGCCACGGTTGCGCGGGTCGCCGGGGAGGAACTGGGTTTCGCCATGCAGGGGCAGGCGGGTGAAGAATTCAATGCTCATGACGAAGGCTCCGGCTCACTGCACGCTGGGGTTGCAGATCGGGGTGACAGGCTGGTCGTTGATGACCTTGTGGGCGAAGGGCACCGAGTCCTTGAGCGAAGCGTTGACCGTTTCGCTGTGGCCCAGGCCCTTGTACAGATGGCCCTCGACTACCGAGCCGGTCTTGCAGGCGTCCTGCATCAGTGCCACCTGGGTCGCGGCTGCCGGGGTCTTGTCCTCGGCGCCGGTGCCGATGAAGATCGGCTGGGCCAGTTTCAAGGTCGGGTAGGACACCTGCTTTTGCCAGGCGGCGAGTTGATCGCCCTGGTAATCCTTCTTCGCATTGGCCGGGGTCAGGCCGACGCCGACCACGTCGCTGACCAGGGACGCCAGGCAACTGGTGCGCGCCTGTTCGAACAGCGGCAGGGCCTTGTCGGTGTAGAAGTCCCTGGGGTTGATGCTCGGGTCGTATTGCTGGGCCGCCAGCAGGGTGTAGAAGCCGTAGGCCAGGGACGCATCGACTTTGTTGACGTCCTGTTCGCCGACGTTTTTCGCGCCGACGGTGTAGATCACCCCCGTGCCGATGCTGCCCTTGACCCCCAGGTCCGGGGCGTAGGTCGGCGCATAGGCGGCCGAGGCAAAGGCCCCGGCGCCACCCTGGGACTGGCCGACGATCAACACCTTGTTGGCCAGCCCCGGCACCCCGGCGACCACCGCTTTGGCGGCGTCGAGAATGCCGTAGGCAGCCATGCGGTTGTTCAGCAAGGGGTGGCCGCCGGGCACACCGAGGCCCTGATAGTCGGTGGCGACAATCGCGTAGCCCTCATCCAGCCAGCGGCTCAGGTATTGCACGTCGCGGTAGGAACGGCCTTGCCAGGACGGTGCGCAGACATCGGCGATGCCCACGGTGCCATGGCCCCAACTGGCCACCGGCCAACCACCGGCCGGGGCCTTGCCCTTGGGCAGGAACAGGGTGCCGGAGACCACGATCGGGGTCTGGTTGTCGATGCCGTCGGTGGAGCTGTAGAGAATGCGCTGGGCGCTGGCGGCGTTGGGCAGGCTCAGGGTTTTTTCCAGCGGCTCGCTGCGCAGCAACTTGCCGGGCGTGGCCGGGATCACCTGCTGCCAGGTGTAGAACGCCGAGACGCGGCCGTCGCCTTGCAGTGGGTCGGGTTTGGGCGCATGGGTGCCGGCGGCCAGGGCGCTGATGGACAGCGCCAGGACGCTGAGGCCGAAGGTGAGGCGGTGGCTGAGTTTCATCGGGATGTCCTTATCGAAGGTTCAAGGATTGCGGGTGACCTGGCCGCGCAGCGCTGGCCAGTAGTCGGTGAGTTGCAGGTCGATCAGCGCCTGGTTGGTGAAGCCGGTGGCCAGCGATGAGCTGATGTCGTAGGGGGCGCGAATCAGTTGGTTGGCCAGGGCGTAGGCGGTGAGTGCCTGGTAGTGGGCCTTGAGTTGCTGGTCGCTTTTCGGCGCCCAGCGCTCTTTCCAGGCCACCGGGTCGTTCTGGTCGTCGCGGCGCAACACGCTTTCGGCAGTGCCGGCGCGGGACGAGAGCTGGTAGTAGGCGTCCTGGTTCTGGGTCTGGGAAATCCACCAGGCAGCCTTGACCCAGGCGGTGGCAAGCAGTTGGGTGAGGTCCGGGTGCTGCTGCACGAACAACTCGGTGCCCCACAGGTCGGAGATCAGCCGCCAGTCGTTGGCGCCTTGTTTGCTCGACCAGAGAATCCTGCCGACGCCCTTGTCTTCCAGGGCATAGGCCTCGCTGAGCAGGACCGCCGCATCGACTTTGCCGGCGGACACCGCCGCCGCGCCGACTTGCGGGTTGAGGTTGGCGATCTTGAAGTCGTTGAGCTTGAGGCCCTGGCTGGCGAGGAAGTTGCTGAAGGCGAACTCCCATGGACGGCCACGGTGCAGGGCCAGGCGCTTGCCCTTGAGGTCCTCGATGCTCTTGGCGGGGGAGTTGGCCGGCACCACCAGGTAGATGTTGTTGCCGCTGCCGCCGGGCACGATCAGTTTGCCCGGCACGCCGCCCGCACCGGCAATCACCGAGGGCAGGTCACCGCGCACGGCGAAGTCGATGCTGTTGTTGCTGAAGCCTTCGTTGATCTGCGGGCCGGCGCCGGCGTGGGGCAGGGCGATCCACTCCAGCTTGACCCCGCGTTGGTTCAGTTGCTGCTCAAGCCAGCCGTCCTCGATCACCCGCCCGGCGATGCCGCCGAACACCGGCTTGCCACCCTGGGTGAAGGCGACGATGGCGATCTTCACCGAAGTCGGTGCCTGTTCGGCCAAGGCCGTGGCGGTGAGTAGTAATCCGGTCAAGGCGACCAGGCTGTTGCGCCATAAACGTTTCATTGAATTTCCCCCTGAGTGACCGCGCCAGCAGCAGCGTCTGGCGGCGGCTGGCCGGATGTCCGGAGGGAGAGAGCAGATACCATGCCACTGTCGGCCAACTGCCCTGCAGCCCTTGGCGGGCAAGGCTTGCGTGGTGTGGCGCGAGGTGCGGGCGCGGGGCTGCTGCTGATGCACCAACAGGCCGATGCGTGCTTGTTGCTGCTCCAGCAGCAGGGCAGGAGCAACGGCGTGACATATGTTTTTATGGAATATATAAAGATTAATTAATAATTTTTTAGTCTAACTATCTTCGTGCACTATTGAACCCGCGCTTTTACTGCCAGGAATGCACCATGTCGTTGATCACTCATCCCCACGCACGCGAATTGACCAAGTCGGTGCGCGCCACTGTGCTGGTCTTCAAGGACCCGCGCTCCCAGGAGTTGCTCAGCCGCATCGAGCGCCTGGCGCCCAGTGAAGCCAACACCCTGATCATCGGCGAGACCGGCACCGGCAAGGAACTGGTGGCCCGCCACATCCATAACCTCAGCCGCCGTGGCCGCGAACCGTTCGTGGCGGTGAACTGCGGGGCCTTTGCCGAAACCCTGGTGGAGAGCGAGCTGTTCGGCCATGAAAAGGGCGCGTTCACCGGCGCCACCAGCAACAAGGCCGGCTGGTTCGAAGCGGCCAATGGCGGCACGCTGTTTCTCGACGAGATTGGTGACCTGCCGCTGAACATGCAGGTGAAGTTGCTGCGGGTATTGCAGGAGCGCGAAGTGGTGCGCCTGGGCTCGCGTACGCCGATACCGATCAATGTGCGCCTGGTGGCCGCGACCAACGTCAACCTCGCGGACGCCGTGGTGGCGGGGCACTTTCGCGAGGACCTGTTCTACCGGTTGCACGTGGCGACCATTCGCCTGCCACCGCTGCGCGAACGTCCCGGCGACATCCTGCCGCTGGCCGAGTTTTTCCTCGAGGAACACTGCCAGCGCCTGGGCTACAACCGCGCGACCCTGAGTATCGAGGCCGAACGCAAGCTGCTGGATCACAGTTGGCCGGGCAATATCCGCGAGCTGGAAAACTCCATCCACCACGCCTTGCTGGTGTGCCGCAACCAGCGCGTGGCGCCGGCCGACCTGCACCTGGTGGACATGCGCTCTTCGGGCATTCGCCAGGAGCAGGCGAGTCACGCCAGCCCTGCGCTCAGCGGCCCGGTGGACCTGGAGTCGGCGTTGCAGGCGCTGTTCGAGCAGAACATCCCTGATCTCTACGAGCACATCGAAGAGACCATCTTTCGCGCCGCCTACCGTTATTGCCATGGCAACCAGTTGCAGACCGGACGCCTGCTGAACATCAGCCGCAACATTGTGCGCGCGCGGCTGGAGAAGATCGGCGAGCTGAACAAGCCGGTGAGCCTGGAGGAGTAAACCTGCGCCGAAGAAAAAGCCGGTTGTCGCGGCATTACCTTTACGTTAACGTAAATGCCGCGTAACACCCGACTCGGGTTCTGTTGTTCGTTGTGCGCCTGAGTCTTTCGCTCACCGTGGTCATCGATCAAGGACGTCCCATGTCTTCTGGCATCAGTCATTTCCCGGTTCCACACACCCTCGAGCAACTCCCCGCCGACCTGCGCGAACGTATTCTCGCGGTGCAGGACAAGGCCGGTTTTGTGCCTAACGTGTTCTTGATGCTGGCCCACCGGCCGGCGGAGTTTCGTGCGTTTTTCGCCTACCACGATGCCTTGATGGACCGCGAGTCCGAGAGTCTCACAGCGGCGGAGAAGGAGATGATCGTGGTCGCCACCAGCGCGCGCCACGGTTGCCTGTATTGCGTGGTGGCCCATGGCGCGATCCTGCGTATTTACAGCAAGGACCCGCTGTTGGCCGATCAGTTGGCGATCAACCATCGCACCGCGCCGATTGGCGAGCGCCAGCGGCTGATGCTCGATTTTGCCTTCCACCTGGGGGCTGCTGGCGGCGCGCTCGACGATACCTGGCGCGAGCGCCTGCAGGCGGTGGGCTTCAGTGACGAGGACATCTGGGACATTGGCGCGGTGACGGCCTTTTTCAGTCTCTCCAACCGCCTGGTGTCCCTGGCTGGAACGCCGCCCAACCCCGAGTTCTACCTCATGGGCCGAGTGCCCAGAAGCGCCAAATGAGCAGCGTACAAAGCCGAAAGCGGCGCGATTATACGGCCTTGATCAGCCCGCTGAGGCCCGTGCTTGAGCCTTGGGTCAGTATCTGTTGCACCTCTGATACATTTGCTCACAAGTTGTTTCTGTAGTCCCTGTAGGACTTTTGTATATTCCATAACGTTTACGTAAGCGTAAACAAGAAGTAGAGTGTGCCAGCAGCGCCATAACCAATAAAAACAATCAAGGTTAGAGGGCTCCACATGTCACCAGAGTTTGTCTTGGAAACACGCGGCCTGACCAAGGAGTTTCGCGGTTTTACCGCCGTAGACTCGGTTGATCTGCGTGTGCAGAAGGGCCATATCCACGCCTTGATCGGTCCCAACGGGGCCGGTAAAACCACGGTGTTTAATCTGCTCACCAAGTTTCTCCCGCCGACCCGCGGCGAGATCCTCTACCTGGGCCAACCCATCACCCGCCTCAAGCCCAACGAGATTGCGCGCCTGGGCCTGGTGCGCTCGTTCCAGATCTCCGCCGTGTTCGGCCACATGAGTGTGGTGGAAAACGTGCGCGTGGCCCTGCAGCGCAAGCGCGGCGACTCCTACCATTTCTGGAAGCCAGAAAGCAGCCTCGATTCCCTCAATGAACGGGCCATGCAGATGCTCGACGAGGTGGGCCTGCTCGACTACGCCCACACCCAGACCATCGAACTGCCTTATGGCCGCAAACGCGCGCTGGAACTGGCCACCACCCTGGCGCTGGACCCCAGTGTGCTGTTGCTCGACGAACCGACCCAGGGCATGGGACACGAGGATGTGAACATGGTGATTGAGCTGGTGCGGCGCGCAGCGGTGGGGCGCACGGTGTTGATGGTCGAGCACAACCTGAGCGTGGTCAGTGAGCTGTCCGACCGCATTACCGTGCTGGCCCGTGGCGCGATTCTGGCCGAGGGCGACTACGCCAGTGTCTCCGCCAACCCGCAGGTGCGCGAAGCGTACCTGGGCAGCGAGGCGGTGTCGGTTGAAGGGGCGCAAGCATGAGCGCGCTGCACAGCCCTGAGTTCGAACAACTGCGGGTCAATGACCTGCATGCCTTCTACGGCGAGTCGCACATCCTGCATGGCATCGACCTGCAAGTGCGCCGTGGCGAGTTGGTCACGCTGCTGGGGCGCAACGGCTCCGGTCGCTCGACCACGCTGCGGGCGATCATGAACATGGTCGGGCGCCGTACCGGTTCCATCGTGGTCAACGGCACCGAGACCATCGGCCTGTCGGCCCACCTGATCCCGCGCCTGGGCGTCGGTTTCTGCCCGGAGGAGCGGGGCATTTTCGCCAGCCTCAATGTCGAGGAAAACCTGCTGTTGCCGCCGACCGTGCGCAGCGACGGCATGAGCCTCGATGAAATCTACGAGATGTTCCCCAACCTCTATGAGCGCCGTTTCAGCCAGGGCACGCGCCTGTCTGGTGGCGAACAGCAGATGCTGGCCATGGCGCGGATCCTGCGCACTGGCGCCAACCTGTTGCTGTTGGACGAGATCACCGAAGGCCTGGCCCCGGTGATCGTGCAGAAGCTCGCCGAGGTGTTGATCAAGCTCAAGAACAAGGGCCTGACCATTGTCCTGGTGGAACAGAATTTCCGTTTTGCTGCGCCGTTGGCTGACCGCCATTACTTGATGGAGCACGGTCAGATCGTCGAGCAGATCAGTGCCGCTGAACTGGACGCCAAGCAGGAACTGCTGCACCGCTGCCTGGGCGTCTGAACCCGTTTTACCCCGCGCATCACGCAGCTCGCCGAGTCTTGAGGCTCGACGGCACGGGGCCGCTTTGCCTGGAACAATAAAAATAACTTCGGACAGTGGGTGAACTACATGAAGGTTTTTCAGCACACAGCAAGCGCCATCCTGGTTTCCAGCCTGATCGCCGGTGCGGCGCAGGCGCAGATCAGTGACGACGAAATTCGCATCGGCTACCTGGCGGACATGTCGGGCACCTATCGCGACCTGTCCGGCCCCGGTGGCCTGGAGGCCCTGAACATGGCCATCGAGGATTTCGGTGGGCAGGTCAACGGCAAGAAGATCGTGGTGTTCAGCGCCGATGACCTGAACAAGCCGGACGTCGGCGCCAACACCGTGCGCCAGTGGGTCGATGAACGCAACGTCGACATGGTCACTGGCATGGTGGCGTCCTCGGTGGTACTGGCCGCCAGCAAAGTGGTCGAGCAGTCCGGCAAGCTGGCGTTGATCTCCGGCGCCGCGGCGTCGAGCCTGACCAACGAGTACTGCTCGCCGAACCACATCCACTGGACCTATGACTCCTACGCGCTGGCCAACGGTACGGCCAAGTCGGTGCTGGCCGAAGGCGGCAAGAAGTGGTTCATCCTCACCGCCGACTATGCCTTCGGCCATGCGATGGAAGCCGACATCACCAAGGTGGTCGAAGCCGATGGCGGCCAAGTGGTCGGCAAGGTGCGCCACCCGTTCCCCAGCAGCGACTTTTCCTCTTACATCCTCCAGGCCCAGGGCTCTGGTGCGGACGTGATCGCCTTCGCCAACGCCGGCTCCGACACCGTCAACTCGCTGATGACCGCCAGCCAGTTCGGCGTCGCCCAGTCCGGGCAGAAGCTGGCCGGCATGGTGGTGTTTCTCAACGATATCCATGCCATGGGGCTGGACGTGACCAAGGGCCTGATGCTGACTACCGGCTGGTACTGGGACATGAACGACGACAGCCGTGCCTGGGCCCAGCGCTACCACAAACGCTTCGGCAAAATGCCGGGCATGGTGCCGGCGGGCATCTATTCGGCTACCACCAACTACCTCAACGCGATCAAGGCCACCGGCAGCGACGAAGCCCAGGCTGTACGCAAGCAAATGATGGCGACGCCGGTCAACGACATGTTCGCCAAGAACGGCAAGGTCCGCGCCGATGGCCGCATGGTCCACGACATGTACCTGGCCCAGGTCAAGACCCCGGCCGAGTCCAAGGGCGAGTGGGACCTGTACAAGATCGTGCGCACCATTCCCGGCGATGAGGCCTATCGCCCGGAATCCGAAAGCAAGTGCAAGCTGCTGAGCAAAGGCTGATCGCGGCGCTGCACATGCTTGTTGCCCGGCTGCTGGCAGCCGGGTGTCACGGATTTCCTGCGAGTGGTGAATCATGACTTTGATTTTTGGTATCCCCCTGAGCGTCATGTCCGGGCAGTTGCTCCTGGGGCTGATCAACGGTGCGTTCTACGCCTTGCTCAGCCTTGGCCTGGCGATCATTTTTGGCCTGCTGCGCATCATCAACTTTGCCCACGGCGCGCAGTACATGCTCGGCGCCTTCGCCGCGGTGATGGGGCTCAACTACCTGGGCGTCAACTACTGGATGGCGCTGGTGCTGGCGCCGTTGCTGGTGGGGGTGGTCGGGGTGCTCATCGAGCGCTTCCTGCTGCGGCGCATCGCCGGTGAGGATCACCTCTACGGCCTGCTGCTGACCTTCGGCCTGGCGCTGATCCTCGAAGGTTCTTTCGTCAAGCTGTTCGGGGTGTCCGGTTCTTCCTACCCGATGCCGGAGCAACTCAAGGGCGGCTACAACCTGGGCTTCATGTTCCTGCCGACGTACCGCGCCTGGGTGATTGTCGCGGCGCTGGCGGTGTGCCTGGTGACCTGGTTCATGATCGAGCGCACGCGTTTGGGTTCCTACCTGCGCGCCGGCACCGAGAACCCCAAGCTGATGCAGGCCTTCGGGATCAACGTGCCGCTGCTGATCACCCTGACCTATGGCTACGGCGCGGCCCTGGCGGCCTTCGCCGGGGTGCTGGCGGCGCCGATCTATTCGGTGACCCCGACCATGGGCGCCAACCTGTTGATCGTGGTGTTTGCCGTGGTGGTGATCGGCGGAATGGGTTCGATCATGGGCGCCATCGTCACGGGCCTGGCGATGGGCCTGATCGAAGGGCTGACCAAGGTGTTTTATCCAGAGGCGGCCAACACCGTGGTGTTCCTGGTGATGGTGCTGGTGCTGCTGGTGCGTCCGGCAGGACTGTTCGGTAAGGAGGCGTGAAGATGACGAGTCTGCAGATCAAGACGGGCGCTGCGCGCCTGCAACCCCAGGTCGTGCTGGAACGGCAGCAGGCGGCCACGCGCCGCAAGCGCTGGTTCTACCTGGCCCTGTTCGCCGTGGCACTGGTGGCGCCGATGGCGATCTACCCGGTGTTCCTGATGAAGCTGCTGTGTTTTGCCCTGTTCGCCTGTGCCTTCAACCTGCTGCTGGGTTATGCCGGCCTGCTGTCCTTCGGGCATGCGGCGTTTCTCGCCACCGGTGGTTATGTCACCGGTTTCTTGCTCAGTCACTACAGTGGCCTGGGCACGGAACTGGGGATTCTCGCCGGCACCCTGACCTCGGCGGTGCTGGGGCTGCTGTTCGGCTTGCTGGCGATCCGCCGACAGGGGATCTACTTCGCGATGATCACCCTGGCGTTGGCCCAGCTGGTGTTCTTCATCTACGTCCAGGCGCCGTTCACCGGCGGCGAGAACGGCTTGCACGGGGTACCGCGCGGCCAGTTGTTCGGGCTGTTCGACCTGAACAACAACCTGACCCTGTACTACTTCGTGCTGGCGGTGTTCGTGTTCGGCTACGCGGTGATCCAGCGCACCATTCACTCGCCCTACGGCCAGGTGCTCAAGGCGATTCGCGAGAACGAGCCACGGGCGATTTCCCTGGGCTACAACGTCGATGCCCACAAGCTGTTGGCGTTCGTCATCTCGGCGGCGCTGACCGGCCTGGCTGGCTCGACCAAGACCGTGGTGTTCCAACTCGCGTCGTTGACCGATGCGCACTGGCACATGTCCGGCGAGGTGATCCTGATGACCCTGCTGGGTGGTGTCGGCACGGTGCTTGGGCCGTTGGTGGGCGCCACGGTGGTGGTGACACTGCAGAGCTACCTGTCCAACGGCCCGCTGGGGGAATGGGTCCACGTGATCCTGGGGCTGATTTTTGTCATCTGCGTGCTGTTGTTCCGGGTCGGCATTGTCGGCTGGGTACTCAAGCTCAGCCGCCGCAATTTCTAGTAGCTGCTTCGCCGTGACTGCTGTCTGGAGCCCGCGCGGGATTGCGCGGGAGCGCTTCACAACAACAATAAAAAAGAGAGCCTTATGTACGTCAAACGTTCTGTCCGTATTGTTCAGTTGTCTGGTATCGCCGGGGTCATCGGGGTGTGTGCGCCAGCGTCGGCGGCCTTTGTCGAAGACAGCAAGGCCAGTGTGGAAACCCGCAACTTCTACATGAACCGGGATTTCCGCCAGTCCGGCGCTGCGCAAAGCAAGGGCGAGGAGTGGGCCCAAGGGTTCATCCTGCGCATGGAATCGGGGTACACCGAGGGCCCGGTGGGGGTCGGGATCGATGCGCTCGGGCAGTTGGGGATCAAGCTCGATTCCAGCCCGGACCGTGCCGGGGTCACCGGGTTGCTGCCCCAGGGGCCGGTGTCCAAGCGGGCCCCGGATGACTACAGCGAGTTGGGCCTGACCGGTAAAGTCAAGGTTTCGAAAACCACCCTCAAGCTGGGCACCCTGATGCCCAAGTTGCCGGTGCTGGTCATCAACGAATCGCGCTTGTTGCCCCAGACCTTCCAGGGTGGGCAGTTGAACTCGTTGGACCTGGAGAACCTGTCGTTCAACGCCGGCCGCCTGACCCAGGTCAGCCAGCGCAACTCCAGCAACCGCGAAGACATGACGCTGATGAAGGGGCCGCGGCGCAACATCGTCACCGGTGCCAACCCCCTTACTGACCAGTTCGACTTCATCGGCGGCGACTACAAATGGAACAGCGCGCTGACCACCGGGTACCACTATGCGCACTTGGACGATTTGTACAAACAGCACTACCTGACGCTGACCCACACCTTGCCGGTGACCGAGGGGCAGGCGTTGAAGTCCGACCTGCGCTGGTCCAGCGCCACCGATGACGGCAACAGCAACGTCGACAACCGCATGCTGGGGGCCATGTTCACCTACTCGCTGGGGGCCCATGCGTTTGGCATCTCCTATCAGGACATGAGTGGCGACACCGGCTTTGCCAACGTCAACGGCACCGACCCTTACCTGGTCAACCTGCTGCAGATCAACGACTTCGCCAACCAGGACGAACAGTCGTGGCAGGCGCGCTACGACTTCAACTTCGCGGGCGTCGGCATCCCCGGCCTGACCTTCATGACCCGTTACGTCAAGGGTGATGAAATCAACCTGGGCGCCGCGCCAGGGCAAGGCAAGGAGTGGGAGCGCAACACCGACATCGGTTATGTGATCCAGAGTGGCGCACTGAAGAACGTCGGGCTCAAATGGCGTAACGCGACCTACCGGTCCAGCTTCGCCAGCGACATCGATGAGAACCGTTTGATCGTCAGCTATACCTTGGCGCTTTGGTAACACAGGCCAGCGCCTGCAGGGCCTTGCGTACATTTGGCCCTGTAGGAGCAACGCTTGCTTGCGATAGCGGTATGTCAGGCGCTATCGCGGGCAAGCCGCAAGCGGGTGCCCACTCCCACAGTGGTTTTGGGTGTTCGCAGATTTTGCATACAGCCACTACACCTGTGGGAGCGGGCTTGCTCGCGATAGCGGTATGTCAGGCACCATCGATGCTAGCGGTGCTGGCGCTATCGCGGGCAAGCCGCAAGCGGGTGCCCACTCCCACAGTGGTTTTGGGTGTTCGCAGATTCCGCATACACCCACCCAACCTGTGGGGGTTGTCAGGCGACGTTGGCTTGTAGCGGGGAGTTGTCGGCGAGGATGCGTTCGATGGCGCCGACCAGCAGGCTGTGCAGCAGGCGGTCGCGTTCGCGGGGGGGCAGGGGGTGTTGGCCCAGCCAGCCGGGGGCGCTGTTGAGCAGGGAGGCGATGGTGTGTCCGGCGGCCAGCAGGGCTTGGTCGCCGAGTCGGATCGCCGGGCAGAGCATGCGCATCAGTTGTTGCTCGTAGCGCTGCTGTAACTGGCGGACGCGCACTTGCTGGTCGTCGTTCAGGCAACTGCTGTCGCGTTCCACCAGGCGGAAATGCCAGGGCATGTCCTGATGCAGCTTGAGGTGCGCCAGGATCAGCGGCTGCAGGCGGTCGAGCGAGGTGCGCGAGCGCCGTTCGATGCGGGTGAGGGTGGCCAGCAGTTCTTCGTAGAATTCTTCGATCAAATCCAGCAGCAGGTGCTGTTTGCTCGGGTAGTGGTGATACAGCGAACCTGGGGTAAGCCCCAGGTACGCCGCCAGTTCACGCATGCCGACCTGGCCAAAGCCCTTGCTGGCGAACAGCTCCAGGGCCTTGTCCCGGCTTTGGGCAAAGCGCGAGCAGCGCTCAGTCGTAGACATGGAAGCCGCGTCCGGTCTTGCGACCCAGGTAGCCGGCCGCGACCATTTCCTTGAGCAACGGGGCCGGGCGGTACTTGCTGTCGTTGAAGCCGTCGTAGAAGGCTTGCATGATCGCCAGCAAGGTATCCAGGCCAATCAGGTCGGCCAGGGCCAGCGGGCCGATCGGCTGGTTGCAGCCCAGGCGCATACCGGCGTCGATGTCTTCGGCACTGGCCAGGCCTTCCTGCAGCACCAGTACGGCTTCGTTGATCATCGGCACCAGGATCCGGTTGACCACAAACCCCGGACGGTTGCCCGCGGTGATCGCGGTCTTGCCCAGGCGCTGGGCCATGTCCAGGGCCAGGGCGTGGGTTGCGTCGCTGGTTTGCAGGCCACGAATCACTTCGATCAGCGCCATCACCGGCACCGGGTTGAAGAAGTGCAGGCCGATGAACCGCTCGGGGTGGCTGACGCTGGCGGCCAGTTGGGTGATCGACAACGACGAGGTGTTGGAAGCAATCACACACTCGGCGCTGACCTGGGCCGCGGCTTGTTGCAGCAGACGCAGTTTCAGCTCGAGGTTCTCGGTCGCGGCCTCAATCACCAGTTGCACGCCGTGCAGGCTGGCGTAGTCGGTGCTGGTGCGGATCTGCTCCAGGGCCGCGAGTTTCTGCTCCTGGCTCAGGCTGCCCTTGGCCACCTGGCGATCAAGGTTTTTGCCGACGGTGGCCAGGGCCTTTTGCAAGGCGCTCTCGGCGATGTCGATCAGGGTCACCTGGAAGCCGGCCACCGCGCAGACCTGCGCGATGCCGTTGCCCATGGTGCCGGCGCCAATCACGCCGATGTGCTGCAGATTCATGTCGATGTCCTTGTTCATACGCGTTCGAACAGCACGGCGATGCCTTGGCCGCCGCCGATGCACATGGTTGCCAGGGCGTAACGGCCCTGCACCCGGTGCAGTTCGTGAATGGCCTTGGTGGCGATGATCGCGCCGGTAGCGCCCACTGGGTGACCGAGGGAAATCCCGGAGCCGTTCGGGTTGACCTTCGCTGGATCGAAGCCCAGTTCCTGCGCCACGGCACAGGCCTGGGCGGCGAACGCTTCGTTGGACTCGATCACGTCCAGATCGGCCACGGTCAGGCCGGCGCGCTCAAGCACCAGGCGGGTGGCGGGAATCGGACCCAGGCCCATCATCGACGGCTCGACACCGGCGTGGGCGTAACCTACCAGGCGCGCCATCGGCTTGAGGCCTTGCTCCTGCACGACTTTGCCGGTGGCCATGATCAGTGCACCGGCACCGTCGTTGAGGCCCGAGGCGTTGCCGGCGGTGACGCTGCCGTCTTTCTTGAACGCCGGCTTCATGCGCTCCAGCTGTTCGCTGCTGACGTCGCCGCGCACGTGCTCATCGGTGGCAAAGGTCACGGTGCCTTTGCGGGTGGCGATTTCGATCGGCACGATCTGCCCCTCGAAGCGCCCTTCGGCGATGGCCCGGGCAGCGCGCTGCTGGCTGAGCAGGGCCAGTTGGTCCTGGGCCTGGCGGCTGATGCCGAAATGCGCGGCGATGTTTTCCGCGGTGATGCCCATGTGGATCCCGGCGAATGGGTCATGCAGCGCGCCGAGCATGTAGTCGATGCCTTGGATATCGCCCATGCGCGCGCCCCAACGTGCCTGCGGCAGCAGGTAGGCGCCACGGCTCATGGACTCCACGCCACCGGCCATGGCGGCGCCGGCGTCACCGAGCATCAGGCTCTGGGCGGCACTGACAATCGCCTGCAGGCCGGAACCGCACAGGCGGTTGACGTTGAAGGCCGGGGTTTCCTTGGGCAGGCCGGCGTTCATCGAAATCACCCGGGAGATATAGGCATCGCGGGCTTCGGTCGGGATCACATGGCCCATCACGGTGTGACCGATATGCTCGGGCGCCAGGCCCGAGCGCTCGATGGCGGCGCGGCATACGGCGGTGCCCAGGTCGATCGGCGAAACGTCCTTGAGGGAACCCCCAAAACCACCGATGGCGGAACGGACGGCGCTGAGGACAAAAATATCGGAAGGCTTCATGAATATTCCCTGGGTATCGTGGGCAGCGCGCGGCTCACGTAGTATGGGCGGCGCTGGAGGAGGCTGGTTTATGGCGCTGAGTCTAGAGTCAGCCGCGCTGCGGCGCCTATGCCAAAACTGCGCAAGGGTGGTGGCGTTTTTTGCCATGTTCAAATGATCGGGAGTCAGGGAAACACATGCGGGAGACGGATTCGGTAGCGGTGTACTTCGTGTACCCGATGATCCAGGCCTTGCGCGCGGACCCGCAACGCCTGCACGCGGTGCTGCGGCAGGTGGGGATCGATCCGCACCTGCTGGAGCAGCCGGCGGCGCGGGTCCCGGCCTCGGCGTTCGCGGCGTTATGGCTGGCGCAGATCGGTGAGTTGCAGGACGAATTCTTTGGCCTCGATTCCCACGGCATGCCACCCGGCAGCTTCGCCCTGATCTGCCGGGCGCTGATCCAGGAGCCGACCCTGGAAAAAGCCATGCGCCAGTGCTTGGCTAACTTTGCCCTGTTTCTGCGGGACTTTCGCGGCACCCTGACCGTGCGCGGCAAGCGCGCGGTGATCAGCCTGCAGACCCAGGCGCAAAGCATTGAACTGGCGCGTTTTGGCGAAGAGACCTTCCTGGTGCTGATGATCAGCCTGTTGTGCTGGCTGGGCGGCCGACGGATTGCCATCGACCGCGCCGACTTCCAACACCCCCGTCTGTCCCTGGAGGACGATGCCTTGCTGTGGGGCGCCAACCTGACCTTTGGCGCGGCACGCACGCAAATCGAGTTCGACAGCCGCTTCCTGCAATTGCCGGTGACCCAGGACCTGGCGTCGCTCAAGGCCTTTTTGCGCAGCGCCCCGCAATGGCTGGTGATTCGCTTCCGCAACCAGCACGGCCTGGCGGCACAGGTCCAGCAGCGGCTGCGCAACAGCGACTACAGCCAATGGCCGACCCTGGAAGCCTTTGCCCGCGAGCAGCACCTGAGCCCCAGTACCGTGCGGCGCAAGCTTGAGCGCGAAGGTTGTGCGTTCCAGGAGATCAAGGACGAAGTGCGCCGCGCGGTGGCAATTGAACAATTGCGCCGCACCCAGGCCAGCGTCACCGCGATTGCCGAGCAGATCGGCTTCCAGGAGCCCAGCGCGTTTCACCGCGCGTTCAAGAAGTGGACGGGGGAAAGTCCGGGGCGTTATCGGGCACGGTTCCAGGGCGCGCGGGCGTTGCCGGCGGTGGAGGAGTAGGGCCGAGTCGAGGATTGACCTGTTGAGGCGTGGCCGGCGATTGCGTCAGTGAAAATTATGGTGTAGTTTTTCATGAAATTATAAAAACATAATTTCATGGGTAGACAAATGTTTCAGCAGTCCACGCACCATGTCGCCAGCTACTACGCCCACAGTTGCGCCGATCGATTGCTGGAGCGTCCGGTGTTTGCGGGCGAGCAGGACACCGAGGTGGTGATCATCGGCGCCGGTTTCAGTGGCTTGCACACCGCGTTGCGCCTGGCCCTGGCCGGCAAGCGCGTGACGGTGCTGGAAGCCAGCCGGGTGGCCTGGGCCGCGTCCGGACGCAACGGTGGCCAGGCGATTCTCGGCTGGTCCTGCGACATGCCGCCCCTGGAAGCGGCGCTCGGCCATGAGCGCGCACGCTGTCTGTGGGACAGCATGCGCTGGGCCGCCCGGGAGTTGCGTGAACTGCCGGCGCGCCACGGCTTCGACTGCGATTATCGTCCCGGGCATTTGTGGACTTCGGTCATGCCGCGGCGGGTCAACCTGTTGACCGAGTGGCAGCATGAGGCCAGTCACAAGTGGGGCCACGATGGCCTGCAATTCATCCCCCGCGAACAGCTGCCGCAATGGGTCGCCAGCGAGCGTTACCAGGCCGGGCTGTTCGATCCCGAAGGCGGGCACCTCAACCCGTTGAAATTGGCCCTGGGCCTGGCTACCGCCATCGAAAGCGCGGGCGGGCGTATCTACGAACAATCCAAGGCCTTGAGCTACCGCCAGGTGGGCGATCGCTACGTGGTCGAGACCGAACAAGGCAGCCTGCGCGCCGATGTGCTAGTGCTGGCCTGCAATGCCTACCTCGATCAGCTCGACCCACAGTTGGCCAGTTGCGTGTTGCCGGTGGGCACCTACCAGGTCGCCACCGCGCCGCTGGCGCCCGCACTGGCCAGGGCATTGCTGCCCGGCAATGTGTGCGTCACCGACAACCAGTTTGTCCTCGATTACTTCCGTCGTACCCCGGATCACCGCCTGCTGTTCGGTGGCGGCTGCACCTACCTGGGCGGCATGCCCCGGGACATCGCTGCGGCAACCCGGCCGTTTCTCGAGCGGGTGTTCCCGCAGTTGCAGGGCGTCGAGCTGGAGTACGCCTGGGGCGGGCACATCGACCTGACCCTCAAGCGCACCCCGGACATCGGCCGGCGCGGCGATCTCTACTGGCTGCAGGGCTATTCGGGCCACGGCGTGCTGCCGACCCTGGCCGCCGCGCGCGCGGTATCGGCGGCCATCCTCGGCCAGGCCGACGAGTTGGCCCTGTACCAGGGCCTGCAAAACGAGCGCTTTCCCGGCGGCAAATACCTGGCCGCGCCGCTGGAAGCCATCGGCAAGGCCTGGTACCGACTGCGTGACAGCATTTGATCAATCCTCTTCCGGAATTTCAGGCATGAACAAGCAAGAAGAAATTGCCGCGCTGGCGATCCTGATCCACGACCTGCGCAAGCACAAGAAATTCACCCTCAAGGAGCTGGCGGACAAGATCGAGCGCTCCGTGGGTTTCCTTTCGCAAGTCGAGCGTGGCCTGTCCCGCCCGACCGTGGCTGACCTGACGGCGATCAGCGAGACCCTGGGGGTGCCGACCACCTATTTCTACAGCCTGCCCAAACCCAAGGTCCTGCCGTGGGTCACCCGGCCGGATGAGCGCCGCACCCTGTATTACGCCAACGGCATCACCGACATCCTGGTCTCGCCGAAAATGCGCGCCACCTTTTCGATGCTCGAAAGCCGCCTGGAGGCCGGGGCCAACAGCGGTGAGCGGCACCTGAGCGACAGCTCGGAGCAGGGCGGCTACGTGCTCGAAGGCGAGCTGACCCTGTGGCTGGACGAGGACGACGAGCCCGTCACCTTGCTGGCCGGCGACAGTTTCCAGCTCGACAGCCACACCCGCTGCCGCTACGGCAACCTCACTGACCAACTCACGCGCGTGCTGTGGGTCTACACCTGATCACTACAACGGGAACCTTGAAGATGGACGCTGCCTGCTCTGATCTGTTGGCCGAAGTACGGGCTTTTCGCCAACGCTACCCTGAGGTGCGTTATGTCGACCTCATCTCCCTGGACATTCCGGGGCACTTCTATGGCAAGCGCTATCCGATCGACATGCTGGAAAAAGTCGCCGCTGGCACGGCCCTCAAGTTGCCGCAGAACTGCGTGCTGCTGGGCGTGCAGGGTGGCCTGTTCAAGATCGGCGACTACTGCTTCCACGACGGCGACCCGGATGCCGTGCGGCGCCTGGTACCGGGCACACTCAAGCCGGTGACCTGGGAGTCCCAGCCCCTGGGGCAGATGCTGATCACCTCCGACGGCACCGCCAAGCCCATCGAATTCGAACCCCGGGAAGTCCTCGCCCAGGTGCTGCAGCGTCTGCGCGGCAAAGGCATTCATCCGGTGGTGGCGTTCGAGCTAGAGTTCTACCTGTTCGACAAGCAACTGCGTGACGGCCTGCCACAGTTCCCCCGCGACGGCCTGACCGACGACAGCGACGATCAACCGAACATGCACATCGAGCGCCTGTCGCGTTTTTCCCCGGTGCTCGATGAAATGGTCGAGGCCGCCCGCATCCAGGGCATCGACACCACGGTGATCACCGCCGAACTGGGCCCGGGCCAGTTCGAAATCAACTTCGGCCACCTCAACGACGGCCTGCAAGCCGCCGACTGGGCTGCATTGTTCTGCCGCAGCACCCGGGGCGTGGCCCTCAAGCATGGCTATCGCGCCAGCTTCATGGCCAAGCCCTACCTGCAGCATCCTGGCAGCGGCATGCATGTGCACGTCAGCCTGTACGACGGCGCCGGGCAGAACCTGCTGGCGGCCAACCAGCAACAGGCCCTGCGCCATGCCGTCGCCGGCTGCCTGGAACTGCTGCCGCACTGCATGCCGATCTTCGCCCCCAACCAGAACGCCTACCGCCGCCTGGGTGGCACCGTCAACGCCGCCACCCGCGCCAGTTGGGGCTTCGAGGACCGCGACGCCTGCGTCCGCATCCCTGAGTCCGACGCCAAGAACCTGCGCATCGAACACCGCCTGGCCGGCGCCGACGCCAACCCGTACCTGGTACTGGCGGCGATCCTGGTCGGCCTGGAGCAGGGCCTGGATGCCGGCCGCGAACCGATCCCGCCGCTCAACGAAGACCGCAACAGCGGCATCGACTTCCCCCTGGACATGCTCGAGGCCGTACGCCACATGCAACACCAGCCACAACTGCGCGAAGGGCTGGGCGCCGAGTTCGTCGACGTCTACTGCGAAAACAAACGCCAGGACCACCTGGCCTTCCAACAGGAAATAAGCGCACGGGAATACCGCTGGTACCTATAATCAGCCCCTGGCCCGGCTCGCCCCGGGCCAGGGAATTGAAAACCTTGAGATTTTTTACTTTGCGTCCTTGACAGGACATCGGAAGCAGTCCAGAATTGCGTCCATTCCTGCTTAGGGAACGAGAAAAACCCTTTAGATTTCAAAGGGTTGGAAGTAGATAGAAATCTAGTTTCCTTCTCCAGTTTGTTTGCGTTTGGTGTTGTTTTTCAGGCATCCGACGTTTGAGGCCGAGTAGCAAAATGGTTATGCAGTGGATTGCAAATCCACCTACGCCGGTTCGATTCCGACCTCGGCCTCCACTCTTAAAAACCCCGTAGATCAATGATCTACGGGGTTTTTTATTGCCCTTAGAAAAGTGAAGCGTTCCGCAATTTTTGGGTGGAGTTCCGCAACTGCGAACTTGGGGGGGCATATTTGGTCAGAGTGATGGCTGGCTGCAGTCGACCCATAGCTGCCGGTGAGCAACGGAAGGATCCGGCTAATAACTGACATTTGACCCAGAGCAAGCCCTCCGATCCCGACCAGACCATTGGTTTCAGGTAACGTTGCTGAAAAATATGAAATACTTATATTTAACAAACTCAATTCCCCCCGTCACGAACAGGGGGATCAACTACTAAGCGGCAGAAGCATCTCTGGCAAGATGCCAAGCTGCAATTGAGCGATGAAGTTTAGTCTCACGAAACTCAACCTCTTCTATGCCAGATCTCAATACGCTTTCGATTCGATCAGAGTCTACTTTCCCACCCCGTCCAATTTCACAAATCATCCCGCCTGCGAGAATATTTACTGCGTCGTGTCCTCTCACATAATTCCAGGGATCAACTTCTGGCAAAGCTTGAATTTTCGCGTTTAAATCGTCAATGGACGCGCAAACCCCTTTATCAATCGCTGAGCGATTCACACTTTCAAAGTCATAAACCCATGCACCTTTTTGCATGAAAGCTTGCGGTCGAAATTTCCTTAGTGAAACTCCGTGATTTAAATCATTGATCGCGCGAATCTTGCCAAATTGTATTGCCATATCACGTACATATTCAAGAACGGTACAGCTTCGCCTTGCTTCAAAAGCCTTAACTTTAATTGGGTCGGAGAATTCCGCTAAAACTTTAACATATGCACTTGATCTTAATAGAACACCTTCTAAATCTCTTGGGTCTGTGGATATCACGTTGTCTGGCATCGAGTCAACTGCTAGAAGCCAATCGATATCCGCATCAACAATGCCTAGCATTCGCTCTGAAACAGGATTCGTAGTCAACGCTTGCATTGAACCTATTACGTTTCGTTTGCCTCCACTTACTATAAGCTCGACCTCAGGTCTCTTCCTCGCTTCGAAAAAACGAATATCGCTTGGACCTTCGACTAGCCAATAAAGTCCTTTTGAGCTAGTCTCCATCATAATGATTTCAGACACTATGATTCCGACACTTTTGTCCCAGTCACTCATCATCTAACTCCGCATCCAAGGCGGACATCAGATCGTGACGACCTCCAACAATAAATGGAGAGTGTGTAGCGACTACTGCGCTAAATCCTACCTCTTTCGCTACAGAAATCAATTCTGGTAAAAAAGCTTTTTGCCAACTTACATGCAAAGAAAGCTCAGGCTCATCAATAAGAACAAGTGTTCCTGATGGAACCTTAAAGAGTAATTCATACATGAGAACCAGTTCATGCTGCTCCCCAGAAGACAAAGACTCTAAAGGCAACTCATCGCCTGAATCAAGCTTTACATAAAGCCCCCTAGCCTTACTTAAAAGAACCCGCTTATTCCTGAATTTTTTATCCATACTCCCTAAAAGAAGTTGAACTCGCGCTAGCAAGCTGTCGAATACTGTTAATTTGAGCTGACTATCCCTAACAAATAAACTCATTATCTCAAGCTTATTAAAATCTACAGCGTCAAGACTTTTGATATCGAAAGGCTGGACAGAGTCTGCCTCTAACAATCCTATTGCACGTAAGTCTTTGAGTTTTTTAACTGTTTCGCTGAATTTGATTTTTAGCTCATCAATATCCATTGAAGGCTGTGATTCCGAGATAAATCTGTGCGGAAATGATTGGTCTAATTTTTGTGCATTCGCTCCGTAACTTTTCAGCGCTGAGTTTATGTGAGCAACTAAGTCCCGAGCGCATTCATGAACAGTTGGAGTCATTTTGCTGGTCTTGACGCCAATCACTCCGATATTAATATTTGGATTAGACTCAATAGTCGGACGGTATAATCGGTTGGTTTCTACAAAGTGCACAGGAAATGCGCTCAATATGTCTTTTACTGCTTTAGATCCAGATCTTTTTCTATTTTTTACATTTTCGGATAAAACAACGCCTTTATCATCCAGCACAAACTCTTCACGCGCATCTGAGTCAGAGTGACTCTCCATATAATTTTTGCTTTCTATATAACTCCTATAAGTCTCTGCTACCGTGGTTGCGTGGGCCGAGGCGGCTAAATTGTTGTAAAACCTAGATAAATTTGACCGATTTTGCGAGATGGCGTTAAATGTATGCCTGGCTAATAATTTCTCATTTGAAAATATAATAACCTCTAACTTTCCGGAAGGAACTAACTCTTTCCCAGTCCCGCCTGATGAAGTTACCTTTAGCTGTGTAACCAATATTCGCATCGCATTGCTTAATGTAATACTTACTTTGTTGAATGGGATTTTTACCAGCTCTTCAAAGTTCGATGAAAATATATAATTTATGCACTTTAAAACGGCAGTTTTGCCAACGCCATTTGGTCCATGTAATATTGATATCCCTTCCGGGTGATCAAAATTTATTTGGTGGTTATATAACCCATATAAATGCTCAACATAGAACTCTGCAATCCTAGTCACTACAAAAAACCCCATTCTAAAATTTGCGGCGCACTGGAAATTCTCGCCAAAGTGATATCATTGACGTTAAGTAAAGTACACGTCAAGTTTTTTGGGATGCAGGCACAGTTTGCATCTTGCCCTCTTACTACTCATATCTAATTACCGGTCGAAAGTGAACCTAAGTCTGACATTCCCTCCCAATGCCGGTTGGGGATCGCTCCAAAAGTCCCCTATTGGGCCGGTAGCCGCCCAAAGCTGAGCTGTTCTTTTGGCCGAGTCCAGCCCACTAGGTGAGCGTCCGCTTCTGGCCGTTCGCTGTCGGTCGTCACTACGGCGCCTGTTTGCCGATTTCAGCCTGTCACCAGCTTTGGGTCGATTCGTGCATTTCAGTGATAGTCGGTAGTGACCCATTGCGACCCGTTGTTATTTTGTGGGACTTACGATTTCGCCAACACGGCGATAAACCTTTTTTGTCATCTCCTGCGTCGAATGACCAAGCAGCCTGCTGGCATGCCCAATGTCGTCAATTTCGCTGGCTGCTTTTGGTCGGATATCGCGAAATTGAAACTGACGGATTGCGGCGGCAAGCATTGCATCACCTTCGGCTGCGGCCTTAGTGGCTGCTTTCTCTCGGGTTTCATCCCATCTATTCCTCAGCATGGCGTAACTCATGCGCAGGCCCGCCTGGTTGGTGATCAGACTTGAGCTTCTGATGCCGGACATGGTTTTGCGCTCGAGCAGGGTATCGAGGAAGGTGCTGAGGGCTGATGCGTCTGTTCCATCGTGCAGGCGGATGCGCAGGCGTTTCTCGGTCTTACCCTGGCCTACCATCAGGATCCCGTTGTTCAAGTCTGCAGTTGATGCTTGGAGCCCATCGGCGGGGCGCTGACCGGTCAGGTAGGCTAGGTCCATTGCGTCTTTCAGCTTGGGGGGCGCCTCTGTATACCGACAGGGCTTCATCGCCGAATCATCGGAATTTTTGTAGTGCGTTTGTCCTAAGCGCCCAGCTTAATCCTGTGGTCTCGCCCCTTGATTTTTCGCACGACGAAAAATGTTTTACCACCAGCCTTTGTTACCCGGACGGCTAGGCCCTTGGCTTCGGTGTCGTACACCATAAAGTCGGATTCGCCTTTCGGGCACGTAAGATCGTCCAGCGCGGACTTGGTGAAATTGATTTTCATGGCCATAAGAGGTGCCTCATTTCCTAAGTGATTGATTCTGGTTTTGTTTTAGGGTTAAATCAGCGCCTGCTTTTGCATTTCCCATGCCCCGATGGTGAAATTGGTAGACACATCAGACTTAAAATCTGCCGCCGCAGGGCGTGCCGGTTCGATTCCGGCTCGGGGCACCATCTCGCTTCATCAAACACACCCCTATCTGTCACTAGCGTCTAACGAGACCCTAGTGTTTTTTTGCTGTCTACGATTTGGTAGTCAGCACCTTAATTTTGGTAGCCGGCTTGGGAGCTTTGCTCGCAGCTTTCGCCATTCCAGGCCTGCCGAGCTCAACTCTCACCCGCGCTTCAATGCCGCCATGAATGTCTGCAAGGTATTGATTTAAAAATTTTTAAACCTGTGTGTTGGTGGTTTTAGTATCAGGGGTGGTGATGTTTATATTCTTGGCTCAGGCCGCCATCACCGACTACTTCCTGCCCAGCTCGATCGCCGACCTACTGAAGAAACTGCGAGTACGCTATCCGCACCTTCGCCTGCATGTGTCGGTACGCAAGAGCATGCAAATCGAGAGCGGGGCGGATTCGGGTGAATTCGATATCGGCCTTTCAATGCGAATTCTCGACGGACGCAGCCTGCCTGAGGGCTTGCCGGTTCGACGGGAGGCGCTGCGTTGGGTGTCGGTCGCGGGGTTCGAGGCTGAGCTGGAGGAAGATACCCCGTTGCCACTTTTGGTACTGCCGCAGGGATGCAGCCTACAGCGCCTCGCCAGGGAGACCTTGGAGGCTTACGAGGTGCCCTATGTGGTTGCGCATTAGGCGTCTGGAGTCGCGGGGCTGCAATCAGCGTTATTGGCTGGGTTGGGTGTTGCTTGTTTGAATGCGTCCGCTGTGCCGATGGGGGCGGAGGTCTGCCGGTCGGCGCAACATTTACCGGTATTGCCGGATGTTGAGTTCAGTCTGTTACCCCCTCGTCCTGGTGAATCTCAATTGGTAAGTGCCGTACGGGAAATGCTGGCGAGCCAGTTCAGTTAATCCTCCGAGCATCCAGCAGCGCAGTTGTGGCGCTATTCGGGGTAATCCAGCGTTTAGGAGAGTGAGGGGCCGCTGCTAGGGTCTTGAGCGGTTTCCAGCTAGCTTCGAATAGTAAATGTATTTACTATTTCGTTTCGATACATGACCCAAGGAGCGAGCCATGCAAATCAAAGCGTCCATTGAGATCAAAACCGAGCCTGATCGCGTTTTCCGCCTGTATCAGGACGCTGCCCACTGGGTCGACTGGGATCCGGAGGTGACCGCCGCAAGTTTGCCCGATGGTCTCAAGCTGGGGGCTAAGGGGTGGCTGAAGCCCAGGAGCGGACCGAGGGCCAACATACAGGTCGTGGAGGTGACGCAAGGCACGTCATTCTCGGTGCAGAGTCGGTTGCCGTTGTGCCGCATGTGGTTCGGTCACAGCCTATCGGCGAGTAGCGGATCGACCGTGGCAACCCATTGGGTCGAATTCAGAGGCCCGCTGAGCTTTTTGTTTCGATATTTGGTTGGCAGGTCTATTCAGGCTTCGTTGCCCAACACGATGTGCGGCCTTAAGCGCGCCAGCGAAGCCCAGGTGAGTGCAGCGTGAGTGCGGACCAGTTGGCCATTGACGAAAAGTGGAGTGGTTCTGCCTACTCGGGACCCAGTGGTAGCCCAGGGTTCCGACTCTGGCGCGAATTCTTGGATTGGCAGCGCCAACTCAATGTGCTCTTGAAACCCTTGGGGCTCACCCAGCCGCAGTTCGCGATTCTGGCTGTGTGCGGTTGGTTGACGCGCGACTGTGAGCAGATCACTCAACACGGCATCGCGAACTTCACCGGCATGGACCGTATGCACATCTCGCAGATCGTATCTCGCTTGGAAAGAGATGGGCTTATTGAGAAACGGATAGACCCGCAAGATCAGCGTGCGAATCTGCTATCACTCAGCAAGGAAGGGATTGCTCAGTTGCGCATCGCCATCCCGGTGGTTGAAGCGTTCGACACAGCGTTCTTTCTTAAAACCGAAAGCCGTGACTGAAGGGCGTTTTTGAGTGTTTAACCGCGCTGAACGCCAGTAAGCCCGGCACGTACTTGTCGCCTCGTTTCACTCAGGCAAACCAACGAGTGCAACCCATGTTGGTGCATCAAAGGTTTTGATTGTCGAGGTGTCGTTTAAAAGCGCCGAGCGCAGTACCTATCAGTGGGCCCATCACCGGGTCGGTGGCAATGCCCTCGGCGCTCAATCGGCTGGAGAGGAGGTTAGCAGTCATTGATGCTTCCTCGATGATGCGAGCCGACATCGTATCCAGGACCAGCCGCAATGCAGCTTGCGCGTGACTGGCTCTGGGCGATGAGTTGAAAAGCGCGACAGGCTTTCCCGGAAACTCTTCACTGCTCACGAGCCAATCGAGCATGTTTTTGAATGCGCCAGGAATACCTCGAGCGTACTCGGGGCAAGAAAACAACAGCCCATCCGCCTGCTCGATAATTGCACGCAACGCTATGACCGCCTCGGGGGGATCCTCGAGCAGATCCGGGTTGAAGTGAGGCAATTCAGCCAGGCCTTCGTAATGCACGACCAGTACCCCTTCGGGGCATAGACGCTCAGTTGCTCGTAGCAAAATTGAGTTAGAGGAGGCCTGACGCAGACTTCCAGAAACAGCAAGCAGACGCACCATTTCAATACCGTTCGTGATTCGTAAGTCGGAGAAGTTTCGCACGGGTCGGACCTCATGCACCATTGCGGCATAGCGGTGCGGCAATGGACATACTCTTCCATCGGGCTGCTACGAACAACTGTGTTTACAGGATAAAAACCTATTCGTTGGATGCAGGGAGATGGTTGGTCGGATGTCTACCACCCTATCGTTATTCGAGAACTTGCGCGTTTCGAGCCAATGGCTTGCGCATCTGCCAAAACATCCACCTAATCGCCAGGCCGACGACAAATCAAGCAGGTCCGTGATGCCGCGCTGGTAGAGCGTATCGACATGGCTTGTAGTGGTCGAATGAAACCGGACACCCCTTTAGACGAGAATGCTCGCCAGATAGAGGTGTCTGATGACCAAACAACTACAGGTAGTTCTGAATCAGATTCGCACGTCATCCGCTCTGATGAATTCGATGAGCGCTTTTAAGGCGGGTGGCACATGGCGCCGGCTGGAGTAGTAAAGAAAGAATCGGCTTGGCGGCGCTTTCCATTCCTGGAGTATTTCTCTGAGATACCCATTCCGGATGTCGGCGCGCGCCATGTCCTCGTAGACATAGGCAATACCCGCGCCATCTTTCGCCGCCTGGATCATCAGCGCGTCGTCTTCCAAAATGAGCGGGCCTGTGACGGACAAATGTATCGGCTGGCCGTCTGCTTGATACTCCCAAGCGTACAGTTTGCCACTGGGAAAACGCCTGGCAATGCAGGCATGCTCGAGTAAGTCGCGAGGTGCGTGGGCGATTCCCTTCGCGGCCAGATAGGCATCCGAAGCAACGGTCACGAACGATTGAGGGGCGCCGACAGGGACTGCGATCATGTCGCCGGCCAGGCTTTCACCAAAGCGCACTCCAGCGTCAAACCCGCCGTTCACGATATCGGTCAATCCATCATCGGTGACCAAATCCACTTGAATGAGTGGATACCTGGCCACGAAAGGCGCGAGCACTTGCGCAAACACGATACGCGCCGCCGGACGCGCCACGTTGAGGCGAAGTTTGCCTGCTGGCACTTCCTGCATCGAGGTCAATCGCGCCAATACCTCGGTTACCTGGTGCAGGGCCGGAACCAGCGTCGCCAATAGCTGCTGGCCGGCCTCGGTCGGGGTCACGCTACGAGTAGTCCGGTTCAGTAGTCTGATGCCCAGGCGTGCCTCCAACGCTCGCAACGCGTGACTCAGCGCGGAAGCCGAAACACCACGCTCGTCGGCTGCCTTGCGGAAGCTGCGATGGCGCGCAACAGCGGCAAAGGCATCAAGTTCAGAAAGATCCGGGTGTTTACTCATGAGTACTGTTCAGTAGTTCAAATACAATTACCCATCTTATCGTCCAGGGATCGCTACCGGATACTCCTCGCCTCATCTGTGGAGGTCGTCATGCAAAAGAGTCGTCTTGGATTATCGGATTTTCTGATTTCGCCAATTGGCCTGGGTACCTGGGCAATTGCTGGCACCGGTTGGGAGTACAGTTGGGGAGCACAGGATGATCAGGACAGCCTGGGCGCACTTGAATATGCCGTCGAGCGCGGCGTGAACTGGATTGATACTGCTGCGGTTTATGGCTTGGGCCATGCGGAGCACTTAGTGGGGCAATTGCTGCGTCGGGTGCCGGTCTCGCGCCGGCCATTGGTGTTCACCAAAGGCAGCTTGGTTTGGGATTCAGCCACCCAGCAGATTTCGCACTCATTGGCGCCACAATCCTTGCTCGCTGAGATCGACGCAAGCTTGCGTCGGCTGCAAGTCGAGACCATCGATCTTTATCAGATCCACTGGCCGGCCTTTCCCGCCGGCGCAAGCAGTGAAGGTATTGAAGTGGCGCTTTCGGCTTTGGCTGCCGCGCGCGAGCAAGGGAAGATTCGTGCTATCGGCGTATCCAATTTCGATGTCGCTCAACTCAAGCGTGCACAGGCAGTGACCGAGATCGTTTCGCTCCAGCCGCCGTACTCCGCCTTGATGCGCGAGGTCGAGAAGGACATCCTGCCATTCTGTGAGCAAGTTGGGATGGGGGTGCTCGCCTATTCCACACTTCAATCGGGATTACTGTCCGGCGGCATGACGCGCGAACGCATATTGCAACTTCCCGAAGATGATTGGCGCAAAGCCCGAAGTGCTGATTTTCAGGAACCCCGTCTGAGTGCGAACCTGGCATTGGTTGACGTCATGGCACGCATTGGAGAAAGACACGCCGTGGGAGCTGCTGCGGTCGCCATTGCCTGGGTACTTCGCCAACCGGCAGTGACGGGCGCCATTGTCGGTGCCCGCCGCCCCGCCCAGGTAGACGGGCTGATTGCTGCTGCGCAATTGCGCCTTAGCGCTGCAGAAATCGAAGAAATCCGGCCGTTCCTGCCGGCGGGCATGGGAACCAATGTCCCTGGGGATCGGACGGCCAATAACGCCCGTGGAGCCTTTTAAAATCCGCCTTTGGCGCAATGTTGTTCATTTACGCGATAACAGGAACCTGTAGCAGCTGTCGAGCCTGCGAGGCTGCGTTCGGCTGCGAAGCAGTCGCCAAGGCCCTACGCCAACCCGGCGAGGACTCCGTCCTCGAACGCAGCCTCGCAGGCTCGACAGCTGCTACAAATACTGCGCAAATCGCTTAACTGAACAGCATTACGCCTTTAGCGGTTTTTTGTTTGCGGGTCACTTCGCCACCGCCGACATCAGCAACTTGCGAATTTCCCCGGTAATCGCGCTTTTGGTGCCTTGCTCCAGTATCCCCACCCGGCGTACCGCCAAGTCGCCGGGCAGTGGCAGCACTCGCAGGCTGGGGTCCTTGTGCCAGTCAAAGTTCTTCAGCAAGGGCACGATTGCCACTCCGACTTGTTGGCGCACCAGATCGGCGATGCCGATGATGGAGTTCAGTTCGAGAATTTCCAACGGTTCGACGGATTCACTCTTGATGATTGCCTGCACCTTGCGCCCGACTGCCGTGGACCGGTCATAGCGAATAAACGGCTGGGTTCTCAACAGTTCCACCGCGTCGTCAATGCCGGCGGTTTGCGTGGCATTGGCAAGCATGACGATCGGTTCGTTGTAGAGCAGGGTCCAGCTCAATCCATCGAAGTTTTGCCGCGCGGTCTCGATCAACAATGCGGCGTCGAGCTTCGCTGCATGCACCAGGTTGACCACTTCGTCGGAGCGGGCAGTCATCAGGTTGACCGATATCCTGGGGTGCAGTTTTTTCAGTTGCACCAGGCAGTTGGCGAGCAGGCCCATGCCCGAGGTAATGCCGCCGATGGACACTTCACCCTCCATCGCCACGCCGTCGGGAGCTTCGGCGATCATTTGCTCGTAGTCCGCCAGCAGGCGCTTGGCTTTGGGCAGCAACAACACCCCGTCGCGGCTCAACTTGATCTGCCGATGACTGCGGTCGAACAGCGGTCGGCGCATCTCTTCTTCGAGTGCGCGCATTTGCTGGCCGACCGCGGCATTGGTCAATGCCACGCGGTCGGCGGCGGCGGCAAAGCTGCCGTATTCGGCGACGGCGATAAAGGTCTTGAAAAAACGAATGCTGCTCATGGCGGGGCCGTGGTCATGGGTATCGCCGTATCGTAAAGGTTTTGTTTACTCAGGCTAAAGTTTAATTAGTTTTTCTTTTTATAGCCGCCGACCAATACTCATGGCCGAACTGACTCGGCGAACTTTCCCCATGAGCAATTTAGATATCACGTTAGATAACAACCCCGAACAAATAGCCCAACGTGCTGCCAAGAGCGTGTACCACCTGGGTGCTACCACCGTGTATTCACACACCGAAGACAGCCGTTTTGCCTACACCCTCTACGTGCCTGAGGCGATTGAAGACAGCACCCGGCCAGTGGACCTGGTGGTCTCGCTGCACGGCTCGACCCGGGCGATGGAGATCTATCGCAATGGCTTCGCGGAGTTTGGTCGTTGGAACGATTGCGTGATTCTGTCGCCGCTGTTCCCGGTCGGCGTCCTGGGTGACAGCAATGGGGACGGCTACAAGCAGTTGGTCGAGGGCGATATTCGTTACGACCAGGTCCTGCTCGACATGATCGCCAGCGTCGGTAAACGTTATGGTCGGCGCTTCGATACCTTTGCGCTGTTTGGCTATTCCGGCGGCGGACAATTCACTCATCGATTCTGCTACTTGCACCCAGAGAAACTCTGGGCGGCGTCCATCGGTGCGCCGGGATCGGTGACCTTGCTGGATGCCGACCAAGACTGGTGGGTAGGGGTGCGGGACTTCGCCGCGCGATTCGGCAAACCCCTGAACCTGCAAGCCTTGCAGCAACTACCGGTGCACATGGTGGTGGGTGACGCCGACCTCGAAACCTGGGAGATCACCCATCGCGAAGGCGGCAAACACTACATGGCCGGTGCCAACGCCGCCGGACGTACGCGCCCGGAACGCCTGGCTAGCTTGAAGGCCAGTTTCGAAGCCGCGGGCGTACAGGTGCACTTCGACCTGTTACCCAACGTGGCTCACCAGGGCATCAAGGCCATGCCGGCGGCCCAGGACTTTTTCGCCAAGGTGTTGCGCAAAAAGCGCAGCCTTGGCTGATACACCTCTGCCAGATGCACTCAGAACAGGCCGTATAACAATAACTAAGGATTCACTCATTCTGATGCCGGTCCTGCCTTGGCCTTCGCCACTGACCGGAATACTTCTTCAAGGAGTCGTTCTCCCGTGAATAATTACCTAAAGACCGCGCTGGTCGTCGCGATGTCGACATGCACAGTGTCCATAGCCGTTGCGCAAGACAAGATCATCAATGTGGGTCTCAATGGCGATATCCGCAGCACCGACCCAGGCGTCAACCGCGACGATAATACCGATGCGGTCATGATGCATATCGTCGAAGGGCTGGTGGCGTATCGCGAAGACACCAGCATCGCGCCGATGCTTGCCAGCGCGGTGGACGTCTCGCCGGACGGCCTGCGCTATACCTTTACCCTGCGCGATGGGGTGCACTTTCACAATGGCCAGCCATTGACGGCCAAGGACGTGCAATGGACCTGGCAGCGCTACCTCAACCCCAAGACCCAGTGGCGCTGCCTCGCGGAGTTCGATGGCCGTGGCGCGGCCAAGATTGTCGATGTCTCCACTCCCGACGCGAAAACCGTGGTGTTCCAGCTCGACCAGGCCAATGGCTTGTTCCTGGCCGCGATGGCCCGCCCGGACTGCACCGGCAGCGGCATTCTGCATCCGGACTCCCTGGCCGCCGATGGCAGCTGGCGCGCACCGATTGGTACCGGGCCGTTCACCTTGGGCAAATGGCAAAAGGGCCAGTACGTCGAACTGGACCGCTTCAAGGATTACACCCCACGGGCCGAGGCCGAGGCGGACGGGTACACCGGCAACAAGCAGGCGTTTGTCGACAAGGTGCGTTTCGAGGTGATCCCCGATTCGGCGTCGGCCAAGGCTGCGCTGCTGTCGGGTGGCGTGGACTTGCTGCCGGACGTGACGGCGATGGATGCCGCGGAGCTCAAGCAGGTCAAGAACCTGCAGATCCAGGTCAGTCCGATCATGACCATCAGTGGCCTGTTGTTCCAGACCCGTGACCCGCTGCTCAAGGACGTGCGCATTCGTCGTGCGGTGGCACTGTCCCTGGATTACGCGCAGATGGTTGCGGCGTTGTCCGATGGTTTGTCGGTGGTCAACAACTCGGTGATTCCTACCGCCAGCCCCTACTACGACGCCACCGCGCACCAGGGGTACCGCTACAACCTCGACGAGGCCCGGCGGCTGTTGCAAGAGGCGGGTTACGGCGGCGAAAAGATCCGCATGCTGGTCAACAAGCGCTACCCGCAGATGTTCGATATGGGCTTGCTCAGCCAGGCCATGACCCAGGCGGCGGGACTGAATATCGAGATGGAGACCCTGGAATGGGGCACGCAGCTGGAGCGCTACCAGACTGGCAGCTATCAGATGATGTCGTTCTCTTATTCGGGACGTTTCGACGCGGCGCAAAGCTACGAATCGGTGATCGGCGACAAGGCAAAGGAACCGCGCAAAGTCTGGGACAACCCCGAGGCCCTGGCGATCTTGCGTGAGGTCCAGCGCGAGGTCGACCCCGTCAAGCGCCAGCCGTTGTTCGACCGGCTGCATAGCTTGATGCTCAAGGATGTGCCAATGGTGGCCATCTACAACGGTACAGCCATCGGCGCTATGGGCAAACGCGTTGAAGGTTACCGCTCCTGGCCCGTTGCCAAGCCGCGCCTGTGGGGCGTGAAGCTGGCCGACACTTCCAAGTAAGGCGTACCACTATGTTTCGATTCATCTTGCACAGGCTCGGCATGGCGGTGCCGACCCTGCTGCTGATCTCGGTGATTGTCTTTGCCTTGATCCGCCTGATTCCCGGCGACCCGGCGTTACTGATGCTGGGCGACATGGCCGACCCGCAAAGCCTCGCCGACATGCGCAGCAGCCTGGGGCTGGACCACTCGGTGCTGACCCAGTACCTGATCTGGATCAAGTCGGTGCTCAGTGGCGACCTTGGGGTGTCCATCAGCAGCCGCCAGCCAGTGTTGGAGTTGCTGGTCGAGCGTTTCAGCGTCAGCGCCACGGTGGTGCTCGTCGCGGTGTTGCTGGCGACCCTGCTCGCGGTACCGGTGGGCTTGCTTGCGGCCTGGAAGCAGAACAGTGCGATGGACCTGGGCCTGGTGGCGACGGCGACCTTGCTGTTGTCGGTGCCAAGCTTCTGGTTGGGTCTGTTGCTGCTGTATGTGTTCGGCATTCAGCTGGGTTGGTTGCCGGTGATCGGCTACGTTGGTTTCGCCAGCGACCCCATGAAGGCGGTGACCTATGTGGTGCTGCCGATCATCACCCTGACCCTGGTGGAGTTCGGCGCCATTGCGCGGATGGCACGGGCCAGCACCATTGAAGTGTTGCGCCTGGAGTACATCGCCCATGCACGGGCCAAGGGGTTGTCAGAGGGCGCGGTGCTGTGGAATCACGCCCTGCGCAATGCGTTTGCGCCGACCTGGACCCTGATAGGCCTGATCCTGGGTAATTTGCTCGGCGGCATTGCAGTCCTGGAAACCGTGTTCACCTTGCCCGGCATCGGCCGGTTGATGGTCGATGCGATCTTCTCTCGCGACTACCCGGTGCTGCAGGGTTGCCTGCTGCTGATCACCTGCATCTACGTGTTGGTCAACCTGTTGGTGGATCTGGTTTATCCGCTGTTCGATCCAAGGGTGAAGCTATGAACCTCAAGACTCCTGCCTTGCCAAGCGGGCTGGATACCCAGCCTCGACGGAGCTGGCGTTACCCGCCGTTGAATGCCTTGATCGGCGGCAGCTTACTCGCGGTATTGGTGTTGTTGGCGTTGCTCGGCGTGGTGTGGACGCCGTATGACCCGCTCAAGCTGGACTTGTTGGCACGCCTGCACGCGCCGAGCGCTGTGCACTGGCTGGGCACCGACGAGTTTGGCCGTGATGTGTTCAGTCGCTTGATCATTGGTGCACGCACCAGCCTGTGGATCAGCCTGCTCTCGGTGAGCGTGGCGGTTATCTGCGGCACGGTGATCGGCATGCTCGCCGGTTACCTGCGCGGCTGGACCGACCGGGTGCTGATGATGCTCAACGATGCGCTGCTGGCGTTTCCCGGGATCCTCATGGCCCTGGGCATCATGGCGATCGTGGGTGCCAGCCAGTACGGAATCGTGCTTGCCCTGGGCATCGCCTACACCCCCTCGGTGGTTCGGGTGGTGCGGGGCAGCGTGTTGTCGTTGCGTGAGCTGGAGTTCATCGAGGCCTCACGGGTGATCGGCAACTCCGAGCTGTACACCATGTTCCGCCACATCACCCCCAACTGCCTGGCGCCGTTGTGTGTGTTGGCCACCAGCATGTTCGGCTGGGCCTTGCTCTCGGAGAGCGCACTGAGCTTCCTTGGCCTGGGCGTGCCACCGCCGGCTGCGACCTGGGGCAGCATGCTCTCGGCGAGCCGCACCTACATCTCGACGGCACCGTGGCTGGGGATCTTCCCGGGCATCTTTATCAGCCTGACGTTGCTGGCGATCAATCTGTTCGGCGATGCCTTGCGCGATCGTCTCGACCCGCGCATGAGGAAATGAGCATGAGCGTTTCAGTGCCACTACTGGCTGTTGAAAATCTCCAGATTCGTGTCGGTGCAGACGGCCCGTTGGCCGTCGACGACTTCAGCTTCACCATGGCTCCCGGGGAAATCGTCGCACTGGTGGGCGAGTCCGGCAGTGGCAAGACTATGGCTGCACGCGCTGCCATTGGCTTGCTGCCAGCCCCGATGAACGTGTGTGGGGGTCGAATCACCTTCCAGGGCGAGCCGTTGGATACTGGCAATGCCAAGGCGATGCGTGGGGTGCGCGGCGCGCGGATCGGCATGGTGTTCCAGGAACCGATGGTCTCGCTCAACCCCGCGTTGACCATTGGCCGGCAGATGAGCGAGGCGCTCAAGCTGCACACCGAACTGGACGCGGCGACGATCCGTCAGCGTTGCAGCGATATGCTGCAGCGCATCGGCATCAAGGACGCCGAGAAATGCCTGGCGTCCTACCCGCATCAGTTTTCCGGCGGCATGCGCCAACGCATCATGCTCGCCTCGGTGATGCTGCTGCGCCCGGCGCTGCTGATTGCTGACGAGCCGACCACGGCGCTCGATTGCCTGGCACAACTGGACGTGATCGAGTTGATGCTGGAGCTGACCCGCGAGCAGGGCACGGCCATTTTGTTCATCAGCCATGACCTGTCCCTGGTAGCGCGTTATGCCCACAAGGTGGTGGTGATGCGTGCGGGCAAGGCGGTGGAGCAGGGCCGAATCGAAGACATCCTGTTCGCGCCGAAGGCCGACTACACCCGGCAGTTGCTTGAAGCGCTGCCACGGCGCGGCGTGCTGGTGCCATTGCCAGCTGCCGATAGCCCGTTGTTGCAGGTTCAGGATGTGTGCATCGAACACCCGGGGCCGCGCAGCTTTTGGGGGCGTAGCGTGCCCAAGCGGGTGGTGCATTCGGTGAACCTGAGCATCGCCCCGGGCGAGACCCTGGCCCTGGTCGGTGGCAGTGGTTCGGGCAAGACCACCCTCGGCCGGGCCGTGGTCGGGTTGGTCACGCCATGCGCCGGGGCGATCCTGTTCCAGGGCGTGGATATCCTCAAGGCCGCCAACCGTGCACACCGTCTGCAATGCCAGATGATTTTCCAGGACCCGTATTCATCCCTCGATCCGCGCATGACCGTGGGCCAGATCATCGCCGAGCCGCTGCGTCATGAACCGGGGCTGACGGCTGCGCAAAAACGCCAGCGGGTCACCGATACCCTGCTCGATGTGGGCTTGCCCGAGCCGTTCCGTGAGCGCTTTGCCCATCAACTCTCGGGTGGCCAGCGCCAGCGCGTGGCGATTGGCCGGGCGCTGGTCAGGCGGCCGAAACTGGTGATTGCCGACGAGCCGATTTCGGCGTTGGACATGACCATTCAAAAGCAGATTCTCGAGTTGTTCGAACGCCTGCAACGGCAATACGGGTTCGCCTGTCTGTTCATCTCCCACGACCTGTCGGCAGTGGAGCGCATCGCCCATCGCGTGGCCGTGATGAACCAGGGTGAGGTGGTCGAAATGGGCCCGCGCGAGAGGATTTTCGACACCCCACAACACCCTTACACCCGCCGGCTACTCGCGGCGGCCAGCCCCTTGGAGAAACGCGCGGATGGCAGTTACCGCCTCCGTGCCAGCGTGATTTAGGTACTGCAACACCCCCAGGCCTTTGCTTTGCAACCCAACCTTCGTCAATCACTGATTGGCGAAGCAGGCGAAGCCATGGCCGAAGAAAACAACAACAACTCCACTCAACCTGTCTGCCAGGAACCTACACATGAATATTCGCTTCAACACCGTTGTCGCCAGTGCCAGTGTCATGGGCGCCGGTTTCATGCCCTTGTTTGCCCAGGCTGACTTTGTCGCCGACAGCAAGGCCGCGCTTGAACTGAAGAACTATTACTTCAACCGCGACTATCGCGAGTCCAGCGGCCAGAGCAAGCGCGCCGAATGGGCGCAGGGGTTCACCCTCAACCTCGAATCGGGCTTTACCGAAGGCACCGTCGGTTTTGGCCTCGACGCGGTCGGCATGTTCGGTATGAAGCTCGATTCGAGCCCGGACAACTCCGGCACCGGGCTGCTGTCGCGCGCAAGCGTCGCCGAGCCGGGTGCCCCCAGCTATGCCCGCCGTGCCCACGACAACTACTCCAAACTCGGTGTCACCGGCAAGGCACGCCTGGCGCAAAGCGAGCTTCGCGTGGGCTATATGGTGCCTGACCTGCCCACCCTGCAACCGAACCTCAGTCGCCTGTTCCCGCAGAGCTTCAGCGGTACCGCGCTGACCTCCAAAGACATCGACCAACTGACCCTGACCGTGGGTCAACTGGATCAGGTCAAGCAGCGCGATTCGACCAACTATGAAGACATGGGTCTCACCAGCCAGTACGGCGCGTACAAAAGCAGCGCCAAAAGCGATGAGTTCCGCTACGCCGGCGGTGAGTACAAGCTGACACCGACCACCGTCGCCACCTACCAGTTCGCGCAATTGGAGAGCCTGTACCGCCAGCATTACCTGGGCTTGAAAAACAGCTTCAAGTGGGGGCCCGGCACGTTCAAGACGGACATCCGCTACTTCGACGCCAGCGAAGATGCCGCAGGGCTGGCCGGTAAAGTCGATAACCGCGCATTGAGTACGCGTGTGGGCTATGGCCTCTATGGCCACAACCTGAGTGGCGGTTACCAGGAGCAGTACGGTTCGACGCCGTTCACCTATGTCGACGGCACCAACACGTACCTGTTCACCGAGTACCAACTGGCGAACTTCTCCCAGACCGGCGAGCGCGTCTGGCACGCCCGCTATGACTATGACTTCGCCACGCTGGGTATTCCCGGCCTGCTGTTTTCGACGCGTTATGCCAAGGGCGACAACGCCAAGGTCATCGGCTTCGACGGCGAAGGGCGCGAGTGGGAGCGCGATTTCAGCCTTGGCTATGTCGTGCAGAGCGGCACGTTCAAGAACGTGTCGCTGCGTTGGCAGAACGCTAGCGCCACCAGCAACTTCGCCCGTGACACCAATGAAAACCGAGTGATCGTCGGCTACACCGTAGCGCTCTGGTAGCAGTGACGGCGTGCAGCAGGGTCAGCCTGCCGCACGCCCAGGCAATGGAAATGAGGGGATAGATCAGATGACGAGTTTGCCGTTGCGGCGGGCATCGCCCAGTCAACAACGCGTATCGGCGCGTGGCGTGAGTGATTTCATCGATGCGGTGAACGCTGCGGGCCTGGAGTTGCACAGTTTCATGTTGTACCGCGACGGTGCGGTGGTGGCCGAAGCATTTTGGGCGCCATACCGTGCCGACCGACTCCACGTCCAGCATTCGGCGACCAAGAGCTGGGTGTCCATGGCCACTGGGCTATTGGTGGATGACGGCGTGCTGTCGCTGGACGCCAAGGTGGTGGATTTTTTCGCCGCCGACTGCCCGGTGCCCGTCAGCACAAACCTGGCAGCCATGACCGTGGGCGATTTACTGACCATGCGCACCGGGCATCGCCAGGGTATTTCCGGCGGGGCCTGGCGGGGGCGCAGTGAAAGTTGGGTGAAGTTGTTCCTCAATGAGCCGGTTGCAGACCTGCCAGGGCAGCACTTCATCTACAGCAGCGCATCGAGCTTCATGCTGTCGGCCATTGTCAGCGTGGTCAGCGGCCAAACGGCGTTCGAGCTGTGCAACACACGTCTGTTCCAACCCATGGGCATGGGCCGCATCGAGTGGGACCTGGCACCGGGCGGCTTCAACACCGGCGGCAATGGCTTGAGTTGCTGCACCGAGGACTTGCTCAAGTTTGGCGTGCTGCATTTGCAGCAAGGCCATTGGCAAGGGCAGCAGTTACTGTCCAAGGAGTGGGTGGCGCAAGCCACGCGCGGACACGTCGACGATGTGTGGATGGGCACCTTCGATGGCAAGCGCTACCTGGGTCGCGACGAGTCCAGCAATGCGGCTGTGACGCGCCGCGAGGGTTATGGCTACCAATGGTGGATGACCCTGCATGGCGGCTATTACGCCTCCGGGGTGTTTGGCCAGCAGTGCATCGTGCTGCCGCAACACAACGCGGTCATCGCGTTTACCGCCGGGCTGCCATTGGGTGAAAGGCGCCTGCATAGTCTGCTGTGGGAGCACCTGTTGCCGGCGCTGGGCGTGCCCGGCGACAGTGCGGCAGATACCGAGCTTGCCACGCAGTTGGCCAACCAGCGACGGCCGGTGATGACAGGCGCGTCGTCCTCGCCGCGTCAGGCGCAGTTCAGCGGCACGTTTGTGATGGAGGCCAATGAAGACCAGGTCAGCGAAATACGCCTGGTGTTCGGCCCCGACCATTGCGATTTCTACCTCACCGACCCGCGTGGCACCCACTGCATTCGCGCCGGGCTGGCCGACGGTATCGAAAGCCGGACCAGCATGACCGGGCACTATTTGCATCACCAGTACCAGCCGGAAATCACCCCGGTGGTGGCGCAGGCGCGCTGGATCGAGGACGGCGTGTTGAGCATGACCTGGCAATTTGTCGAAACCGCCTTTTGTGACCAAGTCACCTGCCGCATCGAGCGCGGCACCTTGTCTGTGGACCGCCGCGTCAACGTTAACGCTGGCCCGTTGCAGCGCCCGACGCTGACCGGCCATTCAACCAGCACTTTGCAGGAGTCGCTATGAACGATCTGTCCAATCCATCAGGTTCCCGCTCCAGCGCGTTCTGGGCACCGTTTACCCCGATGCGCCAGTTCCAGCAGCAACCGATGATGTTCGCCAGCGCCGACGGCATGTACTACACCACCACCGATGGGCGCCGGGTACTCGATGCGATGGCGGGGTTGTGGTGCGTCAACGCCGGACATGGCCAGCCAAAAATCGTCGAAGCCATTCGCGAAGCGGCGGGGCGCCTGGACTTTGTTTCTTCATTCAAGATGAGCCATCCCCACGCCCTGGAGATGGCCGAGCGGTTGATCGAAATCAGCCCGGCCGGCATCGAGCACGTGTTCTTCACTAACTCGGGTTCCGAGGCGGTCGACACTTCGCTGAAAATTGCCCGGGCGTATCACCAGGCTCGCGGCGACAGCCGCCGTACCAAGTTTATCGGGCGTGCCAAGGGTTACCACGGCATGGGTTTTGGCGGGCTGTCGGTGTCGGGCATCGGCCGGCAGAAGCGTGAGTTTGGCCCGCTGCTGGGGGAGGTGTCACACCTGCCGCTGCCCTATGATGCGCAGATGCGTTTCAGCGCGGGGCTGCCACAGCAGGGCGCCAGTTACGCCGATGCGCTGTCCCAACTGCTGGATATCCAGGACCCGAGTACCGTGGCCGCCGTGATCGTTGAACCGGTGACAGGCTCCGGCGGTGTCTACCCGCCGCCCCAGGGGTACTTGCAACGCCTGCGCGAGATTTGCACCCGGCACGGTGTGCTGTTGATTTTTGACGAAGTGATTACCGGCTTTGGCCGTGTCGGGGCCAGCTTCGCCGCTCAAGCTTTCGGCGTGACACCGGACCTGATCACCACGGCCAAAGGCCTGACCAACGGCGCCGTGCCCATGGGCGGTGTGCTGGTCAGCGGCGCGGTGTATGAGGCGTTCATGACCGGGCCAAGCAATGTCATCGAACTGATGCACGGCTACACCTATTCGGCGCATCCACTGGCGTGCGCGGCCGGGTTGGCGACCATCGAGTTGCATCGTGAACTGGGCATCAATCAACACGTCAACGCGGTCAGCGGGCTCTGGCAGTCGGCCGCGCTGGCGCTACGGGGTGTTGGCCCGGTGCTCGATGTACGCACCGTCGGTTTGCTCTGCGCCGTCGAACTTGAAGCGCGCCCCGGTGCGGTAGGCGCACGCGGCAGCGAAGTTGCGCAGTGCTGCTTCGAGCACGGCGTACTGGTGCGCGGCTCGGGCGACACCATCGTGATTTCGCCGCCATTGGTGATCAGCCCGCAGGAGATCGCCCAGGTGTTCGACACCTTGGCGGATGCGTTGAGGCAGGTGGCCTGATGGGAGTCGATGGCATGTCCGATTTGTTTGAGTTCTACATCGACGGCGCCTGGGTCAAACCCCATGGCGAAGCCGTCGAAACAGTGGTGAACCCGTCCACCGAGCAGGTGCTTGCGCGCATCATCCTGGGCGATGCAGACGATGTGGACCGTGCAGTCAGTGCGGCCCGCCAGGCGTTCCCGGCGTTTGCCGCGAGTTCGCTGCAAGCGCGTCGCGACCTGCTGCAGCGCATTATCGAAGGCTATCAACGCCACAGCGAGGCGTTGATCGAAGCGGTTCACCTGGAGATGGGTGCGCCGCTGTCCCTGGCTCGCAGCGCCCATGTGCCGGCGGGGCTGGGCCATCTGACGCAGGCGCTGGAAGTGTTGCGCGAGTACCGCTTCGAACGGCGCCTGGGCAATACGCTGGTGTTGCGCGAACCCATCGGCGTATGCGCCCTGATCACGCCCTGGAACTGGCCGCTCAATCAACTCACGTGCAAGCTCGCGCCAGCCCTCGCGGTGGGCTGCGCCGTGGTCCTCAAACCGAGTGAGCGCGCGCCGCTGTCGGCACATATCCTCGCGCAAATCCTGCATGAGGCCGAGGTGCCCAAAGGCGTGTTCAACCTGGTCAACGGCGACGGACCTGGCGTGGGTACCGCGCTGGCAAGTCATGCCGACGTGGATATGGTGTCCTTTACCGGCTCGACTCGCGCTGGCATTGCCGTGGCGAAGGCGGCGGCCGATACGGTCAAGCGTGTGTCCCAGGAGCTGGGTGGCAAATCCGCGAACATCCTGCTGGATGACGCCGTCCTGCCTGGCGCGGTGCGTCATGGAGTCTTGGGGTGTATCCGCAACAGTGGCCAGTCGTGCAATGCGCCGACGCGTCTGCTGGTGCCCCGTGCACAGCAACAGGCGGTGATTGAGATCGCCAGGGAAGTGCTGGCGCAGGTGTGCTTCGACGACAGTAACCCGGCTGCAGCCATCGGCCCGGTGGCGAACGCCATGCAGTTCGAACGGGTACAGGCCATGATTGCGCAGGCGATGACCGAGGGTTCGCGGTTGGTCGCCGGAGGGTTGGGCCGACCGCAAGGGGTTCAGCGCGGCTACTACGTACAACCGACGATATTTGCCGACGTCACCCCGGATATGCGGGTGGCACGCGAAGAAGTCTTCGGTCCGGTCCTGGCGATCATGCCGTACGACAGCGAAGCCGAGGCGATAGCCATTGCCAACGACAGCCTTTACGGTTTGTCGGGCTACGTCACCTCGGCAAGCCTGGATCGCAGCCGCGAGGTTGCCCGCCAGCTGCGTACCGGTATGGTCCACATCAACGGCGCACGTGCTGACCAGGCTGCGCCGTTTGGCGGATATAAACAGTCGGGTAACGGACGTGAGTGGGGGGAGCAGGGGTTTGACGAGTACCTGGAGAGCAAGTCGTTGTTCGGGTACTGATGGCTTGAGGCGCGTGCCAAGGGGCGATGACCAACGTGGCTTTGCCGCGCCCGCTGTTTAAAGAGCCCATATGGTTAAATGGCAGGTCCAGGCCATCGGTAGAAGGGATAGGGTTTATGGGAATGGAAAGCAACGTCCTGGCATTCTTGAGACGCTATCGGTACGGGTTACTGGTGTTGATGGTCACCGCCGCCCTTGTAAACGCCTTTGTGCGTTTTGCCGGGGATGGACCCAATTTCTTTGGCGCGCTGTTGGTGCATGGATGGCTTATCCAGGCAGTCTTTGCGTACTGTCGCGGCGGTTGGGTCGCACTCGGGCCCGGTGGATTATCCAAAGATGCGAATCCCATGGGCCGCGCCGCGTTAGCCGCGACCGCATTGGGATTTTACCTGCTGGCGTTCACCTACGACGGCTCGCTGCGCGATGACTCGGTCTATGAAAGAAACGCTACGGACTGGACGATGCCGACTAGGGAGGAGTTCAGGCAAGCGCCTGAGCAATAGCTGACTCGCGCCTTGTCGACAAACGCTGCGACGGTTCGCCCCAGTAGATAACCAGGCGGGATAAACACAGTCTCAGCTTGCTGCGCAGCGCCTCCCCACATTAAGATGCGATGAATTCTCAAATGCACTAAGTTATCGTGCGGAGGCTTTCCTTGTCGTCGCCAGCCATTCCTTCTGCCCCTCATGCCGATATCCGCGCGCTGTACATCGATCATCACGCCTGGTTGCTGGACTGGTTGCGCAAACGGCTGCGCCATGGCGACAGCGCTGCCGACCTGGCCCACGACACCTTCATCCATATCCTCGGCAAGCCGGAACGGTTGCAGGAGTTGCGTCAGCCTCGCGCCTGGTTGAGCACCGTGGCGCATGGCTTGCTGGTTGATCGTGTGCGTCGGCAGCGGGTCGAGCGGGCTTATCTGCAAGCCATTGCCCACTTGCCGCAGGCCGAGGTGCCGTCGCCGGAGTCGCAGATGATTCTGTTGCAAACCCTGGCTCGGGTGGATGCGTTGCTCGATGGCTTGCGGCCCAAGGTGCGCATGGCCTTTCTGCTGTCGCGGCTTGAGGGCCTGAGTTACAAGGAGATCGCCGAGCGCCTGGCGATCAGTCTCAGCTCGGTGGAGAAGTACATGGCCAGTGCCATTCGCCATTGCTACCTGGCCCAGCGATGAGTGCTCAGTCACTTCCCGAACTTCCCGATGCGGTGCTCGACCAGGCCATCGGCTGGTTGGTCAGGCTCGAGTCCGCCGGCGCCAACCCCCAGCTTCTGCAGGCCTGCCAGCGCTGGCGCCAGGCTGATGCGCTGCATGAAATCGCCTGGCAGGCGCTGCATAAAAGCGACGCCCCCTTCCAGGGCCTGGCCGCGCTGCCCGGCACTGTGGCGCGGGATACGCTGGAGCGCCTGCACGACGGGCGTCATAGCCGGCGCCAGGTGATCAAGTTGCTGGGTGTGGGGCTGGTCATCAGTGGCGTGGGCGGCTGGTCGCTGGGGCAAAGTACGCGAGTGCCCTGGGGCGCGGACTATGCCACCGGGGTGGGCGAGCGCCGGCAGTTCCTGCTCGATGATGGCACCCGCCTGCAACTGAACACCGCCAGTGCGGTGGACGTGCAGTTCACCGCCCAGCGCCGCCTGATCACGCTGCGCCGGGGCGAGATGTTCGTCGATACCGGCAAGGACATCGCCGCAGCCGGCGGGCGCCGTAGTTTCTGGGTCAGCAGCCGACACGCGCAGTTGCAGGCCATCGGCACTGCTTTTGCGGTGCGTGACGAGCAGCTGGGCACGCGTGTGCGGGTCGAGGACGGCGTGGTGGCTATTCATGGCAATGGCCAGCCGGTCCTGATTGCCGCCGGGGAGGAGTACTTGATTGATGCCAATGGCAGTCAGCGGGTCGAGGCCAGCAGCCTGAACGCCAGTGCCTGGACCCGCGGGCAACTGGTGGCCAAGCGCATGCGCCTGCGCGACCTGACCGCCGAACTGGCGCGCTATCGCCACGGTTGGTTGCACTGCGATCCGGCCATCGGGCAATTGGAGGTGTCGGGGGTGTTCCAGCTCGATGACATTGACCGCGCCTTGAGCGCCCTGAGCGATTCGCTGCCGGTCCGTGTCCAGCGCTTTACGCCATTCTGGACCCGTGTCGTCGCCCGTCAGGCCCAATGAGCGAATATCTGAAAAATTTTTACGGGTTTCGCCAAGCCCTTCGACAGACAGGTAATACACCTCGTCATTCGAAAGGAGCTCGTCGTTCATGTCCTCTGCTTTGATTCCCCCTCGGCCCCTGCAACGCAGTGTCCTGGCGCTGACCCTCCAGGGCATTTTGCTCGGTGGCATGAGCGCTGTGCCGCTGGCCAGTTTTGCGCTGCAGGTCGAACAGGCCGACAGCCGCCATTACGATCTGGCGGGCGGGCCGCTGGAAGAGTCGCTCAGCCGCTTCGCCCAGGTTGCCGGGATTACCTTGCCCTTCGACCCGGCCCTGGTGCAGGGCAAGCAAGCACCGGCGCTGCGTGGCGACTATGGCGTGCACGAAGGCCTCAACCGCCTGCTGGTCGACAGTGGTCTGGCGGTTACCCGCAATGCCAGCGGCAATTACCTGCTGATCCCGCGTTCCGAGGACGGCGGTGCCCTTGAATTGGGCGCGACCACCATCAACGGTCTGAACCTCGGTTCGACCACCGAGAACAGCGGTTCCTACACCACGGGAGTCATGCAGACTGCGACCAAGCTGCCGTTGTCCCTACGTGAGACGCCGCAGTCGGTGACGGTAATTACCCGCCAGCGCATGGACGACCAGGGCATGCGCAGCCTCGACGACGTAGTCCAGGCCACGCCAGGGCTGCGTTTGTCCGCCGCGCGCCCGGCCAACAGCGAGTACTTCGCCCGTGGGTTTCCCATCACCAACCTGATGTTCGACGGCCTGCCCACCACCTATAACGCCGACTGGGTCGCCGCCGCCGACATGGCGCCCTACGATCGTGTCGAAGTGGTACGCGGCGCCACCGGCATGATGCAAGGCGCCGGCAACCCTTCGGCCGCCATCAACATGGTGCGCAAGCGACCTACCCAAGAGTTCCAGGCCAGTGTCACCGGCAGTGCCGGCAGTTGGGACAACTACCGCAGCGAGCTGGACGTGTCGGGCCCGGTCAATGCCAGTGGCACCGTGCGTGGCCGTATGGTTGGCGTCTACAACGACAAGGACAGTTTCCAGGATTACGCCGGGCGCGAGCGTGGCGTGTTCTACGGGATCAGCGAGTTCGACCTGAGCGAGAGTACGACCCTGACCCTGGGGGCCTCCGAGCAGAACGACAATAACAACATCAACTGGGGCGGTTTGCCGGTGAACCCTGACGGCAGCCATATGGGCTTCTCCCGCTCCAGGACGTTCGGCTACAGCTGGTCGCACCAGGATGTCGACAACAAGACCGTGTTCGTCGAACTGGACCAGCGCCTGGACAACGATTGGCGCCTGCACCTGGGGGCTTCGAAAAACTGGTCCGAGTTCAAGATGATGGGCGCGGTTCTGGAGCGTAACAACGACGCTAGCTACCGCCAGCGGGTGTTCAACCAGAACCGTGACTTCGACCAGTCCACCTACGACTTTTTTGCCAGTGGCCCGTTTGCGCTGCTGGGACGCCAGCATGAACTGGTGGTGGGGGCCAGCAAGCGCCAACTGAAGACCGACGCCACCGGCGGCACCCGGTTTTTCAGCGTGCCCGACCTCGATAACTTCAGCCCCAACGGCCTGGCCAAGCCGAGCGTTCCGGACATCTACTCCCTGAGTGACAAGGTCGATCAGGAGGGGCTTTACCTGACCACTCGCTGGAACCTCGCCGACCCACTGAAAGTCATCCTTGGCGCTCGCCTTGACTGGTACGACGCGACCTCGATCTATGACCAGACCAACGACCAGTACTACACCTCGGGCAAGACCAAGGAAGTGCGCCACGTGACCCGTTATGCCGGCGTGATCTACGACCTGGATGACAATCACTCGGTCTACGCCAGCTACACCGACATCTTCCAGCCCCAGACCGAGAAGAACGGCGACGGTAACGGAATCAAGCCGATCACCGGCGAAAACTACGAAGTGGGCATCAAGGGCGAGTACTTTGGTGGCGCGCTGAATGCCAGTGCATCGTTGTTCCAGATCGACCAGCTCAACCGTGCGGCGCAAGTGGCGGACGCCAGCCTGTGCCAGGTCATCCCCGTGGGCAGCTACGGATGTTATGAAGCCGCCGGCAAGGTGCGCAGCCAGGGCCTCGAACTGGAGATCAACGGCGCACTGACCGCCAACTGGCAAGTGGCTGCCGGCTACACCTTCGCCCAGGCCAAGTACGAAAAAGATGCGGACAAGAGCAAGGAGGGCACCCTGTTCGACAGCGACGTGCCGCGCCACATGTTCAAGGCCAATACCACCTACCACCTGCAAGGCGACCTGCGTCAGTGGCGCGTCGGCGCCAACCTGTATAGCCAGAGTGCGACCTTCAACAAGGGCAGCAACGTGTTCGGCAACTTCCATATCGAACAGGATGCCTATGCCTTGGTCGGGTTGATGACCGGCTACCAGGTCAGCAAACACCTGGACACTCAGCTGAACATCAATAACGTCTTCGACAAGAAGTACTACCAGGGCATTGCCAGCAACTCGACCTGGAGTCCTTACGACGTGTTTGGCGATCCGCGTAACTTTACCGTCACGGCGAAGTACTCGTTCTGACCAGACTTCGGGCCTGAGGGTTTAAAGACGAAAAAAATCCGCATCCACGGCCGGGTGCGGATTGATTTTTTCTTCGCTGTCCTGATAGTCAGCAAGCAACCTAGTCGGTGTGAAAACGCAGAGCCACGCCAGAGTTTTACTATTTATGAAAAATAGCGACAGAAACTTGAAGCCGGCATTCACTCTAAACTCCGTGACATGAGGCAGTGTTCTTTCCCCCAAACCTCAAAGCGCTCCAACACCTCCCAGCCGAGCTTAGTGTAGTAATGACTCTGGCTGTATTTGATTATCGAGCCAATCCACTCGCAGCATCATGCCGCTTTTTAAGCTTGCTGAAACGTTTCATCGGGTTTATAAAAATGGCACAACTCCAAGAAAGGCTGCTGCCATGACCCCGCTCAAACTCGTTGTTGCCCTCAGCGCACTGTCCGCTGCCTCCCACGCCATGGCCTGGGATTACGTTCTGCTCGACACCGATAAAGCCGCCCTTAACTGGCAGATCACCAGCCAGCAACTCGGCATAAAAACCGACACACCCTTCAGCGTCACCCTGCGCACCTTGCACGGCGGTCGGCAGGAGGGCGTCAGCATCGTCGACATTGATAACGGCACGATGAAACTCTCGGTAGTGCCGACACGCGGAATGAACGTTTTGCAGGCCTCGGTCGGCGATGTGCGCATGGGCTGGGATTCGCCAGTCAAGGAAGTGGTCAATCCGTCCTTCATCGAACTCAATGGCCGCGGTGGTCTGGGCTGGTTGGAAGGTTTCAAT
>Ga0213827_1000251_pt1 | contig 53148 bp, 48 predicted proteins | sample MC6MC0898MG_FD_180669 | JGI IMG/M metagenome (GOLD analysis project Ga0213827, IMG submission 180669) | Enriched soil aggregate microbial communities from Iowa State University, Ames, United States - MC6-MC0898-MG | ecosystem: Environmental > Terrestrial > Soil > Unclassified | place: USA: Iowa...
CGGCGGCCCACGGATTCAAGCCGGAGTGAGGGAACACCGAGCCCAAGCGAGGTGCCGAGTGGTGGGGCAAGAGCCTTTTGCTTACTTTTGGGCTCCTCCAAAAGTGAGCCGCCGTCAGGGCGGAACCTATATCAGCCGTTACCGAAGAAATGGATATGTACTCGGTCTAATCCAACTTCCTGGTCGGCCCAGAGGTCACTACGCAAGCAGGTTCTTTCTCCACAGGTGCAACGTCGCACCACAGTTGTGTAGATACCTATGCGCATCGCAGCGGGGCCTGTTGGCGTTTTGCAGCCGATTGCATGTCTGAATAAATCTCGCCAAGGTCGCTGCCGGGACAATGCCTGCGGCAAGATAGCGCATACTAGATGGCGCATGATAGTTCCGACGAATGCCCTGGCTTGCGTCGCCCAGGTGTCATATTTATGTCATGCCAGAACCGCAATCTCTGTTCTGTCCGTCACAAACGGTTAATAAAAACAAGGACGACCCTCTATGCCCACGCAAAACCCGCACCGCATTGTCGGACTCTGCACCTCCAGCAAGGTCTACAGCGCACTGACCGAACTCAAGCACCTTGAGGGCCATCGCAGTGCCAAGTTTCTTTCGCTACTGGCCGAGAACCTGGTGCGCAAAGGCCTGCTCAATGAACACGAAGTGATGAACATGCTCGACCAGGTCGTCGACTGATCGCCCCAACGCCGTCAATGTCCACTATCGAGCGCGTTGATTGTCCGCAGAATCAGCGCGCCGGTAAGGTGGCTCCATCGATTGATGGAGGTACTTATGCCCAAGGTTCAGATCATGTCCGTGATTGGTAGCGCCGTGCCCGCGCCCCTCAGAGAGCTGGGATTGCTCGCCTGTTGGTACCTGGTGCGGGACGGCGAGGCCATCAGTGGTCCGCTGACCTCGCTGCCCGCCGCCCAGGCCCTGTCGCAACGCATCGGCAGTTTTACCTTGAGCGTTTAAGGCAACTGCACCCGCGGCTTGGTTTCGACGTACAGCGCCCAACTGGAGATAAACAGCGCGGCGATCAACGGTCCGATGACAAAACCATTGAGCCCGAAAACCGCCAGGCCACCCAGGGTCGAGATCAGGATCAGGTAATCCGGCATCTTGGTGTCCTTGCCCACCAGAATCGGGCGCAACACGTTATCCACCAGACCAATCACGAACACCCCGAACAACCCCAGGACCACCCCCTGCCAAACCGCACCGCTGAGCAGGAACCAGGCCGCCACTGGCGCCCAGACAATCCCCGCCCCCACCGCTGGCAACAACGACAGAAACGCCATCAACACCGCCCAGAGCAGCGCACTGGGAATGTCCAGGAACCAGAAGATCAGCCCACCCAGCGCGCCCTGCGTGACGGCCACCAGCAGGTTGCCCTTCACCGTGGCCCGCACCACGCGGTTGAACTTGAGCTGCAGGCGGCGTTTCTGATGCTCATCCAGGGGCACCGCCGTGCGCACCTTGCGCGCCAGTTCCGGACCGTCGCGCAAAAAGAAAAACAGCAGGTACAGCATGATGAAAAAACTCACCACGAACTCGAACGTGCCCTGACCAAAGCTGAACGCCTGGGTGGCAAAAAACTGGCTGCCCTGCATCGCCCCCTTGACGATTTTTTCCCGCAACCCACTCAGGTCGCCCATGCCGAACCGATCCAGCAGTTGCTGGAAGTACGGCGGCAGGCTGTGCTTGAACTGCGCCAGATAGCCGGCGATGTCCAGTTCGCCGCTCTCGATGTTCTTGTAGAGCGTGGCTCCCTCCTGCACCAGCAAGGCGCTGATGATGATCACCGGCAAGATCGCGATCACCAGGCACACGCTGAGGGTAAACAGCGAGACCAGGTTGCGTTGCCAGCCAAATTTCAGTTGCAGCCGATGCTGCAACGGGGCAAACACAATGCCCAGGATCACCGCCCAGAACACAGCCCCGTAGAACGGCAGGAGAATCCAGATAAACGCCAGGGTGACCAGGACCAGCAGGACCATCAGTGATTTGTTCTGTATCGAGGAGTGGTTCATGTCCGATCCATGTCTGAAAAACGCCAACTGCGCCTTACAGGTTAGTCCGCCACGAAACGCCCGAGTGCCGTGATTTCTTCAGCGAGCATAGATCCAGATCAATAAACGCCCGGCGCACCTGCCCTACCCTCGCGCCCTTTTGCGATCGACGCCGCCATGACTCTCGCCACGCCCGAACTGCTCGCCCCTGCCGGCACCCTGAAAAACATGCGTTATGCCTTCGCCTATGGTGCCGACGCGGTGTACGCCGGTCAGCCGCGCTACAGCCTGCGGGTGCGCAACAACGAGTTCGATCACGCCAACCTGGCCCTCGGGATCAGCGAAGCCCAGGCCCAGGGCAAGCGCTTCTACGTGGTCATCAACATTGCCCCGCACAACGCCAAGCTCAAGACCTTTCTCAAGGACCTCGAACCGGTGATTGCCATGGCCCCGGACGCGCTGATCATGTCCGACCCGGGCTTGATCATGCTGGTGCGCCGGCATTTCCCGCAGATGCCGATCCACCTCTCGGTGCAAGCCAATACCGTGAACTGGGCCAGTGTCGAGTTCTGGCAACAGCAAGGGCTGAGCCGGATCATCCTCTCGCGCGAGTTGTCCCTGGAGGAAATCGCCGAGATCCGCCAGCAGGTCCCGGCCATGGAGCTGGAAGTGTTTGTCCACGGCGCGCTGTGCATGGCCTATTCCGGGCGCTGCCTGCTGTCGGGCTACATGAACAAACGCGATGCCAACCAGGGCAGCTGCACCAATGCCTGCCGCTGGAAGTACTCGGCCCAGCCGGCGACGGAAAACAGCGTGGGCGAGATCGTCCAGCAGTTTGCCCCGGAACCGACCCTGGGCCTCGGCACACCGACCGACCAGGTGTTCCTGTTGCAGGAAGCCAATCGCCCGGACGAACTGCTGCCGGCCTTTGAAGATGAGCACGGCACCTACATCATGAACGCCAAGGACCTGCGCGCAGTGCAGCATGTGGAACGCCTGACGCACATGGGCGTGCATTCGCTGAAGATCGAAGGCCGGACCAAGTCGCACTTCTATTGCGCGCGCACCACCCAGGTCTACCGCCGTGCGATCGACGACGCCGTGGCCGGCCGCCCGTTCGACCGCAGCCTGATGACTGACCTGGAGTCCCTGGCCCAGCGCGGCTACACCGAAGGTTTCCTGCGCCGCCACGTCCACGACGAATACCAGAACTACCAGAACGGCAGCTCGGTCTGCGACCGCCAGCAGTTCGTCGGCGAGCTGACCGGCGAACGCCGTGAGCGCCTGGCCGAGGTCAAGGTGAAAAACCGCTTTGCCCTGGGCGACCACATGGAACTGATGACCCCCAAAGGCAACTTCCACTTCGACCTGCAGCAGTTGCAGAACGCCAAGGGCGAGCCGCTGGAAGTGGCGCCGGGGGACGGCCACATCGTCTACCTGCCGATTCCGGATGCGGTGGACTTGCAGTTTGGGCTGTTGATGCGGGATGTGAACAAGGTCTGACGATGGCCGTTGCTCTTGCAGGGGCGGAGCCCGCTTGCGGCGCCCCTACAACACGCGGGATCGCAGGTTTACAACACCATCGCCGCCACCCAACCAAACGCCAGCAACGGCAGGTTGTAGTGCAGGAAGGTCGGGACCACGGTGTCCCAGATATGGTGATGCTGGCCGTCGATATTCAGGCCCGAGGTCGGGCCCAGGGTCGAGTCCGAGGCCGGCGAACCGGCGTCGCCCAGCGCACCCGCCGTACCGACGATGCAGACGATGGCCAACGGACTGAAGCCCAGTTGCACGCACAGCGGTACAAAGATTGCCGCCAGGATCGGCACCGTGGAAAAGGACGAGCCGATACCCATGGTCACCAACAGGCCGACCAGCAACATCAACAACGCACCAACGCCCTTGCTGTGGCCGATCCACGCCGCCGACGTCTCGACCAGGGTCTGCACCTCGCCGGTGGCCTTCATGACCTCGGCGAAGCCGGAGGCGGCGATCATGATGAAACCGATCATCGCCATCATCTTCATGCCTTCGGTGAACAGATCATCGGTCTCGCGCCAGCGCACCACGCCCGATACCGAGAAGATCAGGAACCCGGCCAAAGCACCGATAATCATCGAGTCCAGCAGCAACTGGATGATGAATGCAGCGGCAATCGCCAACCCGGCCACGATCAAGGTCAGCGGGTTGTACTGGACTGCCACCTGCTCGACCCGCTCGATTTTCTCCAGGTCATACACGCGCTTCCTGCGGTAGCTGACAAACGCCAGCAATAACCCGAACACCATGCCCAACGCCGGAATACCCATGGCGTGGGTGACGTTGACGCCACTGATGTCGACGCCGCTCTTGGCCACGTTGGCCAGCAGAATCTCATTGAGGAAGATATTGCCGAAACCCACCGGCAGGAACATGTACGGCGTGATCAAGCCGAAGGTCATGACGCAGGCGATCAAGCGGCGATCCAGTTGCAGCTTGGTCAGCACATACAGCAGCGGCGGCACCAGCAGCGGAATAAAGGCAATGTGGATCGGCAGGATGTTCTGCGAGGCGATCGCCACCACCCAGAGCAACCCGATCAGCAACCACTTGACCTGGCCGCCGCCGTTGGCGTCCTGCCGATCCACCAGGGCCAGGGCCTTGTCCGCCAGGGCATGAGCCAGGCCGGACTTGGCAATCGCCACCGCAAAGGCGCCGAGCAAGGCGTAGGACAAGGCCACGGTCGCCCCGCCGCCCAGGCCACTGTTGAAAGCCTTGAGCGTCGCGTCCATGCCCAGGCCGCCGGTCAGGCCACCCACCAGTGCGCCAATGATCAGCGCGATCACCACATGCACGCGGGACAGGCTGAGTACCAGCATGATGCCGACCGCGGCAATTACTGCATTAATCATCGTTACCTCAAGGCACAGTCGCCGCTGAACGCGGCGCAAACGGGATGAGTCCGGCCTGCCAGCTACAAGGGCCGACACCGGATGGAATAGAGGTTTTATTAGAGGGCGCGCACTGTGCCGCAGCCCGCCGCGCTTGTCAAAAGCTACGCGGCAGTTGCAGAAACTGCCGAGCCCGCGAGGCTGCGTCAGCGGCCGCAGGACGCTCATCGGATTTAGCAATGTCGGGGGTCGCTGCGCAACCCAACGCAGCCTTCGGCAGCTGCTACAAGGCTCAAGAAAACGTCGATGAGGCCGTTACAGGTCCAGGTCTTGGATATTTATCGATTAAGGGCGCCTCCATGTCACTCAGACAGCTGTCGATTCAATGGAAAATCACCCTGCTGGCCGGGCTGTGCCTGGCCGGTATCGTGACCTTGCTGGTGGGGCTGTCGCTGTATCGTATGGAGCACAGTTCCGAACTGGTCAAGGCGTCGAGCATGAGCATGCTCAATGAAGCGGCTCAATCGCGCATCGAAGCCCAGGGCGAAGTCCAGGCGCTGGGGATTCGCCAGCAATTCATGGACGCCTATCAATATGGCCACGGCTTCTCGCGCCAGGTGCTGTTCCTGCGCGAACAGGCCGAGAAACGTTTCCTCGACGCCTTCGACCTGCGCGAAGACCTGACCCGCCAGGTCAAGTCGGCGCTGCAAGCCAACCCGCAACTGCTCGGGCTGTCGCTGGTGTTCGAAGCCAACGCCCTGGATGGCAAGGACGCGTTGTTTGCCGGCCAGGAGGAACTGGGCAGCAACGACAAGGGCCGCTTTGCCCTGTATTGGTCGCAGCCGACCGCCGGCAAGCTGAACTCGATGGCGCTGCCCGAGAGCGACATGGCCGACACCCGCACCGGCCCCAGCGGCGAACCGGCCAACGCCTGGTTCACCTGCCCGCGTGCAACCCTCAAGCCCTGCGTGATCGAACCCTACTTCTACGTGATCGACGGCCAGAACGTGCTGATGACCAGCATCGTCTTCCCCTTGCTGGTGGAGGGCAAAGTCATCGCCTCGCTGTCGGTGGACATCAACCTCAACAGCCTGCAGGCCGTCAGCCAGCAGGCGAGCCGCGAACTCTACGACGGCCAGACGAGCGTCAGCATCCTCAGCTCCGTCGGCCTGCTCGCCGGCTACAGCCCGGACGCCAGCAAACTCAGCCAGCGCCTGGGCACGGTGGACCAGGACGGCACCGAACTGCTGCGCATGCTGGGCACCAGCAACCAGACCCAGAGCCTGCGCAGCCAACAGCAACTCAAGGTGCTTTCGCCGTTCGAACCGATTCCCGGCGGCAAGGCCTGGGGGGTGTTGCTCGACGTGCCGCAACAGGTCGTGGTCGGCCCGGCGCAGGCCCTGCAGGCCGAACTCGACGCCACCAACACCACCGGCACGTTGATCGAATTGGGCCTGGGCCTGATCGCCGCGGTCATCGGCCTGCTCCTGGTCTGGCTGATGGCCCGCAGCGTGACCCGGCCGATTCTCGGCGTGGCCCGGATGCTCGAAGACATCGCCAGCGGCGAAGGCGACTTGACCCGGCGCCTGGCCTACGACAAGCAGGACGAACTCGGGCAACTGGCCGGCTGGTTCAACCGCTTCCTCGACAAGCTGCAACCGATCATCGCCGAGGTCAAACGTTCGGTGCAGGACGCCCGCAGCACCGCCGACCAGTCCTCGGCCATCGCCACCCAGACCAGCGCCGGGATGGAGCAGCAGTACCGCCAGGTCGATCAGGTCGCCACCGCCTCCCACGAAATGAGCGCCACCGCCCAGGACGTCGCCCGCAGCGCAGCGCAGGCGGCACAAGCAGCGCGCGACGCGGACCAGGCCACCCGCCAGGGCCTGACCGTGATCGACCGCACCACCGCCAGCATCGACAGCCTGGCCGCCGACATGAGCACGGCCATGGGCCAGGTCGAAGGCCTGGCGGCCAACAGCGAGAAAATCGGTTCGGTGCTGGAAGTGATTCGCGCCATCGCCGAGCAGACCAACCTGCTGGCGCTCAACGCCGCCATTGAAGCGGCGCGCGCCGGGGAAGCCGGGCGCGGATTTGCGGTGGTGGCCGACGAGGTGCGCAACCTCGCCCGCCGCACGCAAGAGTCGGTGGAGGAAACCCGCCAGGTGATCGAGCAACTGCAAAGCGGCACCCAGCAAGTGGTCGGCGCCATGGGCAACAGCCACCGCCAGGCCCAGGGCAGCGTCGAGCAGGTTGGCCAGGCCGTGACCGCGCTGCGCCAGATCGGCGACGCGGTGACAGTGATTACCGACATGAACCTGCAGATCGCCAGTGCCGCCGAAGAACAGAGCGCGGTGGCCGAAGAGATCAACAACAACGTGGCAACCATCCGCGACGTGACCGAGTCGCTGTCGGGCCAGGCCAATGAATCGGCGCGGGTCAGCCAGTCGCTCAACAGCCTGGCCAACCAGCAGCAGAGCCTGATGGATCAGTTCCGGGTGTAACCCACCGACTGTGGGGCGACCAGGCGCGCCCCACAGGCCTGATCGGTCATCAGCTCCCGGGCAGCTCGATCACTACCCGCAACCCGCCCCACTGGCTTTCCTCCAGGCGCAGTTGCCCACCCCACACATCGACGATATCGCGCACGATACCCAAGCCCAGGCCATGCCCGTTGGTCTGTTCATCCAGGCGCGTACCCCGGCTGAACACCTGGTCGCGCTGGGTTGCGGGAATCCCCGGGCCATCGTCTTCGACCGCCAGCACAAAGCCCTCTGGCACCTGCGCCACGCTCAGGCGCACCTCGGCGTCGGCCCATTTGCAGGCGTTGTCCAGCAGGTTGCCAAGCAACTCCAGCAGGTCCTCGCGATCCCACGGCAGCTGCAGACCGGCCGGCGCGACGTAACTGAGGTCCAGGTGTTCGCCGTGAATCATGTTCAAGGTTGCCAGTAGCCCCGGCAGTTCGGCATCACAATCAAACAACGCGCCGGGCAAGGCGTCGCCGGCCAGTCGCGCGCGGTTGAGTTCACGGTTCAGGCGCTGCTGCACCTGCTCCAGTTGCGCTTGCAGGACTTTACGCAGCTCGGGATGGGCATCGAGCTTGTCGCTAGAAGCCAGGCTCAGCAACACCGCCAACGGCGTCTTCAACGCATGGCCGAGGTTGCCCAGGGCGTTGCGCGAGCGCTTGAGGCTGTCTTCGGTGTGCGTCAGCAGATGGTTGATCTGCGCCACCAGGGGTTCCAGTTCTTCGGGGACCTGGGCGTCCAGTTGCGAGCGTTGCCCCTGCTGCAATTGAGCGATCTGCTCGCGGGCGCTTTCCAGCGGACGCAGGGCGCGGCGCACGGTGAGCCGCTGCAACAGCAGAATCAGGAGCAGGCCGGCCAGGCCGAGCCCGAGGCCGATCTGGCGCATGCGCCGCAAGCTTTCCTGCACCGGGGTGTAGTCCTGGGCCACGCTGATGGAGATCGACTGACCCAGGCGCCGGTAGTCCGAACGCAACACCAGCAACTGTTGACCCTCCGGCCCCAATTGCAGGTTGCTGTGCAGGCCGGGTTGCTCGAGCAACGGTAGTTCCTGGTCCCACAACGAACGCGAACGCCAGTGGGTGTCGGCAAAGTCGATGCGAAAATAATGCCCGGAGAACGGCCGCTGATAGGCCGGCGACAGGCGGCGCTCGTCCAGTTGCACGCCTTGCGGGCCACGCACCAGGGCCACCAGCAGGTTTTCACTGTCGTTGCGCAGGCCCGCTTCGAGGTAACGTTGCAGCCCCTTTTCGAACAACCACAGGCTGGTCTGCACCAGCACCAGGCCGACGATCAGCAGCACACTGATCAGGCCCAGGCTCAAGCGCCGCTGGATCGACCTCACTGCGCCTGCCCGCCAAACAGGTAGCCCTGGCCGCGACGGGTTTCGATCACGCTGCGCCCCAGCTTGCGCCGCAGGTGGTTGACGTGGACTTCGAGGACGTTGGAGTCGCGCTCGGTTTCGCCGTCGTAGAGGTGTTCGGCCAGGTGGCCTTTGGACAGGATCTGCTGCGGGTGCAGCATGAAGTAGCGCAACAGGCGGAACTCGGCGGCGGTCAGCTGGACATCCGCGCCATCGCGCACCACGCATTGCCGGCCTTCGTCCAACTGCAGGCCGGCGGACTTGAGCGTCGGCTGGTTGGCCTGGCCGTGGGAACGGCGCAGCAGCGCCTGAATCCGCAGGTGCAGCTCTTCGGGGTGAAAGGGTTTGGTCAGGTAATCGTCGGCGCCCGCTTTGAGCCCCTCGATGCGTTCGGCCCAGGAGTCGCGGGCGGTCAGCACCAGCACCGGCGTGGCCAGGCCACCCGCGCGCCATTGGCTGAGCACTTCCAGGCCAGGCAACCCCGGCAGGCCGAGGTCGAGGACGATCAGGTCATAGGGCTCGGTGCTGCCCTGGTACACGGCATCGCGTCCATCGGCCAGCCAGTCCACCGCGTAACCCTGGCGATTGAGTCCGGCCAGCAACTCGTCGGCCAGCGGCACGTGGTCCTCCACCAGAAGCAAACGCATCGATCAATCTTCCTTGTCTTTGAGTAAACGGCCGGTCCTGGCGTCCAGGTCCAGCTCACGCACCACGCCCTGCGGGGTCAGCAGTTCGACTTCATAAATGTAGACGTCATGTTTCTCTTCCAGCTCCGCCTCCAGGAGCTTGGCGCCGGGGTAGCGGTCCAGCGCCTGCTGCAGCAGTTGCTCCAGCGGCAGGATCACCCCTTGCTGGCGCAGGCGCAGGGCTTCGTCCTGATCGAGATCGCGGGCCACTGCCAGTGAGCAGACCGCCAGTAGCACCAAGGCACCAAGCCCATAAGCGCGCAGATTAACCTTCATTACGTATCCTGATGATCCTTGAGTAACTGCCCGGTGACAGCGTCCAATTCCAGGTCCCACTCAATGCCTTGTTGATCACGCAACTCGATCTGATAGATGTACTTGCCGTACTCTTCTTCCAGTTCGGTTTCGCTGATGGTCGCGCCGGGGTGTTTGGCCAGTGCGCTGGCATTGAGCTTCTCGAAAGACACAATGGTACCAGCGTCACGCAATCTCAGGGCTTCATCCGGTCCCAGGTCACGGGCCTGGGCCAGGCTGGCCGTCAGGGCGATCAGGCTGGCGGTGAACAGGGTGGTCAGGGTTTTCATGGGCGGTCTCCAGATCGGTATGGACCCAGACTACCGGCAGCAACTTAATTGAAACTGAATCGCCATGATTGATGGACGACGTACATCCACCCCGCAAGCCAGGCTTGCACAACGCGAGAGCTGCATGAGCGCTATCCACATCAAATTCCCGGCCCTGACCCTCAAGGCCGGACCGCGGGCTTTCACGCGGATTCGCCAACAGGGCCTGAACGCAATGCAGGTGGGCACGCTACCCGGTGCCGCCGGTGGGCCCAAAGCCCTGGGGATCCAGGGCCTGGACCTGGCGCTGTTTGGCGAGTGGTTGCCGGCCGCGCCCCGTGAGCGCTCGCTGATTGGCGCTTCAGTGGGTTCCTGGCGCTTCGCCAGTGCTTGCTTGCCGGACGCCGCCGAGGGCATCCGTCGCCTGGGCCAGCTCTACACCGAACAGCACTTCAGCAAGGGCGTGAGCATGGCGCAGATCAGCCAGAGCTCGCGGCGCATGCTCGATGAACTGCTGGACGGTCGCGATGCTCAAATCCTCGACAACGCCCATTACCGTTTGAACATCATGGTGGTCAAGAGCCACGGCCTGCTCGCGGACGATCATCGCGGCCGTCTCGGTCTGGGACTGTCGTCGGTGATCGCCGATAACCTGCGGGGGCGCGCACGCTTGTCGCGCCATTTCGAACGGCTGATCATCCATGACCCGCGCCTGGCGCCGCCGCTCAATGCCCTGCATGACTTCCCTTCGCGTTATGTCGCGCTGAATGCCGGCAACCTGCGCCAGGCCTTGCTGGCGTCGGGTTCGATCCCGATGGTCATGGAAGGTGTGCGCGATCTGCCAGGGGCCGGGGCCGGGACCTTTCGCGACGGTGGCCTGCTGGACTATCACCTCGATCTGCCCTACAGCGGCGACGACATCGTGCTTTATCCGCACTTCACCGACCGGGTGATTCCCGGCTGGTTCGACAAGACCCTGCCCTGGCGTGGCGCCTGCCCCCAGCGCTTGCAGGATGTGCTGTTGCTGGCGCCGTCGAAGGACTACCTGGCCCGCCTGCCCTACGGCAAACTCCCGGACCGCAACGATTTCAAGCGTTTCATGGGTGACGCGGCAGGTCGCCAGAAGTACTGGCGCACCACCATGCAGGAAAGCCAGCGCCTGGGCGACGAGTTCCTCGAACTGGCCGCCAGCGGCCGCCTGGGCGAGCGCTTGCTGACCCTTTAGTCAGTGTTTTCCCGCAAGCGTTATTTCAAGCTGTTAAACTCGCGGCCTGCCCCATCGCCGCGGGCGATAGCCACCTGACAGAGCTCAAACCACTGTGGAAATTTTCAAAGAATTCACCTTCGAGTCCGCCCACCGCCTGCCCCACGTTCCGGACGGCCACAAGTGTGGGCGCCTGCACGGCCACTCGTTCAAAGTGGCGATTCACCTGAGCGGTGACCTCGACCCGCACACTGGCTGGATCCGTGACTTCTCGGAAATCAAGGCGATCTTCAAGCCGCTGTACGAGCGCCTGGACCATAACTACCTGAACGACATCCCCGGCCTGGAAAACCCGACCAGTGAAGTGCTGGCCAAGTTCATCTGGAATGAACTCAAGCCGCTGCTGCCGGAACTCAGTGCAATCCGCATCCACGAGACCTGCACCAGCGGTTGCATCTATCGCGGCGAGTGAGCCAGACAGTCGAAAAAACCACCGTCCCCGGTGGTTTTTTTATGCCTGGGAATCGCCCAAACAAACGGAGCGACTGTAGCTTTTGCACCGTTTTCGCGCGCCGCCACTGCCACATCCCAGACGCTCGTCTATAAGTAACAGGGCCACCACCTGTTTTGGCACGCGCACTGCTACATCCCCCGCGTCCTCCTCTCCCGCAAGGAACGCCACATGACGCAGAACGATCCGGGCAACGACTACCCCCTCAGTGAAGTGCCGATGCATGCCCGCAAGGGCCTGATGTCGACGGCCATGGTGCTGCTGGGCTTCACCTTTTTTACCGCGACCATGTTTGCCGGCGGCAAGCTCGGGGTGGCGTTCAGTTTTGGCGAGATGCTCGCGGTGATTGTCCTCGGCAACCTGCTGCTGGGCCTGTACGCCGCGGGCCTGGGGTACATCGCCTTCAAGAGCGGCCTCAACTCGGTGTTGATGGGACGCTTCTGCTTTGGTGAGCTGGGCAGCAAACTCAGCGACCTGATCCTCGGTTTCACCCAGATTGGCTGGTACGCCTGGGGCACGGCCACGGCTGCCGTGGTGCTGGGCAAATACTTGCAGTTGAGCGACGGCACGGTGCTGGGGCTGATGGTGCTGTTCGGCCTGGTGTTCTGCGCCACGGCCTATGTCGGCTATCGCGGCCTGGAAATCCTCTCCTACATCGCAGTACCGGCCATGATGCTGCTGTTGATGCTGTCGATGTGGGTCGCCACGCGGCAGATCGGTGGCCTCGATGCGCTGCTGGCGGTGGTACCGAGCACCCACCTGGACTGGTCGACCGCCATCACCCTGGTGTTCGGCACCTTTGTCAGCGGCGCGACCCAGGCCACCAACTGGACCCGCTTTTCCCGCTCCGCCCGGGTCGCGGTGCTGGCGAGCCTGATCGGGTTTTTCCTTGGCAACGGCCTGATGGTCCTGATCGGCGCCTATGGGGCCATCGTCTATCAGCAACCGGACGTGGTCGAGGTCCTGCTGTTGCAAGGATTCGCCATGGCCGCAATGGCCATGTTGCTGCTCAATATCTGGAGCACCCAGGACAACACCATCTACAACTTCGCCGTTGCCGGCTGCAACCTGCTGCGCACCCGGCGCCGCAAAACCGTGACCCTGGCCGGCGCCGTGATTGGCACCCTGCTGGCGCTGCTGGGCATGTACGACATGCTGGTGCCTTACCTGATCCTGTTGGGCACGGTGATTCCGCCGATTGGCGGAGTGATCATGGCGGACTTCTTCTACCGTTATCGTGGCCACTATCCGCGCTTGGCCGATGCCCGGCTGCCAGCCTTCAACTGGGCGGGACTCGGCGCCTATGGCGTCGGCACCGTCGCCGCGTTCGGCTCGCCGTGGGTCGCGCCGCTGGTAGGAATCGGCGCTGCCGCGCTAACGTATGTGGCATTGACCTGCGTCCTGGGGACCCGTACCGCCAGCGCAGCACTACCCGATCTATAAAGGGATTCGCCTGATGCACATCATCAACGCCCGCCTGCGCAACCGTGAAGGCCTGCATGAGCTGCACCTGGAAAACGGCCTGATTTCCGGAATCGCCCGCCAGACCGAAGCGCCGACCCTGGGCCCCGACGACCTTGACGCGGGTGGCAATCTGGTGGTGCCGCCCTTCGTCGAGCCGCACATTCACCTCGACGCCACGCTGACCGCCGGTGAGCCACGCTGGAACATGAGCGGCACGCTGTTCGAAGGCATCGAATGCTGGGGCGAGCGCAAGGCCACCATTACCCAGGAAGACACCAAGACCCGGGCGAAGAAGACCATCGACGCCCTCGCCGCCCATGGCATCCAGCATGTGCGTACCCACGTCGATGTTACCGACCCGCAACTGACCGCGCTCAAGGCCATGCTCGAAGTGCGCGAAGAGAGCCGGCACCTGATCGACCTGCAGATCGTCGCCTTTCCCCAGGAAGGCATCGAGTCCTACCGCAACGGCCGCGAGCTGATGGAGGAAGCGATTCGCCTGGGCGCCGACGTGGTGGGCGGCATTCCGCATTTTGAATACACCCGCGACCAGGGCGTCAGCTCGGTGAAGTTCCTGATGGACCTGGCCGAGCGCACCGGCTGCCTGGTGGACGTGCATTGCGACGAAACCGACGACCCGCACTCGCGTTTTCTAGAAGTGCTGGCCGAAGAAGCCCGCAGCCGCGACATGGGTGCGCGGGTGACCGCCAGCCACACCACGGCCATGGGTTCGTACGACAACGCTTACTGCGCCAAGCTGTTTCGCCTGCTCGGGCACTCGGGGATCAATTTTGTCTCCTGCCCGACCGAAAGCATTCACCTGCAGGGGCGCTTCGACAATTTCCCGAAACGCCGGGGTGTGACCCGGGTCAACGAGTTGCTCGAAGCCGGCATGAATGTGTGTTTTGGCCAGGACTCGATCGTCGACCCCTGGTACCCGCTGGGCAATGGCAACATCCTGCGGGTCCTGGAAGCCGGCCTGCACATCTGCCACATGCTCGGCTATCGCAACCTGCAAAGCTCGCTGGACCTGGTGACGGACAACAGCGCCAAGGCCATGGCCCTGGGTGACCGCTACGGGCTGGAACCGGGACGGCCAGCCAACCTGCTGATCCTCTCGGCCGACAGCGACTACGAAGTGATCCGCAGCCAGGGACTGCCGTTGTACTCGATCCGCGGCGGCAAGGTGTTGATGAAGCGGCAGATGCCGGTGGTCGAGATGTTTGGCGCGCCTTGATCCGACCGGCCTCATCGCAAGCAAGGGTCAGGCAGGCGCAAATCTCCGTAGCAGCTGTCGAGCTTGCGAGGCTGCGTTCGGCTGCGAAGCAGACGCCAAGGACCCACGTCAACCCCGGCGAGGACTGCGTCCTCGAACGCAGCCTCGCAAGCTCGACAGCTGCTACACAGGTGGATGTGAGTTCACCCCATCAATCGCGCCGTCCCAAACAAGCTGACCCGGCTCAACTCACCGTCCAGTTCTTCGAGCAATACCGGGGCCGTGCCGCCGGGCATCACCACCGCCAGCGTGCCCGCGCTCACCCAGCCGACACTCCAAGCGGCGCAGGCCACTGCGCTGGCGCTGGTGCCGGAAGACGCGGTCGGGCCTTCACCGCGCTCGAACACCCGGGCGTGGAGGCGGTTGGCCGATTCGCGCATTGCCCATTGCAGATTCACCCCGGCGGCACAGGGCTGGCCCCCGCCGCTGGGTGGAGCAAAGGCGATGCCGGTCAGGTCGTCAGCCAGGCCGGGAGCGGCCATCTGCTGGTTGCTCGGCAGCCCGTCCGCCTGGTTCACCAGCGTCACGCAATGGGGATTGCCGATGCGCACGAATTGACTGTGTGACCACTGAGGGTTGACCCGGGCCAGCGCCGGCACATGGCTCAGCGGTCGTTGATTCAACTGCGCCGCTGACACGCCCTGAGCCGCCACCGCCGGCGGGCCGAACTCAGGCTTGCCCAGGTCCAGCCAGAACCCATGCACACCCTCGACCTCGGCCGCTTGTACCGAGGTTTGCACGGGCGACCGGGCGTTGCCCTGGTCATGATGGACCTTGAGTAGACAGCGGCCCTCGGCCGGCATCAAGCCCTGCTCGGTCAGCGCCTGGGCAAAGATCGTCAAGCCATTGCCGCTGCGCTCGGCCAGGGTCCCGTCGGTGTTGACGATCAACAGGTCAAAGGGCCCGACCTGCTGAAACGGGCCGACCAGCAATCCATCGCTGCAATGCGCCTTGGCCCCGGCTGGCCGCGTGCCCGGTGCCCAACTGCAACAGGCCTCAATGGCTGCCTGGCTCCAGGTGGCGCGGGTGTGCGCTGCCTGGCGTGCGTCCGCCGGCAGCTCGATGCCGCGCTGGCGCAACTCAGAGGGACTGACAACCACGTAGCGGTTGCCGCGAGCATCAAACAAACGGGTCATGGAGGCATCCTGAGCAGGGGCATGAAGCGTGTGGCTACTCTACCCTCTGCGTGACAAAACCACCTCAGTTGATCGGCAATGCCACCGGCCGGATCGGCGCGGCATCGGCCCCGCGCAACTTCAATGAGGCGCCGATAAAGGCAAACTGATAAACCTTGTCCCTGGACAGGCCTTCCAGGTTGACCAACTCAAGGATTGGCGCGCCCTGCATGGCCAGCAAGTAGGTGTGCAGCGGCAGGTAGTTGCCCTCGACTTCCGAAGGGAAGGTTTCAAAGCTCAGGTTGTCGGCACCGACGACCATCGCCTCGCCCTCCTCGACCAGGAACTTCGCCGCGTCCAGGCTCAAGCCCGGCGGGTTGGCCATGTACGCCTGGGCGTTGTCATAGTCGCGCATGCGACCGGTGCGGATCAGTACCACATCGCCCTTTTCCAGGCCGACTTTCTGTACCTTCAGCGCCTGGCGCAAATCCTCGCGGGTCACCCGATAGCTGTCGGGCAACATGTCCAGGCCTTTGGCTGCGGCGACGTCGATCAACACGCCGCGGGCAATGATCGGCGGGAGTTTTTCCGCGCCGGTGACATTCCAGCCTCGATCGCCCAGGTGTTGATCGGCGCGAAAGCCGTTCCAGATCTTGCCGTCCAGGCCGAAGTGATTGAGAGCATCGATGTGCGTGCCCATGTGCGCGTACATCGACACCGCCGAACCGCTATAGCTGACATGCCGGTTCATCGCCTCACCGACGCTCATCGGGTCGGCGATCACGTTGCCATGGGGGGTGTGGGTCATCCACATTTGATACGGCGGATCACCCGCCGCCTGCCAACTGGGCATGCCGACAAAGTAATCGACCGCCAGATCATAAGCCTGGGCGCCGCTGACCCGCGCCATGATCGCGGCCCGCGATTGCGGGGTAATCAGGTTCAGCCGGCCGATTTCATCACTCGGCCCCCAGGGGCTGATACCTACCTCGGCGGCCAGAGCCGCGCCACTGGACAGGCTCAACATGAGCGGCAAGGCGGCGTGACGGGCAAATCGTTTGAGCGGGGAAAGACGGATCATGGCACAACTCCCTGAAGATTGAGGTGGCCATGGTATTGAGCGATGCATCGTGGATAATCTGGCGATTTCTTGAAACATATTCAACAGGGAGGAAAGAATATGGACGTTCTGCTGGCCATGCGCACGTTCCGCCGGGTGATCGAACGTGGCAGCTTCAGCAAGGCGGCCCTGGACCTCAACCAATCGACGGCGGCTGTCAGCAAGCAGGTCCGGCAACTGGAAGCACGCCTGGGCAGCCTGCTGATTCTGCGTACGACCCGGCGCATGAGCCTGTCGGAAGCGGGGGCAGGTTATTTCCGGGAATGCTGCCACCTGCTCGACGAACTCGACGCGCTGGAGCAGTCCACCCAGGCCCACGCACGCGAGCCAGCAGGCTGCTTGCGGGTCAATGCGCCGCTGTCGTTTGGCCTCAAGGTCCTGTCGCCACTGCTGGTGAGTTTCATGCAGCGCTACCCCTTGCTCAAGGTCGAGTTGACCCTCGACGACCACCTGCTGGATATGGTCAGCGAAGGTTTTGACGTCTCCCTGCGGATTCGCCAGCAACTGTTGGACTCGACACTGGTGGCGCGGCGCCTGGGAGCGGTGGAGCAAATCATCTGCGCCGCCCCCGCCTACCTGCACACCCACGGCACACCGAGCGTCGCCGAAGAACTGTTGCACCACAGCTGCCTGGCTTACCGGCTCAGCGACCATCCCGGCAGTTGGCACCTGGAAGGACCCGACGGGCAGACGCGCCTGACCTTGCCGGTGCGCTTGGCCGTGGACAACAGCCTGCTGCTCAGCGACATGCTGGTGGCCGGCCTTGGGGTGGGCGCGCTGCCCTCGTTCATCGCCCTGCCCTTGCTGGCCAGCGGACAATTGCAGCGGATCCTGCCGGAGCATTCGATGGCAAGCCGCAGCATCTACGCCCTGTACGCCAGCAATCGTCATCTGTCGCAAAAGATCCGCCTGTTCGTCGACTTTCTCCTTGAGCAACTGGCCGATCCCCCCTGCCAGGCGCAGAACCCCAAGGTCGTCTGACGGTCACTGATGTGCAAGGATGTGCCCCTGTTTGTCGCTTCCGTTGAAAGACCAAGGATTTCCCATGACCGCCATCACGTCACCCGCCCAGGTCATCCCTGGGCGCCTCGAGCAGATGTCGACCCGCATCGCATTCTTCATCGCCGGCTTTGGCATTGCCGCGTGGGCGCCGCTGGTGCCCTACGCCAAGGCCCGGGCCGGGCTGGATGAAGGCACCCTCGGCTTGTTGCTGCTGAGCCTGGGGGTCGGCTCGATCCTCGCGATGCCGCTGGCCGGCGTGCTGGCGACGCGCTTCGGCTGCCGGCGAGTACTGAGCGGCGGCACGCTGCTGATCTGCCTGGCGCTGCCGTTGCTGGCGACGGTGTCCACCGTGCCGCTGCTGATCGCTGCGCTGTTCCTGTTCGGTGCCGGCCTGGGCACGGTGGACTCGACGACCAACCTGCAGGCGGTGATTGTCGAGCGCGCCAGCGGCAAGACCATGATGTCGGGCTTTCATGGCATGTTCAGCCTCGGCGGGATTGTCGGCGCGGCGGGGGTCAGCGCCCTGCTGGGCCTGGGCATTTCTCCGCTGGGAGCGATGGCCGTGGTGATCCTGATGCTGCTGGCGGCGCTGTTCAAGGCCGCGCCCCATCTGCTGACCTACGGCAGCGAAAGCACCGGGCCGGCGTTTGCGGTGCCCCACGGGATCGTGCTGTTCATCGGCGGCATGTGCTTCATCGTGTTCCTCGCTGAAGGCGCGGCACTGGACTGGAGCGCGGTATTCCTCGCCCAGGAGCGTGGGATCGACACGGCCTATGCCGGGTTGGGGTATGCCGCGTTTGCCCTGACCATGACCATCGGACGCCTGACCGGCGACCGGATTGTCCGCCGACTGGGCGCTACCCGGGTGATCGTGTTCGGTGGCTTGACCGCCGCCGCGGGCTTGTTCCTGGCGACCTTTGCCCCGAGCTGGGAAGCGGCCCTGGTGGGTTATGCACTGCTGGGCGTGGGCTGTTCGAACATCGTGCCGGTGCTGTACACCGCGGTCGGCAAACAGACGGTGATGCCCGAAAGTATCGCCGTGCCGGCGATCACCACCCTGGGTTATGCCGGCATTCTCGCCGGGCCCGCAGTGATCGGTTTTGTCGCCCACGCCAGCAGCCTGAGTTTTGCCTTTGGCTTGATGGCATTGTTGCTGGTGGCAGTGGCCATTGGCGGGAAAGTGTTGAAGGTGTGACGGCATTGCCAGCAGGCTCGTTGGTGGGAGCGAGCCTGCTCGCGATGAAAGCACTGCGGTCTATCAGAAACCAACGCTGGCCTGGACGAAGAAGGTCCGTGGCGCACCGACGTACATGCCTGCATTGTTGTCGCTGGAGCGGGTGAAGTACTGCTTGTCGAAGACGTTTTTAACCCCGGCGCCGAGCTTCAGGTTCGATAGTTGCGCGCCAAAGTCATAGCCGCCACGCACGTTCCAGGTCACATAACCCGGAATGTCGCCGTACTGTCCGTCGGCAGTGCCTTCGGTGATGTAGTCGCCGCTGAAACTGCCATCGGCATTCACCGCAGTGCCCGGTGAGTGCTGCTTGGACTGGGCGAACGCATCGACGTTGTAGGTCCAGCGGTTGACGTCGTAACGCAGGCCGACGGTGGCCACCTGCCGGGAATAGAACGGCAGGTCACGGCCCTTGAAGCCCGGGATCTCGCCTTCATACACGGCACGGGTGTAGGTGACGCCGGCATTGGCGCTCAGGCCATCGAGCCGTGGGTCGAGCGCGGCCATGTCGTAGTGCACCGAGGCTTCAATGCCCTGGTGGGTGGTGGCGCCGAGGTTGGTCCAGCCGGCATCGTTGCTGATGTATTGCAGCTCTTCGTCGAAGTCTATGTAGAACAGCGTCACTTCACCGCCCCACGCGTCATCGTTGTAGCGCGTACCGATTTCGTAGGTCTTGGCCTTTTCCGGGTTCAGGCCGCTGGCGGTCTCGTCACCCGAGCCGCCCTGGCCCAGCTGGAAATACTGCAAGGCGCCAAACGAGGTTTCGTAGTTGGCGAATAGCTTCCAGGCATCGGACAAGTGATACATCACGCTCAAGGCCGGCAGCGGTTCATGGCTGTCGATGCTGCGGCGTTTCTCCTGCACCGGTTTGCCCGACGTGTCGAGCACCGGGCGGTCGTGCCACTCGGTGCGGATGTCCTCAAAACGAATGCCCGGGGTCACGGTCCAGTTGCCGACATCGATTTTGTTGTCGACGTAGAACGCGTTGGCTTCGGTGCCGCCGGTGCGGTCCTGGTACACATGGCCGTCGGCGGTCGGGGTCTGCACCGGCTGGTTGTTCACCAGCGCCAGGCGGCTGGCCTGCTCGTGCATGCCCTCCTTGAGGTAGCGATAACCCACGCTGACTTCCTGGGACGTCGGGCCGACATCGAACACATGGGACACCCGTGGCTCGATGCCGAAGGTGTAGTAGGTGCGCGGGTAGGAACTCAGGGTCTTCTGGTCGCGGGCGGCGATGGTGCTGCCGCGAAAACTGTCGGAGTAGTAGGTCAGCACTTCGGCCTGGGTGCGATCGTCGATCAGCCGCGCCCACTTGAACGACACGTCCTTGCGCCGGCCACTGAAGTTGTCGTGGTCGCGCACCGACTGGTAGGGATCTTCGTCGTACTGTTGCTGGGTCAGCCCGCCGGGCATGTCGGCCTTGGCGTCGTAGTAGTGGAAGTTCAGCGAAAAATCGTCGACATCGGTGGGGGCCCAGTGCGTCTTGAGGATCACGTCGTCGATGTCGTTGCCGTTATTGCTCTGCCGGTAGCCGTTGCCGTTGACCCCCGAGTACAACAGCGCCACGCCCATGCCGTTGTCCGCGGTACCGCCGAGAAACGCCGTGTCGATGTGCTTCCAGCCACCGCGCTGGGAGGTCTCGAGGGTGCTGCCGATTTCCCCGGTGGCTTTTTCCGGGATGGCCCGGGTGACGAAGTTGATCACCCCGCCGACGTTCTGCGGGCCATAACGAACCGACCCGGCGCCCCGTACCACGTCGATGCTGTCGAGGTTGCCGGAAGAGATCGGCGCCATCGACAGTTGCGGCTGGCCGTAGGGGGCAAAAGCGGCCGGGACACCATCGATCAACACCGTGGAGCGCGGTGACAGGCGCGAAGTCAGGCCTCGCACGCCGACGTTCAGGGAGATGTCACTGCCGCCCGTGCCATTGGCGTCCTGGACCTGCACCCCGGGTACGCGCTTGAGCACGTCGCCGACGGTCATGGCACCCTGCTCGACCATGGCCTCGCGACGGATCACCGTGCGTGCACCGGGGTGGTTCTGCACCACGGCCGCGTTGGCGTCAGCCAGCCAGTCGCCGACCACGGTGATGTCGGTCACCCCCAGCTCCAGCGGGCCCGATCCGGACACCGACGTGGCGGCCGGGCTCAAGGTGACGGAACCCTGGTCGATCGAATACTCCAGGCCGCTGCCCTGCAGCAACTGGCGCAAGGCTTGCTCCGGCGACAGGTTGCCGTCCACCGCCGGTGCCTGCTTGCCAGCCACCAGCTGCGGATCGAAAAACACCTGCAGGGAGGTCTGCTGACCCAGTTGGCTCAGGGCCGCTCCCAGGGGTTGCGCTGGAATGTGGAGAGAGCCGCCAGCCGTCTCGGCATACGCCAGCGGCATGCCCGCGTTGACGGCCAGTGCCAGCGCCAGGGGCAGCCAACGGGAAGAAAGCGTGGCGGGATTGTTGTTTTTAGCGCGAGGGGTTTTCACGTCGAACCTTGTCCTGTTGATCGCAAATAGGTGCGGCTGTTAATGCAAACCAGTTGCAGTTGGACAAGAAGACGAAGAACTCGAAAAAAACCTGAATCTATCGCGCAATTATTTCCTGGCTGCCGTCATCGCGGGTACGGATCGCCACCGGCAGGATGCTCGGCAAGGCCTTGAGCAAGGCCTCGGTGTTGTCGGACTTGAACACGCTGGTCAGGCGCAGATTGCCCACCGCAGCGCTGCCCACAGTCAATGGCCGCTGCCGATAGCGCGACACTTCCTCGGCCACTTCGCTGAGTCGGGCATCGTTGAACACCAGCTTGCCGCTGCGCCAGGCGGTCAGTGCCTGAACATCGACCGCCTGGGCCGGGGCGACCCGACCCTGAGCGTCAATCCGGGTTGCCAGTCCCGCCGTGAGGCTGACGAAATCACTGTCGCGCCCCTGCACCTTGACCCTGCCCTGCTCCACCACCACCCGCGTTTCCTGAGTGTCGCGGCGTACATCGAAGCGCGTACCGGTCACTGTCACCTGGCCCGCGCCCGCCGCCACCACGAACGGCCGGCGGCTGTCGTGCTCGACAGTGAACATGGCTTCGCCCTGGGTCAGTTCGATGCCCCGTTGGTCATCGTGGAAATTCACCAGGACCTGGCTGCGGCTGTTCAGCTCGATCAGCGAGCCGTCCGGCAAGCTCACCTGGCGGCGCTCGCCCAAGGCGCTGGAAAACTGCGCCTGGTAGCGGGTCGGCCCCCCCAGGCCATTGACCAGGCCGATACCTACCGCCAGCGCCAGCACACTGGCCGCCAGCGCATAGTGCAGTAGCGGCCGGCGCTTGATCCGCGTGGATGGGGTTGCGCACAGGGCTTGCAGGCGCGCCTTGGGCACCAGCTCGGTGGCACTCCACAGGCCTTGCAGCAGTTGATATTCGTCACGGTGCTGAGGGTGTTGCTCCAGCCAGGCGCTAAACCGTTGTTGGTCGCCTGGGTTCAGCGGTGCATCCTGCACACGGCTAAACCACAGCGCCGCCTCGTCGCGAACCGTGGTCTGTCCGCACGCGCAATCACGGTTATCCATCATGCAAGGTCCTGTCGGGCGGTGGCTGGAAATGGCTGGCTGTTCATGGCGCAGCCCCGTCGAGGCGCTCACGTAGATGCCGCAGGGTGCGGATCATATACTTTTCCACCATGTTTTTAGACAGTCCCAGGCGTTCGGCGATTTCCGCCTGGGTCAGCCCTTCGAGCTTCTGCCAGATGAACACCTTGCGACAGTTGGCGGGCAACTCGGACAGCGCCCGCTCGATGCAGTCTGCCAGTTGGATCGCGTGCATGTAGTGCTCCGGGTCATCGCTCGACGACCCACGAAGATCAAGGGCCTCGGACTCCATGGCGCCCCGCCGGTCCTCACGCCGATAACCATCCACGGCAATATTGCGCGCAGTCTGGTGCAAATAGGCCCGCGGTTGCGCAACCTGGCTCGAGTCGGATTCCAGCACCCGCACGAAGGTGTCGTGGGCCAGGTCCTCGGCTGACGCACGGTTGCGCAACCGGCGTGTCCAGGTACCGACCAACTCTTCGTAGTGCTCGAAAAATCCGGGTCTGCGGGGCAGCTTGGGGGTCATCACGGTGCGCTGTGGTGGCGAGGGCGTGAATAGTAATGCTTCCTATTAATGCCGGCAATGCAGCGCCCAGACCACTCATCTTCTTGACCCTTGCCGACATTCGTTGGGCCCGCTCTCAGGGCATGCTCAGGGTGATCAGGTAATTGCCCGAGCGTACCGGCTTGCCGGTTTCGTCCACTAATTGATACTGCTGATCGAAATACCGACTGTGCGGACCCGTATCGGCCAACAACTTGACCTTGACCGCCGAAGCGTCGAGAGCCGTGACATGACTCACCGGCACCACCCGTCGCGCCTCGATAGTCGTCCCGCGGCTCTGTGCCGGGCACTGCGTCAGCGCCATCACGGCACCCTCACCCATGCTTGAGGTGCAGGCGGGTTCGACAATCGCGCCCTGAAAGTGGATAACGCCCTCGGAAGGCGCACTGGCCGCCACACACGGGCCATTGAATACAGCGTACAAACTGATTCCGAGCAACAGCCGCTTGCGGTTCATGGTCAACGCTCCTTGGGGGATAAAGACTGCATCGGCATGTCTGGCTGAAATCTTGAGTTTTTAAAGCCACAGCGGGGGTGCGGCAGAGCGGCGCAAGTTTTACAACGTCCGCGCAGGCCAGCGTGGTCTCGTGCTAGATTCGCCCGCCAACCGGCACAACAAGGAGCGTTCACCGATGAAGTTCGGCTACCTGATCATCTACGTCCCCGACGTTCGCGCGTCCCTCCAATTCTTCTCCTCGGCCTTCGGCCTGGCCACCCGTTTTATCCATGAATCGGGCACCTACGGCGAACTGGAAACCGGCGAAACCGCCCTAGCCTTTGCCGCCGATGAACTGGCCGGGATGAATTTCAGCACGGGCCATGTTTCGGCCCATGCCTCGACCAAACCACTGGGCATGGAAGTGGCCCTGGTCACCGACGACGTGCTGGCGGCCCATGCGCGGGCATTGCAGGCCGGCGCCCGGGAAATCGCCGCGCCGGTGCACAAACCCTGGGGACAAACCGTGTCCTACGTGCGCTGCCCGGACGGCACGCTGGTGGAACTCTGCTCACCGATTGCCTGACCCCGGCCCCACCACGGAGCGTGAGCATGCCCAACATCAGTTATCAAGGCGGTTGTCTGTGTGGCTGGATTCGCTACACGGCCACGGGTCCTGCGGACAATCCCCATACCTGTTCGTGCAGGAACTGCCAGCAGCACAGCGGCGCACTGACCGCGACCTGGGTCGAATTCCCCCGCGCCAATGTCACGTGGACGGGGCCCGGAGGCCTGCCCGCCACTTTCCGCTCATCGGACTATTCCAGCCGGGCATTCTGCGCCCGCTGCGGCAGCTCCATCGGCGCGCTCGACGACGCCCCGACTGTCGCCCTGTTACTCGGCGGTTTTGATCAGGCCGATCTGCCGGCGCTTGCCCCTACAGCTCATTCGTTTACCGATGGCTGCCCCACCTGGTGGAAGATCAGCGACCCGACTCAAGGCCGCTGACGACGCAACCACTGTAGAAAACCTTTCTTCGCCAGCACCTTGGGCACTTCCTGGCTCAAGGCCTGGGCGCTGTGCAGGCGGTAGTCGAGCAAGGCGCGCATTGCTTCACTGATGTCATGACGGGCATCGAGGCAGGGCTTGAGGTAGGCCTTTTCGATGCGGTACAGGGTGCACAAGGTCTTGGCCGAGAAGTCCGCCGGCAGCGAGGCGTCGGAAAGGATGCCGGCTTCGCCGATCACCTCCCCCGGCCCCATGCGCCCGGCTTCGAACGGACTGCCGTCGCGACTGAGGGTCACCGAGACTACCCCCGACTCGATGATGAACAGGTGATCGCTGACGTCGCCCGCCGCCAGGATCATCTCGCCGGCACGCAAGGTTACGAGCTGCATGTTCTGGCTGAAGGTGTCTTTTTCGTCCGGGCGCAGGGTGGAGAAAATGCTCGAGCTTTCCAGCAGCGCCCGCGGCCGCGAGAAGCCTTCTGGTGGCTGGTTTTCCTCACTGGACAAAAGGCTCACACCGGATGCCTGCAAGTGCCGGAAGGCCAGGTCGAACAGGGCATTGCGCGCTTCGCGCTTGTGCAACATGGAGCTGACAAAAGCGCTGATCTCGTATTCCACGCCGCTGCTGCTGGCACTTTTCAATGCCACGCTGGGGGCAGGTTTTGCGAGCAATTGCCGGCAACCCTGCATCGCCCGCTCCAATGCTTCGATCACCGTTTGCGGGCGGGCGTGGGGGCTGACCTGCACGCTGACCGCAATGCCGAAAATGTCGCTCGGACGGCTGAAATTGATGATCTTGGCCTTGGCCGCCAGTGAGTTGGGAATCACCGCCATGCTGCCCTGGGCGGTCTGCAGGCGCGTGGCACGCCAGTCGATATCGATGACCCGGCCTTCCATGCCGTCGATGGCGATCCAGTCGTCGAGTTGATAGGGTTTGGTGGTGTTGAGCACTATCCCCGAGAACACGTCACTGAGGGTGCTTTGCAGCGCCAGGCCGACAATGATCGCCACCGCCCCGGAGGTGGCCAGCACCCCCTTGACCGGCAGGTCGAGGACATAGGCCAGCGCGGCAATTACCGCAATCAGGAAAATCACCGCGCCCAGCAGGTCCTGCAACAACCGTCCGGTATGCCCGACGCGCTGCATCATCAACGCGCCGATCAGCACCGTCAGGGTTCTCGCAGCGAACAGCCACCAGCCGATCTGCAGGCCGGTCGCCGCCAGGTGTAACGGCACATTGTCCGGCCAGGGCGCAGTCTGCAGCGGGTTCAGGCCTTCGTTGAACAGCAGCATGCTGAACAGCGAGAAAATCAGCACCCGCACCAGCAGCTTCCAGTAGCTGTTACTGGCGCTGAGCAAGCGCCACAACAGCATGTCGAGGAGAATCAGGACCAAGGCGCAGATCAGCGGGTGATCAGTAAAAAAAGACAGCATCGAACCACTCCAGCCAAGCCAATGCCGTGACGATTGCACGGATTGGGCACAGTGTAGGAGCAATTGAGGGCTGGCAAAGAAGGGGTCGCGGAAAAATCTGGGGGAGGTGAAGGTTGGTGGGTGGCGCACGGAATCGCGGTACGCCACCCGGGTAAAGTTACTTGCTGTTGGTCAGGGTGTTGTAGCTGGTCATCAGGTTGCGGTAGTCCGGGATGTGGTTGGAGAACAAGGTGCCCAGCCCTTCCACATCGTTGCGCCAGTCGCGGTGCAGCTCGCAGGCCAGGCCGAACCAGGTCATCAGTTGGGCGCCGGAGGACGACATGCGATCCCAGGCCGATTGCCGGGTCAGTTCGTTGAAGGTGCCGGACGCATCCGTCACCACGAACACCTCGAAACCTTCGGCCAGGGCCGAAAGAGCCGGGAACGCCACGCAGACTTCAGTCACCACACCGGCGATGATCAGTTGCTTCTTGCCGGTGGCCTTGATCGCCTTGACGAAGTCTTCGTTGTCCCAGGCGTTGATCTGGCCAGGACGGGCGATGTACGGCGCCTCTGGGAACATTGCCTTGAGCTCGGGCACCAACGGGCCGTTGGGGCCGGTTTCAAAGCTGGTGGTCAGGATGGTCGGCAGCTTGAAGTACTTGGCCAGGTCGGCCAGCGCCAGCACGTTGTTCTTGAAACGATCCGGGTCGATGTCGCGCACCAGCGACAGCAGGCCTGCCTGGTGATCCACCAACAGAACGGCGGCGTTATCCTTGTCCAGACGCTTGTAAGAAGTAGTCATTGCAGTAGTCCTCGCGTGTTATCGATGCCGAGTGAATGTCGGCGTTGGGGGTACCCGGCCGATGCTGGGAGTCCAGCACCGGCGGTTGTTTCGCCACCTGTGAGCCCTGACAGCTCAAGGAGCGTAGTCATGATTTGCAGCGGCAGGGGTCAACCCTGCATCTGGCCGAAGCGCCCGGACTGGAAGTCGACGAACGCCTGGTGAATCTCCTGTTCGGTGTTCATCACGAACGGGCCGTGACCGACGATCGGCTCGTCGATCGGCTCACCGCTGAGCAGCAGCACCACGGCATCGTTGTTGGCTTCCAGGCTCAGTTGGTCGCCATTGCGCTCGAACAGCGCCAGTTGCCCTTGGCGCACCAACTCCAGGCCATTGACCTGAACCGTGCCACGCAGCACCACCAGGGCGGTGTTGCGCCCTTCATGCAGGTCCAGGTTGAGCACCTTGCCGGCATTCAGGCGGATGTCCCAGACGTCGATCGGGGTGAAGGTGCGCGCCGGCCCCTTGTGACCGTCGAACTCACCGGCAATCAGGCGCAGGCTGCCGGCCTTGTTCTTCAGGGCGATGCTCGGGATATCTGCGTCGAGGATCGTCTGGTAGCCGGCCTCGGCCATTTTGTCCTTGGCGGGCAGGTTGACCCACAGCTGGACCATTTCCAGGGTGCCGCCCGTCTTGGCGAACGCCTCGGAGTGGTACTCCTCGTGCAGGATCCCGGACGCCGCGGTCATCCATTGCACGTCGCCAGGGCCAATCTTGCCGCCGCTGCCGGTGGAGTCACGGTGCTCCACTTCGCCGTCGTAGACGATGGTCACGGTTTCGAAACCGCGGTGCGGGTGCTGGCCAACGCCGCGCCGGGCATTGGTGGGGGTAAATTCAGCAGGACCGGCATGGTCGAGCAGCAGGAAAGGGCTGATGTGCTTGCCCAGGTTGTCGTAGGAAAACAGCGTGCGAACCGGGAAACCATCGCCCACCCAGTGCGTTTTTGGGCTGGTGTAGATACCGATGATGTTTTTCATGGTGCCTCCGAATGGGTTGAGTCAGAACATGGACAAAGCTTAAATCCGCGACCTTTGATGGGATAGACTGCAAAAATCGCTCTTAGCGTTCTATTTGAGGAACGATAGTGGAAGACCTGAACACCCTGTATTACTTCACCGAGGTGGTTGAGCACGGCGGATTTGCCGCGGCCGGGCGTGCCCTGGACATGCCGAAATCCAAGCTCAGCCGGCGTATTGCCCAGCTCGAAGAGCGCCTGGGCGTGCGCCTGATCCACCGCTCCAGCCGGCATTGCTCGCTCACTGAAATCGGCCAGGCCTATTACCAGCGCTGCCTGGCGATGCGCGTGGAAGCGGAAAGCGCCGCCGAACTGATCGAGCGCAATCGCTCCGAACCCCAGGGCCTGGTGCGCATCAGTTGCCCAACCGCGCTGCTCAACTCCTGGGTCGGGCCGATGCTGACGCGCTACATGCTCAAGTACCCTCTGGTGGAGGTGTTCATCGAGAGCACCAACCGCCGCGTCGACTTGATCCACGAGGGGTTCGATATCGCCCTGCGCGTGCGTTTTCCGCCCTTGGAAAACACCGACCTGGTGATGAAAGTGCTAGGCAACAGTACCCAGGTGCTGGTGGGCAGTCCGGCGTTTGCCCAGCGCTTGTCGACGCCCGCCCTGCCCGCCGACCTGAGCGGCCTGCCGAGCCTGCACTGGGGCGCGGCGCAACGGGAATACCAGTGGGAACTGTTCGGCCCGGAGGGCGCCACTGCGCTGATCCGCCATCATCCGCGCCTGGTCACCGACGACTTGATCGCCCTGCGCACAGCCGTCCTGCAAGGCCTGGGAATCGCCCACCTGCCGGCCGTGGTGGTACGCGACGACTTGGCGGCCGGGCGCCTGATCGAACTGGTGCCGGGCTGGGCCCCCAAGTGCGGGATTGTCCATGCGATCTTCCCGTCGCGCCGCGGTTTGCTGCCGTCGGTGCGGGCCCTGATCGACTTCCTGGGAGAAGAATTCAGCCACAGCGATATTGCGTAGGGGACAGCCTGGTCGCCTGGAGCGCGGCCAGCGCCTGACCAGCCCCACGGGCATTGCTCCGGACTGGGATTAACTCACGCGGCTCAGCCTTTGAGGTACTGATCCAGATGCCGCATGGCTGACCCTAGACCTTGCACCGCCTGCTCCAGGGCCGCACTCCCGGTGGACGCCTGGCAGGCGGAGTCGAGCAGCTCGCAAGCATCAATCAGTTGCCGAGCCCTGACTATTTTTGCCCCGCCCTTGATGCGGTGAGCCAGCTCCAGCAAGCCCGGCACATCACCTTTTGCATGCAGTTCCTGCAGCCGCGTCATGTCTTCAGCATTGCTGGTCGCCAGTTGTACCAGCAGGTCCTCGATCAGCGCTGGATCATCCCCGCTCATCTGCCGCAGCCCACTGAGGTCGATAGCCGCCACGGCATCGGCCACTGACGCAGGCGGCAGCGGCTCATCGGTGTTCAGTGTGACCCGCGCAAGGGCGGCACTGAGGTCATGCAGGCCAATGGGCTTGAACAGGCAATCATCCATCCCGGCTTCAAGGCAGCGGATCTTCTCCTCAGGCTGGGCGTTGGCGGTGAAGCCCAGGATCAGGCAGGAAGGCAATCCCAGGCGGCGCTCTTCGTCGCGGATCGCAGCCGCCAATTCATAACCGTTGAGCGCGGGCATGTGGCAGTCGCTGATGACCACATCGAACGCCTGATCACGCCACGATTGCAGCCCTTGCGCACCGTCTTTGGCCACCTGCACCTGATGCCCCAGATGGCTCAATTGTTGGGCGAGCAACTGGCGATTGGCCGGGTAGTCATCCACCACCAGCACATTCAACGAACGCCCTGGCCCCGATATCGACGCGTCGCTGCCGGGTGGCAATCCGCTCAAGGACGGCAGCGTCGGTAGGTCGAGGGTGACTTCGACCCGGGTGCCACTGCCCAGCACACTGCTCAGTTGCAATTGCCCCGCCATCATTTCGCACAGGGAGCGGCTGATCACCAGGCCCAGGCCCGAGCCACTGCGCCCGTCCTGCGAGCCCTGGCCTGCCTGCACGAAGGGGCTGAACAGGCGATGTTGGTCAGCGTGGCTGATGCCGATTCCGCTGTCCTCGATCAGCACCTTGACCGCCACATGCCCGGCAATGTTGCCTGGCACCACCCGCAACTTCAGGCGAATGTAGCCGGCGCGGGTGAACTTGATGGCGTTGCTCAACAGGTTGGACAGGATCTGTTTGAAACGCAGCGGGTCGATCAACACATCGCGCTGACAGCGCACGTCCAGTTCCACCTGCCACTCCAGGTTTTTCTGCCGCGCCAGGCCTTCGAAAACCGCACTCAGTGATGTCACCAGCAGGCGCAGATTGGTCCGCTCCGGCACCAGGGTCAAATGCCCGGATTCGATCCGCGAGATGTCGAGAATATCGCCAATCAGCTCCAGCAGGTGCTGCGCGGCATTCGATGCAACCTCGATCGCGACTCGGTCAGTCACCCCCTGTTCGGCACTTTTGCTCGCCAGCTCCAACATGCCGATCAGCGCGTTCATCGGCGTGCGGATTTCATGGCTCATGGTTGCCAGGAAAGTGCTCTTGGCGCGGTTGGCATCGTCCGCGGCGGCCCTGGCCTGCTGCACCTGATCCAGCAAAAGTTGCCGCTTGCGGATCAACTGCCGCTGATACGTAATCCAGCACAGCGCCAGCAGCAACAGCAGGCTGGCGGCCACAAAACCTTGAATGATCGGGGTGCGATAGCGTGACCAATAGCTGTCGTCGACCGGCAGTCCAGTGCGCCAACGGTTGGCCAACTCGTCCATTTCTTCCGGCGCAATACTGAGCAATGCCTTGTTCAGGATCGACTGCAGCTCAACCGCCCCACGCTGCGTGGCAAAGCTGATGTGCACCGGTTCGGCGCCCACGGTACTGGCCACCTGGAGTTTGTCCCGGTATTGCCGGGCAATGATGTAGCGCGCGCTGATCAACGTATTCAGCGCCGCCTCCGCCCCGCCGCTGGCCACCAGCGCCATCGCCTGGGCGGGACTGTCGACTTCGATGAAGCGCACGTTGGGGGCTTGGCTGCGGATCAGTTCGCGTTGCGGATTGCGGCTGACCACCGCCACCCGCTTGCCCGCCAGATCCTTGAGCGTGAGCGGGGTCTTGTTGCCGATCGCGCAGACCAGTACATAGGGGTTGATCAGATACGGGCGGGTGAACCGCATCTGGGCTTGGCGTTCGAGGGTCGGGGTGATCCCGGCCAGTACGTCCAGCTCGCCTACCCGGAGCCGGGCGATCTGGCCATCGAGGGAGTCACCCGCCAGCGCCTGGAACTTCAGCCCGGTGCGTAGGCTGATACGCTCCAGGACCTGGGCGCCGAGCCCGGAAAATTGTGCATGTTCGTCCTCATACGACAGCGGCGCGAAGTTGCGCATGAAGCCGACCTTGACCTGGGGGTGTTGCTCCAGCCAACGCTGCTCGCTCGCGCTCAACTGCACCCGTTGGCTGTCATCGCCAAAACTGCTGCCGGCGGTCCAGCGGCGCAGTATGCTGGTGCGCTCCTGCTCGGGAATCGCCGCCAGCGCGGCGTCGATGATGCGCCGCAACCGCGGGTTGTCGGCACTCAGGGCAAAGCCGAACGGGTTGACTTCCAGCCGCGCGAATTGGGCCAGTTGCACGTTGCTCAGGTAGTGGTTGTTGATCAGGTAGCTGGCACTGATGGAGTCACCCAGGTACACATCCGCGCCGCCAAACGCCACCGCGCCGACTGCGTTCAAGGTCGATTGATACAACTCCAGGTGCGCCTTGGGATAAGCCGCCCTGATCGTCTGTGGTGGCAGGTAATGGTCGAGCATCGCCACCCGCAGGTTCGCCAGATCGGGGGCCAGGCGCGCATTGTCGCCCCGGCGGGTCACCAGGATGGGCGCATCCTCGGCATAGGCGCGGGACATCGCCAATTGCGGGTCGACCGCTTCAAAACCATTGGCCGCCCCCAGCAGATCGATCTCACCCTGTTTCAGCGCGGCAATCACGGCCTGGCGGGAGTCGTAGCGCTGGACCTCCACCCGAATATGCAGCAACTGGCCGATCAACCCGGCAAAATCGGCGGTGATGCCTTCGAAGTAATCCCCGTTGATCGTGTTTTCGAAAGGTGGGTAATCCGGCGCCGAAGCCCCCAACCGCAAACGGCCCTGAGTCCTCAGCCACTGCCAGTCGGTTGCCGAGAGCTCGACCCGATGGCCTTCGACACTCGAACGCCCCAACAACTGCAAGGGTTGCGGCCCGGCGGCAGGACTGCTCGCCGACCAGCACAGGGTGAGCAACGTCAACAGCAGCAGCCAGGCGCGCATGTCGATGGCCCTTCAGATCAGATGATTGCGCTTGGCAAAATCCCGCAAGTGGACCAGGGATTTCACGTTGAGTTTGTCGATCAGGCGGGTCTTGTAGGTGCTGACAGTCTTGTGGCTCAGGTGCAGGCGCTCGGCGATTTCCTTGTTGGTGACACCACGGGCGAGCGCCTGGAATATGCTCAGCTCGCGGTCCGAGAGCGTGTCGATCATCTTCTGCTCGTCGATTTGCACGCTGCTGAGATTGACCGTGCTGGTGTCCAGCCGGGGGAAATAGGTGTAGCCACTGAGCAGCGCTTGAACGGCTTTGCGCAGTTCCTGCAGGTCGTTGGTTTTTTCGACGTAGCCCATGGCCCCGGCCCGGGTACAGCGCTCCATGTAAAACCGCGGTTCGTTGGCGGTGAACACCACCGCCCGTGTGGGGATCTGTTCACGCTGCAGGCGATTGAGAAAGTCCAGCCCGCTGAGCCCTGGCATATTGAGGTCGAGCACCAGCAGCAAGGGCGCGTGCTGACGAATCATCTGCAGGGCCTCAAGCCCGTTGGAGGCCTCCAGGATGGTCGTGAAGACCGTCCGGTTACGGGCGTCCTTGAGGGCTCCCAGCATCATTTTCAGAGCGGCACGAATTACCGGATGATCATCGATGATCAACAGTGAGCTCATGGGTAGTTCCTGTACACGGGCGTGCGCCAACGCAGGTGTTAAGGCTGCGCCAAGACTATTGCACGGGAGATAACGCCCGGACTACCTGTCAGATCTGACAGTTCCGACGAACGGTAGTCCGGTTCAAGGCTGTTCAGGCGCGCAAACTGTCACGCGACCAGCCGTGTCCACGCTCGGACAGTGGGATAGGTGTATCGACCCGCCGCATCAAACTCTCCAGGGTTTCCTGGTCGGGTAGACGGGCCTGGTGGAGCCGCACCTTGCGCTGCGCAACGGCATACAGGGCGGGCAGCCCGGCCTGCTCGGCATCGTAGATCAAGGCATGGCGCAGCTGCAGGTTGTCCTGGCACAAACCCAGCGGGTCCAGCCCGCCGTCGGTAGCCAGGTTGGCATTGAGGATGACCAGGTCAAAGGGTTCGCAGCCGTACTCCACCACACTCAGCAGTTCTTCGAGCGAGTGCACGGGAGCAATCCGGTAGTAACCGAGCTGGTTCAGGCCACGTTCGATTTTCATGCGATGAAAATGCTGTTCATCGGCGATCAGGATGCGTAAGGCTTTATTTGGCATGGTTGACTAACTCTGCAAAGACAATGCGACCGGTCTTTAACCAGCCCTTTCAAGAGCCTGTAAGACTAAGGGCAACACCGAGATGTTTCTGTAGGACTATTCCTAAAGGAACAGTTCCATTCTCGATCAGGTTTTTTGTTGCGCGCGCGCAGCCACCTGCAGCCAGCGCAACAGATCGGGGCCGCTCATGGGGCGGGCAAACAGATAGCCCTGCGCCTGGGTGCAGCCCAAATCAAGCAACTGCTGGCGCTGCTGCTCGGTCTCGACCCCTTCGATCACCACTGACATACCCAACGCATCCCCCAGGGCCAGGGTGCTGCTGATCACTGCCCGGCAACGTGGCTCATCCTCAAAGGTGCGGACGAATTCAGCGTCCAGCTTGATCTCGTTGAACGGTAGCTGGCAAAGGCGCTGCAACGAGGAAAAGCCGGCACCGAAGTCATCGATGGACAGCTGGCAGCCCATCATGCGCAAGCGCACCAGACTCTCAAGGCTGGTAGCCGGGGCTTCAAGCAGGCCGCTTTCGGTCAGTTCGAAGGTCAGGCTCGAACCTGGCGTGCCCTGCAGCGCAAGAATCCCGCGGATGGTGGGGACCAGTTGCGGATTGGCCAATTGCTGGGCGTGCAGGTTGAACGCAACGTTGAGCGCAAAGCCCTGCTCGCGCGCCTGGCGTTGCAGGGTCAGGGCCTGGTCGATCTGGGTGAACAACAACGAGTCCAGCAAACCGGCACGCTCAAGCTCCGGCAGGAACGCTACAGGCGACAGCACCCCACGAAACGGGTGATGCCAGCGCACCAGCACTTCCACGCCACAGACTGTGCCGCTCAACAGGTCGACTTTAGGCTGGTAGTAGGGTTGGAACTGGCCATCCTGCAGCGCGTGGCGCACTTCGTTGGCACAGGCTGGCGGCGGTGCGGGCGGCGGCACCCGCCCTTCCCGGGGACTGATCAGGTGTTGTTCCAGCAACTGGCCCAGCGCCTGGGGTTGCAAGGGTTTGCCAACATCCCCCAGCAGCCTGAGCCCCGACAACGCCACGATCTGCCGCACCGCGCGGCGCAGGTCCACCGACAGCGAGCTGCTGATGATGATCGAGCCGACCAACCCGGACTGCCCGACCTGGCGGAAGAACTCCAGGCCATCCATGCCCTCCATGCACAGGTCACACAGGGCAATGTCCACGGCACCTACTTCTTCCAGGACCGCCAGCGCCTGCGCACCATCACTGGCCTGGAATACCGCTTCGCAGCCCAATTGCGTGAGCATCTTGACGGCTACAGCGCGGACAAAGGGGTGATCCTCAAGTACCAGAACCCTGATAGGCAGTATCATTTGGGCGGCCCGTTGCGTAAAAAAGATACCTGATTATCACCGCCCGCTTCCTGAACTTAATTAGGAAATGTCCTAAAACTTGTAGGAAATTTCCCAGAGTTACCCATTTACTCTCACAATCGCGTTCCACCCCTTGCCGCTCAGCCCACCTGTTGTTCCAGGGCTTCGCCCAAGCGCTCCATGGCCTGCTGCAATGCATCCACCGCCGCCGTCAGTTGCGCCTCATCGCCCCCCTCGCAGGCCGCCTCCAGACGTTCACAACAGTGAATCAGGCCTTGCGCCTTGATGATCCGCGCCCCGCCCTTTACCCGGTGCGCCAGGTCTGCCAAACCGTTGACATCATGGTGGGCGAACAACTTCAGCAGCCGCGACATGTCCTCTTCGTTGCTGCTGGCCAGGTCTCCCAACAGGTTCCGGATCACCGCGCGGTCACCGCGGGTCAGCTGTTCGAGGTTATCCAGGTCGATGGCATCGGTGGGCTCGCGACGCTCCTCCAGGGTCGGGACCGGCACGGTGTCCGGGGCCACCGACGCCAGGCACGCACTCAAGTCCCGCAGGCTGATGGGCTTGAACAGGCAGCCATCCATCCCGGCCTCGCGGCAACGGACTTTTTCCTCCGGCTGCGCATTGGCCGTGAAGCCCAGGATCAGGCCGGGCTCAATGCCCCTGGCGTGCTCTTCGGCGCGAATGGCCTGGGTCAGTTCATAGCCGTTCATCAGTGGCATGTTGCAGTCGGTGATGACCACATCGAAATGCTGGCTGCGCCAGACACACAAACCGTGGGCACCGTCCTGCGCCTCCTTGACCCGATGCCCCAGGTAAGTCAGTTGCTGGGACAACAACAGGCGATTGGCCGGGTAGTCATCAATCACCAGAATGTTCAGCACCTGGCCCTGTGCCGCCGGCGCTTGCTTGTCCTCAAGGGCGGTGGCCAAGGGCTGGAGAACCGGCAGGCGCAGGCTCACTTCAATCTGTGTGCCCTGGCCCAGCACACTGGACAGTTGCAGCGTGCCGCCCATCATCTCGCACAGCGTGCGACTGATCATCAAGCCCAGGCCGGAGCCGCTGCGCGCCGACTGCAGGTTGTTGCTGGCCTGGCTGAAGGGGTTGAACAGGCGCTGCTGGTCTGCCAGGCAAATCCCGCTGCCGGAATCCTCCACCCGTACCAGCACCGTCAGTCCCTGGCCGTCACCGTCCGGCGAGACCTGCACACGCAGGCGCACCTGGCCCTGCTCAGTGAACTTGATGGCATTGCTCAGCAGGTTGGAAATGATTTGTTTGAAGCGCAGGGGGTCGACCAACACGTCCTGGTTGGCGGCGGCATCCACCTCCAGGTGCAGGCGCAACTGCTTCTGGCGGGCCAGTCCTTCGAAAATCCGAGCGCCGGACTCCACCAGGGCACGCAGATTGGCGCGCTCGGGGGCCAGCGACAGGTGCCCGGACTCGATACGCGAGATGTCGAGGATGTCGCCGATCAACTCCAGCAGGCCTCGCGCCGCCCCTGAGGCCACCTCGACGGCAAAGCGGTCCATGATCCCCTGCTCGGCCTTTTTCATCGCCAGTTCGAGCATGCCGATCACCGCATTCATCGGGGTACGGATCTCGTGGCTCATGGTCGCCAGGAAGGTGGTCTTGGCCCGATTGGCCTCGTCGGCCTCGTCCTTGGCTTCGCGCAACTGTTCCAGCAACTGCTGGCGCTCGCTGACGTCGATCCAGCCACCGATCATGCCTTTGACCTGGCCGTCGCTGCCCCGGTAGGGCAGCATCCAGTGATAGATGGTGCGCATATCCGTGGCGGACAGGGTCAACTGCCGGTCGAGCACCCGCGGCAACCCCTGCGCCATCACCTGCAGATACTCTTCGTGGAAAACCCTGGCCTCGACCACGCTCTTGAGCTTGCCGGCGATCACGGTCTTGCCGACAACCGACTCGCGCTCAACCCCGAACACCTGCAGATAAGCATTGTTGCAGACCATCAGGCAGCCCTGGCGATCGCGCACATAGATCGGGTGCGGCGTACCATCGATCAACACCCGCATGAACTCCAGTTGATCGCCGAGCGCCCGTTCGGCCTGCTCGCGCTTGCGGATCAACTGGCGCAGGTAGCCGATCCAGACCAACGCCACCACCAACAGCAGGCCGGCAATGGCAAAACCCTGGATGATTGTCGACCGGTAGCGCAGCCAGTAACTGTCATCGACTACCACCTCGCTGCGCCAGCGATTGGTCAGTTCGTCCATTTCTTCCGGGGGGATGCTGAACATCGTCTTGTCCAGGATCGAATGCAGTTCCCGGGCCTCGCGCGCCGTGGCAAAGGCCATATAGGCCGCAGAGGTGCCGACGGTGCTGGTGATCTGCAATTGATCGCGGTACTGCCAGGAAATCATATAGCGCGCGGTAATCAGCGAACTGACCGCAGCATCCACCTCGCCACTGGCCACCATGGCCATGGCCTTCAGGGCATTGTCTGCCTCGCTTAATTGAATCCCCGGATACTGCGCGGCGATCATGTCCTTGACCGCGCTGCCCTGGGTCAGGACCAGGCGCCGACCGTCCAGCTCATCCAGGGTCGCCGCCGCGTTGTCGGCCGTGCGGCTGACCAGCACGTAGGGGGTGTTGAGATAAGGGCGGGTGAAGCGCAGCGCGCCTTCTCGCTCGGCACTAGCGGTCAGGGACACCAGCAGATCGGCCTGGCCGGACTCGATCCGTTGGACCAGTTCAGGCACGGCAAAACCTCGTTGAATGTCGAATTTCAAGCCACTGCGCAGGCTGATCTTGGCCAGCAGATCAGCCGTTACCCCACGAAAATCACCCTCGCTGCTATAGAACGACAGTGGTACGAAGCTGCTGTCGACGGCCACCCGCACCCGAGGATGAGCGTCTATCCAGCGCTGTTCGCTGGCCGTGAATTGCACTCGGCTTTTCCCCGAGAGACTGGCGCTGCCAGCATGCCAGCGGCGCAGGATGGTCTGCCGTTCTTGCGCGGGAATAGCGGCCAATGCGGCATTGATGATGCGCAGCAAGCGCGGGTTGTTGCGGGCCAGGGCGAAGGAAAAATCGCTGACTTCCATGCGCGAGAAGTCGACCAGCTGAACGTTGTTCAGGTAGTTTTTCAGAATCAGGTAGTTGGCACCGATAGCGTCGCCGATGTAGACATCCGCCTGGCCAAACGCGACCGCGCCGATCGCACTCAGGGTCGAGGGGTACAGTTGCAACTGCGCCTTGGGGTAGAACGCCTGCACCTGTTCGGGAGGCTGGTAGTAATAGACCATGGCCAGGCGCTTGCCCGCCAGGTCCGGCGTGACTTCCCGGGGTGCATCGATACGGCTGACCAGGGTCGGCTGGTCATCGGCATAGGCGCTGGACAGCACCAACTGCGGATCGGCGACCTCGAAGCCGTTGGAGGTACCGAGAAAATCGATCTGGCGCGCCTTGAGCGCCGCGATCACTTCGCCCCGCGAGCCGTAGCTGCGGACTTTGACCTCGACTCCCAGCAGTTGCCCGAGCACGTGCGCATAGTCGGCGGTGATGCCTTCATAATCGCGGCCATTGCTGGTAATACCGAACGGTGGGTACTCAGGCTCCGATGCCCCGAGCACCAGCGTGCCCTGCCTGTGCAACCACTGCCGGTCGCTGTCGTCAAGTTCGACCTGATAACCCTCGACCGTGGAGCGCCCCAGTAGCTTGTAGGTCAAGGGCTCGGCCGCCAGCACACTGCTGGCAAGCGACAGGAGCACGACGCCGAGGGCACCCAGGTACCTTCCCATGGACCTCATCTACAGCAGGTTATTACGTTTGGCGAAGTCCGCCAGGTACACCACCGACTTGACGTTGAGTTTCTCGATCAGGCGGGTCTTGTAGGTGCTCACGGTCTTGCTGCTCAGCAACATTGCCTCGGCGATCTGCTTGTTGCTCAAGCCGTTGGACAGTTGCTGGAGGATGCTCAATTCCCGGTCGGTCAGGCTCTGGATCAGCTCCAGCTCGCTGGTCTGGCCGTCGCTGCGGCGTACCGAACTGTCGGCCAGGTTGGGGAAAAACGTGTAGCCATGCATCACCGCGGCGATGGCCTTGCGCAGTTCGCCCACGTCATCGGTCTTGCACAGATAGCCGGCAGCGCCGGCCTTCATGCAACGCATGGCATAAAACTGCGGGGCCTGGGAGGTCAGCACCAGGATTCTGATCGGCAGGCGCAGGGCGCTGATCCGGCTGATGACCTCCAGGCCGTCCAGTTTGGGCATGGCGATGTCCAGCAGCACCAGGTCGGGAGTGTGTTCGCGCACCAGTTGCACGGCATCGGCACCGTTGCCCGCCTCGGCCACCACGGCAAACTGTTCCTGCTCCAGCAGCACCCTGACTGAAGACCGAATGAACGGGTGATCGTCCACGATCAGTGCCTTGTACATGGGGACCCCTGCAGACCAAGCAAAACGCCATGATATCCCGTATGGCCGCAACATTCCCCGCCCAGTGCACGCGACGGCGCCATCACTCGGTGGTGCTCGGGCTCCAGAAGGCTTGTTGTACCAGCGGCGACAGGCTCAAGCGCGCCACCAGGGCGTCCAGTTCGTCGCCGTCCACCGAGGTGGTGGCCAGGGTCGCTTCGATTTCCACTTCATCGCTGCCAAAGGCGTGCACGTCGACATCGCTGGCCGGGTAGTTGCTGCGTTCCAGCTCAGCTTCGAGCAGGGCAAATACGGCCTTTTGCCGGGAGCGCTGGGCGATGACATAAACGATATTGGTCACTTCGGCCGAGACCACGGCCAGCGGCTGGCGGTTGATGTTATTGACGATCGGCCGCAGCAAGGTATTCGCCGCCAACACGAACAAGGTGCCCAGCAGCGCTTCGAGCACCAGGTCGGCGCCGGCACAGGCGCCGACTGCCGCCGAGGCCCAGAGGGTCGCGGCGGTATTCAGGCCGCGGACATTGCCCTCTTCGCGCATGATCACCCCGGCGCCGAGAAAGCCGATCCCGGAGACCACATAGGCCACCACCCGCACGGCCCCCTCGGCGCCGGCCAGGCGGTTGGCCATGTCGACAAATATGGCCGCGCCGACGGCCACCAGGACGTTGGTGCGCAGGCCCGCCGTGCGTTGGCGGTACTGGCGCTCGAAGCCGATCAGCCCACCCAGGATGAAGGCGGCGCTGAGGCTGACCAGGGTGTCGACCAGTGAGTCGAGATTGATGTTGTTGAGTGCTTGCATCGGTAGATTTCCTGACGAAGTTGCCACGTGCAGGAGGACCATCAAGCCGGTACGACCGAACGCTGCCCCGGGAAAAAACCAGGACAGGGGTGTGTCGATGAGAGGGTGTCATACGAAGGCCAGGACTGGCCTTGATCGGAGGAAACCGCTGCTCGCTGTCTATCGGCGAGACAACGGCACAAGCGGGTTGCGCGTTATCTTGCCGAGAAGGTGCCGGTTATCGTAACCGGCCGACGACTGTCGCTCGAACAAGTACCCACTGTAGGTCTCCGTAAAGGTTGAAAACGCGCGCAGCTTACGCCTCGCGTTGAGCAGGGTAAACCTTGATTTGCCGAATATGCGGGGCGATCCCCCAGGCGTTCAGTACCGATTCAGGTTGAGGGTGGGATTGACCACCCCCGCACTGATGCCGTGTTCAGGACGCCTGGGTGTCAGGCTTGTGCGCGACAAACCGCATCATCCACTCGGCCACGGTGCTGCCGTGGTGGTCCTGGGCCAGACTGGCCACGCCTTGCTGGTAGATCTGTTCGCCGAGAAACTGCTGGCGAATGTCCAGCAACGCCCGCGAGTAGTCGTGGATGAACTCGGGGTGCCCCTGGAAACACAACACCTGATCGTTGATGTGATAGGCGGCATAGGGGCAAAAATCGCTGGAGGCGATCACCGTGGCGTTCTCCGGCAGCGCGGTGACCTGGTCCTGATGGCTGATCAACAGGGTCAGCTCCTCGCGTACCGGGCTCATCCAGGGGGCCTTGGCCGCCAGCTTGTAGTTGTGGGTCCCCACGCCCCAGCCCTGGCTCGCGCGCTCGCTCTTGCCACCCAGCAGCAGCGCCAGCAGTTGATGGCCGAAGCACACGCCCAGCAGCTTGTCGCCGCGCTCATAGCGCGTCAGCAGGTAAGTCCTGAGGGTTTCAATCCAGGGGTCGGTGCCGAACGAATCGGCCTTGCTGCCGGTGACCAGGTAGGCATCGAATGTCAGGTCATCGCTGGGATACTCGCCCTGCATCACGTTGTACACGGTGAACTCGGCGGCGATCGGTTGCTGGGAAAACAGGCGCTGGAACATCTGCCCGTAACCCTGGTATTGATCGACCAGTTCTGGACGCAGGATGTCGGTTTCGAGAATGCAGATGCGTAGCGACATAAAAAATACCTGACACGATGATGGGAATAATTGACACCCCAGAGCCTGCCTTGAAACACCCTGGCAAGGCAAGCCCCGAGATGCACCTTCACCGCCTCAGAACAGCTCGCCCCTGGCCGCTTTTTCCAGCAGCAGCGCCGGCGGCGCAAAGCGCGCGCCGTACTGCTCGGCAAGGTAGCGGGCACGGGCGACAAAGTCCTTGACCCCGTACTGGTTGATGAACTGCAGTGCTCCGCCCGTCCACGGGGCAAAGCCGATGCCGAAGATCGAGCCGATGTTGGCGTCGGCCGTCGACATCAGCACGCCCTCTTCCACACAACGCACGGTCTCGATGGCTTGCACGAACAACAGGCGATCGCGCACGTCCTGTGGCGAGATCTGCCCGTCAGCCCGCTCGAAGCGGGTTTTCAGTTGCGCCCACAGGTGTTTTGGCGCACCGGCCGGGTAGTCGTAGAAACCACCACCAGCCGCCTTGCCCGCCCGCTTGTGCTCGTTGAGCAGCAAATCGATCACGGCAAACGCCGGATGCTCTGGCAGGGGTTGACCTTCGGCCCGCAGGTCCTTGGCGGTCTGCTGGCGGATATGACTCATCAGGCTCAGGGAGACCTCGTCGGAGATCGCCAGGGGGCCAATCGGCATCCCGGCCTTGCGGGCCTCGGTTTCGATCATGGGCGCGGCGATCCCCTCGCCGAGCATGGCAATGCCTTCGTTGGTGAAGGTGCCAAATACCCGGGAAGTGAAGAAACCGCGGCTGTCGTTGACCACAATCGGGGTCTTGTTGATTTGCAGGACGAAATCGAAGCCCCGGGCCAGGGTTTCATCGCTGGTGTGAGCCCCCTTGATGATTTCCACCAGGGGCATTTTTTCCACTGGGCTGAAGAAGTGCAGGCCAATGAACTTGCCCTGGTCCGGCACTGCCCGGGCCAGGCCGCCGATGGGCAGGGTCGAGGTGTTGGAGGCGATCACCGCGTCGGTACCGACCACCGCCTGGGCGGCCGCCGAGACTCGGGCCTTGAGTTCGCGGTCTTCGAACACCGCTTCGATCACCAGGTCGCAGCCAGCCAGGTCGGCATCCTGCTCGGTGGGCGTGATCCGCGCCAGCGTGGCGTCGCGCTGCTCGGCGCTCAACTGGCCGCGGGCGACCTTCTGCTCAAGCAATGCCGCCGAATGGGCCTTGCCCTTCTCGGCTGCCGCCAGGTTGATGTCCTTGAGCACCACCTCGATGCCCGCCACCGCGCTGACATAGGCAATGCCGGCGCCCATCATGCCCGCTCCGAGCACCCCGACCTTGCGCGTCTGATACGGCGCAAAACCTGTCGGCCGCGAACCACCGGCATTGATCTGATTGAGTTGAAACCAGAAGGTGCCGATCATGTTCTTCGCCACCTGGCCGGTGGTGAGTTCGGTGAAGTAGCGGGTCTCGATCAACTGCGCCGTGGCGAAATCCACCTGGGCGCCCTCAACGGCCGCACAGAGGATTTTCTCCGGCGCCGGCAGGCAACCCTGGGTCTTGCTGCGCAGGATCGACGGGGCGATGGCCAGCATCTGCGCGACCTTGGGATGGGCCGGCGTGCCACCGGGGATCTGGAAACCCTTGACGTCCCAGCGCTGCACAGCCGCCGGATTGCCCAGGATCCAGGTCCGGGCCTTGGCCAGCAAGTCAGCATGATCCAGCGCCAGCTCATCGATCAGCCCGGCTTGCAGTGCTTGTTGGGCGCGGACCTTTTTGCCTTCGAGCAGGTACGGCAAGGCTTTCTCCAGGCCCAGCAGGCGTACCATGCGCACCACCCCGCCACCGCCCGGCAACAGACCGAGGGTCACTTCGGGCAGGCCGATCTGCACCGCGCTGTGGTCCAGGGCGACCCGGTAATGGCAGGCCAGGCAGATTTCCCAGCCACCGCCCAGCGCCGCACCGTTGATCGCCGCGACCACCGGTTTACCCAGGGTCTCCAGGCTGCGCAGTTGGCTCTTGAGCTCCAGGACCATGGCGTAGAACGCCTTGGCTTCGGGCTTGCCAACCTTGATCAGTTCGTTGAGGTCACCACCGGCAAAAAAGGTTTTCTTGGCCGAGGTGATGATGACCCCGGCGATGCTGTCCCGCTCGGCCAGCAGCCGCGCGACACAGCCAGCCATGGCCTCGCGGTACAGCGCATTCATGGTGTTGGCGCTCTGGCCCGGCATATCGATGGTCAGGACCACGATGTGGTCCTGACCTTTTTCGTAGCGAATGGCATCAGTCATGAACAGGTTTCCTTGGAGTCAGGGGCTCAGAGGCGTTCGATGATGGTGGCGATACCCATGCCACCACCGACACAGAGCGTGGCCAGTCCATACCGCTGTTGGCGCGCTTCCAGCTCATCGAGCAAGGTGCCGAGAATCGCGCAGCCGGTGGCGCCCAGCGGGTGGCCCATGGCGATCGAGCCGCCGTTGACGTTGACCCTGGCCGGATCGATGGTCATGTCCTTGATGAACTTGAGCACCACCGAGGCAAAGGCTTCGTTGACCTCGAACAGGTCGATGTCCTCGACCCGCAACCCGGCCTTGGCCAGGGCCTTGCGGGTCGCCGGCGCGGGGCCGGTGAGCATGATGGTCGGGTCGGTGCTGGTGACCGCGGTCGCGACAATCCGCGCCCGTGGCTGCAGGCCCAGCGCCCTGCCCTTGGCTTCGGAACCGATCAGCATCAGCGCCGCCCCGTCGACGATTCCGGAACTGTTGCCCGGGGTATGCACGTGGTGGATCCGCTCCACATGGCTGTAGACCCGCAACGCAGTCGCGTCGAAGCCCATCTGCCCGATCATCTCGAAGCTCGGCTTGAGTTTGCCCAGGCCTTCAAGGGTGGTGTCGGCGCGGATGAATTCGTCCTGCTCGAGCAAGACGATGCCATTCTGGTCCTGCACCGGTATCAGTGACTTGTTGAACGCGCCCGCGGCTCGCGCCCGGGCGGCCTTGAGTTGTGACTGCAGGGCGAACGTGTCGACATCCTCGCGACTGAAGCCTTCGAGCGTGGCAATCAGGTCGGCGCCCACGCCCTGCGGGGTGAAGTGCGTGTGCAGGTTGGTTTGCGGGTCCAGCGCCCAGGCGCCGCCGTCGCTGCCCATCGGCACGCGCGACATCGACTCGACACCGCCGACCACCACCAGGTCCTCGAACCCGGAACGCACTTTCATGGCCCCCAGGTTCACTGCCTCCAGACCCGAGGCGCAGAAGCGGTTGATCTGCACGCCAGCGACGCTGACATCCCAATCGGCTACCAGCGCGGCGGTCTTGGCGATGTCGGCGCCCTGGTCGCCGACCGGCGTCACACACCCGAGCACGATGTCGTCAACCTGGCTGGTGTCGAGCTGGGTACGTTGTTGCAGCGCCTCCAGCAGGCCCGCCAGCAGGTTCACCGGCTTGACGCTGTGCAAGGCACCATCGGGCTTGCCGCGACCACGGGGCGTGCGTATCGCATCGAAAATCAAAGCTTGGGTCATGACATCCTCGTACTGGCGGGCAGGTAAAAGATCAATGAGTGTCCACCTTAGGCTGCCGGGCGAGGGATTCAATGACCGATACGCTCAACGGCCTTGACGCTCATGCTCAGACGAACGGTCTTGCGCAAGTGGGTTAACCGTTTCAGGTCAGCGAACTGTCTAGCAAAAGGGCGACCAAGCAGGTGGCAATATGCCTCATGCCTTTTTAGATGCCTTTGCTGCTTAGCTGATATGAAATGGGTCTAAGCCACAGCCCGCGCGGCCCCTAAGGTAAAGCTTACGAGGTTGTCGTCGGGTTTTGCCGAGGCGCCCGTTAGCTGGACCCTACAGCGCTTTGCCGATGGAGATGTGCAGGCAAGCATTCGACGCTCAGGAAATAACAAAAAAAGGCGGTCAGCCATGTTCAAACAATCGAAAGTGCGTCAAGCCGGGCTCATTCTGTTCGCCACCACCTTGCTGTTGATTCTGCCGAACCTGACCAAGGTGATTGGCTGATCCGGTGCCAAGGGTTTTCGGCATCCTACTGTTCGCACTCGTGTGCTTGTGCCAACCTTGACGGCATGACCACGACCGGACGGCAATCACGTGAAAGCTTTGATTCTGCTTGGAGCCTTGCTACTCGGCACGCCCTTGCATGCCGCAGAACTGGTGCTCGAGCTGGGTGCCGACAGCCGCACCTGGCAGACCGAGGAGCTGTTGCACCATCGGCTGGCACAGACCATCCGGGTTGTTGACGACGTATCCTACAAGCGCGACATGGACTACCGTGCGGTGCCACTGGCAACGCTGCTGACGGGGGTCAAGGCCGACCATCACCTGCAGGCCGTGGCCCTGGATGGTTTCGCCGCTGAACTGGCGGCGGCCCCCTTGCTCGCGACACAGGGCGCCCAGGCCTGGCTGGCCATTGAAGACCCGGCGCATCCCTGGCCGCCGCTGGCGCCTGGCAAACCGAGCGCCGGTCCGTTCTATCTGGTATGGACTCACCCCCAGGCAGCAGGGATCAGCCCGGAACAATGGCCTTTCCAGGTCGCGACCATCAAGCGCCTGGCCGCCGTCGCCGACCGTTTCCCGGCCCTGCTGCCGGACCCTGCTCTCCCCGCCCATGACCCGATCAACCTGGGTTTTGCCCTGTTCCAGAAAAACTGCCTGGCCTGTCACCGCCTCAACGGCGCGGGTGACGCGCAGTTCGGACCGGACCTGAATATCCCCTACAGCCCTACCGAGTATTTTGGCGCAGCGTTTCTCGAACTCTACATCCGCGACCCGCAAAGCCTGCGCCAATGGCCCCAGGCGAAGATGCCGGGGTTCTCCCAGGCGATGTTGCCCGATGAGGCGTTGACGCAACTGGTGGCGTATTTGCGGTATATGGCGGGGCGCAAAGTGAAGCCCTGACGGGTCGCTGGATGCGGCGCCCGGGCGGGCGCCATCGCGAGCAGGCTCGCTCCCACGTTAACGGATGCTCAATCCGGGTCAACGTGGGAGCGAGCCTGCTCGCGATGGGCTATCAACGCTACTGCTGTTGCACCGACACCACCGGCGACGGCAGTGGCGAGACGAGTACCTTGGCGTGCATCTGTTCAAAACCGCCACCGCGACGCATGCCGCGTACCGGGCAGGCGTCAAGGTAGTCCAGGCCCACTGCCAGCTTCAGGTGGCGCTCGGGACGAGCCAGTTGATTGGTCACGTCAAAGCTGTACCAGGCGTCGTCCAGCCAGGCTTCGGCCCAGGCATGGCTGGCCAGGTGTTCGCTGCTTTCGCTGTACAGGTAGCCCGACACATAACGCGCCGCAATCCCCAGGCTGCGGGCACAAGCGATGAAGGTGTGGGCGTGGTCCTGACAGACCCCGGCACGGCCGGCGAAGGCTTGCGCGGCGCTGGTGTGCACTTCGGTGGCACCCGGGGTGTAGGTGATGTACTGGTTCAGGCCATGCATCAGGTCGATCAACGCGCTGCGGTCGCGACGCTGCCGACACTGCTGTAGGGCGAAGGCCTGCAGGGCCTCGTCGGCCTCGGTCAGGCGGGTGAAACGCAGGAATGGCAGGGCCGATTGGCTCTCGTGTTCGGCCTCGCGCGACTCATCGATGTCCACCTGCCCGCGTGCCCCGATGATGATGGCTTCGTGGGGCTCGTCCAGGGTCAGCACATGCAGGATGTTGCCGAACGGGTCGAGTTGCGCACGCACCGGCCGCGGCAACTCCAGTTGCCAGCTGAGCACGTGCTGGCGCTCGCTGTCGTGGGGGGTCAGCCGCACATACTGAATGCTCGCCCGCACCTGATCCTCGTAGTGATAGGTGGTCTCGTGGCTTATGGAAAGTCTCATGCAGCCTCCAGGTAGGAACTGTGTATGGCGTTGCCCAGCTGGCGTACCAGCGGGATGAACTCGGTCAGCCAGGCATGCAGGCCTTCGTCGAGGATTTCCTGGATGCCGGTGTAGCGCAGGCGCGCGTCCATTTCCGCCGCCAGGCGTTGGGCTGGACGGCCGTTGGCGCCTGGCAACTGGGCAAGGATCTGGTCGATTTCCTCGGTGCAGGCGCGCAACGAACGGGGGACATCGGCGCGCAGCAACAACAACTCGGCGACCTGCCGGGCACCGGGCGCGTCACGATAGATTTCGGTGTAGGCCTCGAATGACGACAAGGCCCGCAACAACGCACTCCACTGGTAGTAGGCGTGGGCGGTGCCGTCGCTGACCGCCTCGCCCTGGTCGCCAGCCATTTCGTAGCGCGCATCCAGCAGGCGCAGGGTGTTGTCGGCCCGTTCGATGAAGGTGCCCAGGCGAATGAAGCGAAACGCATCGTTGCGCATGATGGTGCCGTAGGAGGCCCCGCGGAATAGGTGGGAACGTTCCTTGATCCACTCGCAGAACCGGCTCATGCCATAACGCCCAAGGCCCTGTTCGGCAATGCCGCGAATTTCCAGCCAGGTGGCGTTGATGTTTTCCCACATGTCGGCGGTGATCCGGCCACGCACCGCATGGGCACTGGCCCGCGCGGCTCCAAGACAGCTATAGATGCTGGCCGGGTTGGCGGCGTCCAGGGCAAAGAAGTGCAACAGGCGCTCGGCGTGCAACGCGCCATGGCGCTCCAGGTAGTCGTCCAGCGTACCGGTGATCAACAAGGGCATCGCCAGTTCGTGCAGGCCGTCGCCGCGGCCGTCCTGCGGCATCAACGACAGCGAATAACTGATGTCGAGCATTCGCGCGAGGTTTTCCGCCCGCTCCAGGTAACGCGACATCCAGTACAGATCCGAGGCAGTTCTACTCAACATGGCAAGCTTCCTTTAATCCTCGACAACCCAGGTGTCCTTGGTACCGCCACCCTGGGAGGAATTGACCACCAGGGAGCCCTCGCGCAGGGCTACGCGGGTCAGGCCACCCGGCACCACCCGGGTTTCGCGGCCCGACAGGACAAACGGGCGCAGGTCGATATGCCGCGGGGCGATGCCGTTCTCGACGAAAGTCGGACAGGTCGACAGGGACAGCGTCGGCTGGGCGATATAGGCATGGGGCTTGGCCTTGATCCGTGCGCGGAACTGTTCGATCTCGGCCGCCGTCGCCGCCGGCCCGACCAGCATGCCGTAGCCGCCGGAGCCCTGGGTTTCCTTGACCACCAACTCGGGTAGGTTGGCCAACACGTGGGACAGTTCCGCCGGATTGCGGCACTGCCAGGTCGGCACGTTTTTCAGGATCGGCTCCTCGTCGAGGTAGAAGCGGATCATCTCGGTGACGAACGGATACACCGACTTGTCATCCGCCACACCCGTGCCGATGGCGTTGGCCAACACCACATTGCCGCTGCGATAGGACGCCAGCAGGCCGGGAACCCCGAGCATCGAGTCCGGGTTGAACGCCAGCGGATCGAGGAAGGCGTCGTCGAGCCGCCGGTAGATCACGTCGACGGCCTTCGGGCCATCGGTGGTGCGCATGAAGACTTTGTCGTCACGCACGAACAGATCCGCACCTTCCACCAACTCCACACCCATTTCCCGGGCCAGGAAGGCGTGCTCGAAGAACGCACTGTTGAAGCGTCCCGGGGTCAGCACGACCACGCTGGGGTTATCGATGGGGCTGGAGCTTTTCAGGGTGTCGAGCAGCAGGTTCGGGTAGTGATCGATGGGCGCGATGCGCTGGGCCGCGAACAGCTCAGGGAACAGGCGCATCATCATCTTGCGGTCTTCGAGCATGTAGCTCACCCCGCTGGGGGTGCGCAGGTTGTCTTCCAGCACGTAGTAGCTGCCGTCGCCATCGCGCACCAGGTCGACCCCGGAGATGTGAGAATAGATGTCGCGGTGCAGGTTCAGGCCCTGCATGGCCAGTTGGTACTGTTCGTTGGCCAGCACCTGCTCGGCCGGGATAATGCCAGCCTTGATAATGCGTTGCCCGTGATAGAGGTCGGCGAGAAACATGTTCAGCGCCTTGACCCGCTGGATGCAGCCACGCTCGACGATCCGCCACTCGCTGGCGGGGATGCTGCGCGGAATGGTGTCGAAGGGAATCAGGCGCTCGGTGCCCTGCTCGTCGCCATAGAGCGTGAAGGTAATCCCGGCGCGATGAAACAGCAGATCGGCCTCGCGTCGGCGTTGAGCCAGCAGTTCGTCAGGCGTTTCCGCCAGCCAACGGGCGAATTCTCGATAATGCGCGCGGACCTGGCCACTGGCATCGTACATCTCATCAAAATAGGTGCGGATCATGCCGTACTCCTTGTCACCCGGACACCTTGGCATCGCAAAGCCCGTGCCAGCGGCATAAACCCTTTAGTATCAATCAGTTGGATTATCACCCCGACGACTTCGCACCAATCCCGTGCAGCAAACACCCCGACCTGATCGCCTGCGCTTCATTGCGAAGCAATGCTTATGGCTATTAGCAGCATAGCCATAGTTCATTTCACTGCCCGCCTGGGCACGCGGATAATTGGCCCATCACGCAGCAAGTGGCACCGTTCGCCTGCTGGCTACCCCTCTTCCCTTTTAGCCACCTGCTCAGGTGGCTTTTTTTTGCCTGACGTTTGCCCCTGCCCAAATGAAAACGGCCGACCCCAAGGGTCAGCCGTCGCTGAGTGTTGTCGCTATTCATAGTGTTATGCGAGTTGCCCTCGTACCTCCTGCTTGACGCCCCAACCTTCGATGATTCCCCCCAAAGGCTCGACCACCGCCTCGAAGTCCTGTTCAAAATCGCCGATGCCGCCGTAGGTGGCGTACATCACCTTGCTCAGTTCCAGGTACCAGGCACCGTCGTCGCGCACACTGATCTGTGCATTCAAGGATTCACCGCGAAATTGCCCTGCCGCCCTGCGTGCCCCCTCCTCGTCGGGGAAAATGGCGTAGAACTCGATGGGATGGAACCGTGAAAAATCAAAACCGCCTTCTTTCATGCGGCGCAGCACGCTGCTGCTGATGTCTTCTTGATAGGCTGTGCTCATGAAACGTCCTCCTACTTCCAATGGATAGACTTTCCGTACTCCCCGCGCTGGCAACCGAATGGTGCAGGCGCTACGACAATCAGGTTGCCGCCGGGACACAAGCATGTAGCTGACAAGACCAGACCTTAGCGATCCATTCGCTGATCTCGCTTGCAGAGTAGCCCCAACTCGGAGCGCGTGCCAAGGCCTGGTTACAGAAGGGATTATGGAATCGGGGAGATGCTGAGGATTTGAATGCTGTTCTGATCTTTGAGGCTCTTGAGCGTCGGGTCGTCGGTGCGACCTTCCAGGTCATTGAGATCCAGCTCGGCCGGGACCGGGAGAAGTTTGGCGCGAATCAGTTGCGCGGCCTTTTCCATGTCAGGTTGTTGCTCGCAGTCGAAACGTTCGACGCTTCGCACACCATGATCATCCACAAAGGTGATTTCCCACTTTTGCATCGGTGCCTCCTCGATAAAACCCGTAGATGGGCTTACTCCTATCTCGACCCGGGTGGACAGGCATTCGTTCCCTGCCCCTCGAAGATTTGGCGGGTGTTAACCGGCGAGTGGCAACAGGGCTGGCATCACCAACCCTGTTGTGCCGCTACCCTGGAACAGGTGCTTACTTCTCGGCACGTTCCTTGAGGGCTTTGAGGGTATTGAAAGGGGCATCGACCACAAACTTGTTGGCGACCATCGCCGGTACGCTGCCACCGGGCTCGGTGTGCACTTGATACGTCACTTCGACCTGATCGCCCTTGGGTACAAATTTCCAGAAGCCCTTGACCTCGGCCACCCGGACATAAGCCTTTTCTTCCGGAATGTATTTCGGCACACCTTCCAGGTTACGGGTCAGGCTGCCATCGGCGCCATCGACGGTGGTGATATGCAGCACCGAGTCACGCGCAGTCACTGGCCAAGGGGTGTTGAACTGGGTGTAGGTCCAGCTCTGGTCGCCTTCGTGCTTGAGCAGTTTCTGACTCTTGCACTCGTGGATCCAGGCACAGGCTCCTGCCACGTCTTCCTGTAGCGCCCGCAGCTTGGCAATAGTGGTCTTCATCAGGGTAACGCCCTGATAGGACTTGTAGTCGGAGCCCGGCACTTCACTCAGGGAGATCTTGATCCCATCTTGGTCCTTGGCAACTTTCCAGTCTTCGGCCTGAACCGCCGTCGAGGCCAGGACAGCGCTCAACCCACACAACACAGCGATACGATGCAGCGAACCCATAGTCTTGTTCCTTATTGTTGAAGTTCCGTTCGTTGAACACACTACGCCGCGGTCATTTGTTCCCACCAGCCGATCAATTTGATGGCTTGTTCCTGGCTGCTGCCGCAGACCTCGATATCCGCCTGAAACGCGCCACAGACGGCAGGACGCTCGGGCTGGCCGAAGATACTGCACAGATTATCGACAGACAGTTGCACACAACGTTCGCCCGCGGGCTTGCCATGGGGCATGCCGGGAATCGGAGTACTGATGGAAGGGGCAATGCAGCAGGCGCCACAGCCTTCTCGGCATTTCATGACGACAAGCTCCTCGGGAGTGTGGAATGACGGGGACTAGAGTACCCGCTTAAACAGCCGTTTGAAATTGGCCGCCCAGGGGTTTTTCGCGCAAATACGCGTGACTGATCAGTCTTGCGACAAAGTGTCAGGTCGCCAGGTCACACCTGCCGTCGGGTTTTACTGATTGAACTGGAATTCCAGGGCCGCGCCTTCGATTTCCCGCCGATCTTCATTGCGCAGCTGCAATTGCATTTCGTTGGAAATCAGCCGGCCGTTGAGCTGGAACTTGCTTTCTTCCTTGGGTTTTTCCTCGAACAGTGGCGGCAGCAAGGGTGCGCGCTTGACGATCGGGACGGTGCCAATGGGTTGCAACTGGCGGACCATTTCCGGTGGCAGGCTCAGGTCGATATTGGTGGACGGCAGCTCAGTGGTGCGCACCACTTCGCTGGCTGCCTTGGATTTCGAGGCAATCGGCGGTCGTTGTTTGTGCGCAGCGGGTTTCTTCGCAGTGTCCGGTTTTTTCACGGGCGCGGCTTTTTTGACCGGCGTGGTCGTTGTCACCTTAGTCGTTGTCGTACTGGAAACCGCTTTATCCGGGGTCGTCGCCGCCATCGCGCTCCCCAGATTGAACACACTCAGCAGGCAGACCAACACCAGACCAGCAGGAAAAATCGCTTTCATAACCCCTACAGCACTAACGGCAGAGGGCCATATGCTCGCCTGTTGCAGGGGCGCTGACAAGCGCCCATCTCGATCAGCACGGCCGACACCTCAAAAACCGCTGGCGGTTTCCTGGCACAGCTGGGTCGCGAGCATGCCCAGCGTCATCAAGGCGCGCTCGGCTTCACGGTTCCAGGGAATGCCGCAATTCAAGCGAATACAGTGGTTGAACTGCTCGGTGTTACTGAAAATCAGTCCCGGAGCGATGCTGATCCCCTGCTGCAAAGCCCGCACGTGCAGTTCCTGGGTATTGACCCGTCCCGGCAAACTGACCCACAGGATAAAACCGCCAGTGGGCCGGGTCATCTGGGTGCCTTCGGGGAAATACTGCTGCACTGCCAACTGGAACGCACTGAGGTTCTTGCGATATTCCTGGCGAATGTAGCGCAGGTGTCGATCGTAACCGCCATTCTCCAGGTAGGCCGCGATGCCCATCTGCGTGACGCTGCAGGCCGAATGGGTACTGAAGGTCTGCAGGCGCTGGATTTCCTGCTGGTACTTGCCGGCGATCATCCAGCCGATGCGTACCCCGGGTGACAGGGTCTTGGAAAAACTTGAGCAGTAGATCACCCGATCCAGGCGGTCATAGGCCTTGAGGGATTTGGTGCGCCCCTGCTCGAACATCAATTCGCCGTAGATATCGTCTTCAACCACCTGGATATCAAAGTCCGAGGCCAGGCGCAGCAGTTGTTTCTGCCGCTCCTCCGGCATGGTGCCACCCAGGGGGTTGCTCAGGCGCGTGGTCAGCACCAGGGCCTTGATCGACCACTGGTTGGCGGCCAGTTGCAAGGCTTCCAGGCTCATGCCGGTGGACGGATCACTGGGAATCTCGATGACTTTGAGGCCGAGCAGATCGGCCAGTTGCAACAGGCCGTAATAGGTCGGCGACTCCGCGGCAATCAGATCACCGGGGCGGGTCAGCACGCGCAGGGACATTTGCAGGGCGTCGACACAGCCGTGGGTGATCACCACTTCGGACGGGTCGACCACCACCCCGGCGTCGCGCATGCGGATCGCGACCTGGCGGCGCAAGGGTTCGAAACCGGGACTGAACATGTAGCTGAACGCC
>Ga0213827_1000253_pt1 | contig 52888 bp, 35 predicted proteins | sample MC6MC0898MG_FD_180669 | JGI IMG/M metagenome (GOLD analysis project Ga0213827, IMG submission 180669) | Enriched soil aggregate microbial communities from Iowa State University, Ames, United States - MC6-MC0898-MG | ecosystem: Environmental > Terrestrial > Soil > Unclassified | place: USA: Iowa...
CCAAATGAATAATTACCTCCGGCTAATGTTCCAAAAGCTCGGTAATCTCCAATGTTATTATTCCCGTTTTCTCCCCAACTGTATCTTAGTTTCAAGTTGCTCAGCCAGGTTTTATCCTTAAGAAATTCTTCTTCATCCATTTTCCAAGCTCCACCAAATGCTGCAAAAGTTCCGTAAAGATTATCCCAACCAAATCTGGAAGAACCATCTCTACGTATACTTGCAAATAACATATATTTCTTTTGGTAATCATAGTTTACACGACCAAATAATGAAATCAGCATCTGTTCTGACGCCGTATATTCTGAATTTAATACCGATGCAGACTGAGTGAAATTAAACGTTTTCAAATCATCATTAGCAAAACCTTTATTACGGTTGTATTGCGAAGTCGTTCTGTAATTTTCTGCACTATACCCGGCAAGAGCAGCGATACTATGACTTCCGAAGGTCTTTTTATAATTTAATAAAGCTTCACCTAAATATCGGTTATAATTAACAGTTCTTCTGCTCGCAATACTTACCTGCCCCGGAATATTTGTAACTAAATTAAAAGTTGGTATGTAACCGGTGTTGATGTTATAGTTATTAGTAGCACCTCCCGAAATTTTAAAATTTAATCCCGGTAAAATATCATAGGACATATACATACTAGACAATAACCTGAATTCATTGGTATCATTGGTTGTGTTTTCTAAAGTTCCAATCGGGCTTACTGTAGAACCCGCCCATCTGTATCTTGTATTTTTCCAGAAATTGGTATAAAGACCGGCTGATAATTCTGCTACAGGAACCATAGAAAGCATTTTGTGAGCTTCATTGTCTTTCCCGTCTACCGCAGCGCCGTAACTTTGAGAATAGCTTGGTCGCAAGGTAATTCCGGCCTTCCATTTATCAGAAATATTTACATCAATAACTGCACTTAAATTAAATCTGTTAAAACCTGTATTAAGCGCCATACCTTCCTGATCAAAGTACGCAGCCGAAATAGCATATTTTACATTCTGGTTTCCTCCTCTCACCGATAACTGATAATTCTGAATTGCTGCCGGGCGGTAAAATGCATCCTGCCAGTCGATATTTGCTACCTGATTGGTTCCCCATCTGGGATCGACCATATAGGTGATATTTGCCAGATTATAATCAGTAGTATTTGCCAGATTAAAATAATTTGCTCTCACTGCATAGCTGTCAGAAGCTGAATTACCCGGAGATAAAGCAACCCATCTTTTATTAATAGACTCAGTTGCATAGTCAATCCATTCTGCGTTGTTCATGATGTCCAACTTTTTTTCAATAGTTTGAACACCATAATACTGAGAAAATGAGAATGATGGCTTTCCTGAAACTCCTTTTTTAGTCGTTACAATAACAATCCCATTAGAACCTCGTGATCCGTACATTGCTGTTGATGCAGCATCCTTTAGCACTTCAATCGATTGCACATCATCGGGAGAAACATTTGCCATATCCTCTACTACCATTCCATCAACTACATAAAGAGGAGAATTGCTTGCTGCGATAGAAGCTGAACCACGCACCCTGATTTCTAACGGTTCTCCCGGTTTTCCTGAAGTGGCACGGGTTTTAACCCCCGCAATCTGACCGGTTAATGCCTGATCGACTCGTGCAATGGGACGATCTTTAAAACTTGAGGCATTCACTTTTCCGACAGAACCGGTAACCTCTCCTTTTTTTTGTGTACCATAAGCAATAACGACAACTTCCTCTATCTCCTTTGTTTTAGATTTTGTACTATCCGTGGCTTTATTGGTAGATTGTTTTTCCTGTGCGAAGATAAAACTTGTGGTACTTAGTAAAATACCAAGAGTTATTATAGATTTCTTCATTTCGTGATTGATGATTAATAATTATTACTTTTATACTTTCTCGTAAATTAAAACGTAAGAAAAGTTAAATCTGGAAAGACATGATATTTCTCATATTTTTATTTTATAAAAGTATACTTATCGAAAATTTCTGCTATCCTGCTGTTACCTGCTCAAATCTCTTTACAAAGAAATACTGATAAATAATTTATTTCTAAACATGTTTTAAGTTATATTTTTTTTAAAACAAGGAAAGATTTTCAAGCTTAAACAGGTAGTTTTAATATTAATCTAATTTGAAATATTTCCACACAATCTCAATGTTGGCTTTGTTTTTGCCAAGCAAGACATATGAAAACAATTTTTATCGTAGAAGATGAGACAGGCATCAGAGATGCATTACAATTGCTCCTGTCATTCGAAAATTATGATGTACGTTCATTTGCTACCGTTGAAGCCTTCAACAATAGAGATCAATCGGTCGTTCCGGATGTTTTTATTTTAGATGTAAGATTACCTGATGGTTCAGGTACCGATTTATGTAATCAAATAAAAGAAAACGAAGCTACTTCAAAAATTCCGGTAATGATTATCAGTGCTCATGCAAAAGCTGAAAATGTAATAAATGCATGCAATGCTGATGAATTTATTTCTAAACCGTTTGACATTGATGATGTTCTTGTAAAAATTGAAAAACTAACTGGATAATATTTTAACAACTATACTCTAAATAAAACACTCTGAAGCATCTGTTTCAGAGTGTTTTATTTAGAATGAAAAATTTGAAATAGCTGCGTTATTTTTGACAATATAGACAATGTTTTCATTTAAAATCAATATTTTTCAATACTTTTGTGTTGCGCTTTAGGGGTATTCTGAAAAGAATTGAGAGAGTCCCTTTGAACCTGATACGGCTTACACCGACGTAGGGAAAAGCAATACGTCATATTCTAAATTATGACTGTTGTTCCGGATTTTATCCTAAAGCTTTTATTGATAAAAATATTAGAATGGAAAACAATCTTTGGAACATCATCCTTCACGTACGAAACACTTCTCCCCTTGTTCATAGTATCACCAATTATGTTGTAATGAACAATACTGCAAATGCGCTTCTGGCAGTTGGCGCATCACCTATAATGGCTCATGCAAAATCTGAAGTAGAAGAAATGGTAGATATTTCACACTCATTGGTCATCAATATTGGTACAATCGATGAATATTGGAAAGAAGCAATGCTTCTGGCTGCAAAAAAAGCGAATGAATTAAATAAACCATGGATATTAGATCCTGTAGGAGCCGGAGCAACATCTTACCGTGATTCGATTTTAAGCAAGCTGCTTTTTTTAAATCCCACAGTGATCAGAGGAAATGCTTCTGAAATTATTGCTCTTTCAAAAGCCAATAAAACCATTACAAAAGGGGTTGACAGTACTGCCAAAAGCAATGAAGCTGTAGAAGCTGCCACAACATTAGCACAACATCACCAATCGATAGTCTGTATTTCAGGTGAAACCGATATTGTAATCAGTGAAAACCAAGAAATTCACTTAAAAAATGGTCATCCGATGATGACCAAAGTTACGGGATTAGGCTGTACAGCAACTGCGCTGATTGGTTCTTTTATCGGAGTTATTGATAACAAAACTGAAGCTATTGTTGCTGCAATGAGTTTATTGGGTATCGCAGGAGAAATAGCAGCTCAACAAAGTGCAGGTCCGGGAAGCTTACAGCTCAATATCATTGATAAACTGTACAATATTACAGAAGATGAGTTTTATAATCATTTAAAAATTGTAAAACAATGTTTCTAAAACCTTCGTTTCCTTATCAGCTGTATTTGGTGATTTCAGAGAAAGATTGCTTAGGAAAAAACTTTCTTGAAGTTGCAGAAAAATCGATTCTAGGTGGTGTTGATATTATTCAGCTGCGTGAAAAAAATACCTCATCAGAAGATTTTCTTCGGAAAGCATTCGCCTTAAAAGAAATTACCGATAAATATAATATTCCGCTTATTATTAATGACAATTTTGAGATTGCTGAAAAAATTGGTTCGGCAGGGATTCATGTCGGGAATAATGATAAAGCGCCATCAAGTCTTAGAAATGAATTGTTTTTTAAAGATAAAATGATTGGATATTCTATTGAATATCTCAGTCAACTTGAAAGTGTAAACACAGAATTATCAGATTATCTGGGAATCAGTCCTATATTTAACACTAACACCAAAAAAGATGCAGTAACAGAATGGGGATTGGAAGGTTTATCAAAAATAAGATCGCTTACAGACAAACCACTCGTTGCCATCGGAAATATCAATTCTTTAAACGCAGCCTCAATTATAAAAGCGGGAGCAGATACATTAGCTGTTGTATCGGCAATCTGTGGTGCCGAAAATCCTGAAAAAGCAGCTTACGAAATTAAAAATGAAATATTGAAATGAAAAAATACACTTATCCTACCGTTCTTACGATTGCAGGTTTTGATGGCAGTGGCGGTGCAGGAATACAGGCAGATATCAAAACATTTTCAGCTTTGGGATGTTATGCAACATCGGTACTTACCGCTCTTCCGGTTCAAAATACAATGGGCGTAAGAAAAATATATCCAGTTTCGATGGAAGCTGTTGCAGATCAAATAGAAGCTGTGCTTGACGACATTTTTCCTGATGCCATAAAAATCGGGATGGTACATACTCCTCAATTGGTTGAAACTATCGTAAATACCTTAGCTAAATATCCAAAAATCCCAATTGTATTTGATCCTGTTATGGTTGCTACAAGCGGACATCGGTTGATTGAAGAAGAAACCATTCAGACCATCGTTGAACAATTATTTCCCATTGCAGAAATTATTACACCCAATATGGATGAAGCTTCGATATTGGCAAAAATGGAAGTTAAAACTTTAGAAGATATGGAGATTGCGGGTGAAAAGATCTTAAGATCAGGCTGTAAAAATATTCTTCTCAAAGGTGGACATCAGGAATTGCCAACTGTTACTTCATTATTGTTTGAAGAAAACGGTAAACAATCTAGTTTTGAAACTATAAAATTTGCTACGAATAATACTCACGGTTCCGGATGTACGCTTTCTTCGGCAATTGCTGCTTTTTTAGCACGAGGCGAAAATTTATTTAATGCGGTAGAATTGGCACAACAATATGTTTTTGCAGCTATTAAAAACGGAAAAGATGTTGTCGTCGGAAAAGGAAATGGTCCTCTTAATCACTTTTTTAATCCTCATAAAATAATTAAAAATGAATTGGTCTAAATTAACCTGGAAACAAACTGAAGAGCGGTATCAAGCTATTCTTACCATGCCTTTTGTTTCTCAATTGGCAGACGGAAGTCTTCCCAAAGAAAAATTTCAGTTTTACATGGCTCAGGATTCTTTATACCTTGAGCATTTCGGAAGAGCATTGGCGCTGATTGCAGCAAGAGCGCATGACATCAGTAATACCTTGCAATATCTGAAATATGCAGAAACGGCAATTATCGTCGAAAATGCACTTCATGAATCGTATTTTAAAGATTTTGGCTTAAAAGATAAAGGTACAATGCAGCCAGTCTGTCATCATTATGTGCACTTTCTTAAAAGTACCGCTGCACTAGATTCCGTAGAAATAGCGATGGCGGCAGTATTGCCTTGTTTTTGGATCTATAAAAAAGTAGGAGATCATATTTACAATACCATAAAATCTGAAAATAATCCTTACCAAAAATGGATTGAAACGTATGGCGGTGAAGAATTTGCAGAAGCCGTACAACAGGCGATTAATATCTGCGATGAGGTAGCCGCTTCTACAACTCCTGCGATTAGAGAAAAAATGACAGAAGCATTTCTGACCTCCTCCCGAATGGAATATTATTTCTGGGAAGCTGCTTATGACAATAAAACCTGGATTTAATTATAATAAAACAATCAACATTGGCGAAAAACCAAAACCCGGCTCATCATATTTTAGAGCTGGGTTTTATTATTCATAAAATTTTGGAATTATGGGTTTGATATCTGTTGGCAATTCATTTATATTTACAGTACAAAAAACTATAATCTAAAAGAAATCTGGTGAATGGATAATTTCTTAAATATTGTAACGGGCATCTCGCTGTTCATTTCATTTTTTTTGGCTTTTTTTATGCTCGCCGTTAAAACAAAGCACAAAACCAGCAACCGTCTTTTTGCTTTTTTTCTAATTATTTCAGCTGTCGATATTAGCGAACCATTTATTAGCCAAATTTCAGATGGTCCTTCAAATCTGGGAATGTTGAGAACCACATTGGCTTTTTTGCAAATTCCCACTTTTTACCTTTATGTTTTATCGGTTTGTTATTCAGATTTTAAGCTGAAACCAAAATATCTCATCCATTTACTGCCATTTTTGGTTTCAAATATTGCTCTTATTCCCCGATTTTATAGTGTAGATGTTGCTTCAAAGCTCGATTTTATCATCAATCGCCAAAGTATGATAGAGTTACAATTGACTCATTGGCTGTTTCATCTTCAGGTTTTGGTATATTTTACGGCAGTTTTTCTATTGTTGAGAAGGGCAAAAAAACTTTATCTGGAAAATAATTCAGGCGGAAATCTTAATTCTTACCAATGGTTATTTCAGTTTACAAGTGTTCTTACCATTCTTTATTTGATAGTTATTTTAAAAAATATTTTCAAATTTTCTGATTATCCATACATTTCTGATTGGATTAAGATAGGAATTCTCATGCTGCAACCTTTTATCACTTGTTGGTATCTGTATAAAGCACTTAATTATCCGGGACTTTTCAGAAATATTGATTCAAAAATGAAGCTCGTTTCCGATTTTCCTTTGGAAGAAAAAACAATAGAACCGGAAACATTGAATGAAGATTTATTGAAGCTTAAAAAATACATGACTGATGAAAAACCGTTTCTTAATCCGGACTTAAAGATTCAGGATATTTCAAAAGAAATCAATGTTCCTGTTCGCGAATTATCCGTTTTAATTAATCATCAATTGGGGCAGCATTTTTATGATTTCGTCAATACATACCGAATTGAAAATGCCATGGAAATTCTGAAAGATTCATCAAAATCGAAGGTTACCATTCTCGAAATTTTGTATGAAGTTGGTTTTAATTCGAAATCTTCTTTCAATACAGCTTTTAAAAAACAAACCGGAAACACGCCAACCGCTTATCGTAAAGCATTGCAATACAGTAATTTGTAATTACTCGTACTTTCTAATTTATTACTCATACCAATTTTTTCATCGAAATAAGGCCGAATACTTTTATTCGGTCGTATAAGATTCTGCACTTCCACATCTTTGTATCGAAATATTTATCAAACCTTAAATAACGATACAATGAAAACAATTTCTTACATCAGCTTTTTTTTATTATTCTTTGCAAACTTTCAGGTTTTGGCTCAGAAAAAAGATTACAGCTTTCTTACCGACAGTTTGAAAATTGAAGAACAGTTAGGAAAATATAAACTCCCAGGATTTAGCGTGGTTGTTTTTGAAAATTATAAGATTGTTTACTCTAAACAATTTGGTCAGAAATCGGCAAATTCTTCTGAAAAAATCAATGAAAATACAGCATTCTCTACAGCATCAATCTCAAAACCAATTACAGCGCTTCTTTGTTTTATTTTGGAAGAAAAAGGTTTAATTAATCTAAACGAACCGATTGACAAATCTCTAAAAAGATGGCATTTGCCAAAAAGTAAGTTTACGGAAAACAACAGCCCGACTTGGAAACAGTTTCTAAATCACACTGCAGGAACTACCCAAAGTGGTTTTGAAGACCATTACGAAGGTGAAAAAATTCCTACTCTGGAGGAAAGTCTTTTGGGAAAAATCCCTAGATATGATAAAGAAATTGAATTCACTTTTGAGCCGGGAACCGATTGGCAATACAGCGGTGGTGGCTATACAATCATTCAAATGGCATTGGAAGATACTTTTAATAAACCGATTGCAGAGCTTGCAAAAGAGTATATTTTTTCTCCACTTGGATTAAAAAACACAACCATGATTCAGCCTAATGAAAAAGGATTTCTAACGAATTTTGCATCAGTTCATGACAAAGACGGAAAAGTAATAAAAACCGGTTTACCAATTACACCGCAAGTTGGAGCATCAGGATTATGGTCTACCCCAACTGATTTAGCTAAAATCGCTATCGAAATGCAAAATGCTTTGCGCAATAAAAACAACAAAGTAATTTCTCATAAGGTGGCAAAAAAAATGACAGAAGTATCCGCTTTAAAAAATGCAGTTAGTGGATGGAGTTACGGTTGGCAAAAATCTTTTGGATACAATAATTATGATTGGTTTGCCTGCAATGGCTCAAACACAGGAGTTGGCGGAACTGTGATGGGAACCATGAAAGATGGAAACGGCTTTGCATTTCTTGCCAATGGTGAAAAACCAAATCGTTTTCCGGTGATGGGAGCAACACAAAGAAAAATTCTTTCACTAATGAACTGGAACGGAAATTTCCATAATGAAAAAACTCAGGAAATACCTGCAAGTCTAAAAAAACAACTCATCGGAACGTATAATGATTTCCTTTACGGACAAGGAATGGAAACCAAAATAGTAGAAAAAAACAAACGTCTTTACATAGAATCTGAAATTTTGGAACATTTTAAAGGAAAAAATGATAACGAATTAGTTTATCTGAAAAATGGGTTCTTTAAAATTATAGATTATCCAAACCTTTTAAAATTCGATTTTAAAGATGGAAAGCCAAGTTCTGTTACTCTAAAAAGAGATGGTTTAACAGCAACTCAAATGATTAATAAAGTAAACTAACCTATCTGAATAAAAAAACGGATGTTTATAGAGATAAACATCCGTTTTACTTGTCAATATTTTCTAAAATTAAATTATATCAATAATCTTCAGAAATAATATGCTCTATACAGTATTCTGCCAATGCCGTAATCGTTAAAAACGGATTAACACCAATCGTTCCGGGAATTAATGATCCATCAATGATATAAAGATTTTCAGATCCTCTAAGTCTGCCCGCCATATCTGTTGCCTTCCCCAATACTGCACCACCTAATGGATGGTAACAAATATCGGCACCAAATCCATTATTGAAAAGCAAATGCGCTCTTGTTCCGCCGTTTGCTCTATTCATCTTTTTAATAAAATATTCGGCATTCGTTCTTGCGAGCGCCACATTTTCTGCAGACCACTGTAAATCTAATTTTTTAGAAATCGGATTAAAAAATACAGAGCCTTTTTTAGGCACCGGATTAATCATTAAATAAAGTGAAGTTGCTACATCCATTCCCATTGGAAGCGGTGCGATTTCTGAGAAAAACGGATGTTCCTTATCATCCCAATTATCAATTCCTCCAACGGGAATCGTAGAATGATTTACGCCGGTTCCTCCGGAAAATGTTTTGACAAAATTTCTGCCGGTCATAAAGTTTCCGTTGTTGCCCCAGTTTTTCCCTATTTCAGAATTCAGGGTTAATTTATTATCATTGGATGACTTTAAAAGTAATTCTAAAGTTCCCATTGTACCGGCGCATAAAAACAGTTTTTTGGAAACAATTTTCTTTTTCGCAACCGTTTCACCAACAGTATTTGTTTGGATAACTTCTAAGATATAAGTATTATCTGAACCTTTTGTTATACTTTCAACTTTATGCAGATCATGAATATGAACTTTGCCCGTTTCCTGCGCTTTTTTAAGATACGTTTTGTCTAAAGATTTTTTACCGTAATTGTTTCCATAAATCACCTCACCAGCCAAAGCCGAACGGGGAACTTTATTTTCATATTCATCTTCCATATATTTAAAATCGTAAACATTAGGAACACGCACGGTTTTAAATCCAGCCTTATGAGCTTCTTGCTCACCCACTTTATTGAATTTGTAAAAACTGCAATTTTCGAGAAAGCTTTCATCAGCAGAATTCACTTCAAGCTCTTTTGCCGCCAATGGAAAATATTTTCCATAAAAATCTTCAGCATTAAGATTTGGAAATACTTCGCAGAAATAATCTTTCTTGGGTAAGACAGCCATTCCTCCGTTTACAAGTGAGCCTCCGCCAACTCCTCTTCCCATCCATATTTTGATGTTGCTAAAATCCCACCGATCAAGAGTTCCTGTGTACTTTTTCGTATTGAAAATATTAAAAAACGGGGCAATCGTTTTAGTTCTCAACCAAGCTGCAGATTTTCCGGGACTAATCATTGGAGAAAATTTTTCGCCTGATTTTTCCCAATTAAGACCCATTTCAAGGATCGTTACTTCATATCCGGATTCTGCCAAACGCAGTGCAGCAACTGCTCCTCCGTATCCAGATCCAATAATGACAGTATCAATTTCTAAATTTTCTGTTTCGAATTTAACTTCGTTTTCTTTTCCAAATAAAACTGATGAAAAGCTTATGAAGTACAATGCTCCAACTCCTAAAAGTGAATGTCTGAGAAATTCTTTACGGTTCATAAAATGGTCTTTTGGTCTACTTATAATTTTAAAAGGAAGCTATTATATCTTCAATAATTACTTCTTTTTGCAAGATCAAGACCACTTTGTGAAATCTGGTCTAAATAATATAAATCTATTATTGAAAAAAATAGTAAAAAACAATTTTTCATAAAGAAAAAGCATCAATCTGTATTCGTCGGAAAAGTTTTGGAGTGTAAAAAAAGAAAGAGAGCAATGGAAGAAGGAGTCTAAAAGACCTCCATCAGAAAATATAACTATTGTATTAGCTAATATCACGTAAAAGTAAACACAGGGTTTACAGGAAAACCATAATCACAAAAAAAGAGCAGATAAATAAACTATCTGCTCTCAATATATCCTATTGTGCTTATTAAATGAAGTTACGCTATCTTAACGTTAACTGCATTAACACCTTTGTTTCCATTTTGTAAATCGAATGTTACGACATCATTTTCACGAATATTATCTATTAAACCTGAAGTATGTACAAAAATGTCTTGACCACCTGTAGATGGAGTAATAAAACCAAATCCTTTGGTATCGTTAAAGAATTTTACTGTTCCTTGTTGCATTATATATGTATTAAAAAATTATTGTATTCTATTTTTTAGGATAAAATATCCCTATGTCTTGATCAAAATCAAAACGATAATAAATTTTTGAAAAAAAATATGGATGAATAAAGTTTAAGAGTGAAAATCGAACTTCTTAAAAGGTAGGCACCTAAAATATTTATGACAAAATTGAGCGTCTGTATTAGCAAGAAATGAGAATAAACTAAGTTATATTTCAGATCTGCATACGCAGTAGCATTTATTTCACAAATATAGGTAAAATAATTGGATTCTGCAATTATTTTATTAAAATATAGATTTAACTGTTACAAATAATGAAAAGAGTATGAAGAATTTAGAGGCAGAAGATTACAAAAATAATGTGAACGTGCAACCTTGGGGATTATATATCTTTATATAGATAAGATTACATTTTAAAAATCCATCAATAACCATAAAAAAACTTAGGTTTCAAAAACCTAAGCTATGCTACTAACATCATGAATGTCAAAATTTTATTCTCAACATTCTTCTGTACTGTTTTTTAGATTTTCAATATAATAAGAAGGTGTAATGCCGGTCTCTTTTTTAAAAACTACTGTGAAAACTTCACGCGAAGAGAACCCACATGCTTCGGCTAAATAGCTTATTTTGTAATCTCTGTATTTAGGGTTTTCATATATCAGATTGATAATGTATTTTATTCTCAAACCATTGATATAGTTAGTGTAAGATTTACCTCTATGCTGTTTAAGGATCTCTGAAAGATATTTAGTATTTGTTCCTGTGAATGTAGCAAGATATGTAAAACTTACTTCATTTTTAATGAAAATTTTAGACTTTTCGAATTTTTCTAATTTATTCAGAATACTATTTAGTGTTTGGTCTGCAATACCGTTTGCTTTATTTTCAATCTTAATATTTGCTTTTTCTTCTTCAATATTTATTTCCTCTACAGATATTTCTGCATTCTCTTGCCTATCATTTTCTGTAGAAATATTTCTTTCCAAAGAGAAATCAAGATGATGCTTATTCTCCATTTCAATTTTTTTAATCAGATTATCATATTTACTATGAATATTCTTATTGTACATCTTCCAGGCAACAAAAATTATTAATGCAAAAATGAGAAAAATAGAAATCGTAACAATCAATATTCTATTAATAGAGTCGTTGTGCTTTTTTTCCTTTTCAGAAGAAATAGCACCCAGTAAATTAGTTACCGATTTTTTATCCGCTTTTTTGATACTATCCGTAAGTACCGAGTATTCATCAAATAATATGGTAGACTTCTTATTCTGTCCCAAAGCAAGGTAAGATTTTGCAAGAGTATTTAGAGCAGACATCCTTTTTTCAGGATCTTTCACTTTTTTTTCCAAAACCAATGATTGTTCTAGAACTTCTACCGCTTCTTCATATTTGGAAGTTTCATGATAAAAATCTCCCAGACATACCAAAGCAAAAAATTTATTAGACAAAAGCTCTTCATATTTATTACTAATTTCCACACATGTCTTGAAATAGGTTTCTGCCATTTTCAGATTTTTCGGTTTAGCCATATCCTTGTAGTAAACTCCCAAGAGATTGTAATTACCTGCTATCATGTCATACTTATAATTGATAGGAAAATCTTTTGTCTTATCACTAATCATTTCTGCCTCCGCAAGGCTTTTTTGTAAATAATAAAAAAAAGTATTTTCCTTTCCTGGTTCTTCCTCAAAAATGATTGTAATATTTTTGTAAGCTATAGAAAGTTTATAGTGTTTTAAGTCCTCAGATTTTATTTTTTGCCCATATTCTATAGCCCTTCTAATTTCATTATAGCCTATGTCTTTAAAACCTAAAGATGCATTAGCAACTCCACTCATTCTGTAGATGTCTGAGTAATAAGAGTTCATATCTTCAATAGATCCTGATTGTAAGGTTTTGATTTCGTTCCCAATTTTGATGACATCTACATTTTTGCCTGAGTTCATTGCATGCAGCATCAATAATCTGCCACTTAAAATCATTCCCTTGGCATAATTTTGTTTTTTTGAAGTATTGAAAATATTTTCTACATTTTTATAAAATTCTTCACTTTCATTATTTTTTTTAAAATCCTCCTCTATCATTTGATCTATTTGCCGATTTGTCTTTTGAGCATAAGTGCAAATACATGTTAAGAAACATATAAAAACAAGTAAGTAAAGTAATTTCATGGTTAGTGATTTTCTACTTGCTAATATATAATTATATTATGTTAAATTAAGAATTTCGTGTAAGAAATTGTTAATTTCTTGTCTAGTAATAAAGCCTATATAATTATTTAGATATTATTTATATTAAATAATGTTTATGTTAATTATTTATGCAAAACCTTTGTTTTAAAAACATGGTTATTATTTTTCACTAAAATAGTCCAGAGTAATTCATACAAAAATGATAACAAGCGTTTTTTTTAAACATACATTTAGAAGTATTTATAAAAAAAATCAAATTCAGCAAAATATACATGTGTTTTTTTCGAGAAAACATTACATACATATTTTCATCATTTCATTATATATCTGTAAAATTGTTATTGATTTTTGATTCCCTCTCAAAAATTTAATAAAACTAAAACCGCCAGTGATGCAAAAGAACAGGAACTCCATTTCCACAAACATGAGACTAAATGGTACCACGTGGAAATTGGGTTTCTTTTTCTCATTCTTTCTTATTTTTATTTCAAATTCTCTATTTGCTTTTTCAGGAAAAATTTCTATTGAGGAAGATATAGATTCTTCAAACATTTCAAAACAGCAAACACCAACAGTAATTCATGTTACCGAAGGAACTACGGTATACGGATTGGATCTTATTTCAAAATCTCCTGAAATTTCATCATCATCTGATTTTAAAAGGCGAAAAAAACATGTAGCTCATAAAACAAAAGTAATTGCACTTACCAAAAAGAATGTTCAGATTGAAAGCAAATCTAAAAAGCCTGAAACCAAAGCATTAGCATCAAATCCATCGAATAATTCTTTCAATGTAAGCAAACACTCTACAAGTGTTGGAACAATTACAGTCAACAATACTTTAAAATCTATTGCAGATCATACTTTCTTAGATTTCAAAATTCCCCCTCTATCATTTTGCAATAATTCTTTATTCAAATATTCAATCCCTTTGATAAAGGAGGTTACAGATCGCTACAGCTTTACAAGGCCTCCCCCATTTGCTTAGCCTGACCGGAAACAAAAAATAATTACTAATTGTTTCCAGGTTTTTTTTGAAATTAAAGCTCATTCGGGCAAATCTCTCTTTTTTCATTTAATAAAAAAAACACGACGAATAAATCAATACTTAATTCGGACAATAATTACTATCGGATAGTAATATTCAAAAAGTGGAAAACTATTAAACATAAAATCATGAATCTATGAAGAATTTATTACTAATGATCCTGTTTTTCACAGGAAGTCTATTTTACTCGCAGTGCAGCGTGAATGCGGGTGGAAACACGACGATTTGCAGCACCTCAACAACACTGGTGGGTACCCAAGGAACTGGTGCTTCCGGAAACCCAACATGGACTTTGGTGTCAAAACCTGCCGGTGCCCCGGACCCTGTGATCACGGATCCAAATAATCTGACAACCAATGTTACCGGAATGACTTTTCCCGGAAACTATGTATTCCAGATTTCTCAACCCTGCACCACGGGACCACCGGCTACTTCACAAGTGACCATTGCCGCACCCGGTGCAATAACAGGTTTTACAGCAGGTCCGGATATCACCAATATTCCTGCTACTACGGGAATTGCCAATTTAAGTGCAACTGTTCCTAATGGATATACGCCTTCTTGGACATTTTACCACATTTACAGTTTTGAATTTAACAGTACGGTGGTAACAACCAATGCTACCATGAGTGGCGAAAATACTTCGACGCCGACTTTAACACTTACCAACACAGGAAATCACCAAGTAGATCCTGCTTATCGTGCGGTATTAAGAATTACTTCAAATGTAAACCCAAGCTGTTGGTATGAGGATGATACAATTGTACGCTTTATTCCTAATCACAATATGCTCTTTTCAGCTACTCCTTATAATCAATGTATAGCACAAGGACCTATTACTGCAAATACATTTTTTATAGATCCTACATCGGCATCTCCTAAATTTTCAACATCCACCGCTAACTCGGCCGGAAACCCACTTTTTGGAACAACCGTAACGCTAGCTGCTGTATCGCAACCAGCTGGTGGAAATATTCAGTATTCACGTATGGCAAATGGAAGGCTTTACCTATCTGGGATTACTTCTGTTGGTACCTATGTATTTGACCTTACAATTAGCAATTTAACTGGCAGCAGTACGAGACGAATCACTTATAATTTTAATGGTAATACTCCTAATCAGGTTAGTTTTTTAGACCCTACGTATTCGAATCAGATGCAAGTATATTCCGCTGGCGGAAGTGGGGGCGCTGTATATTGCAGTGGTTGGATTGGCTTGAACACCCCAATTACTTATTATTTTAAAATTGACCCTGCAGATCCTGCAAGTACACCTACTTCAGCATCTTCAATCGGAATAATTCCTGGTGGAACTGCGGCACCTACAATTTTAGAAAATGGCGCAGGAATGATGGACAGAAATGTTGTCGTAACACCTCCTGCTGGAGGCTGGAGAGCAGGAACTTACAAATTCAACATGACTGTTGGTCCGACAGGCTGCTCAAGAAGTCAAGACTATTTTATTCATATATCCGACTCTGCACGACCTAGTGTAAATGTTAATAATATAGCACTATGTTATTCCGGTTCGGGACAGGTTTCTGCAACCATCCCTTTACCTGCAATTTATCAGGAAGCTGCAACTAACCTAAGTTATTTTCAAGGCTTCAATGGACGTTATGAATTTACACTTGTTTCAAGTCCGGCAGGAGCCGCTACACCTCTTTATGAGGCAGCTTCATTCCGTACATTAAAAAGTACATCAACAGTAATCAGTAATTTAAATAAAGAAGGTGAATATATATTCAAAATAAGAGCATTTAATGGAAATGGTGCTGGTCAATTCTTAGAAGCAGAATACACATGCTCGAACGCTTCTATTGAAGATACTTTTTCTATTTTTGTAACTACTCAGGTAAACTCAAATGCAGGATCTGACCAAGTTATTGTGGGAACTACTGCTACTTTGAACGGTAATAATCCAGGAGTTTCTACGGGTACATGGACTTTAGTATCAAAACCTGTGGGAGCTCCGGATCCGGTTATTGTTTCTCCGACATCTCCCAACAGTAGTATTACAGGACTTATCACTGCGGGTAATTATACCTTTAGATGGACCATTGCGACAGGTACTTGTATCAACGCAGACGATGTAGTATTGAATGTTTCAGATGCTGCTCCTGGTGGAGTGTTTTCTGCGGCTTGGTATCGTGCAGATGCGACTACAACCGTATTCTCAGATGCAGGTACAACGTTAGCTGCAGATAATGCAACGCTTCAGCAATGGAGAGAATTCAACGGTAAACCTTTTACCTTGGCACAAGCTACCGCTACACTCCGTCCGCAGTTTTCAAGTACCACTACATTAGTGAACTTTAACCCTACGGTAACTTATAATGGAGCTCAAAAATGGATGCAGTATGATCCTGTAGCAGATCCACAAGGATATATACTGGATAGAACCCAAGGAGCTATGTTTTCTGCAGGAAATACAACAGACAATGGATCTTTATTTGGTTTTGGAGTATCCGGAGCAACTAATGCAATGGATGATCCAGGTTTATACAGTTATACAAATAAATTTTTATTCTATCCTGTAGTTACTGAGTTCGACCCTCAAAGTACCTATTCTATAAATGGACCTTACATTGGCGGAGGTACATGGCAGAATGGTGCCGGAACTTCGGGAAATAATGCTGTAAACATCACATTAGATGGTTTCCATCAGACCTACAACACAAATATCGCAAATGTAAATATTACACCGGCACGAGGTGCATTGATGGTGGGTAAAGCAGATGCAGGAGCACAGTTAGTAGGACAGCAAAACGAAATGATTGTTTTTGATTATAAACTATCTGATCAAGAAGTAAACAGAGTAGAATCTTACCTTGCTATCAAATACGGAAAAACACTGAGTAAAGAACAGAACAGAAATTATTTGAGTTCTACAGGTGCCGTAGTTTGGGATGGAACTGCTAACAACAGCTACTATAACAATGTTTTTGGTATTGCAAGAGATAACATTTCAGTGATGTATCAAAAGCAGTCAAGAAGTGTTAATGCGAATCAGAAATTAATCATAGGAGCAGGAAATTCATTGGCAAATACCAATGCTGCCAATACGAATACTTTGACAGAGGGACAATTTCTTCTTACAGGAGATAATGGTTTGATGCAAAGCCTTACTACTCCATTGAGTTACACTGCTGGTTCTAACGGAATAACCAATTACCGTTTTGCATCTATCTGGAAAGTACAAAATACAAACACTGTAGGTACTGTAACAGTTGCATGGCCAAAAGGCGTGAAAAACCTGTACTTAGTACAGTCATCAAATGAGATATTTGACGGAACAGACACCTTTACGCCAATGACTACAGAAGTGACTGTAAATGGTGTAGTATATAATACAGCAAATGTATCATTAACAAACGGGCAATTCTTCACATTTGCAGGTTTTGATTATGCTCCTGGTGGAGTATTTTCTGCAGCATGGTATCGTGCAGATGCAGCTACAACCTTATTCTCAGATGCCGGTACTACTGCAGCTGCAGATAATGCAACAATTCAGCAATGGAATGAATTCAACGGTAAGCCTTTTACTTTGGCGCAAGCTAGCACCGCATTGCGTCCGCAGTTTTCTAGTACTACTACATTAGTAAACTTCAACCCTACGGTAAATTATAATGGAACTGAAAAATGGATGCAGTATGATCCTGTAGCAAATCCTCAAGGATATATAATAGACCGAACCAAAGGAGCTTTATTTTCTGCAGGAAATACAACAAGTGATACGTCATCCCTATTTGGTTTTGGAATATCAGGATCAAGTAATGATATGGATGATCCAGGTTTATACAGTTATACAAGTAATAAATTTTTATTCTATCCAGTACTTGGTGATTATGATCCTCAAAGTACTTATACCATTAATGGTCCTTACATAGGCGGTGGTACATGGGAGAATGCTGCTGGCGTTGCTGGAAATAATGCTGTAAACATCACATTAGATGGTTTTCACCAGACCTACAACACAAATATCGCAAATGTAAATACTGCACCGGCACGTGGTGCATTGATGGTAGGGAAAGCAGATGCAGGAGCGCAATTAGTAGGACAGCAAAACGAAATGATTGTTTTTGCTAATAAATTAACTGATGAAGAAGTAAACAGAGTAGAATCTTACCTTGCCATCAAATACGGAAAAACACTGAGTAAGGAACAAAATAGAAATTATCTGAGTTCTACAGGTACCGTAGTTTGGGATGGAACTGCTAACAATAGCTACTATAACAATGTTTTTGGTATTGCAAGAGATGACGTTTCATCGATGTATCAAAAGCAATCACAAAGTGTTAATGCGAATCAGAAATTAATCATAGGAGCAGGAAACTCATTGGCAAATACCAACGTAGCCAATACGAATACTTTGACAGAGGGACAATTCCTTCTAACAGGTGATAATGGTTTGAAGCAAAGCCTTAATACTCCATTGAGTTACACTGCCGGTTCTAACGGGATTACAAACTACCGTTTTGAATCGATCTGGAAAGTACAGAATACAAACAGTGTAAGCACTGTAACCGTTGCATGGCCAAAAGGCGTGAAAAACTTGTATTTAGTGCAGTCATCTGATGCAATTTTTGATGCAACAGATACCTTTACGCCAATGCCTACAGAAGTGACTGTAAATGGTGTAGTGTATAACACAGCCAATGTAACTTTAGGAAACGGACAATTCTTCACATTTGCAGGTTTCGGAAACGCTCCAGGAGGGGTAGCAACCAGTCTTTCTTATTGGTACAGAGCTGACAAAAACGCAACCAACACAGGAGCTACGACAGACGTAACAGGTTGGACGGATATGTGGAACGGAACTACAGTTGCCCAATTGGGAACCAATCCATTACCGAAGTTTGTTTTAGGAACCTCTACCTACTTTAATTTTAATCCAGGGATTAACTTTACAGCAGGAACGCAAACATTAGGAAATAACACAGTGCGTACATTAACGAGTTTAGATTATGATGTATTTACGTTTACTAAAGAAGATTTAGCGAGCGGTGGAGCATTTGGCAGATTATTTAGCGTGGGTAGAGATAATACAACAACTGGTATTACGAATTGGGACGGTTTTGGTATTTGGCCAAATAACTCCAATTTAGAAAGAAGAGTTTATGGTGGAGGCACACAGTACTTCGGTGTAGCTCCTGCTTTCAGCACAACCATACCTAGTATTATGTATTTTAAAAATACAAATACAAATACAAGTAAAGGATTGAATGGAGATATTTTACAAACTCCTACAAATTTTGCTGCAGTAGGTAACCAATTTGGTGGTCATATTTTTGGAGATACTAGTTTTTCAAGTAACGGTAGTGATAATCCGGGATTCATTGGACATATAGGAGAAACTATTGTCTACGGTGCTGGAACATTATCAAATACAGAACGTAGAAGAGTAGATTCTTATCTTGCGATCAAGTACGGAATTACTTTAGGCCAAGTAGCTACTGATCACTATCTGGATACAGACGGCAATGTGGTATGGAATGGAGCAGACAATACTGCTTTCAATAGCAATATCTTTGGGGTAGGTAGAGACGACATTGAAGTTTTTGAGCAAAAAGTGTCAAAAAGTGTGAATGCCGGAACGATACTTACAATTGCTACGATTAACGATTTCATTTTACCAAATCTTGATGCTTCACGTACCGGATTTACCAACAACAAAACGTATTTCCTTCTTGGAGATAATGCAAATGCAGCAACAACTCCTATAGATGTTAGCTTGGGATCTAAGACTTACAAGAGAATTCCTAAAATCTGGTTGGCACAAGAAAAAAATACCGATACAGGCAATTTATTCTTTGAAGCAGACTTAACGGCCTATAACAGTGGTACTTTTGTTACCACAGCAGGCAATGTAGTAATGCTGATATCAGATGATGCTGCTTTTACAACCAATGTAGCGGTAGTGAACCCTACAGTTAATAACTCAGGAAAATGGGTATATAGCCAGAATATAGCAAGTGGAAAGTACATTACATTTGCTGTGGATCCTTGCTACGGTCCGGATTCAGACGGAGACGGAGTTCCTGATATGTGTGATTTAGACGTTGATAATGACGGAATATTAAATACCGACGAATGTGGAGGAAGCAACATCATCCAAAGAGGAGATTTTGCAACTTTACCTGCAACTCCAGGATTTATGGATCCAGCTCAGTTTGCAACTGCAACTGGAAACAACTGGATATTTGCCACAACAGGGACAGGTTTTGATGCACAAATACTTTGGGATAATATTACCGGGCCTGTTGTTTTTGGTAATGGTATCAGATTCCAAAGAGATGGGCAAACTCAATCAATTACCCAATCGCTAATAGGTTTACGTCCAACTACAGCTAATCAAATACTCGTTTCAAAAATTGCAGCTAACAATGGTGGTCCGATTGGAAATGCATCAACACTAACAGTGTCTTATTCGGGAGTAGAATATGCAAGAATTGTCACGACTGGCGGACTAGGTACCGGAGCGACAATTACTTACAGCAACGGAGCTTCAAGTTCTTTAGCAGCTTTTGCAGTAGGTACAGTGTATAACAATTGGGCGATTAATCTACCAGTTGGTGTACCAACATCGGGAGATTTAAAATTCGGATTTGTTGGAGGAGCCGCATCTTCTGATGATTTTTCAATTGGTAATGTGATAGTGAACGCTTGTCAAGACACAGATGGTGATGGAATTCCTGATTTTATGGATCTAGACTCTGATAATGATGGATGTTTAGATGCAATAGAAGGAAGCGCAAATTTTGTAGCAGCTGATTTAGCAACAGCTGGTGGAACGGTTACTGTTGGTATAGGTTCAACCGCTTTAAATCAAAATTTATGTGGAAACGGTCTTTGTGTAGACGCAAATGGTATTCCAACGGTAGCAGGAACTGGACAAGGCGCTGGAAGTTCACAGAATCCACTGATCAGTAGCTGTCAAGTGGTTTGCTACAAACCAGGCATTACAGCGGGAACAGCATTAGACACCAAAGTAGGTATTACTGCTCTTAACAGAGCGGGAGCTACAGACAGTGACAATTGGCCTATGACCCGTAAAGGTGGATGGTTAGCACTAGAAGCTAAAACCAAAGGTTTTGTACCAAACAGAGTAGCATTCAGCGCAGGAAATCCTGTGGGAATCGCTCCTGCCAATTTTGTAGAAGGGATGATGGTTTATGACAGTACCAATAAATGTATGAAGATGTACACCTTAAAAGATGGTGATACGTCCATGGCTTGGCATTGTATCTCTACCCAAACCTGTCCTGATTAATAGATTTAAATACAGACTGAGTAGTTTGCTAAAAGCTGCTCAGTCTCTTTTAAAATGAAAGATTAAAAGAGATTGATATCCTATCGTCTCAAAATATTAATTTCTAAAAAAACAATAGATATGAAAAATATAATCACAGCAATTGCAGTAGTTTTCGTAAGTATATCTATACACGCACAAATCGCAATAGGAAAACAAGCAGTATCTAATACTTCTGTCTCCTTAGAGTTTGATACTACAGAAAACCGTGGTCTTATTCTTCCGTACGTAGAAACTAAAACCGGAATTACGGAAAACGGTACCATCATCTATGATGTAACAGATCATAAAGTGAAATATCTGAAAGACACAAACACTTGGGAAGATCTGAGCGTTGATGCTACAGGAGCTGCTAATATTGCCATTCAAACAGGAAAAACAGAATCCAATTCTGCTAAAGCCGTAATCGGAACGACAGCCGCGACAGACACAACGCCGGGAGTTCTGGTTTTATCTGATACCAATAAAGCAATGATTCTTCCACGAGTTGCCAGTCCACATTTAAACATCATCAATCCCGCACCGGGAATGATGGTTTATGATACTACAAAAAAACAATTAGCTGTATACAACGGTACAGTGTGGTCTTTCTGGAAACCATAATTTTAAAATAGATAGCCATCGTCATCTGTAAGTCATTAAAATTACTTCACAATGATGCATGGTCATTACAATGTAAAATTTGTTTTTATGTGTCAAAGTTGAAATATACTTTGACACAATAAAACAAAGAAAAAGTAAATAATGATCATTTGTAACAATGATAGACGTACATATTGTACAAGTCCAGGTTGGTAATCTACCAATATTAATGCTGAATTATCAGAACTAAGATACTCTGCGAATTTCTTTAGTGGCAAATGGAAACTTTCAATCATCTATAGTGTCTCAAAAAGTAAAGAAGATACTCAAAGTTCTGGAAATTGAATTGCAGGTATTTCCCCAAGAGACTTTTCGAATGTATTCACAACAGTTTCTATAAAGTGTGAATAGAGTTTTACACAATACAGGAAAACTTTGAAATCTGTACTTCTTTCCATCCAAAAGTGGAAAAAAATGCACCATCAAAGAATTATATCCAAGGGCAATCGTAGAATTAATTTCTATTTTTAAAATTCAGAACGTCATTTTTCTGACAATAAATTCTAAACAGACCGATGTAATTAATGATGCAAAAATTTCTGACGATCAAATAAGGTCTCGTCAGTTTCTCTATGTTCAGGATCATCAACACAACAATCTACAGGACAAACTTCCTTACATTGAGGCTCATCGTGAAATCCTTTACATTCGGTACATTTGCCGGGCACAATATAATAAACTTCATCTGAGTAAGCTTCATTCACATCTTCTGCATTCCTTTGGGTACCATCTGGAAAAATAACATTTCCTGAAAGATTAGTTTTATCTTTCCAGCGCCACTCCATAGCTCCTTCATAGATTGCATTGTTTGGGCACTCAGGCTCACAAGCTCCGCAATTAATACAATCATCGGTTATTTTTATAGCCATATTTTTTAATTTTAAGTCTTTACAAAAGGTTTCTTTTCATATTTGATGAAATACTTACCTCAGAAAGTCAATCTTTTTTTATTAATCTATTACAGCTCCCGAGCAATCTCTATTGACAATCCGTTCATTACTTTTGTTAGTTGAATCTGACAAGCTAATCTACTGCTAACATTCGAATTAAACAATTCTGAAAGAAGAGCCTCTTCCAGATCACTTTTTTCTGGAAGGACAGTGTCACTTAAAATATAACAATGGCATGTGGCACACATCGCCATTCCCCCACATACGGCCTCCATCGGCAATTCATAAATCTTGCATATATCTTTAAGACTTAACCCCATATCTGTAGGAGATGCAAGTTTATGAACATTACCATTTTGGTCGGTTACTGTGATGATGATATCTTCTTCATTAATTTCCATTGTAATTTTCTATTTTTTTCGAAGTTGCTATATGGATAAGTTTGTTAAATTTATTTGTGTAAAAAGATGAGAACTCACTGCTCTTCTCATTATCAAACAATGACGATTTAACAACAGGAACACTAAAAGGTATTGGCCATGCTCTTAGCGATTTGGCTATTGATTCCATTGTATTAATTCCATTCATCGCCTGCAATCCATCCGCCCAACAAACCAATCCGATGATTTTATCTGTAAGATAAGGTTGATGATTACCAGATGTGATTTCTAACCAATCCAGACAGTTTTTCATAACACCAGGAATACTTCCATGATAAAGCGGTGCTAACCAAAAATGCACATCGGCTTCAAGAAATTTTTTACTCATCAATTCTACGCCTCTTGGTGTATTCGTTAATGTGATGTCAAATAAAGGGATTCCTGCATCTGCCAGATTAAAAATTTCGGTTTCGATACCCTTCTCAGAAAGCTCGTTCGAGAAATATTGGGAAAGCATCCCCGATGTAGAGGGAGTTCTTTTTTCCAATGCACCATTAAAAATAATTGCTTTCATTCTTTAATTTTTAAAAATTACCTTCGGCATTCCTATTTCTCCGTACATAAGACTTTTTACAAGTGATTTCAATAGTGAAGATGCCAAAAGATATAATGCAGGATCTATATCAGATCTTGCTTTTACTACAACTTTTTGATTACTATATTGCTGTAAATCTGCATTCTGAATATTTTGCTTCCAAAGATTCAGAAGAACCTGATCTGAATCTAAAAAATCTAAATGAGCAGCATGCAGGTAAAATTTTTCCGCCAACAGCATATAGACCCAAGGAGGAATAATTGCATCAACAGAACAAATCACTGCCACAACTTTTCCATCATACAAGGAAAAATCAACCATAGCTAGAGATTCTTTAAATTGCTTTTCTTTAACGATCATACCCATGAAAAGATGATCTTTTACATCAAACTCCAGAATTTCTGTTAAGGGTTTATAATCTAGCAGATCAATTGAAATTATGCCCGAATTTTCTGCTTTATTGATGAAAATATTCTCCATATGTTATCTAACTCAAAATTCTATTTGATTCTTGAAAGAGCCTCTTCATATTTTTTTTCAACTGCCGACCAGTCTAAAACATTCCACAAACAATCTATATAATCTGCTCTCTTGTTTTGATACGACAAATAATATGCATGTTCCCATACATCAAATCCTAAGATGGGAAAACCCCTATTTGTAGTTTGTACATTCATCATTGGATTATCTTGATTTGGCGTTGATGTTACAGCAAGAGAACCATTGAATTTTACATACAACCATGCCCATCCGGAACCAAACTGGCTAAGAGCGGCTTTTTTTATTTCAGCCTTTAAATCGTCTAAACTTCCAAAGCTCTTATTAATCTCCTCAATAAGCTTTCCTTCAGGATTTAACTTTGGTGTAGGAGAAAGAATTTCCCAAAACAGGGAATGATTATAGTGGCCACCACCATTGTTTCTTACAGCTGGACTATATTCTTCGCTTATTACTTGCAGAATCAAATCTAAATCTGTAGTTGCATTATCAGCTTTTTCTAAAGCGGCATTAAGGTTATCAACATAAGCTTGATGATGTTTTTGATGATGAATGGTCATTGTTTCCTTATCCAGATAAGGCTCAAATGCATCATATGAATAAGCAAGCTGCGGTAATTTAAATAATGACATAGTTTTAATGTTTAAGTATTAGATAACAAATATATGTTTAAATAATAAAACAACAAAAAGGTTATTTTATTATTTAAAAGCAACACCTTTTATATTCTTGAAATACAGTAAATTACTGTTTTATCGAAATTCACTATATTTGTAATAGTAAATAAAACAACCAATATATTGACAAATGGAAAATAATGCGGGAGATAGAATCTTGATGTTTTTAAAAATGAGAAAGGAAGCTACCTCGTCACTTATTGCTCAGGAAATGGGAATAACAAAGGAGGGAGCAAGAAAACATTTAATTAATTTAGCGAAAAAAGGATTTATTAAGTCCATTATAAAAACAGAAGGTGTAGGACGACCTTCCACATATTACATATTAACATCAACCGGATTATCAAAATTTCCCGATACCCATGCTGATGTTACAGTTCAGTTACTTAGATCCGTAAAAAATCTTTTGGGAGAAAATGCATTAGATTTACTAATCAATGATCGTGAAAAAGCAACCAATAGCAAGTATCAAAAAGCTCTAAAAGATAAGAATACAATTGAAGAACGTTTACAAACTCTAGTTCAGCTTAGAAGTGAAGAAGGATACATGGCGCAATGGAGTGAAAAAGAAGGCTCCTACTTTTTGATTGAAAATCATTGTCCTATTTGTGCAGCGGCAAGAGAATGTCAAGGATTTTGCAGAAGTGAGTTAAGAAATTTCCAACTAATTGTTGGGCATGATTATAAAGTTGAAAGAGTTGAGCATATATTATCAGAGAGCAATAGATGTACATATAAAATAAGTTCAGCAATCGAATAGCATCTAAACTTTACAATATCAAATTAAAAAACTGTCAGATTTCTATTAATTTTCTTATCTGGTCAAGGCTCATCATTAATCATGAAATCTGTAATACATTAATCTAAATTTATCCTAACCGGGAATTTAAAAACAAAAAACCGCTTTAAGCATTAATTTAAAGCGGTTTTATATATTTAGCCATATTGGCAATCAAATTATTACTTCACTTCTTCGAAGTCTGCATCCTGAACGTCTTCCGCTCCGTTTGCCTGACCTTGATCTTGTGCTCCTGCTTCAGCACCTTGACCTTGTGCATACATTTCTTCTGAAGCTGCCACTATATCTTTACACATTATATAAAAATTTATAGTTTCTTCACCTCTATAATCTTTTTCTATTCTTTCTTCTACAAAATGTTTTTCTACAAAACTAATATCAAAAGAATTATTCTCGAAGAAATCATCAAACCATTCATTTCCATCAATTTGAACATTATTCATTACTAAATCATTAAAAACATTATCTTTAAAATAAACGTAATGGGAAAATTCACAATCTATAAAGCTTGCTTTATGTAATTCATTATTATCAAATAGAGATCTGCTAATGTAACAACGATTAAAAATGATTTCCTCGAAATGATTAGTATCCATTTCTGCAATAAGTGAACTATGATAAAATTCTACATTTTCAAATGTGTTTTCAATAACGAAAATATTAAAAAGTGAAGAATCTGTTATCCTGACATTTTTAAGCTTCTCAGTAACAAATCTATTTTTTTGAAACAAATACTGAAAGCCTTTACTATATAAAAAGATGTTATTGCTAACATTAGATTCATGCAAAAAACACCAAAATATATTAAAATGCTCAGTCGCTTTTTCTAAAGAGGTAAGCCCTCCTCTTTCAAAATTAAATTTTAATAAAAAGTCATTATCTAATAATTTGTAAAAAACATTTTCAGACTGTTCAAAAATCTTTTGCTTAACATCTTCATTTTCATTAAATATTATCTCCTTTAAGTTCTTTTCAACAGAAAATTCATTTATTTTTTTCTGACCAGCAAGTTTATCTAAAAACTCAAAGTAATCTTCTTCTTTAACAATTTCTAATTCCCCATATCGATTTTCTCTCAACAGTAAATTTTTATTTTCTTCCCACATATACTCTGCCGTCAAATATTCCCATAAAGAATTGTGAAAAAACTCCAAAGCCGTATCTTCTGTATCTTTATTTGTTTGTTGAAAATAAAAACTTACTAAAAGATACTTGCTGAATTCCTTGATTTTATCTTCCGCTTCACTTACATTATCATTAAAACATCTTTTAATAAATAGTTTCGTAGAATCCAAATCTAATAATTTATTAACTGTAATATATAATTTTGGAGAATGATAAATTTCAAAAGCTATACTTCTAATATACTCTCGCAGAAAACTCTTATATAAAACCGGATTAGATTTAAGTTTTGGATTTATGTAATCCAATTGTCCATTAGAATCCCAACTTCTTTGCGCTAGTGAATCAAATATTTTATCATAGATTTTTGATTTGGAATCTTTTTCTTCAATTTTTATGTCCGAAATTGCAATAAAATATATAAGGACTGCTTGTCTGAGCAATTCTTTAATATGTTCATACTTTTTAGTTCCAAGTATTGAGTTGATGTTCTTTGTTAGTGAGTTTTTGGGATAGAATTTTTTGAATTTCTTACAATAATCCTTTATCTGATTATCTGTCAACTCATTTAACTGAAGGATTAAGGTATCATCTAAACAAGCGTCATTCACATTTAAGAAATTAAATCTTGAAGTGAGAATAATTCTCATCTTTTTATTAGATCTTTTCTTGAGTCTGTCGTAAAGATTTCGCAAATCGCTATCTGTAATACCTCCACTCATGTATGCTTCATCTAAACCATCTAAAACTAAAATAAATTCATCCTCTTCAAAATTGAGTATTGAATTATATTTATTAACAGTTTCAAAAGGATTATTTATGAAATCCTTAGCAACTAAGTCTCTAATTTTCTGAAAGACAATAGGAACTTTAGGTATTCCATTATTATTTTCAATATAATCGAATATTAACTTGTAACAAAATGACGTTTTACCCTGTCCTGGTTGACCAAGAATAAAAACCATATCATAGTCTTGTTTAATACTTTCATGTTTTTTCCCAATCAGAAAATAATCATTAAAAAAATTATTTACACTATCTTGATTAGAAAATTGAAAAAAATCGATATTCCTATAATCGTCAGTGGTCAAAACATTATTTTTATAAACAGAGAAGTATGGTTCAATATAAAGATCCTGTAATGTTTCTTTAGTTACTGAATTCTGTTGGAGAGGAGTGATATAATATTGTTTTAACTTGGTATAATTTTCAAGTAATTTAATTATTTTATCATTTTGTGAGGAAATGGGATTCTTAAAAAAATCTTCGAGTTCTTGATATCTTTCTTTATTATTATGATACTCATACAACAAACATTCTCTATATGAAATATAATATTTGTTTCTAATATCAGCGGGAAGTTTTATTTTTAATTCATCACAAAAACTTTTAAATAATTTAAATGATGTATATAAATAATCATTACGAATAGTTAGAATATTTTCAAAAAAGTCTTTAGTCAATATTACATCTTGCTCTAAAAAATCCTTATATTCTTTTTCAATACTTTTAGATATAGAAACCAAATTATATTCGCTATCTAACTGTTTTTGTCCATAAGTCTTTGACAATTGTAAATTAGTTTCTCTTGAGGAATTAAATAGTAATAAAAATGCTTTCATGTCAATATCCAATTCTACTCCAACAATCTCAGTAACCACAGATCCAAGATTAAAATCAAAAAGATTTTTAACTACATCCCTTTTACTAATTTTCGTCAAATATTTTTCGCTATTCAACTTTATTTCCATAGGTTTTTGTTTTTAGATTTTTCACAAAAATCCCCAAGCTTACACTCGGGGATTTATATTTATTCTGACTCGCTGAGTTTTATTACTTCACTTCTTCAAAATCCGCATCCTGAACGTCCTCCGCTCCGTTTGCCTGACCTTGATTTTGCGCTCCTGCTTCAGCACCTTGACCTTGTGCATACATTTCTTCTGAAGCTGCCATCCAAGCTGCGTCTAAAGCCTCAGTTTTAGCTTTTACATCATCTCCGTTTTTAGCTTCGAAAGCGGTTTTCAATTCTGCGTGTGCAGTTTCGATTGCTGCTTTTTTGTCAGCAGACAATTTATCACCGAATTCTTTCAATTGCTTTTCAGTTTGGAAGATCAATCCATCAGCTTTGTTGAAGATTTCAACTTCTTCTTTTCTCTTGTTATCTGCTGCAGAATTTTCCTGAGCTTCTTTTTTCATTCTTTCGATTTCCTCGTCAGAAAGACCAGAAGATGCCTGAATTTTAATAGACTGCTCTTTACCTGTTCCTTTATCTTTGGCCGAAACGCTTAAGATTCCGTTTGCATCGATATCGAAAGTTACTTCGATCTGAGGAACTCCTCTTTGTGCTGGTGGAATATCAGTCAAGTCAAATCTACCAATTTCTTTATTATCATTGAACATTGGTCTTTCACCCTGTCCTACTCTGATGCTTACAGCCGGCTGGTTGTCAGAAGCTGTAGAGAATACTTCAGATTTTTTAGTTGGAATCGTAGTGTTTGCTTCAATTAATTTAGTGAAAACAGAACCCATAGTTTCGATACCTAAAGAAAGTGGTGTAACGTCTAATAAAAGTACGTCTGTAACATCTCCTGTAAGAACTCCACCTTGGATCGCTGCACCAATTGCTACAACCTCATCCGGGTTAACACCTTTTGAAGGCTTTTTACCGAAGAATTTTTCAACTTCCTCCTGAATGATTGGGATTCTTGTAGAACCACCTACCAAGATTACTTCGTCGATATCTGAGATAGAAAGACCTGCATCAGAAAGCGCTTTTTTACAAGGCTCCATAGATCTTCTTACCAAATCAGCAGATAATTGCTCGAATTTAGCTTTAGTTAAAGTCTTCACCAAGTGTTTAGGACCTGTAGCTGTAGCTGTGATATAAGGAAGGTTGATTTCAGTTTGAGGAGAAGAAGACAATTCGATTTTTGCTTTTTCAGCTGCTTCTTTCAATCTTTGTAATGCGATTGCATCAGATTTTAAGTCAACACCCTCTTCAGCCTTGAATTCGTCTGCCATCCAGTTGATAATTACATCATCAAAGTCATCACCACCTAAGTGCGTATCACCATTTGTAGACAATACTTCGAAAACGCCGTCTCCTAAATCAAGGATAGAAACGTCAAAAGTACCACCTCCTAAATCGTAAACTGCAATTTTCTGGTCTTTGTGAGACTTGTCCATACCATAAGCCAAAGCTGCTGCTGTAGGCTCGTTGATAATTCTTTCTACTTTAAGACCAGCGATTTCTCCTGCTTCTTTAGTAGCTTGTCTCTGAGCATCGTTAAAGTAAGCCGGAACAGTAATTACCGCTCTTGTTACTTCCTGTCCAAGATAATCTTCAGCAGTTTTCTTCATTTTCTGAAGAATCATTGCAGAAATTTCCTGTGGTGTATATTCTCTGTCGTCGATTTTTACTTTTACCGTATCGTTTGGTCCGCTTACAACTGCGTAAGGCACTCTTGAAACCTCAGAAGCGTCATCTTTGAAATGTGTCCCGATGAATCTTTTGATAGAATATACTGTCTTTGTAGGGTTTGTTACAGCTTGTCTTTTTGCAGGATCTCCTACTTTTCTTTCACCATCTTCTGTAAACGCTACGATAGAAGGCGTTGTTCTTTTTCCTTCTGCATTAGGGATAACTACAGCATCTTTACCTTCCATTACTGCAACGCAAGAGTTGGTTGTACCTAAGTCAATTCCGATAATTTTACTCATAATATTTATATTTTTTCTAATTTTTAAATTTAATTACACTCTCACTTTCTCAATATCTGTACCATTGGAATTTTTGTGACAAATTGACATAAAAAACAAAAAACTCCGATTATATCGAAGTTTTATTTTAATAAAAGCTGGAAATATTTTCACTTATTTTTTAATAAATTTCATAGACTTGATGAAGTTTTTATCATTATAAGTTCTTACATAATAAACTCCGGAAGCAAAATCTTTCACATCAATTTTATCTGTTTCATTTTTAATGAAAGCTTTTTTAACCAATCTTCCTTCAGCATTAAATATCTCTACCTCATTAATCTTCGCTAATGGTGATGCTATCGAAATATACTGTGTTGTCGGGTTTGGAAATAAATTTATTGAGTTTGCTTTTTCAACTTCATTAACCGACAAAAAACTACATGCATTAGAATTCAAAAGACTAGCTCTAGGTCCGGACATTGTATTTGATTTGATTGTTTTTTGATCGTTTGTAAAAAATGCCATTTCTGTATCTGTTACATAATCCATAAAATTCATAAACATTGCTCCATTTGTAGTTGGAATACACATATTTGAATTATCCGGGAAAACATTTCCTCCTCCGTGAGGATTATCAATAGCAGGTGTATCTGCACATCCGTCATCATTATCAGGCGTTCCACAAAGACTGTCATCTTCACCCCAAGGATGTAAAAGTCCGAAATAATGCCCAATTTCATGGGTAGCTGTTCTACCTCCATCATAAGGAGACACAGCAGCGCCGGTTGTTCCAAAATAATTATAACCTATAGCCAATCCATCAAAAGCCAATCCTGCTGCATCCGGCAAATATGCCCATCCTAAATAAGGATTTGGCATATCTCCTACCCAAATATTTAAATATTTTGTAGGATCCCAAGCCACAAGTCCTGAAGGTTGATAATAATTATTTGGAAAGTTAAAATTTGAAGCTACAGATTTTCTTTCTATCCCTGTAGTAGCAGTTCCATCACTTTTAACAGTTGCTAAACAAAAAACCAGTTCCATATCAGCGCCAAAAGGTTTAAATGCGTCAGGAACAACAAAATTATAATCTGTATTTAATTTTCTAAAGTCAGCATTAAGTACCGCAATCTGGGAAGCAATCTGAGCATCAGAAATGTTTTGAGCCGCATTTTTATACACAACATGTACCACAACAGGAATAGTTACAACTGTTTGCGTATTCTTAGCAGCTGTATTTTTAGTCGTTAAATAATTCCTTAAATCCTGTTTTTTTGCTAACGCATCCGGGTTATTTGCAAAAAACTCTTTCATTTTCTGATCAGTTCCACAAAATCTTTGCCCATCTACATTTGCAATCATCAGAATTGCAAGAAATAATAGATATTTTTTCATTTTTAATTAATTTAATCGACTAAAGTAAATATTTTATACATAGCTCCCAAAAAATTAAAAAACAAGCAAATAATATAATTTAAAACAATAAATAACTACAGCTATATAATAAATATCAAAAAAAACATTTTAAAAAAAATTTAACAATAATATTATCACTCAGCAACAATAAATACAAAAACAAAAATTTAAACTTTAACATTTTATCTAAACTTTGATGTGAAGTATTTCAATATGAGAATCTCTTTTCCTTCAACTAAAAATTTAATTAAGAATTAACTTTGGAATCTTCTAAAAGAACAGTTTTATTACTATTTTTGATAAATTTTATACACAAATATGTCTTTACATTTTAATCCCAGAGATGTTACCTGGTTAGCATTTAATGAAAGAGTTTTACAGGAAGCAATGGACGAAAACGTGCCGCTTCATCTCAGAATTCGTTTTCTTGGGATTTTCTCAAATAATCTGGATGAGTTTTTCAGAGTGCGTGTTGCCGGTCTGAAGCGTGCGATGGATTTTAAAGAAAAAGTAATTGCCGAATCATTTTACCAGCCACCATCGAAAATTCTTCAGAGAATCAACGAAATTGTTATCACCCAACAAGCAGACTTCGACAAAACCTGGAAAAAAATTCAGCTTGAGATGGCAGAACAGAAAGTGTTCATTAAAACTTCAAAAAATCTTACTGCCAAACAGAAAGAATTTGTACGACAATATTTTGATGAGGTGGTAGAAGCCAATGTCATCCCGATTCTCCTTCACGAAAATACACCCATGCCTTACATGAGAGACAAAAGTTTGTATCTGGGTGTTGCTATGAGAAAAAAAGACTGGAATTACCACAGCAACTATGCAATTATTGAAATTCCATCACGTTTTGTGGGAAGGTTTGTTTTGTTACCTACTGAAGATCCTGAAGAAAAAAATGTCATGTTGCTTGAGGATGTCATTACATTCAACCTACCCCATATATTTTCTTATTTCGGGTATGACGAATTTTCCGCCCATGCTTTTAAAGTAACAAAAGATGCGGAAATGGATATTGATAACGATATCAAAACCAATTTTGCAGAAAAGATAGAAAAAGGACTTAAAAATCGTAGAAAAGGAAAACCAACCCGTTTTGTTTTTGATAAAGACATGGATAAAGCAATGCTCGAATTGCTCATCAGAAAATTAAATTTAAGTAAAAAAGACAGCATTATTCCCGGTGGAAAGATTCATAATTTTAAACATTTTATGGATTTTCCTGATGTGATTGAATATAGTAAGAAACCACTGGAGAGAACATCTTTTACACATCAGGCTTTTGAACATGGTGAAAGAGTGACAGACGTTATTTTGAAACAAGACGTTTTACTAAGCTTTCCGTACCATACTTATACGCCGGTAATTGACTTGTTGCGTGAAGCTGCAATGGATCCGGATGTAAAATCTATTCAGATTACCGCATACCGTTTGGCAAGTAATTCAAAAATAAGCAACGCGTTAATTTATGCAGCCAGAAACGGTAAAGAAGTGACGGTAATGCTCGAACTGCAAGCAAGATTTGATGAAGAATCGAACTTAATGTGGAAAGAAATGTTTGAACCTGAAGGAATCACTGTTTTAATAGGAATTCCTGACAAAAAAGTACATGCTAAATTGTGCATTATCAAAAAACGTGTCCATAATAAAACACTTCAATATGGTTTTGTAAGCACCGGAAATTTTAATGAGAAAACGGCAAAAATCTATGGTGACCATTTGATAATGACTTCTGACAGGGGCATTATGGCAGATATTAATAAAGTTTTCACGGTACTAAAAAAACCGAAAGAAGATTATTTATCCGTTTTAAAGACTTGTAAAAAATTGTTGGTTTGTCCGCAGTTTATGCGTGAAAAAATTGTGCATCACATCGATAAAGAAATCGAAGAAGCCAAAGCCGGAAGAAAAGCAGAAATGATTATTAAGGCCAATTCTGTAAGTGACCGTGCTTTAATTACCAAAATGTATGAAGCAGCACAAGCCGGAGTTGTGATCAGAGTGATTGTAAGAGGAATTTATTGTGCAATCAATCAGAAAGAATTTAAACAGAAAATTAAAGCGATAAGCATTGTTGATGAATATCTGGAGCATGCAAGAGTAATGTATTTTTACAATAAAGGTTCTGAAGACATCTACATTTCTTCTGCCGATTGGATGAATCGAAATTTGGATTACAGAATAGAAGCCGCCGCAAAAATTTCCGATAAAAACCTTAAAAAAGAACTGAAAGATATTCTTGATATTCAGTTAAGAGATAATGTAAAGGCGAGAATTTTAGACAAAAAATTGAGCAACGAATACATCAGCAATGGTGAAAAAGAATGCCGTTCACAGATTGAAACCTATAAATATCTGAAAGCAAAAACTTCTGTAAAGTAGCATCAATAAAAGAGGTTTTAATAATCACAAAATAATATTTCCGTAAATTTGGCTTTTAAAAACCACCAAATCACAAACCAAACAACTGTAAATCAATAAAATATAATCAAAATGATCATTGCAGCGATAGATATAGGAAGTAATGCAGCCCGACTTTTAATCAATGAGGTAAAAATTCAAAACGGAAAACCTGAGTTTATTAAATTAAACCTTCTCCGAATACCTTTACGATTAGGAATGGATGTTTTTACCCTTGGAAAAATCGGTACCGAAAGAGAAAAAATGGTCTTAGATTCTATGAAGATTTTCAGTGATTTGATGAAAATTTACAAAGTAGAACATTACAGAGCCTGCGCAACGAGCGCCATGCGTGATGCAGAAAATGGTCAAGAAATTATTGAAAAAGTAAAAAAACATTCAGATATTACCATAGAAATTATTTCCGGAGACGAAGAAGCAACTTTAGTATACGAAAACCACGTTGCAGAAGGTCTTGACAAAGATTTTGCCTATCTTTATGTAGATGTTGGTGGAGGTTCTACTGAGCTTACGTTCTATGAAAATGATAAAATGGTCTACGAAAAATCTTTCAACATCGGAACAATTCGTCTTCTCAACAATCTCGTGACAGAAGACAACTGGAAAGATATGAAAGAAGAAATTAAGGCAAATATCATCAGTAAAAAACAAATTGTAGCCATCGGTTCGGGCGGAAACATCAACAAAGTTTTCTCGATGAGCAAAACCAAAGATGGAAAACCCATGTCTATTGCTTATCTGAAAAAAGCTTACAAAGAATTCAATGATTTAACTGTTGACGAAAGAATGACAAAATATGGTTTCCGTGAAGACAGAGCCGACGTCTTGGTTCATGCTTTGAAAATTTACAATTTTGTCATGCATTGGGCAGATATCAATAAAATTTTTGTGCCGAAAATTTCTGTTGCGGATGGTTTGATTCATAATATTTATGAGAGGGTTTCGGGGGAGAACTCTTAGGTTATGACTGAAGAAAATAAAATTCCAAAAACACAAAAAGACCTTCGATTATGGATGGAAGAAAATTGTTACGATTTTCGTGGGTATTCTATAGCTCAAAATGCAATTTCTGAAGGTTTTGGAATTGAAAAATCAAATGAAATTTATATTTGGTATTATACTGATTATAATAAAAAAGAAAATTTAAAATACTTCAAAACTGAGAGCGAGATTGTTGAATATGCTTTCAATCAAATAAAGTCTGATAAATGGGTTAAAGCAAATTGTATTGGTTTTGGAGGCAGTAAGAGTGAAAGTCACGAGCTAGCAAAGATTTTAAACGACTTAAACATGGATTTTTTTCAAGATGAAATTCCATTTTCTGATAAACCTATTTTCAGAACATTTGTATTTGGTTGTGATATCAAAAAAGTAGAGTTTTTAAAATCAAAATATTATCATAATACATGATAAACAAACTTTGTAAAATTATATTCAACTTAGGCAACTCCTTTAGTTATCTAAAAGCTCTTATTTTAATAAAGTAAAAATAATTAACAATAATTTAAAGAATCATCATCTTTTAAAACAAATTATTAATCAAACCTTAAAATTCCCTTAAAAGACTCACAACTTTCAATCCTCATTTTTGCACAAATCTATAATTGAGTAAAAATGAAAAACAAATACCTTTTGAGAGGCTTACTTCCTATTGCAGCTTTATTTCATGGAGCTGTTTCAGGACAAAGCACATTAATTCACTATTGGAACTTTAATAATAATGCATCTGTTGCAGCAATTACAGCACCTACATCAACACTTTTGAACGGTTCTATCACAGCAGTTTCTACAGGAACAGGAAGCACAGATACCTTCATTGATTTTGCTGGCGGAACATCACAAAACTTTAATGTAGATAATTTAAATGCAAGAAACGGAGATGCTTCCGGAACGCATTTGAGATACAATTATCCGATCAACGGAAATGTGCAGTTTAATTTGCCAACGACAGGATATAACAATGTTGTGGTGAAGTTTTCTACAAGAAGATCAGGTTCGGGTGCAGGAAATCAAAATTGGTCTTACTCTTTAGACGGAACTACTTTTGTACCGTATCAAACAGTTACTTCACAAGACGCCAATCCGCAACTCATCACATTTGATTTTTCGAATGTGACAGGAGTTTCAAATAACCCCAATTTTAAATTAAAAGTTGAATTTGCCCAAGGTGGCGGCGGAGTTGTTGGAAATAACAGATTCGATAATTTCACACTGGATGCAACTTCAGTTGGCGGAATCGATACTACTCCACCTACAGTTGCTTACTTACCTGCAAACAACGTCAACAGTGCTTCTACAACAGTAAATCCTACGATCACTTTTAACGAAAATATAAGATTAATCGATAATTCTGCAATTACTTCTGCAAATGCACAAAATTTAGTTGAATTAAAACTAAATAATTCTACAGGAAATACAGTTCCGTTTACTACAACTTTCAGCAACAATCAGATTACAGTAATTCCTACAGGAGGTTTGGTTCCAAATCAGGTTTATTATTTAGCTCTAAAACCAAATATGGTAGAAGATACAAGCGACAATGCAGTGACTACGGCGACTTCGAGTATTTTTACAACGGCAGGAACAAGCATTTCTTTAGATAAAACTTTAATTAAAGTCAATGAAAACGCAGGAACTTTAGCATTTAAAATAAATGTGACCAATCCTTCTAATGCAACAGTAAATCTGGTTGCAAAACCTGCTTCTTTCAACACCGCAAACAGCAGTGACTTTACATTTACAAGCCAAACAATCAACATTACGCCTTCTACGACAAGTGTTACGGTAAATATTCCGATTCTTGATGATACTTTGGAAGAACAACAGGCAGAATATTTTGTTTTAGGTTTAGAAAATCCTGTAGGAACAACAGTTACCGGAGATACTTCATCAACCGTTTATATTATTGATAATGACAAAGCTGCTCCAGTTCCTTCTAATCAGATTACATTAAATTACATCGGAAGTTTTGATCCTTCAGGAAATAATAACAGTTCAACAGAAATTGTAGTTCATGATCCTACAACTCAAAAATTATTCACCATCAGTTCTTTAACGGATGTTTTTGATATTATTAATTTCTCTAATCCATTAGCTCCGTCAGTAATCAACACTGTGAATATGGCTCCTTATGGCGGAATTACAAGTATCGCTGTGAAAAACGGGCTTGTTGCAGTAGCTTCTCCAAACGGAACAAACGCACAACAAAACGGATCCGTAGTTTTCTTTGATATCAACGGAAATTTCCTGAAACAAGTAACTGTGGGAGTTTTACCGGATATGATTACATTTACGCCAGACGGAACAAAAGTAATGACCGCAAATGAAGGTGAACCAAACGATGCTTATACGGTAGATCCTGAAGGTTCAATTAGTATTATTGATATTTCAGGTGGAATTAATAATTTAACCCAATCAAACGTTACAACACTTGGTTTTACAGGTTACAACAGCCAGGAAGCTGCATTTATCAGTTCAGGCGGAAGAAAAGTAAAATCGACAAGCACTTTGGCACAGGATCTTGAACCTGAATACATTGCCATCAGTTCAGACAACCAAAAAGCATGGGTTTCTTGTCAGGAAAACAACGGAATTATTGAAGTAAATCTTAGCAACAATACTTTAGGAAATATTTGGGGATTAGGTAAAAAAGACATGAGTCTTCCAGGAAACGGTTTTGATGCTTCAGACAACAACGGTGAAGTTCTTATCGCCAACTGGCCTGTAAAAGCGTATTACAATCCTGATGCAATGGCTTCTTTTAAAGTTGGAAACACCAATTATCTGGTTACCGCAAACGAAGGTGACGAAAAAGACTTAGGTGGATTCAGTGAAAGAACAACCGTTGGAGCGAATGGATACACTTTAGACTCAACACTTTTCCCGAATGCTTCTGTTTTAAAAGCTTCTCACAACCTAGGAAGATTCAGGGTGACCAATGTAAACGGAAATACAGACGGAGATGCAGATTTTGAAGAAATTCATGCTTTGGGAGCAAGATCATTCTCAATTTTCAATACTGATACCCAACAAATCGTTTACGACAGCGGAGACAGATTTGAAAGATATATTGCAGCCAATCATCCTTTGATTTTCAATGCTGATAACGAAGCCAATGGAGCAAAAAGCAGAAGCCGTGCAAAAGGTCCGGAACCTGAAGGTGTAACTTTAGGAACAATCAACGGACAAACTTTCGCCTTCATCACTCTGGAAAGAACAGGAGGTGTGATGGTTTATAACATAACAGATCCAAACAATGTAACCTTTACAGATTACAAACACTCAAGAATGACTTCCGCATTTGGCGGAGACAATGGTCCGGAAGGGATTACGTACATTCCACCAACAAATATGAATAACGGAAAAGGTTACGTCATCGTTGCCAACGAAATCAGCGGAACATTATCAATGTACGAAGTAGTACTTTCTCCAACATTAGCAACAGGTGAAATGAAAAAAGAAAAGGCAACCTTCAATATCTTCCCGAATCCTGTAAACAAAGGAAATACTCTTTACTTCAACAGAGCTCAAGGTTATGAGTTGTACGATATGAGCGGAAAACTTCTTGGAAAAGAGAAAAACACATTAACCATCGATACTTCAAAACTAAACATTGGAGTTTATTTAATTAAAACTTCAGAAGGTGAAGTGAAGAGATTCATCGTGAAATAATTTTTTTTACTTAATAATTTACTTTTGAAGCCTCGGAATTTTTTCCGGGGCTTTTTTTGTGGGAAAAATCTTTGGCTTAAATCAACCTTGTCAAGTTTATCATCTCCTTACTGATTAACCTTGACAAAGTGGGATGCAACATTTCTTTATTAAAAAACAAAAAAAAGACAGACCTTCAAGATCTGTCTTCAAAAAATATATTTTCGTATTTTTTACTCTACATTTACTACCTTTTCAATTTCAGGAGCATGTTGTTTGATGCTGTTTTCTACACCTAATTTCAATGTTGAGAAATTAAGAGAACAGGCCGAACAGTTACCTAAAAGTTTTACAAAAACAGTATTGTCTTTTACATCTAAAAGCTCAATATCACCGCCGTCTTTATTCAAAAACGGACGAATGCTTTCCAGAGCCTCCATTACTCGGGTTACAGTGTCTTCGTGTGTTGTATTTGTCTCCATATTTGGGTTTGGTTTTCAAAAATGTATTTGAAATTATTTTTAATTATTTTTTTGGTGAGCAACCAGCCATTGTTGAAATTTTCACGGCTTCAGTTGGCGGAAGAAACTTATTTCTTTCTAGTAAACTCTCAACCATTTTTTTTGCTGTTTCCGTATAAATCTCAGCAATTTTAGAACCTTCCTGCAAAGCAGCCGGTCTTCCTACATCACCTGCTTCTCTGATGCTCTGAATCAAAGGAATTTCTCCTAAAACAGGAATTCCTAAATCTTCGGCTAAATATTGCGCTCCCTGGTTTCCAAAGATATAATATTTATTGTCAGGTAATTCTTCCGGAGTAAAATACGCCATATTTTCTATCAATCCAAGCACAGGAATGTTGATACTTTCCATTTGGAACATTGCAATTCCTTTTCTAACGTCTGCCAAAGCAACATGTTGAGGTGTACTTACAATCACCGCTCCTGTTACCGGAACTTCCTGAATAATTGATAAGTGAATGTCACCAGTTCCCGGAGGAAGATCGATTAATAAGAAATCTAATTCTCCCCAAGCTGCATCTCTGATCATTTGGTTCAACGCTTTTGAAGCCATTGGTCCTCTCCAGACTACCGCCTGATTTGCTCCTGAAAAATATCCGATAGAAAGCATTTTCACACCGTAATTTTCGATAGGTTTCATTAAGCTTTTTCCGTTTACATCAACAGAAATCGGCTTTTGACCTTCTGTATCAAACATCGTAGGAACAGATGGCCCGTAAATATCGGCATCTAAAATTCCTACTTTAAAGCCCATTTTTGCTAAAGTTACCGCAAGGTTTGCAGAAACAGTAGACTTACCAACACCACCTTTTCCAGATGCGATGGCAATAATATTTTGAATTCCAGGGATTTGTTTTCCTTTGATTTGACTTAGCTGAACTTCACTCGGTTCCGGAGAAACTATTTTAAGTTTTAAATTAATTTCTTCACCAAATTCACTTGCAAAAGCCTGCTTCATTGCAGCTTCAAGCTTTTTCTTTTCGTGCATTGCCGGCGAATGCGCTGTCATATCTATATAAACGTCATTCCCCATCACTTGAAAGTTAGACACCAAGTCATCAACTTCAATTTCTTTGAGGAAATCCTGAATCTTTTCTTTAGTCAACATAAAATATAAATTGTCCACAAATTTACGGAAATTTTAGCTATTTAGAATCAATAAACATGGTGATAGATAAATTCTTTTGCAAACCTAAAATTTATGTACTTTAGGGGCGATTTTAATTTATATCCATGAAAAAAATATTATTCGTTCTTTTAGGATTAATTGCTCATAATTCATTTTCACAAAATTATTCGCAATACGTAAATCCTTTTATTGGAACGGGCGGTCACGGACATACTTTTCCGGGTGCAATTGTGCCTTTTGGAATGGTACAACTTTCTCCGGACACAAGAATTGACGGAAGCTGGGACGGATGCAGCGGTTATCATTATTCCGATTCTGTAATCTACGGATTTTCTCACACACACCTAAACGGAACCGGAGTTTCAGATTACGGAGACATTATGCTGATGCCGACGATGGGAAATGCAGGACTGACTCCTAAAGAATATTCATCAAAATTTTCTCATAAAAACGAAAAAGCAACGGCTGGATTTTACTCAGTTAAATTAGATAAAAACAACATCGACGTTCGTTTAACCACAACAAAAAGGGTCGGATATCATGAATATAAATTCAATAAAGCCGGAAATGCCAATATTATTTTAGATTTAAATCACAGAGATAAATTGCTGGAAGGCGAGGTTAAAATTATCGACAGCAAAACCATCGAAGTTTTCAGAAGAAGTGAAGCTTGGGCAACCAACCAATATATTTATGCGAGAATTGAGTTTTCAAAACCGATGAAAATTTCGAGTAAAAACTTTAACGGGAAAAATGAGAACAATACTCTTTCAGGAACAAAATTAGCTTTAGCATTTACCTCAGCAGTAAAAAAAGGTGAAAAAATCAGTGTGAAAGTGGCGATTTCTCCGACAGGCTACGAAGGTGCAGAAAAAAATATGCTGGCTGAAGGAAAATCAAATGATTTTAATGAAATTCAAAACCAGGCGGTTGCAGACTGGAATAAAGAACTTTCTAAAATTGAAGTAAAATCTGACGATAAAAATAAACTGGCAATTTTCTACACAGCAATGTACCATGTTTTCACGCAACCAAATATCAATATGGATGTTGATGGAAAATACCGCGGAAGAGATAATAAATTTTACACGGCAAATGATTTCGGTTACTATTCCGTTTTCTCGCTTTGGGATACTTTCAGAGGTGCACATCCTTTGATGACTTTAATTGACAAAAAGAGAACCGCAGATTTCGTCAATACTTTCATTAAACAGCGTGAGCAAGGCGGAAGAATTCCGGTTTGGGAATTAGCTTCCAACGAAACGGAGTGTATGATTGGGTATCACGGAGTTTCTGTGATTGCAGACGCAATGGCAAAAGGAATTACAGGTTTTGATTATGAAAAAGCTTATGAAGCATCAAAAAATTCGGCGATGCAGGATATTTTTGGTTTAAGTGCTTACAAACAGAACAACTACATCAGCATTGATGATGAGCACGAAAGTGTTTCTAAAACTTTGGAATATGCTTATGACGACTGGTGTATCGCTCAAATGGCAAAAATTTTAAACAAAAAAGAAGATTACGAATACTTCATGAAACGTTCTCAAAACTGGAAAAATCTTTACAATCCAGCAAATGGTTTTATGCAGGCGAGAAAAAATGGAAACTGGTACGAACCTTTTGACCCAAGCGAAGTCAACAATAATTATACGGAAGGAAATTCTTGGCATTATTCATATTTCGTTCCACAAGATATTTCAGGATTAATTCAGGCTCATGGCGGAAAAGAAAAATTTGAACAGTTTATTGATGCTATTTTCTCAGCTTCTGATAAAACGACAGGAAGAGAACAGGTGGATATTACCGGATTAATCGGACAATACGCACAAGGAAACGAACCGAGTCACCACATTGCTTATCTTTATAACTTCGTTGATAAACCTCAGAAAACGGAAGAAAAAATCAAATTTATTCTTGATAATTTCTACAAAAATACTCCTGATGGACTTATTGGAAATGAAGATTGCGGACAAATGAGTGCATGGTTTATTTTAAGCTCAATGGGAATTTATTCTGTAACTCCAGGGAAAGCTGAATGGGAAACGGTAACGCCATATTTTGATGAGGTTAAATTACATTTAGAAGACGGAACAACAAGAATCATCACTAAAAACACTCCGAAAAGCGAGCTTAAATATTTAGGTTTTGAAAACGTAAAGCCTGTTAAAGACCTAAAATATGCAGAGCAGACTGCTTCGCCTGTTATCAGTGCAGACCGTATTTTTGAGTTTACCACTCAGGTAAAAATCACTCCTTTGAATGAGAAAGATAAAGTGTATTATATGACTTTGGATGAAAATGATGCCAACGTGAGAAAAACTTTTAAAGTGTATAAAGAACCATTTACCATCAACAAAACAACACAGGTTTCTACTTATGCTGAAAGAAATGGTGAGAAAAGCGGAATTACAACTGCCAGTTTTAACAGAAGACCCAACCATTGGGATGTTATGATTAATGCAACAGTAAATCCGCAATATACAGCCGGTGGAAAACTGTCCATCATAGACGGAATCAACGGTGACGTAAATTGGAGAAAAGGAGAATGGCAAGGTTACCAAGGGCAAACCGTAGAAGCAATTATCGATTTTAAATCTCCTCAGCAGATCAACGAAATCTCTTCAACTTATTTACAGGACAGCAGAGCGTGGATTTTAATGCCTAAAAAGGTAGAATATTACGCTTCAATGGACGGAAAAACATTTATCCTTCTTAAAACTTTAGAAAACAACATCGATCCGAAAGACACCAATGTTCAGGTAAAAGATTTCAGAACTACGGTTCTTCCAACAGAAGCAAGATATGTAAAAGTAAAAGCCTATCACTTTGGCAAACTTCCGGAATGGCATCAAGGTGCAGGTGGTGAAGCTTATGTTTTTGTGGATGAGATTTCTGTGAAATAGAAATTCAGAATTTAAAATAATAAAACCTCTTTCGATTTGGAAGAGGTTTCTGTTTTAGAACTCTATATCAACTGTGGTATTTTTCCTGAAAATTTATTCATTTATCTATAAATATTTCATCTTAATCTAAAAAATTTCGTTTCCTCCCATATATCATATATTTTTGCAGATTGATATTAAAGATTCTTATGAAGAAGGAAAAAATAAAAATCTCGGCCTTATCCAAAATTTTAAAAATCTCAGGAATAAGCTTAGGAAGTATTGTATTGCTTCTACTGATTACCCCTTACTTTTTTAAAGACTCTATCAACAGTGGTATAAAAGAAATTTCAAAAAGTTATATCAAAACCAAAGTAGACTTCAAAGATTTGGATATTTCTTTCTTTAAGCACTTTCCCAATCTTACGGTTACGCTAACCAATTCGTCAGTAAAATCTAGTCAGCCCTTTCAAAATGAAAACCTTATCGATGCAAAAGAAATTGGTTTAGGTGTAGATATCACAAGCCTTTTCGGAGATAAGATAATTTTCAATAAACTTTATATTGAAAACGCAAACATCCGGATGAAAATTGACAGTTTAGGAAAAAACAATTTCGATATTCTGGTCGCCGAAGAAGAATCCAAAGAGAAAAACGATTCCAAGCTGGCTTTGGCTCTGCAAAATTTCAAGATTTCGAATTCTAATTTTCTTTATGATGACCAGCAAAGCAAAACTTATCTGAAATTAGATAATCTAGCATATGATGGTTTGATTGATTTATCGAATGACATTTTAAGCTTAAACGCCAAAACCGAAATTAAAAATACTCTTTTCAAAATAGATAAAAACATTTGGGTTAAAAACCAGCCTCTTAAAGGAAAAATAAACACAAAAATCAATACCAATCAGTTCGCTTTTTATTTCACAGATAATCCTTTGATTTTGGGAGAATTTCCTTTTAATCTCCAGGGAAGTCTGAAAATTCCGGATGAACAACAGTTTTACGATTTAAAAATAACAACAAAAAATGCCAATTTAAAATCAATTCCTCCAATAATTCCGGAAGCCTATCAGGAATATGCGAAACAACTTGAAATGAAAGGGAAAGCTGACCTTTTGTTTACAATGAAAGGAATTTTAAATGCTTCCAAAAAGCAAAATCCCGACATTCATCTTGAAGCAAATATTAGCAACGGTTTTTTCAACTATCAAAAATCTTCTTCACCAATCAATAATTTAAGCCTGACTTCTGTAATGGATATCCCGGCTTTGAACCCTAATCAACTTAAAGTAAAAGTAAGTGAGCTCGATTTCAGTTTATTAAATGGTTACACAAGAACAAATTTTATTTTTGAAAATGGTTCTGCGATGTTTTCGGAGGGAAATATAGATTCGAACATCAATCTTGAGGCATTAAAAAATGCAATTGGATACAAAAAAATAGATGCAAAAGGAAATATAAAGCTTAACGGAAATTGGAAGGGATTTATTTCTACTGACTCAAAAAACAGTTTACAAAAAGTTCCTCTTTTTGATCTAAAGGCAGATTTGAAAAACGGATATTTCAAAATGAGAGAAATGCCTGCTGCTTTGGAACATATCAACCTTGATATGGACATTAGAAACACGAATGGTCAGTTAAAAAACACAGCAGTTTTAGTTCATAACATTGATGCAAAAGCACTGGATAATTTCGCAAAAGGAAAAATTGAGATAAAAAATTTATACAACTACCCTATTGATGCAGATTTCACAGCAAAAGTTCATCTGGAAGATATCTACAAAATTTATCCTTTAAAAGGCATTGCTCTTCGTGGTGACCTTTTTATAAAATCTAAAGCTGTCGGAACATACGAGCCCAAAAGTAAAAAAGTTCCTGTAACCAACAGCACGTTATCGTTAAAAAACGGCTACATAAAATTAGACAGTTATCCTGACCTTCCTTTAGAAAACATCAATGTAGAAACGCAAATAAAAAGCGGAAGAGGTTCATTTAATGATCTAAATATCAACGTTCTTCCCATCTCGTTTACTTTGGCAGGAAAACCTTTTACAGTAAAAGCCAACTTAAAAAACCTGAATAATCTTGATTACAGACTCCATTCAAAAGGTCAGCTCAACTTGGGTGATTTATATAAACTCTTTCCTATTGAGGGGCTTGATGTGAATGGTGTAATCTCCACAGACGTTGGTTTAAAAGGTGAAAACGGAGCCGCTCTCGAAAATATTCAGAATAGAGGTTTTGTGAAAATTGAAAACATCACCATAAACTCTAAATTTTTCCCAAGTAAATTTGTGATAAAAGAAGGATTGTTTAAACTGAATGGAAGTCAGCTCAAATTTGAAGATGTAAAAGCCCGGTACAAGAAAAACATGTTTGTATTCAACGGAAATGTAAGCAATTACATTAATTATATTTTAAAAGATCAGAATTTAAATGGAAACATCAGCTTCACCTCAAAAAAAGTAAATATTGATGATTTTATGGCGTACAATTCAGGTGAAGCTTCCAATGTTTCATCTGCAGAAGAAGGAGTGATTTTACTGCCTAAAAATCTCGACATTGCAATAAATGGAAACGCCAGTGAAATCTTATTTAAAGATATTAAACTGAATAATTTCAAAGGCAACTTAGCTTTAAAAAGTGGAAATTTATCACTCAACGAAACTGAATTTGGGATGATTGGCTCAACATTTAATACCAGCGGAACTTATACTCCCGTGAATGCTAAAAAAGCGAAATTCAGCATTGATATAAAAGCTAAAAACTTCGATATCCAGAGAGCATACAAAGAGATTGCATTGTTTAGAGAAATGGTTTCTGCAGCAGAAAAAGCGCACGGAAAAATCTCTATGGATTACCATTTGGAAGGTGATTTGGGAGCAGATTTCTTTCCGAAACTCAAAACAATAAAAGGAGACGGTATTTTTACCTTAGAAGATATTCAGTTTTACGGATTTAATGTATTCAACTCAGTAGCTGAAAAAACTTCAACCGATGCACTGCATGATGCAAAAGTGAGTAAGGTTGATATCAAAACAAATATAAAAGACAACGTAATTACCATCGAGCGAACCAAGTTTAAAATTGCCGGCTTCAGACCAAGAATTGAAGGACAGGTAAGCTTGGATGGTTATATCAATGTCGGAATGCGTTTAGGCCTACCTCCTTTCGGAATTATTGGAATTCCTATTAAAATCACAGGACCTTCAGATACATTTAAGGTTGAAACAGGAAAATATCAGAAAGAAGATTTAAATGAAACCGATGATGATTTCAAAGATTACCAAAAATCTTTAGAAGAGGAAGCAGCCAAAAAAGCTGAAGCTGAAAAGAAAAATTCAAAATAAAAAAATATCCGTCAATTGGCGGATATTTTTTTTTATTTACAGTAGATTTTGATTAATTCATCCTCTCCGACCACTTCAACTCTGCCGGCAATTCTCTATCCGAAAATTCAATGTGAATCACTCTCCTTTTCTTTCCGTTGGTCGTACGGTTTGAACCGTGAAGAAGCAATGGTTTCATAATCATAACCCCACCTTTTTCTACGTTGCAGATATTTTCGGTTTCCATGTTCCAGTCGATTGTTTCAGGTCTGTAAATTCCTTTTGCATGCGATTTTGGAACTACTTTTAAAGCCCCGTTATTTTCATCGGTGTTGTCTAAATGAATTCTTATCGTGAAAATATTCTCCAGAATATCTAAAGGCGGCTGAACAGCAAACTGATTTTGTTTGGTTGTCCACGGTCCGAAATTTTCCAACTCAACTTTTTTATCAACTGAGATGGTTAAATCCTGATGATACGCAACGTACCAGTTTGATTTTTCAGGTTTATCGAAGTAGATACTTTTGACCACAAAATAATTTTTGCCAAAAATTTCTTTGATGATTGTTTTTAAATTATCATTAAAAATCAAATCTTTCACTTCCGGAATTTCCTTTAAAAATTGACGGATTGCAAAAAGATCTTCCGATTTTCTGAAAGTTTCTTTTGAAGAATCAATACTTTGAATGACTTCACTTATTTTTTCAATTTCTTCCGTAGAAAAAATATTGCTGATAATGGAAAACCCTTTATCAGCAATTATATTTTTATGTTGTTGTAAATTCAACATTTTTATTGAAAATTTAGTGTTCTTAATTAAAGTTGAAGAGTGTTCAAATTACTCATTACCAATTACACATTACTTATATCTTTACATATCTCCACCATGATTATCCAACTGACCCTCCCATTTCGAAACGGCAGAAGTTGCTAAAGCATTTCCTAAAACGTTGGTCATACTTCTAGCCATATCGCAAAAGTGATCGATAGGAAGAATTAAAGCAATTCCTTCCGGCGGAATTCCAAACATAGAGCAAGTAGCGACGATAATTACTAAAGATGCTCTCGGAACTCCGGCAATTCCTTTTGAAGTTAACATTAAAACCAAAAGCATGGTAATTTGTTGTCCGACAGACATTTCAATTCCGTAAATCTGAGCGATAAAAATAGATGCAAACGTCATGTACATCATACTTCCATCCAAATTAAACGAATATCCTAAAGGTAAAATAAATGACACCACTCTATTATTACACCCGAATCTTTCTAACTCTTCAACCAATTTAGGAAAAACAGCCTCCGAGCTTGTTGTAGAAAAAGCGATCAGCAAAGGTGATTTAATTCTTTTTAATAGATCAAACAGGCGGTTCCCTAAGATTAAATATCCAACGATCAATAATACAAGCCACAAAACAGCGATAGCAAAGAAAAAGTCTCTTAGATAAATGGCATACACTTTAAAGATTTCAAAACCATTTGTCGCAACAACCGCTGCAATTGCACCCAATACTCCAAGCGGTGCAAACCACATGATATAGCCTACCATTTTAAGAATCGCATGAGCAATCACGTCGAATAATTTAATAACGGGTTGAGCATATTCATCACCCAAATTTGCCAAAGCCACCCCAAACATAATCGAGAAAACTACAATCTGTAGAACTTCATTCGTTGCAAAAGCTTCAAAAATACTTTTAGGAACAACATGTTTTACAAAATCTTCCATAGAAAAACCTTTGCTCGACTTTAAAAGTTCTTCTGCAGAAGCAGCATCCTGTATCGGAAGTTTGGTTACATGTCCCGGTTCAAGCCAGTTTACCAAAATCAAACCTATGAAAAGAGAAACAAGAGATGCAGAAATAAACCAAAGCATCGCTTTAGACCCTACTCTTCCAATCATTTTAATATCGCTCATTTTGGCAATTCCCACCACCAAAGTTGTGAAAACCAAAGGTGCAATAATCATCTGAACCAGTCTGATGAAAATAGTTCCGAGGAGTTTTATTAGTTCAGAAAATGAAACAATACTATCGATTGATGTTTCCCTACCTAGCTGAGTTTTTTTCACAGAAAGCAAATCTACATCAGATTTACTGCTGATAACTTTAGGTATGAAAGCAGTTTTTGCACCTTCTATAACAGGCTGAATATCAGTTCCCGGATTGTTTTTATAAAATGCTTTTGCCTCTGCTTCATTCTTTACAATCGTTATTTTCTGTTTGTATTGTATTTTGTCTGTTCCTACAAAAGAAACAACATCAAAATTTGAATTATCATCATTTATTTTTTCGGTATTCATTCTAATTTCATTTCCTCTACCGAAATTGTGAACGTACCCCCCAATTGCTACACCCAAAATAAGTGAAACAATGATGGCAATAAATAGCTTGTTTTGTCCTTTCATATCTATTATCAATTGCCACAAATATAATAGTTTTAAAATTTAGACCTAAATTCTAATTCTAGAATAGCAAAAATTCAAAAAAATTAAAATTAAAACTCTCATTATTAAAAACTTAACACAAAACTTCATCATATTTATTAAATTTTTCAATCATTGGTATAAATTTTATTATTACATTTGAGTCTAACAAAAACATTAAATAAAATCAATTATGAGAAAAACAATCACAATGTCTGCTTTAGCTTTAGCAGTATCATTTGGAGCTATTTCGTGTAAAAAGAAAGTTTCTGATGCGGAGCTTCAGACTCAGGCAACTACTATTGTAACAGCAAGTCCCACTGCAACTGTTGAAGTAAAAGAAGGTGTTGCCCATCTTGGTGGAACCTTTGCAACTCAGGCTGAAAAAGATGCTGCCATAAAATCTCTGAAAGAAATTAAAGGCGTAAAAGATGTACATGATATGGCAACTGTAGAAGTTGCTCCACCACCGCCTGTAGCAACTACATCAGCTGTAGATCCTATGGTTCAGCAAAAAGTACAGGATGCTGTGAAAGATTTCCCTTCTGTAAAAGTAGAAGTTGTAAATGGAGAATTAACGCTTACAGGAAACGTATCTTCAGTTCAGGCTAGAAAAATTAAAGAATCTGTGGATGCTTTAAAAGTTGGAAAATATAACAATAACTTAGTTGTAAAATAATTAGAGATGAGCACATTACAAGATAAATATTCAAGTGTAGTTTCTGCTGCTCAGTCTGCAGGAGTTTCAAATTTACAAGTTCAGGAGCAGGACGGAATTCTTTATGTTTCCGGAAATGCATCAAGTACAGCTGCAAAAGACGCAGTTTGGAATGCCTTAGGAGCAATTGATTCTACTTATTCTGCTTCAGATATTAATATCGACGTGCAGGTTGCTGGTCTTGCAGCTGGTGCAAATCTTACGGTTGCTACTGAAGAATCTAATCTAAACATCAGACAAGAACCTTCTACTGAAGCTGCTGTTGTAGGAAAAGCCGCTAAAGGAGCTTCTGTAACTTTGGTTGAACAAACTTCAGACGATTGGTGGAAAGTAAAAACTGCTGATGGACAGGAAGGTTATGCATACTCAAGATATTTGAAAGCATAATTCATACTGAACTAATTTAAAATATTAAACATCCCTTTTTGGGATGTTTTTTTGTTTTACAAAAACCATGAATCAAACAGATTCTTTAAACCTAATTTTTGACTTTGAATATAAGTCGCATTTTATTAATAAATTAGCCGTAAATTTTATTTATGCGGATTAATTTTTCAATTTTACTGATTTTCTTTTTTGCTTTTGGAAACGCACAAAACACACCGCCAAAAGATACCTATGTAAAAGATAATTTCACCAAACAGGAATTTTATATTCCGATGCGTGACGGTACAAAATTATTTACGGCAGTTTACATTCCGAAAGATATTTCCAATAAAAATAAATATCCTTTTTTGATGCAGAGAACCTGCTACAGCATTGCGCCATATGGAGAAAACGAATACAAAACGAAAATTGGCCCGAATCAGTTTTTAATGAAAGACAAATACATTTTTGTTTATCAGGACGTTCGCGGAAGATACATGAGTGAAGGGATTTTCACGAATATGACACCACAGGTTGAAAGAAAAACCAAAAAAGATGTTGATGAAAGTACAGATACCTATGACACGGTAGAATATCTCGTAAAAAACATTAAAAACAACAACGGAAAAGTTGGTCAGTTCGGAACTTCATATCCCGGATTTTATACTGCGGTAGGAACTTTGGCGCAACATCCGGCTTTGGTAGCATCTTCTCCGCAAGCTCCAATTTCAGATTTTTGGAATGACGATTTTATGCACAACGGCAGATTTATGTTAGGTTATTTTAAAACTTTTCCGGTTTTTGGAGTGCAGAAAACGAAAGCTGAAAACAAAGCTTGGTACACCGACTCTATGATTAAATCGACTTCTGAAGACGGTTTAAAATTCTACCGAGAGATGGGAACTTTGAAAGATGGTTATGACAAATATTATAAAGACAATTTCTTCATGACAGAAATTATGAATCATTCCAATTATGATAAATTTTGGAAGAAAAGAAACCTTTTACCGCATCTTAAGAACATCAGTCATGCAGTAATGACTGTTGGCGGATGGTTTGATGCGGAAGATCTCTCAGGACCTTTAAATATTTACAAAACAATTGAAAAAACAAGTCCAAAAGCTAAAAACACCATTGTGATGGGGCCATTTTCTCATGGAGGTTGGGGACGCGAAGAAGGAAAACATTTTCATAATCAAATTTACTTCGGAGACAGCATCGCAACCTATTATCAGAAAAATATTGAAACAAAATTTTTCAATCATTATCTAAAAGGGAATACAAAACAGGATGCCGATTTGCCGGAAGCTTTGATGTATGATACAGGAGCAAAACAATGGAGAGAATTTGCAACGTATCCTCCAAAAGAAGCCAAAAAAGTTAGCTTTTACTTAGCAAACGGAACTTTGAAAAACAATGCAGGACAAGGATTTTCTGAATATTACAGCGATCCGAACAATCCTGTTTTAAGTTCTGATAATCTGAAAGATTTTAACGGATTCACACCAAGAAATTACATGTCAGAAGATCAAAGATTTGCTGTCGGAAGACCAGATGTTTTGACTTTTACAACAGACGTTCTGACAGAAGACATGACTTTCGCAGGAGAAATTTTAGCGAAATTAAATATATCATCGACCTCTACTGACGCAGATTTTGCAGTCAAATTAATCGATGTTTATCCTGAAGATTTTAAGCCAATAGAAAAGAAAGACGGTGTCATTTACGGAAATTATCACCAAATGGTAAGAAGTGAAATTATGCCTGCAAGATTCCGAAACTCCAGAGAAAAAGGTGAAGCTTTGGTTGCAAATCAGAAAACTTCTGTGAATTTCAGATTGCAGGATGTGGTGCATACGTTTAAGAAAGGACATAAAATTCTGATACAAATTTCTTCGACATGGTTTCCGCTTTTCTCTGTAAATCCTCAGAAATTCTTAGACAATCCCAATTTTGCAACGAAAGAAGATTATACGAAAGCATTTATAAAGGTTTTTGAAGATTCTTCAATTGAAGTTGAGATTTTGAAATAAATTTTAAAAGCTGTTCGATTTGAACAGCTTTTTTATTTTAATTCTCTCGCAGATAATGCAGATCTTTTTAAAAACAATCATCTGCGAAATTTGCTTAATCTGCGAGAGAAAATTCTGCATCAAATTTGTCATTCCGATTTCTATGACACTTGCAAATTATTTATATAATTTTTTTCATAGGATTTTCCATTTTTAGCGAGTGCGAAAATCCTGTGAATAATCTTATTTCTGACAGCATTCAAAATTGCCAT
>Ga0213827_1000256_pt1 | contig 52680 bp, 59 predicted proteins | sample MC6MC0898MG_FD_180669 | JGI IMG/M metagenome (GOLD analysis project Ga0213827, IMG submission 180669) | Enriched soil aggregate microbial communities from Iowa State University, Ames, United States - MC6-MC0898-MG | ecosystem: Environmental > Terrestrial > Soil > Unclassified | place: USA: Iowa...
ATCGTGCGATCGAGATCGTCAAGCGCGCGATCGAGACCCTGGGTGCGCCGATCTACGTGCGCCACGAGGTCGTGCACAACCGGTTCGTGGTCGATGACCTCAAGGCCCGCGGCGCGATCTTCGTCGAGGAGCTCGACGAAGTCCCGGACGACAACACGGTGATCTTCAGTGCCCACGGCGTTTCCCAGGCCGTGCGCCAGGAAGCCGACCGACGTGGCCTGAAGGTGTTCGACGCGACCTGCCCGCTGGTCACCAAGGTGCACCTGGAAGTGGCGCGTCACTGCCGTGCCGGCCGCGACGTGGTGCTGATCGGCCACGCCGGGCACCCGGAAGTGGAAGGCACGATGGGGCAGTGGAGCCGCGAGCGCGGCACCGGCCAGATCTACCTGGTGGAAGACGTGGAGGACGTCGCCACGCTGGTCATCGACCAGCCGGAGAACTTCGCCTACACCACCCAGACCACGCTGTCGGTGGATGACACCCGCGGCATCATCGACGCCCTGCGCACCCGCTTCCCGGCGATGCAGGGCCCGAAGAACGACGACATCTGCTACGCCACGCAGAACCGCCAGGACGCCGTGCGCGACCTGGCCAAGCGGTGCGACCTGGTGCTGGTGGTCGGCTCGCCGAACAGCTCCAACTCCAACCGCCTGAGTGAACTGGCGCGCCGTGATGGCGTGGAGTCCTACCTGATCGACGGTGCCGACGAGATCGACCCGGCCTGGGTCGCCGGCAAGAAGCACATCGGCCTGACCGCCGGTGCCTCGGCCCCGCAGGTGCTGGTGGATGGCGTGATCGCGCGGCTGAAGGAACTCGGTGCCACCGGCGTCGGCGAACTGGACGGTGAGCCGGAATCGATGGTGTTCGCGCTGCCGAAGGAACTGCGCCTGCGGTTGGTTGACTGACCGCGCAGCATTCCGCCACGCATGCCGTGGCGCTGCCCCGGTAGTGCCGGCCGCTGGCCGGCAGCGCACCCCGGTTGGCCCTGATCCCGTCCGGCAGACAGAACGTCACCGCACTCGGCTGTGCCAATCATGGCCGCAACGCGACGCATGACCTTTGGCCATGGGGCAGGGCAGTAACGCAGGGCTAGGATCGAGGCTTCCCCCGCTGGAGCCTGCCTGATGAAGATGCGTGCCATTGCCCTGTCCGTGTTGCTGGCCGTGTCCGCCACCGGCGTACAGGCGCAGACACCGCCGCCGCAGGATGTGGCCTTTCCCGGGCTGCTGCGCATCGACGTGGACGCACGTGACATCGGCCGACGGATCTTCAAGGTCAAGGCCACGGTGCCGGCCAGACCCGGCCCACTGACCCTGCTGTACCCGCAGTGGCTGCCCGGGGCACATTCACCGAGTGGCCCGATCGACAAGCTCGCCGGCCTGGTCGTCACCGCCAACGGCAAGCCACTGCAGTGGACGCGTGATCAGTACGACGTCTATGCCTTCACCGTGGAGGTGCCGCAGGGCGCCAGCGAAGTGGTGGCCGAGTTCAAGTTCCTCTCTTCGCAGGGCAACCAGGGCCGCGTGGTGATGACCCCGGACATGCTCAATCTGCAGTGGAATGCCAATTCGCTGTATCCGGCCGGGGTGATCACCCGCAACATCCAGGCGCAGGCCACCGTCACGCTGCCGCCGGGCTGGTCGTACGCCACCGCGCTGGATACCGAGCGTCGCGAAGGCGACACCGTGGTGTTCAAGCCGATCAGCTACGACCATCTGGTCGACTCGCCACTGTTCGCCGGCCGCCACTTCCAGCGCTTCGACCTGGACCCCGGCGCGAAGGTGCCGGTGCACCTGAACGTCTTTGCCGATGAGGCCAGATCGCTGGCCGCCAAGCCCGAGCAGATCCAGGCGCATCGCGCGCTGGTGCAGCAGATGTACAAGCTCTACGGCGCACGCCACTTCGACCGCTACGAGTTCCTGCTTGCGTTGACCGACAAGCTCGGCGGCATCGGCCTGGAGCACCAGCGCTCCAGCGAGAACAGCGGTGACACGGGTTACTTCACCGAGTGGGACAAGACCTGGCTGGGCCGTGATCTGCTGCCGCACGAGTTCAACCACTCCTGGAACGGCAAGTATCGTCGTGGCGCCGATCTGACCACCGCCAACTTCAACGTGCCCATGGGCGACAGCCTGCTGTGGTTGTATGAAGGCCAGACCCAGTTCTGGGGTCAGGTGCTGGCCGCGCGTTCCGGGCTGTGGAGCCAGCAGCAGACCCGTGACGTGCTGGCCAATGTGGCGGGCACCTACGATCGTGGTCGCCCGGGCCTGGCCTGGCGCAACCTGCAGGACACCACCAACGACCCGACCATCGCCCAGCGCCGCGCATTGGCCTTCCGCAACTACCAGATGAGCGAGGACTACTACTCCGGCGGCCAGATGGTCTGGCTGGAGGTGGAGGGCAAGCTGCGCGCGCTGACGGGTAACAAGCGCGGCCTGGACGACTTTGCCAAGGCGTTCTTCGGCATGAACGACGGCGACTGGAATGTAAATCCCTACACCTTCGACGAGGTGGTGAGCACGCTCAACGGCGTGGCGCCGTTCGACTGGGCCAGCTTCCTGCGCGAGCGCCTGGACGGGCATGGTCCGCTCACCGGGGGCCTGGAAGCGGCTGGCTGGAAACTGGTGTACACCGATACACCGAACGAGGCGTTCAAGGCACAGGAAACCCGCGGCAAGAACAGCAACCTGCTCTACTCCATCGGAATGTCGGTCAGCGAATCCGGCTACATCGGCGATGTGCTGTGGGACAGCCCGGCCTTCAATGCCGGCCTGACGCCCGGCATGAGCGTGGTCGCGCTCAATGGCCGGGTGTTCAAGGCCGAGCAGTTGAAGGAGGCGATCACCGCAGCCAAGACCGACAAGGCGCCGCTGACGCTGCTGGTGAAGAGCTTCGACCGCATCGATACGGTCACGCTGGATTACCACGATGGGCTGAAGTACCCGACGCTGGAGCGCATCGCAGGCAAGCCGGATCGACTGGCGGAGTTGTGGAAGGCGCGGTGAGTGCGCTGCGTGGAGGCCGCCGGATCAGTCTGCGGTCTCCACCTCCTCTGCACTGTTGCATACCCGCTTCGGCGCGCACAGCCGATCCAGCAGGGCCAGCGTGACGCCGTTGCTCCAGCCAAAGCCATCCTGCAGCGGGTACTCGCCACCCCCGCCGCCGGTGGCCGAACCGTCCACCACATATTTCTCCACCAGCTTGCCCTCGCGGTCGTACACCGTCTGCACCGTGCGCAGGAAGCGCGTGCCGATCCGGCGGGCGAGGGTGTCCTGCCCATAGCGCTGCAGCCCGTCCACCGCGACCCACTGCAACGGTGCCCAGCCATTCGGGGCGTCCCATTGCTGACCGGTCACCACGGTGGTGGTCAGCAGCCCGCCGTCGCGGAGCAGCTGCGAATCGACTGCCTGGGCGGTACGGCGGGCCTGCGTGCGGCCGGCGACGTCCAGCCACAAGGGAAACAACGCCGCCGCGGTCAGGGCAGGGCGGGTCTGGCCACGCTCCAGGTCGCGGTCCACGTACCAGCCTTGCTGGTCATCCCAGAGCAGCTGGTTGATGGCGTGCTGACGTGCCTTCGCCAGTCGGGTGAAGGTGCGCGCAGCGGCGCGATCACCGGCCGCCCTGCTGGCGCGGGCCACGGTCGTTTCCAGATGGAACAGCAGGCTGTTCAGATCCACCGGCACGATCGCGGTGGTGTGGATGCTCGCCAATGCAGACGGCTCGGCGAGCCAGCGCGAGCTGAAATCCCAGCCGGACTCCGCGCCGGCGCGCAGATCGCGATAGATCTGTGAGGGCGTGCGCTGCGGCGCCTGCGCGGCGGTGGCCACATCGTCCATCCAGGATTCGGTGCGCGGCACCGCGCGGTCGTCCCAATAGCGGTTGAGCAGCTGACCATCGGCCAGCCTGACCACCCGCTCGCGTGCCTCGCCAGGTGCCAGGCTTTCCGCGCCGCGCATCCAGAACGCATGCTCGATGCGCAACTGCGGCAGATAGCGGCGGTAGGCCTCATCGCCTTCATGCGTGGCGAGCAGATCCACCATCAGGCTGAAGAAGGGGGGTTGCGAGCGGCTCAGGTAGTAGCTGCGGTTGCCGTTGGGGATATGGCCGTAGCTGTCGAGCTGGAACGCGAAGTTGTCCACCATGTCGCGCACCTGCTGCCAGCGACCACTGGAGGCCAGCCCGAGCAGGGTGAAGTAGCTGTCCCAGTAGTACACCTCGCGGAAGCGACCGCCGGGCACCACGTAGGGCTTGGGCAGCGGCAGCAGCGAGCCGTTCGGATCCACGGTGCCGGTGGTGCGGGTCAGCACGGGCCACAGCCCCTCGATGTGCGCGCGCAGTGTCTCGCCCGCGGGTGGCACGTAGGGTTGGGTGTCGCCGGGCACGGTGAAGTGCTCGGAGGCGAAACCGGCGAGGTCGAACCCGGGCTGCGTCCTGGCGCGCTGCCACTCGGTCAGGACGGTCGCCGCCGCGTGGCGGGGCACCGCGTCGGCGAAGGTCTTCTGATCCTTGAACAGGTGCGCGCCCTGGACCTGCTGGAACAGGGGCTGCCACTGCTGGTCCGGGGGCGGCGGCGCCGGCACCGGCACCGTGCCTTGTGCCTGCGCGGCGGCGCTCAACAACAGGGATGACAGCAGCAGGCCGGCCAGGCGGGGACAGGGGCGCATGGGATGTCTCCGGAGATGGGGAGCCCACTGTAGGGGCCGGCGCGTCAAGGGCTGGTGCGGCGGCAGCGGGTCGTACCGGGGCATTGGGGCATGGGCGCTTCCATGGTGGGGCGCTTCCCTGATTGACCAAAGTGGTCGACACCCCCTAGAATTCACGACCTCGCCGGAATAGCTCAGTTGGTAGAGCGGCGCATTCGTAATGCGTAGGTCGTAGGTTCGATTCCTATTTCCGGCACCAGATTTAAGCTAACAAGTTGTAAGAAAGTATCGAAAAATCAAGGGGTTGGCCGGGTTTCCGTCCAGCCCCTTTTTTCATGCCCTCCCGGTCCGTCCCGGGAAAAACAGGGATTTCCAAGGATCGTTTTTCCCATCATTTTCCCCGCTTATGACCGGAATGCTGCCAATCCTGCGCGTCATGTTCCCCGACAAACCGCTCTTGTCGGTCGAAGACGTGGCACGTGTTCTCAACAAGACGGGGGCGGGCGGTTACGAACAAACCCGAGAACAGCTGGCCGCCGGCGTCATCGTTCCAGGTCTGCGCAAGCTCGGCGGCAGTTGGTTGGTTCCGGTGACGGCACTCGCTGATGCGCTGGACGGCTTGGTTGACGGAAACACTGCTGGGTTGGCTATCCCCAAGCCGTTGCCCACAAGACACACGGTCACCCGGGCCAACCCCATTGTTCCCCGAAAGGGCGGACGGGTTCCCGATCGGGCCAAGTCTATGGCGCTGGCCGACATGACATCCCTTTCCCTTGCGATGGCCACTCATCAATCGGTCGAGTTCTGGCACGAGGTGCTGGCTTTGCTGGATTACGCCGTGGAACAGCCTGCGTTGATCCTCGCGCCCAGTGATGTCTTCGCCGAGCTCCAACCATGGGTGCGGCAGAACGCGCGAGTGGTGGGGCACGCGCACCTCCTACCGGTGAAAGAGCGTGACCAGGCGTTGGATACGGGCGAGGTCTGGGAAGCGATCTTGCCTGACGCGTTGCTGGAGCCGTGGATCAGTGTCGAGGCGCGCGATCCCTTCGATGACGCCATGAAGGACGCGCTAGCTGCCTTCCAGGGTGCCCAAGCCCACGCACGAAACCAGGACCGAGCTCGAGGGCTGGAGGACAGGCTGCCACCGGCCACGGCAGCAGAGAGCACGCGCAAACCGTTCCGCTTCTAACCACTGAGAGAAGTGCGTTATGTCATTGGACTCAAAGCAGGAAGCGCTGAACAAGCTGATCGAACGCTACGGCAATACCTGCGGTTGGAACAACCCTCTGTTCGAGAGCGGCCGTGGCGTGGCCTGGGAACGGCTCATCAAGGATGTTGAGAACCTCGCGGAGGCGGATCAGCCAGGCCTTAAAGCCGAAAAGGCGTGGGTGGCTGCCGAGGAAGCGTTGGCAGAAGCCATCCAGAAGCATTCCGCGGTCGGTTCAGACCACGTCGATCACACCAATGCACGCGTGGAAGCTTGCCGGCTAGCGCTGAGAAGGGCGAAGCAGCGGGCCGAGAAGTTGGGCAAATCGCCGACCCGCCCAAAACCTTGGACTTCGGCGGAAGCAGCAGGGTTGCTGAACTTGTCGCAGAAAGTCTTTCGGGAGTTTGCGAAAGGCAGCAGTCCCACGGGCCCGTTGCTCCCGGACGACCGAACCCACGCCGCGATTGGCATCGCTCGATTGCTGGAATGGGCCGATGCTCATCCCCGGCTTCGCCGCTGGCGTGAAAGCCGGGAAACCGGCAAGCCATTGGGGCAGCGCGTGCCAATGCCGCCTCAGACACGGTTCAAGGTCGTGCAGGAGGTCCAAGTGGATTTTTCCCTGATCGAAGGCAAAGTCTCCTCCTTGGACTTGTCGAAGTGGAGCGAGGAAGAGCGAGAGATGTTTCTGCACATCTGGCGATCCAAAGCCGGAGCGTTGCAGGTGGACGAGCGAGGCATCGCGATGCTCCAGACGGCGACGTTGCCCCACGTGCTACAGCAGCCTTGGGTCGACCAGGTGCTTAAAGATGTGTGGGTGAATCAATACACAAAAACGCTGGGAGACATCCAAAGCGAGCTCCAAGCGCACTTTGCCCAAGTCCAAGGCGCGATCCCCCATCTTGCCCTGGAAGAGGGGAGGGAGGACGGTGAAGACGCTTACCAGACGTTGGTGAAGCAATGGACCGATGCGGGCCGGGAGCTTGCCGAGCAGATGAGCGAGGTGCGCGCCGCGATCTTGGACGTGACCCTCCCGCCGGCCCAACCTCGCCGCAAGCCGCCGCCCTTTCGCTTCTGAAGCCAGAGGCGAGTAGCAAGTAGCAAGTAGCAAGTAGCAAGAGCGCGGCGGCTGCTCGCCGCCCAAAGACGTGGTGGAGAAAGTCGAGAGGGCCGCGGCCCCCGCCGCAGCCTTGGAGCTCGTGCACCTGCCCCGGTAGACAGGGGCTTTTTTGTGCGTGTCAGCCGGGCAAAGGGGGAGCTCCCCCTTTTAGCCCATCACTGCGTCCGGATCGGGGGATTCTGTTCCCACACCAACACGGACCCGCCGCCATGCTCCCGATCGTCCTCCAGCTTGACCCCGCCGCCGCCCGTCATCATCGGGCCTTCCTCACCCCACAGGCATTGGCGGATGTCCTCGCAGATGCGCTCCCGCAGGCCTTGGCCCAGTTCGACGAAGGTGTAAGCCCCGTCGCCATGGTGGCCTGCGGCGACCTGATGGGCCTTCAGGCCTATCAGGTCCTTACCCTGCAGATCGCCACCTTGGATCGCTTCTTGGGCGTTCACGAAGCCGCCAGCGTTTGATTGCCTGGCACGGCTAGAGAAATCCTCAGCCGAGATCGGCCCACCCAAACCCATCTTCGTGAAACGCGGCCTCCTGACCGTGCCAGCGAAGCTTTGCCTGAAAAAAGGAAACCCCATGAAGCGTCTTTACCTTGTCTCCATCTCTTTCCAGGTGGACGTTACCTACCTTATCCCGCTGCGTGGCACCACTCCCGATGGAGTGGTCAACGAGCTGCTCGCACTTGATCCCAAGCTGGCTGCGAAGCGGCTGAAGAAGAGGGCCGACTATTTCGTCACGGGCATGGATCGCTGCTTGTGCGCCGGACTGAAGGGAGAAATCTTGAAGGAGGTTCCTGAGCGCTCTTTTGACCGAGCGGATGAGATCTCTATGCCGCGTGGCTTGCACGCTTGGCCTCGCGCAGTGCATGTGAACGGCCACGGCTTGGCCAGCAAAACCTTCGAGTTCAAAGCAGCGTCCTTGAAGGACGCGCTCGATCAGTTCGATCTCGTCGCTCCGGTTGATCTTGAGTATGCACCGTGGAGCATCTGGGGGATTGGTCTGGACCCTGATCTCTCCGCCGATGGTCATCCGGGATGGACCCCGGAGGTAGAGGGAAGTGACTTGGATGACATCGGATACGCGCTGGAAACCACGCTGCGCTGACCTTTATTTCTTGAACCTACTCGCAACGGCGTCGCGCCATGAGCTCGCGTCGTCTCATTTGAACTCGCGGACCGACCGCGTGCATCGCTTCGCATCTGGAGACCCTAAATGAACCCGACTTTGTGCACCCCCGAGACCTCCTCCCTGCGTCTTCCCAACCATCGTAAGAACACATCGGTCCCTCGCGCCACCAAGCTTGCTGCCGCCACGGTCGGTTACGACCGCCTGCCGGCCGCGGAGAGCACCGACACCTGGCTCACTCCGCCGGAGTTGATCTGGGGCAGCCCCAAGGACGGCTACAGTGGTCTTGGTCCCTTCGATATCGATCCGTGCACGCCCGAGGAAGGCATGCCATGGCCCACGGCGTCTCGGATGCTGAAGCCGAGCGATGACGGCTGGGCGACGCTTTGGCCCAAGGACGCTTTCGTTTTCATGAACCCGCCGTTCGGTCGGGGGCAGGATGCCTGGATGGAAAAAATGGCCAATCATCCGGGCGGCGGAATCGCGCTGGTGTTCGCTCGGACGGAAACGCTTTGGTTCCAGAGGTTCGTGATCAATCACCCGAATGTCAGCGCGCTGGTATTTCAGCAGGGCCGCCTGAAGTTCCACCGGGCAAATGGCGAGGTTGGAAACGCGCCGCCCGCTGGCCCGGCTTGGATTGCATACGGGGAGGAGGGCGCCCGCCGGCTGAAGCTCGCGGTGAAAGAGGGGCTGATCCGCGGAACCTGTCTTGAGCTGGACTTCGCACGCGTGGGCCCGGTGACGGCGGCTGACCTTGGGGCGGCAAACGAAGAGTAAAACGGTAAAGGGATCAGGCCGGAGGCCAGCCCTTTCACTTCCAAAGCCGTTTTTGCTCTAGCCGCTTTTGCTCTTGCTTTTCCCTAACAGGTAACAAGCACGTGTTACCCCCTTGTTACCCGTGAAAGCACTGTCCCATAAGGAGGTAACAAGGGGTAACAAGGTAACGGGTGGATCCAGAGCTCCCGACAGCTATATGCGCAAGTGTGCCGCAAGTCCTGATCCGTTTTTCTTGCATGGATCTCTTAAACGACTTGTTACCTTGTTACCACCTGTTACCCCCAATAAGCATAAGGGTTTAAGGGGTAACAGGTAGGTAACAAGCACTTGTTACCTCGCAAGCAGATACTTGAGCTAGTTCACGCTTCCATGATCATTTGAAGCATGAAAGGCAGAAATGAACATCGGTAAGCGTCAAGCCTTGCCAGGTATGAAAAGCCTGCTTAGATGGATTTGTGGTCACAACAGGACCACAAGCCAAGAAACGGAGCAGGTAGTGAAGACGAAACGCGAAAAGACCGCACGGGATGAGTTGTTGAAAGCCCGGGTCAGCAAAAGTTTTAAGGCGTTGGTGGAGGAGACGGCGGTGGCCCGTGGGCAAACCCCTTCCGAAGCCATGCGTCAGGCGCTTCAAGAGTGGGTGCATCGACCCGGTCAAGCGGCATAAAAAACCCCGGGTGCGAACCGGGGCGTTTACAACCAAGGATTACAAGATGAAGAGTAAAGCGAACACTGGCGCTGTCAAGCGCGGGGAGGCCAATGGCTACGCCGTTGATCAGGCTCCGAAGAAAAAGGGTAAGGCCTACCGGGCCGAGGCCAACCTCAACGAGGCCGCGGATGATCTGGGCATCGTGGGCGAAGACCTCTCGTTCGAGTTGGCCTATGCCGACGACATGCGACGCGGCAACCAGTTCCGCATTGGCGGCAAGATGGACAATGGCGAGATCGATATTTCGCTTTATCAGTGGGATGAAGCCGAAGGCATCTGGGCCCTGCAAGCCACTCGGGAAGTGGAGGCCCACGCCTTGGATTGGATGCGCACTCATGCACCGGAAGACGCCAAGCAGAGCAGCGCGGCCAGCTGCGTCAGAACCGCGATCCTGGAGATGATCCGCTTGCAGGGCATGAAGCTGCCCGAAAGCCAGCACCGGGCCATCGTGCCGCTGAAGGGCGGCTACTTGGAGATCCTCAAGGACGCCGACAAGAAGGCCTACATCGAATACCTGCCGGCCGACCCCAAGCACGGGATTACCTCTCTGGTTCCAGCGAAGCTCAACCTAGATCAGGTGCGCGACGGGCGCTACATCCCCAAGCCGTTGGATCCCAAGTCTCGCTGGGCAAAATACCTGGACCGCTTCATGCCGGACATGGCCGTGCGGGGGCTGCTTCAGGAGGCGATGGCTTCTTCGGTCATGCCGATGTGTCTGGAGAAGGCCTTCTTGCTACTGGGCAGCGGTAGCAACGGGAAGAGCACCTTGCTTCATGTTCTCCGCGCCATCCACCCCAAGAACACGGCAGTGCGCATTGACAAGCTGGACGGCCAGTTTGCGGTGGCACCCTTGGCGTCGAAGACCCTTTACCTGGCAACCGAGGCGCCCAAGGTCCTCTCCGATGCCATCCAGCAGGTCATGAAGGCGCTCATCTCGCGCGACCCCATGTCAGCCGAGAACAAGGGCAAGGACGCCTACACCACGGTGCCGCGGGGCACGCTCTTCCTTGCTCTGAACGCCATGTTCTCGGTCACGAGCCATGAGCACGGCTTCTGGCGAAAGATCTGCATGATTCCCTTCAACGTGCGTCTGGCCGAAAACGACAAGGACCGCGATCCCGACTTCCACAAAAAGCTGACCGAAGACCCGGCTGAAATGGCCGTGATCATCGACTGGCTTCTGGAAGGCGCTCTGCGCCTCATCGAGCGTGGCGGCTTGCCTGAGGAAATGCCCGAAGCCGTCAAAGCGCTTGCCGAGCAGACCCGACAGGAAACAGACACCACGGCTTCCTACTTCGCCGAGCGCATGGTGATCGAGGAAGACGGCACGTGGAGCGACAAGAATGACATCTACGACGACTACCGCAACTACGTGCTGGATGAGTTGGGCCGTAAGCCGGTGGGTGCGGAAGAGCTTTGGAAGCGGGTGCGGGAACGGATGCCGGGTCTCCAACAGAAACAGAAGAAGGCAACGAAATCGACGAAGTCGGAGCGGTGGGTAAATCTCCGAGTCGGTGGGGTGAAGCCCCGGATGGAGGGCGAAGGAGATGGCTCTGACGAGGTCCCGTTTGGGGATGGTGAGACCAGCAAAGCGGCGAAAGAGGTCATCGCCATGTTGTCTTCGGATCAAGCGTCCAACGACATGGAGAGTCAGGCAAAGGCGGCTTAGGCGAGCTGACGGAGGGCCAGGCCGTTGCAGGGCAGGTCCAAGGCTTTACTTTCGGCCAGTCCGCGGTATTGCAAAGGGGTCATCCGGAAAAAGGAAACCCCATGCAACCGCTCATCCCATCCATCCCCGACGACGCATTCTACGAGGAGGCGATCACCGCCGCTGACCTGGAAGGCCCCGAAGGCCCCGAGTTTGATCCGCAATACCTCATCGTGCAGTCCGCCTTTGGCCTTCACATCACGCCAGGCAGCGATGGCGACGAGGGACTGCGAAGCGAGAACGATATCGCCGAACTGGTCCGGAAAGCGCTCTATCACCGCAAGACCCTGACGCTACACATCGAGTTCTAATCCATCCACCCACGACCACCTGTTTTAAGAGGCGCAGGCGGTTGAAAAAGATTTGAGGCAACCCGCATGTCCAAGTATTCCGATCTCATCCAGGCCACCGCCGAGCGCATGCTCGATCTGATGAAGCAGGGCACCATCCCCTGGCGCCGTCCCTGGAACGACCCCAACGCCCCGCAGAACGGCAGCATCAACGGGCCCTGGAACCCCACCACGGGTAAGGCCTATAGGGGCAGCAACACGCTGATCCTGCGCGGGGCCCAACTGGTGCACGGATACGAGGACAGCCGTTGGCTGACCTACAAGCAGGCAGCTGCCATCGGCGCCCAGGTCAAGCGCGGCGAGAAGGGGCAACAGATCGCCTACTGGGATTTCAGTAAGACCGGCAAAGCCAAAGACGGCGACGAGCCGTTGACCGAAGGCGAAGAGAAGAGCGGATACCAGGGGCCATCGGTGTTCGTCGCCACGGTGTTCCATTCGAGCCAAGTAGACGGGATGCCCGAGCCCCCGCCGCCCTTCATCATGCCCGAGTCGGTCCGCAACTTGCGCGTTCGCGAGTTGCTGGATAAGCACCAGCCCAACGTCAACCACGACGGAGGCAACCGGGCTTTCTACTCCATCGCCGCGGATTCGATTCACCTGCCGAAGCACCACACTTTCAGCGATGACGTGAGCTACCAGGCCACGCTGCTCCACGAACTGGCCCATTGGACCGGCGCGAAGCACCGGCTCGACCGCGACCAGACCGGTCGGTTCGGCAGCCAGGACTACGCCAAAGAGGAACTGGTAGCCGAGCTCTCAAGTTTGTTCATTTCCGAGCGCCTCGGGATCGGGGTGGGCAGGGAACACGAAGGGCAGCACGCCGCCTATCTGCAGAGTTGGATGAAGGCCCTGGCTGACGACCCCAAAACCCTGTTTCGTGCAGCGTCCCAGGCTGAGAAGGTCATGACCTTCCTGGATATCCCGGCATTCGAGCGGGAGCCCTTGCCAGTCGTCAGAAAAGAACAGGAAGCCGAAAAGCCCGCTTCAACCCAGGTGGCCGAGAGCTCGGAAAAGGGCGGGGCGCGTGGGCGAAAGAAGGAACGCGAGCGCGACGTGGCTTGAAATATTTTCCAAGCTCCGGACCGTCGACTGCTCAGACGGGTCACCCTTGACGGTGTAAGGATCTTTGCTACAAAGGAAGAGTTAGGACGAATCCTGGCCGGGGTGGAAAGAATACTTAGTTAAAAGACGTGAGAAATCACTAACTAAGCTGCGTTTTTTCTCAAGCTTCTTACGCTTGCATCAAAGAGGGAATGGCGAAAGGGCGGCTTAGGCCGCCCTTATCATCTCTTTTCTATCCCATCCCTTGCGCAACTCCATTTGTTTGTTATGGGTGTATATGCCCACACAAAAAAGGAGTATTCATGCGCATCTTTACTGTTTCGGCTATCGCCGGTGCTTTGCTTGTTCTGGCTGGCTGCTCGTCCGAAAAGACGGCAGGTTCGCCCCCCTCTGAAGACCCACAGGTTGGCTACGTGGTCCTGTCTGTTGAACCGGTAGAAAACACCACAGAAAGCGTGCGCTCCCACCAGGCCGTCGGGGTGGAGGGCGTCTGGCCGCCAGGATTTGATGGCGGGTTGGTCCTCTACCGCCTGATTGGACCGAAGGATGTCAAACGGGCGATTGTCCAGCCAGCCTTTGCCAATGGGCGGCACGCGCTCCAACCCAATGACGGTGTCTTCGTCTATGGAACTGGCCCCTTTGCGTCCGTCGTCACCGCACCCATTGGGCCGACCCCAGCGCCCTTCATCCGCACGGATCGGCCATCAGGCCCAGGGGCACTGGTGAAGGTGATGCGTGTAGAAGAAGCCGGTGACAAAATACAGGTCGCTTACCTGGATATTGATGGCGCCCGCGTGAAGGAGCTCGTTGTGAGCAAGTCCGGTCAACTGACCGTGGACTACTTTCGCTCCACATCCTTCGCCTGCGTATACGGTTCTGGAGCGTCGGCCAAGATCTATCCCCACTGGTCCAATCAGTTGAAGTGTGGCTGAAGGAGAGAGGCGGCGAAAGCCGCCTTTCCCTTGTCTGAGCCCCTTGCGCAACTCCAACTCTTTGTTATGGGTAGTTCAACCCACACGAAAAAGGAGCATCCATGCGCGCACTCATCCTTTCCCTGGCCATCGCCAGCCTGCTCCCGCTGACGGCCTCTGCTGCCGATTCCACCTCCGCCCACCGTTACGGCACATCTGAAGGCCTGTCGGTCCAGAGCGCCCGTCTGGGTGAAGTCCTGATGGTCCGCTCGGTGGACATCAAAAGCGACAAACGCGTGAACGCCGGAAGCGCCATGGGTGCGGCCGCCGGCTACGGTGCCGCCCGCGAGGTCAAAGGCAACTACCGCAGCGCCGCGCGTGTAGCGGGAGGGGTGATTGGGGGCGTCGCCGGAACTGCCATCCAGAACGGGATCAGCAAGCGCCGAGGCGTCGAGATCTACGTGCGCGATCTGGAAAGCGGCAAGGTCCAGGCGATCGTGCAATCCGCGGATCTGCTAGTTCGCGCCGGTGACAAGGTGTTCTTGACGGGGAAGGGCAGCAAGACCCGGGTAGTTCCGGTCGAGGGGCGACGCTGATGAGGTCGCTGTTCAACGCCCCTTCCTCTATTCTTGGGGTCGGCATCCGGGCGTGGGCCAAGACTGGCCATCCGCCGGCCCGGCCCAACGCTTGGGTTGTGCAGCAAAGCCACTGGGGCCAGGCCTTGGTTTGCCGTGCAAACCTGATGTCCACTGCCCGGGGCGCACGCCGATGATGAGCGCGCTTCTGCTTGTGGTGCTGCTGGGGCTGATGCTCACGGTGCCGTATTGGACCCTCAATCGCTTCAGTAACGCGAAGGCTGCATGGATACGCGTGCGCGCAGGAGAGCGACACGGCCGAACCTACGGCCGCTTCGTTATCCAGGCCGGCTTGTTTGGGGTGGGAGTCATCTTCCTGGCGATAGTTGCGGCGGTGGGCACGTTCGGTGCGTGGCCGGTTGGCCTCTTCCTGCTTCTGGCCTGCTTGGGTGCATGCGTTGCCGCACGTGGAGCGAGGCAATGAGCCGCGAGCGCTCCACCTTGTTTGCGCCTCGCGCGCTGTCGAATAGCGGCGGCGTTGAGTTGCTGCCTATGCCTCCAGACATTCAGGCCATCTACGACGCAGGCCAGCGCAACACTCCTTACAGCGCCGACGTGGACGAAGCCCTGGCCGCTCACCGCCGAGCCCACGGCGAGCCGGAGCAACTCCTGCATGCCCAGCGCGTGGACCCCTGCGATGCCATGCCCAGCCACCCGGCAGAGCGCTACCGGGCTTACGTGAGCCAGCGCCGTTACGCGGTTCGCGCCTACTTCGAGGCAGGCAAGCATCCTGAAGAAATGGCCCGGGTGCTGGCGGTGCCTGTCCACACGATCCGTAAAGACCTAGCAACCATGCGCCTGCGTCGCCAGCCGCTCCTGTCGCCGACCCTCGCAGGGTGTATGCCTGCCGAAATCCAGGGCCTGCTTAACCAGGGGCTCACACAAGGCAACTTGTCTAAGCGGCTCAAGGTGTCCCAACAAGCAGTCAGCCAGTTCTGCATGGCGAACGGCCTTACCAACCCTGCCCAAGCACAACGCCAAGAAAAGATATCCGAGCGGCAGGAAAGGGTGCGCCTCTTAAGCGCCGAAGGCCTTTCAATCGGCGAGATGGCAGAGCGCGTGGGCGTTTCGACACATGTGGTGTCACGCGACCGCGCGAACTTAAAACTGCCGCGCCGCAAGACGCCGATTGACGAGTTCACTCTGCTCGGCTTGAGCCGTGCGGAGGTGCAAGGCCTGTTGGTGCGGTTTGAGACCGTCGGTGCGGTAGCGCGCCACTTGAAAACCAGTTCTGCCCAGGTCTCTCAATACCTGAAGCGAGCGGAGCTCAAGGCACCCCGCGATGACCGGGGACAACACGGGTCGAAGCGATGACTTGGACCTTTGCACCATGACATCACGTAACCGCGGCCTGGGTGGTCACTGCCCGCAGCACGTCCAAGCCCTATTGGACCAGGGCCTCACTCAGCGCGCCTTGGCCCAGCGGGTGGGCGTCACGCACCAAGCCGTGAGCCGCTTCGTGCGCCGGCATGGCCTCCTTTCGTGGGGGCTGCAGGCCTGCCGATCACGGCAAGCTGACCAAGTGGCGCAACGCCGCCGGCAGGTGCGACAGCTACTGAAAGAGGGGCGGACCTCGGCGGAGGTGGCGGCCCGGTTGGGGGTGTCCATCGCCACGGTCAGTTTGGACCGCCGGGCGCTCGGCGTTGGCCGCGCATTCAAGGGACTCGAGGGGCGGACCTTGCGTGGGCTGGGCCGCGCCCAGGTCCAAACCCGCTTGGGGGCCATCAGCAGGGCTCAGTTGGCTCGGGAGCTGGGGGTGAGCAGCTCGGCGGTCTACCGCTTTTGCAAGAAGACAGGCTTCATCGCCTCCTAGTAGGGGGCTCCTCGCGGTCCAATCCTCCGGTAGCCATGTTCAAGGAGCCCGATTTGGCTTTTCTCTCCCTAAGGCTAGTCCGATCAGCTACTTACGGGCGGAGATGGTCGGCAGCGTTGGCCCAGGCGCGCGGCTGAACGATACTTGGGGCCTGTTCGATGGGATGTATTAGATGCCGCTGCTCAACTGGTCCGACCGTGATGAAGACCTGACCCGTTCCGCCCTGACGCCCTACCGACTCTTGGAGCCGGTGGCCAGCTTGTCCTATGGGGAGGTGGACTCCGCCAACATGCTGATCGAGGGTGACAACTTGGATGCGCTGAAAGCGCTGCTGCCTTATTACGCCGGGCAGGTGAAGTGCATTTTTATCGATCCTCCCTATAACACGCGTGGGGCGATTTTGGAGCACTACGACGACAACCTCGCTCATTCGCAATGGCTGTCCATGATGTATCCCCGTCTTGAGCTTCTTAGGGATTTTTTGACAGATGATGGCGTTATCTATGTTGCTATTGATGATAATGAGGCTCATTACCTCAAAGTAATCATGGATGAGCTTTTCCAGAGAAAGAACTTCCTAACAACTTTTGTCTGGCAGAAAAGCTATGGCGGCGGGGCTAAGGCGAAGCACTTCGTTGGCCTGCATGAGTTTGTCCTTGCTTATGCCAAGGATCTGGAACATTTGCCCGCAATGTTTCTTCCTGCCGACCCCGAGCTTGCTAAGCGCTATTACAAGCTTGCCGACCAAAACGAGGCACAGCGTGGTCCTTACAGGCTTCAGCCTCTGGCTACGACAAGCATGGACGCACGGCCAAATCTTCGCTATCCGATTCCTCATCCGGAGTATGGCGATCTGTGGCCAGAAAAGCAGTGGCAGTGGTCAAAAGACCGTGCACTGGCGGCACTCGCAAATGATGAACTTGTATTCAAAAATGCGGGCGGAAGAGTCTCGGTCTCTTACAAGCAGTATCTAAAGGATCCCGACGGGGAAGAGAGAAAGCAGAAGCCAAAGTCAATCATCACGGGGGTCTACACGCAACATGGAACAAGTGAGAGCGTGGCCCTCTTTGGACAGGAGCATAAGTTTTCATTCCCGAAGCCGGAAGGGTTGATTGAGACACTCCTTGAGGCGTCTACTGAGCCCGGTGATCTGGTCTTGGATAGCTTCTTGGGCTCTGGAACCACCGCTGCAGCTGCCCACAAAATGGGGCGCCGCTGGATAGGGATAGAGATGGGCGAGCATGCGAGGTCTCATTGTCAGCCGCGATTGAAGAAGGTCGTTGATGGTGAACAGGGTGGCATCTCTCAAGCAACGGGATGGAAGGGGGGCGGAGGCTTCCGGTTTTACAAGTTGGGAACCCCTGTTTTTGATGAAAGCGGACACATCCGGGACAGCATCAGGTTTGAGCATTTGGCGGCCCATCTATGGTTCGCGGAAACCGGCGTCGCTCGTTCTACCCGCGCTCCCAAGCAGCCGTTCCTGGGCGAATATCACGGGATCGGCTACTACCTGCTGTTCAACGGCATCTTGGGCGATGAAAGCAAGACCGGCGGCAACGTGCTGACCAAGCGGGTGTTGAAGGGCCTGCAACCCTTTGATGGTCCAAAGGTGATCTACGGCGAGTCGTGCGACTTGCCCAAGGAGCGGCTGGAGGAGCTCCAAATCACCTTCAAGCAGACCCCCTACGACATCAAGGCACGCTAAGCATGGCTCTTTCTCTCAAGGTTTATCAGCAGCGGGCGCTGTCCAGTTTGGCCCGGTTCCTGGAGGACGCCCGGCTGACCGGCCCCGCATCCGCGTTCGAGCAGAACGTGGATCCTGGCCTAGTCACCCACTACAAACCCATGCCGGGCATGGAAGCCTCGCCCTACGTCTGCCTGCGCATCCCCACGGGCGGCGGCAAGACGGTCATGGGTGCACACATCATCCAAGCTGCAGGCGACGCTTACCTGGAGCGCGAGTTCCCCTTGGTCATGTGGATGGTGCCCACCACCCAAATCAAGAGCCAGACCCTGGAGGCGTTCAAGAACCCACGCCATCCATACCGCCAGGAACTGGACGAGGCGTTTGGCGGCAAGGTAGCGGTCTTTGACGTGGAGGACTTCACCCACATCCGTCCTGCGGACCTGGGCACCAAGGTGTGCGTGGTCATTTCGACCATGGCGGCACTGAGAGTGGAAGAACGCGAAGACCGCAACGTATACAAGCACCACGAAGATCTGGAGCCCCATTTCGCTGGCAGCGTGTCGGACCTGCCCTACTTGGAGCAGAACAAGGCCGGTAAGGCGATTGCCTCGTTCGCCAACCTGCTCAAACTCCACGGACCGTTGGTCATCACCGACGAGGCCCACAACGCCAATACCCCACTGTCGTATCAGGTCTACGAGCACTTGGGCGCCAAAGTGGTGGTGGAGCTGACCGCCACCCCTGAGGCCAGCAAGAGCAATGTGTTGGTAAGCGTGAGCGCTTTTGAGCTAAAGGGCGCGGACATGATCAAGTTCCCGGTCGTGCTGAAGGAGCACGTCGGACAATGGGAGGTGGCTGTGGGCAGCGCTGTCGCCCGCCGCAACGAGCTGGGCAAGACCGCGCTTGGGGAGCCGGACTACATCCGTCCCATCCTGCTGATCCAGGCCGAGAATGCAAAGGGCACGGCCACGGTGGAGGAGGTCAAGAAGCACCTCGTCGACAACGAAAAGGTGCCCGAGCAGGTGATTGCCATTGCGACTGGGGACCAGCGTGAGATTGACGGCGTGGATCTGTTCGCCAAGGACTGTCCGATCGAGGTCATCATTACCAAGCAAGCACTCAAGGAAGGGTGGGATTGTTCTTTCGCCTACGTCTTCTGCTCGGTGGCCCAAGTCAAAAGCGACAAGGACATCCAGCAGTTGCTGGGCCGTGTGCTGCGCATGCCCTATGCCACCCGCCGCAAGCAGGAGGCCATGAACAAGGCTTACGCGCACGTCACCACCACGGGTTTCAACCTGGCGGCGGCAGAGCTGACCAAGTCGCTCATCGATATCGGGTTCAACCCGTTGGAAGCCGTCGGCGCAGTGCTGCCGGATCTCACCCCCGGGCCTGGTTTGCCGCTGCAAGGCGGCAACGTCAATCCGGCCCCCGTCACGCCGAAGACCACGATCGCGGTGAGCAAGCAGCCAGACCTCACCGGTATCCCCGCTCGGGACCAAGCCAACGTGGTCTTTACTCCGAGCGAAGACGGGAAGGGCGGATCGGTCGAGATCACGGGCGAGGTTGACGATTCCACGGTGGAAGCGATCACCAAGGCTGTGCCAACCAAGGAGCGCGAGGAAGCGACGGCCACGATCCAGCGGCACCAGATCACGGCCAAGGCGGTCAAAGCGCCCAGCCAGAACGGCGTGGTGTTCAGTGTCCCCCGGCTCGGCGTTATGGAGCAGGGCGAACTGGAGTTCGTGGAGAGCGGTGCCACGCCCCCGGGCTTCACCTGGGACCTGCTGGCCTACCCGCCGGACCTCTCCAGCCTCAAGTTCAACGCCGACAGCCAGACATTCGAGGTGGATTTGGTTGATGCAAAGGTCAGCTACACGAAGATCGATGACGACGTGAACACCTACCTGCCGGGCTTTGCCAAGGACCGCACTCAAGCGGATTTGGTGGGCTGGCTGGACCAGAAGATCCGCGATCCGGGGGTCAAGCAGCCGGTTCTTCGCGAGTGGCTGCGCCGGTCCATCAGCGGGCTGTCCGAAGATCGGGGCTTCTCACTATCCCAGCTGCTCAATGGCCAGTTCGTGCTCCGGCGGAAGCTGGGCGAGCAGCTCCAGATCGCCAAGGCCGATGCCCTCAAGGATGGCTTCCAGCAGGCCTTGTTCGGTGCGAATGCCGAGATCGTGGTCAGCGACGAGCCGGATGCTATGTTCACCTACCCGGCGGACTTCAGTAGGTATCCGGGGCACTCGTATTACGAACAGCAAGGCGGAACTTATAGGTTTCGCAAGCATTACTACCCTTTCGTGGGCGATCTTCAGTGGAAGACCGCCAGTGGCAAGGTCGGTGAAGAGTTCTTGTGTGCCCAGGCCATCGATCAGCTGGATGAGGTGGAGTTCTGGGTCCGCAACCTGGTGGACAAGAGCCAGTTCTGGATGCCGACGTCCAAGCAGCGCACCTACCCGGACTTCGTTGCCAGGCTCAAGGACGGTCGCCTGCTGGTCGTTGAATACAAGGGCGGCGACCGATACACGGCGGACTCCGAGAAGGAGAAGCGCATGATCGGCGAGCTTTGGGCCACTAAGAGCAATGGCCGAGGGGTCTACCTCATGGCTCAGTTGAAGGATGAGAAGGGCAACAGCGTGACTGAGCAGCTCCGGGCCGCTATCGCGTAGCTTCTTAGTCTTAGGGAATGAGACGACACCAGCTTATTGTTGTCGTCGAAGTGAAATCGCCATCGATAGTTATGTGGCGACTTCGTTGGATGTGTAGCTAGTTCTTAAAATGGAAACAGGGGAAATATGGACGGAAACTTCGCTTCAACAATCGCAGACGCGGTCGCAGATGCGGCCAAGCAGATGGGACATGTCAACATCCTGATCGCCGGCCGGTCTGGAGTCGGGAAGAGCACGCTGGTCAACGCCATCTTCCATGAAGATTTGGCTGAAACGGGGCAGGGGCGCCCTGTCACCAAAGAAACCAAAGAGATCACCAAGGAAGGCATGCCTGTATCGATTTTCGACACGCGCGGGCTGGAGATGGCAGACTACAAGAGCACCATTGGCGCGCTGACCGACTTCATCCAGGCACGAAAGAACGAGGTTGATCCGACCAAGCACATTCATGTCGCTTGGATTTGCGTGATCGAAGACGGTCGACGAGTGGAGCCAGCTGAAGTGGAGCTTCATGCTGCTCTCGCGAAGGTGGTTCCGGTCATTGGCGTCATCACCAAGCATCGGTCCGACCAAGGCTTTAAGAAGGACGTTGAAGGGCTGTTGCCGGAGTGCCGCAACATCGTGCAAGTGCGAGCGATCAGGGAAGAGCTCGATGACGACGTCGTTCTTTCGCCAAAGGGGCTTTCCACTTTGGTGGAGGTCACTATCGGCGCCATCCCTGAGGGTGCAAAGCGCGCTTTTGCTTCCGCTCAGAAGGCTGACTTGAATACAAAAAAGTCTGAAGCCCGCAAGATCATCATGGCGGCAGCCACTGCGTCTGGCGCCGCGGGGATAAGCCCGATTCCTTTCTCGGACGCGATGATCATTGCCCCCGTGCAAATCGGTATGATCGCCAAGATCACATCGATCTTTGGCGTCAATCTGACTAACTCGATGCTCACATCGCTTGTCAGCTCGGCGGTGGGTGTGGCCGGTGCTAGCTTTCTTGGTCGCACCTTGGTGAGCAACCTGCTCAAGTTCGCTCCGGGCATAGGGACCGCTGCGGGAGCGGCTATCTCTGGAACGACGGCCGTCGCGCTGACGTCGGCGCTGGGCGAAGCCTACCTTGCCGCTATGGTCGCTATCTTCACGGACGACCCGGATGCGTCACCAACTGGCGAAGAGATTGGCGCCCGCTTTAAGAGCGCAATGAGAGACATGCTTAAGAAGTGATGCACATGCCCGGCCCATCATTTGATGAGCCGGGCTGCTTAACGAGGTCTGTCGGAATCCAATGGCTAGCCAGTGTTTCCAGATCGGACGACATTTTTCTTCATATGCGGGCGCTGCAAGCGGGAGTTCACTCGTAGCAGTCCTTTGGGCCTCTAGCGTCCGCTAGTGCAGATCGCTGGAGACCCTGCGTCAATCTGTCCTGAAGCAGATAGCTGCCAGGTGCTTAATGCAATAGCATTGGCTGGAAGTCCAACGTCAGATGCTCTAGGGGGAGCGCACATGGCCATTCGAACGTTTATATTTCTTCTTGGTTTCATCGTCCTGCCGTTCACCGCTACCGGCTCCCAGCTGTTCGCTGTGACTCCCAGTGGCACACCCGAGGCGGTGTTCTCAGGCAAGGCATCGGTGGCGGTCTCCCGCTTGTCCAGCAAATGCATGGATGTCCAGTGGACGGTCGTGAGCAGCAGCGATACGGAAGTCGTTTGCGAGTCGCCGTTGAGCACAGGCCAGTCCATCATGGGTCAGATGCTGCTCGGCAACAGCTACTCCACGCCACCTCGGCGATTTTTCCGCTTCAACGTGAGTGAGCTGTCCGGAGTCTCGCGTGTGCAGGTGTCGGGCTGGATGGAAACCCAGATGGCCTTCGGCCAGATGCAGCGTGCTCCTTTTTCAGGGGCGGACTTCCACAACAGCATCATGAACTTCCTGATCAGTGCGGGAGGCGCGTTCCCCGCAGGGACGACCTTCCCCAACCACACCGTGCTCGGAGTTCTAGGTAAAGTCGCTCCGCGCGGCAGGGCTGCGGTCTACGAGGTGGCTGAGGTGACGCCTGGTGGAGCCGCGGACCGAGCGGGCCTCAAGGCAGGAGACGTCATCACCTCCGTGGCCGGAAAGAAGTTCAAGACCGATGGTGACTTCCTGGATGGCTTGGCAAAGGCAACCAAGGCGCCGACCTACCAACTCGATGTCACGCGCAACGACGCTGCAATGCCGCTCACCGTCGACCGGGAATACCGTCCCACGGCCACTCGGGTCGTCAGCGTCGCGGGGGAGCCCGCCCCGGTGCCCGCTCCCGTAGCACCAGCCCTTTCGGTTGCCGATGAGTTGGCCAAGCTTCTGAAGCTCAAGGAGCAGGGTATCCTGACGCAGGCCGAGTTCGATTCGCAAAAGAGCAAGCTGTTGAACCAATGAGCATTCCGTCCGCCCATTCCGTAGCCCGGGCGGGGCGTTGGTTTCGATCATCAGAAGAACCCTGACGCGAAGCGATGGACCATTTTGAAGGCGTAGTGTTGGACTACTTACGGGCGGATCGGGCGCTGTTCGTCAACAGCCAATGCTGTATCCAGCTCAACGAGGGAAAGAACCCCGACACCAGCGGGCCGCATTGGTATTGCGACGCCCTTGCAGTGAGTTTCAAAGAGCAAGCAGCCTACCTTTGTGAGATCACGTATGCCGCCCGTGCGCCGTCCCTGCTGGCGCGCTTGAGGGCCTGGGACGAACACTGGCCAGGCTTGCGCGCAGCTCTCTTCCGGGACAGCGGTGTGCCCTTGGTCTGGACGGCAAGGCCTTGGCTGTTTGTTCCGCAAGCTCATGCAGCTCGACTCCGGGCCAGCGTCGAAGCGTTTGCCCACCTACCCAAACCTCGGATCACCTGTTTGGAAGAAGTGGTCCCTTGGCGATACCGCTCTTGGGATCGCGGCCCCTACGTCGACCCGGGTTCATAAAGAGCACTCCGAGGGAACGTTCGGCCGAGCCATTGCAGGGGGGCGCAGAAAGATGGGGGCCTGTCTCGCAAGCGCGTTATCGGATATAACCAAGCCGTCCTTATCTGACCGAGTATCTCAATGGCCCTGACCACCCTCAAATCACTCGATGCCGAGATCAAACAGCTGGAAGCCCAGAAAAAACTGGTCGAGAAACGCGACGGAGAGGTGCCCAAGGCGCTCGCAGTGCTCCAAAGGTATGCGAAGGTCCTCACTCTCGCGCAGCGGCGGCAGGTCGCCAAACTCATCGGAGAACCGATTGACACCCAGCCGGCGCGCGCGCCCAAGGCGGGCACTGGATCGTTGAAGGGCCGCAAGCTCGGCAAAGTCGCCGCGAAGTATCGTCTTCCCAGCGGTGAGACATGGGCGGGCCGTGGCCTGACCCCTAAGGCCTTCACCACGTGGGCCAAATCCGCCGACGGCAAAGCGTGGGCCAAGGCCAACCCGGGTGCAAAGTTCCCGCCGGCCGATGGCGCGGTGAAGAAGGCGGCGACAAAGGAAGCCAAGAAGCCGAGCAAGGCGGTCAAGAAGGCGAGCAAGGCCAAGCCGATTCGGAAGCCCGCCAAGAAGGGCTCGGCGAAGGCAGCTGCTTAACACATGCACGAAGGCCTCACCGATGCTGGAGGGGCGCAAGCCCAGCTGCCTCGGGCGACAGCGCCGTGTGCGTGATGCAGTGTTGGGTCATCATGCCGACCAGACGAACGTCGGACCGCTTTGGCTACGACTAAGCAAGATCCGAGGACCGAGGAGACTTCATCATGGAAGACAGCGCATCGTTGAAATTTGAAGACTGGCCAAACGCGGTAGCCTTTGTGCCCTACGTGGGAAGCCGCTATCTAGAGGGATTTGGCGGGCGCCGTGTGCTGCTGTTAGGCGAGTCCCACTACCGCGAAGACGGGTGGACCGACGACCCCGTCCTCACTCGCCCCTTCACCCGCAAGACGTTCGGTGACATGGAGACCTGCGAGCGAAAGGGCGGAGGAAAGTTCTTCGACGAGTTGGATCGTTTGCTGACGGGCAATCGAACACCAGCGCTTTCCGATGCAGCGCAGGCTTGGGAACGCGTCGCCTTCTGCAACCTTTCCCAACGTTTCGCTGGCACCGCAGCAGGGCATCGCCCGTCGGGTTCTGACTTCAAGGACGGCGGGAAAATTCTGGTAGACGCGATACTTCCGATCCTCCAGCCAGAGGTGATTCTGGTGCTGGGGCGGACGGCATGGCGCATGTTCGCGCACGGTGAGCGCGCCGATCAGCCCTTCTTCCACGCGCGCCACGTCAACTCAGAAGGGCGCCGGCGACGCTACTTGGAGGAGCGGCATGTATGGTCGCTTGATTACGGCAATGGTATGGCGTGGATGACTTGGGTCTACCACCCCTCGTGGAACGTGGATTGCTGGGAGGACCGCGCCGCAGCGTTACGGCACCTGCTGGCGTGTCCACACGACTGGCCCGTGGCATAACTGAGGATCCCCCGAGAAGCGGGGTTGGGGCATGGGAAGACAATGACTTGGTTGCCTAGGCTGCCGCGGCCATGGCCCGCTACATGCGCCAGCGTATTGCCCGTATGGATTGGCTCACCTTCAACGCCTGATGACTGGAGAACGGGCGTCCCTGGTGGGCGCTCGATGTCACGGCGCACCGCCGCCTAGCCCGTGGACCCACCGCGGCCACCATTTTCCCTTCGCCAGCTGACGTTGCACCAACGTTCGATAGTCAGTAGCTGAGGGTGCAGGCGCAGACCGTTTGTGCCGGCGGTAGTTGCAAGCCGCGTGAGCCGCCACGACGTTGCCTACCATGTCTTTCCCGCCGTCTTGGCGAGCTACGAGGTGCTCGGCCGTGCATCGGAGCGGGCCAGCAGAGCGTGGTCGAAGCGCCAGCTCGCCTGGGGAGGATTGCCACATGGCCAAGCCGCAGTAGTAACAGCGACCGGACTGGGCAAGAAAGGCGAGGGCACGAAGGGATTTGAGGCGTTGGTTGCTCATCAGGGGCTCCGGAATCGAAAGGATTCCCGTGCCTCCTATAAGAGAACCTCGGGCACCCGGAGCCTATTGGCTATGCGGGCACAACACCGGCGCTTCTGCGACCGGCACCGGCTTTATAGCGTGGGGCGGGAATGCGCGCAACCGGGGGCCGTCAGGACGGTCGCGGAGCGACGGCGAGTAACGTTTTGCCGAGGACCCAGAGGCCGCCACCATTCCCATCAGCGATTGGGTGGCTTGGGAGAGGTGCCGGCCGAGAATCAGTCGGGTGTCAGCACCGTTAAAAATCGACCCCTTGCGCATTCCGCTTTTTGAAGTAGATCTAAAGGGAAGGCTACAACGGCCCTTTCGCTCTACCCACAAACCAACGGAGGTTTAATCAATGCGCAAGTCCCTACCCATTCTCACCCTCGCCCTGGCAGCCTCCTCGGCTTCTGGGTCCGTCGCCGCTGACGACCTCACCGAAGACCTCACGGTGTCAGCGACGTTCCGCAACGAGTGCTTCCTGCAGGTCAATGACATCGGTGGAGGCGAATACGGTGGCCTGAGCACTGGCACCCAAGGCTTCTCCAATGGCGCTCTACTCGTCCGCTGCAACGCCGGGACGGCTTACAGCATCGTGCCGGGAGATGGCACCAACTACGGCCAAGCCGTGGGCGAGCCCAACAAGCGTGCCGTCTCCGATGGTGCAGGCAACTTCGTTGCCTACGGGTTGTTCAAAGATCCAGGTGCAACTCAAACGTGGGGCGCGGGTGCGGATTTGATAGAAGGGGTGGGGACCGGGGAGAACCAGCAGCTCGGCGTGGGCTACGCGTTTTACAATATCAACAAGGTCCCCGGTGGCGACTACTCGGACACCGTGGCCGTCACCCTGACCTTCTGACTCGTATAGCGAGTTAGCAAGGTGCAATGAGGCCCCCGAGTAATCGGGGGCTTTCATTTATGTGTGGGTTGACAAACCCATATGTTTTGGTTGGATCAAAGGAGGTGTTTTGTCTGGGAGGACTTATGATTCGTTCGCTGCTGTTGTGTGCTGCTTTGCTCGCTGTGCCAAGTGCCGTCTTCGCGAGCAGCATTTCGTTGTCCCCGACGTCCATTGTTTCCAGTTCGCAAGAAAGGTCGGCCGCGTTGGTTTTGGAAAACAGAGGGGAAAGCACTGAGCGTTACCAGGTTTCGGTTTACGCTTGGTCGCAAACCCCGGACGGCCACGACGTTGCGGTGGCGTCGCAAGACCTTATGGCGGCGCCTTCGGTTATCGAGATCCCGGCGAAGTCCAAACGTGCTGTCCGGGTGCTCCGCGTTCGAGAGCAGGGTTCCCCGGCGTATTACCGCTTGCTGTTGCGCCAGCTCCCATCTGCTCAATCACCTAACGCGCCAGACGGCCGCATGAGGTTGCTGGTCAACCAAGACCTGCCTGTCGCGTTTGAAGACGCCAAGTCCGGGGAGCCGGTGTTGAGTGCCCGCTTCACGGCTCAAGGGGTTTTGCTGTCCAATGACGGGGCCAAAGCGGGGCGGCTGACCAGCATTGGCCCCGCTGGCCACGCCCACTGGCGCGAGGGCGCGTTGGGTTGGGTGCTGCCCGGCCAGAGCAAGCTCATCCCGCTTAAACCCGGCCTCCGCGCCCCGTCCTTGTCGATCACGGTCAACGGCAAGCCCCTCACCGTCGCAGCGAAGTAAGGGGCCCTCATGCGGAGCTGGGGCGCCTTGGCCATGGCCCTTGCCTTGGCTGGAACTGCACATGCACGCATCCCTGAAGGGGTGGCACCGGTGCTTGCAGCGGCCCTGGTCAACGGCAAGCCCGAAAGGGACCCTGTGCTGCTCTGGCAGGACAACGGGGCATGGGTAGCGGAGGCGGCGACGTGGGCCCAATTGGGCGTCGTCCTCAAGCCCAACGAAACCGGCGACCTCACCGACACCCACCTAGGCGTCACGCTTCAATACAACGCAGAGAACGCCACGGTTGAACTGGTCATCCCCGCCGACCGCAAACCCGCTCAACAACTCACCACGCGAGGCAACGCGATGCCTGCGGTGGCTCCCGCCATCGGCGGACTGCTGGTGAACTACAACCTGGCCACCCAGTGGACCGACGGCAGACAAGCCACGTCGGCCGCGCTGGATCTGCGAACAGGCGGGGGGTGGGGCGTGGTCTCCAGCACCGGCCAGCTCAACCAATCGCCCGACGGGTTTGAGATGCGCCGGGGCATGACGACTTGGGGCAAAGACGACGTGGAACGCCAGATCAGCGCCCAAGCCGGCGATGTCTACGCCACCCCGCGCGGCGGGCCGGTGGCCTTGGGGGGCTTCCGCATCGCCAAAGACCCTGGAGCCTTGGACCCGCTTACCCCCACGTATCGGGTGCCGATGCTCGGAGGCCTGGCGATGGACCCCGGGACGGTGCGGGTGCTGGCCAACCAAGCCGAGATCTCCCGGCAGGACGTCAAAGCCGGACCGTTCACCCTGGACGGGCGTCACTTGGCCCAAGGCGCCAGCCAAACAGCGGTGGTGGTGCGCGATGCATACGGCCGCGAGACCGCGGTGAGCACACAACGGCTCTACGTGGCCCCCAGTTTGTTGCGGCCCGGTCTCTCCACCTGGGAGCTGGCCGCAGGCCGGGTGCGAGAGGATGAAAACCGGTATGGCGCGGCGGGGGTGTCCGGAAACCTGGCGTGGGGCATCAACGACCGGTGGACCCTGAGGGCAGGGGGCCAGGCCGACGAGTTCGGCAACCGCCACGTCACCGTGGGCAGCACCCAAGCCTTCGGCACGTGGGGCGTGTTCGATGTGGAGGCGGGCACGTCCACGGGCGGGGGCATGCGTTGGGCCGTCGCGTATGACTACCGGGGTCCGGTGTGGGGGATTCGCCTGCAGCACGAGCGCAATCAGGACTTCTGGCGCCTTCAAAGCGAGCTCAGCACCCCGGTGGAACAGCGCACGCAGGCCAGCGTGTCTTTTCGTCCCAACCGGCGCTTGTCCGTCCAAGGGACCTACAGCGCGATCGACACCGGCCGCTCCAACCTCGCCTTTGTTGCCGTTGGGGCGTCTCTCAACTTTGGGGCAGCCGGCCAGGTCTCAGCCAACGTCTTGCGAGACATTCAGGGCGGCGATCTGCAGGTGGCGGGGAGCTACACCTACCGCTTCAACCGCAAGGCCTCGATGGGCATTCGCGCCCGCCAAGCGCCGGGCCAGAACAGCGTGGGTCTGCGAGGCAACTACCGAACTGAGAACGGCGTTCGCCTGGCGGCAGAACTTCAGGACGGCGATTGGGGCACCCAGGCCCGGGTAACCGCCGATGCGAGCACTCGCTGGGGCGACGCGCGGATGGAAGCCAGCCAATACGACGGGCAAAGCAGCGTGTCGGGAAGCGTCGCTGGTGCGTTGTTCATCGACCAACAGGGCATCGCTTTCGGCCGCCCGGCTTACAGCAGCTACGCGGTGGTGGACGTGCCCGGCCAAGCGGGCATTCCGGTGCGAGTGGGTGGCAGCCCTGCAGGCGTCACGAATGGCCAAGGTCGCGTGCTGGTGACCAACGTCTCCGGCTTGCTGCCCACTGAGGTGTCGCTCAAGGACAAGGAGCTTCCCATGGGCGTGGAGATCGGCGAAACCAAAAAAACGGTCACGGCACCTCGGCAAGGTGGGGTGCGCGTGACCTTCCCTATGGTCACCCAGAACGCGCGTGCCTTCGCCCTGACCGGCAAGGCCATTCCTCCGGGCTCCATGGCAACGACCTCCACCGAGCAGGCGATGGTGGGCTATGAGGGAGCGCTTTACCTGGAGCACCCAGGAGCGGGGCAGGGGGTGGACGTGCCTGGCGTGTGCAAGGCGGTGTTGCCATCCCCGCTGCCGGGCGTTGAGGCCATCATCAGCATTTCATGCCAATGATGGCTTCCGCTGGCTTAGTCTTGGTGTTTCTGGCCGCTGTTTTCTACCTCGGTGACATTGACGATGACAGCATCGTCGATATCAAAATCCCCTGTAATAGCGCATATATCTCCGATCTTGCAGGCGTCAAAGATCTTGGGAGCTACCTTCTCGTCTGCGACCTCAAAGTCAAAGGTGCCGGCGTCTGGCGTTTCGAAGTTGCATATCATCGTGCCGCAGTCATAGTGGCCCACGATCCGCTCACCCTTCAATATCTCTGCATGGGCACGTGATGGGGCCATGGCGGCACCGATAATTAAAAGCGCTGCGACGAAGTAGTTCCTGTTCATTCCACGTCCTTGGTTTGGTGAATGCATTCCTGACATCCTGCCGCCGGTTAGGTCAGCGTAAGAGTCGAGCCTTTATCGACCGGGAGCGCGAAAGCTTGAGGGGCACTGAACTTTCAAGCAGTTCGGCTTGCACGTATCGCCAGTGCAAGGCGACGACACGAGACGGTCCAACAGAAGCAGTCGGCTGGCGGACCGGTTATTATCGGCGGCAATAAGTGGCGCAAGGAATGCTAACGATGGAAGCCTTTGACTGGTCCAAAGCCCCCTTTGCTGCCACTCGCTGGCGGGGACAGGTCATCCCGGACGCACTGCCCATACTGATCCGGTGGGCTCAAGAAGGAGAGCCGCATAGCTACAGCGACTTGGCTCAAGAGCTGCATGACCAGTTCGGCCACGCCATCAAGCCCCGTAAGGACCTCTACGGGACCGTTGCTGGCGGTGTCGCCCAAGCAATCGAGTGGCTGAGTGGCCAGTGGGAGACCCCAATCCCCCCACTGCATGTAATCGTGGTGAACAAGCAGACCAGGCACCCCGGCGATGGCGCGATCACCATCTCCCCCGCTTACTTCCACGGCAAGAAGTGGGTCACCGAGGAAGAAAAGCGGGCACACCTCCGTCAAGCCATGGAGGACGTGTTTACCTACCCTGATTGGAGCCGAGTAGCTGCCGCGTTGGGGGCGACAACGCTCATGCCGCGAGCTGGTGCCAAGCCAATAGACGCTAACGAGCAGGTTATCCCGCTGCCCAAAATCCAGCAGGGAGGAGGAGCTGAGAGCGCGGAGCACCAAGCCCTGAAGCGATGGGTGCGGGAGCACCCCGAAGAGCTGGAAGACTTCGGAGAGTTTGAGCCCGGCAAGAACGAGGCGGTGCTGAGCAGTGGGGACCGCTTGGACGTGCTATTCGACAATGCCAGACAGCGCTTGGCCGTGGAAGTAAAGACCAGCAAATGCTCGGAGGACGAGCTCATGCGTGGGGTATACCAGTGCGTGAAATACAGAGCCATCCTCCGGGCAGAACAGTTGGCCATGCGCCAAGTTCCCAACGGCGAGGCCGTTCTGATCTGTCCGCGGGCACCCGACAAGACGACTAAATCTCTCATCAAGCGACTGAACGTGAACTTCCACCGGGTGCCAGTCGATGCAGAACGCTGAGCAAGGGCGCGCGGGAGAGCGTGCGTGAGGGGCCTGGGCTGGGGACCCATTGGGTTGCTTGTCGTAGCAGGCTGGATGCTCAACAAAATAGGTGAGGGGGCTTTCACGGTGCTCCTCTACTTGGTGATCGGGGTGGTCCTGCTGCGTGAAGTTATGGCTCTCATAGCGTGGTTCGGCTGGTTAAAGCCGCCGGCTTCGTCTGCAGCGAATGACGCAACGGAAGCGAAGCGGCAGCGCAGCGAATCACGTCGAGGGGCGAGCGTTGCAGAGCTGATCAGGGCCGTCCAGGGGCTGGATGCGGATCGCATCGAGTTCCTGGTGCTGCAAAAGAACATCAGCCCGTATGAGTCAGGGCGTGTTCCAGGGCAGGCCGGTATCTCGAATGCCAGTCGAGAAGCCCAGGCGGTGGGGTATCGAGCTGCAACGGAGTTCTTCGAAGAGTGGTCGAGAAACGGCGCCAAGGCGCGCTTCTCAAGGACATGAGGCCGGTGTCAGTGAGGAGTCAGCCAAACACCGTCCTCCGCAATGTTCTGCATTGCGTTGACTGCCTCAAAGGCCACCTCACTCCCACAGCCACCCGCCTTAAACTGGCCGAACTTAACTGGACGAGCACACAACCGATGACGCGTTATCCCTGCCTCGTTTCGCTCGCTGCGACTGCGGCCATGATCGCCTTAGCTGGGTGTGCTTCAATTGATCGGCCAGTCTTGAGCCACTTCGAAATGACCGACAGCGGGTGGAACATGACAGCCAAGACCGCGGCAAACTATGCTCCGGACAGTGAATCGGCGGAGAAGGCCCGTCTGGGGTGGATCAAGCAATACACCGAGGCCAACGGGTGTAAGGGGTTCGAGGTGGTCTCGCGTCGCTGGACCAAGGAGCCTACGGGTAACTTTGTTCAAACCGGCTTTTCCGAGTCTGTGGGGTCGCTCGCCTACACCGGGACCTGCCAGCGCTAGCAGGCGTTGCAGCCGTTGAGACGCGGCGAAGCCAAACCTTGCTGGCCTGATCTCAACGCACCTGTTCCATGCCCTCGGAAGCTTCGCAACCCCACCCTCACGACTGCGGCACCTTGTTGGTGCTGGCTTAGGAGAACGCATGAACGACGCATTGGAAGAGGTGGACACCCCCGAGAAACATATCGAGCGGATCGATGGGTGGATCCGGGCGTTGACCAACGAAGCGCATTTCCAGGACGAGCGGGTTCATCTGCTCAAGCCCTTGGTGTTGGACACCGAAGTTCAGATCGCCATGAAAGCCAAGCTGGACAAGACCCGGGGTGTGACACTTTGGAATCACTTGGCCCCATTGCTGGGTCAGGACTACATCCGAGATTTGGCCCGATTGTTCTTGGACAAAGGAGGAAAGACGGGCAGCTTGACCAACATCTGGAAGAAGCTTCAGGTGCAGGGAATTCGAGATCACTACCGCGAGAGTTACAGCCGTATGGATGATGATCTTCATGCGGAGCCCATTGAAGGCATCAGTGCTGCAACCGTCGAAGCTCGGCGGCAGCGAGATCGCGACGAGAACGCTGCCCGGTTCGATGAAAAGTGGGCAGCGTTTGCTCAGGCCATGGCTGATTTGGACGCCGACCCGCTCGCGCTGAAAATCAAGACCTTTCGCGACAAGCACCACGCGCACATGGAAATGCAGCCCATGGGGCAGGAACCCAAGCCATTCGACATCGCTACGCTGGGGTTGACGTTCAATGAGGTTTTTAGCTTCGGTCGGCGATGCCAGCAACTGCTGGCAGACCTGGGCGTCTTGTTGACCCACACCCACTGGGAGCCGGATCACTTTTCTGGCATCAGCGCCGAGAGTGGCAAGGCGTTGTGGATGACGCTGGCGAAGTGAATCACCAGCGTCTCGGTCCTGCCTGTTAGCCGTCGCTCGGGAACTGGAAATCCATGTCCGCAGCGGACACCAGATCCTCGCCAGGCATTAGCTCCAGGTCTTGAGATTCCAGCACATAGAGGGCGTGCGACGTGGTTCGGTATCGAAGCTCGACTCGGACCAAGCCCCCGTCCCCGCTCGGTGTGCTGTATTCGCCGGTCAGCTGCGCAATCAAGTGTTGCTGACCGACCAGTAGGTGTCCGGAGAAATCCGTCGAGCATTGGATCTGCGCGTTCTCACCAAGCATGCGGCGATTGGGCTCCGTCATGGCCATCAGTTGGCGCTGGGTGAAGCGCTGAAGGGACGGCAGGGGCAGGCCAGGGGATTGGTGAATCGCGACCGTTGCTGCAGCGGTAGTGTCTAAGAACCGGACCAGCTCATTGAGGATAGGCGCGGGGGCAAGGTCAGGCAGCAGGTGCTTGCACCTAGCGGAGGCCAACGCCCGATCTACGACCAAAAGCACGTTGCCGGGAGGCTCTCCGGCAGGAAGCAGTGGGCTGGCTTGGAGGGCAGCCAACGACTTGAAGCCGCAGAGGGCGGCAATCAGTTCTCGAAGGTGGTTCTTGGTAACCACAATGCCAGCATCGGCAAGGGTCTTCTCCGCCAGGAAGGCGGGGCGGGAATAGATCGACATGGTCAGCTCTCGGGTAACCGGGTCAGGTGAGTGCTTACGCCGATCCGGTGCCAGGCTGGCGGTCGAATAGGGGCTTACAAAAAGTCACGCAAGAACGTGGGTTCGAGTCACTCACAACTCCAGGCCACCGCCGTGCAGTGAGCATAGCGAGGCATCGGCGCGCGGGCAACAACGTTCAATCCCCGCTGTTGGCGGTTGCTCTGAAGCGACCTTGCCATGGTGGGGCCTCCCCTCAAGCCTTGCGGCTCCTTCTCTGCGTTCCGGCCCGTCTGCGCCCCGCTGCCGCGGTGCACGCCTTGGGTGCGGTCAAGCCCTGGCCCAGGGCCAACGGCTCGCGAGCAATCCGCTCTGCCAGCCGGGGACATCCCATGAACGCCCACCAGCACTTCGACGCCACCGACGCCGAGTTCCTCCACTGCTTCGGGTTGAGCCTTGAAGACGCCGGGTTCGACTCGGATCGGTTCTTCCACACCTACGGCGACTTGTCCCCCCGAGAGGCTGCTCTTCAAGCCGGGAACGACTACGACCTGGACCGTGTGGACCTAGGGTGGCGATAGCCGCCCCACTCGGTGGCTGAAGACACGAGCGGCCACCATAGCCGGTTCGTGTGTGCGCGGACGTGGTGCAGGCGCTTCGAGCTAGGCTGCGCTTCGGGGGCGCCTTTCCACGCAACTCTAAAAGGGGCAGCTGCCCCTTTCGTCCTGACGGCCCGCGCCCCGCATCGTAGCCTTTCATCATTCCAATCGATGAGGGGCTACTCATGAAGCACGCAACCCCGCACTTCCCCCTGTCCAACCAGCACCGCGACATGGCCATCGTTGGCCTTGCACAAGCAGGCGGCACTGTTCGCGACATCGCCCATGACGTTGATGCGTCCGCGAGCACCGTCCGCCGCGTGCTGAACGTCGCCACCGTTGCACCCGGTTGGGGCTACGGCATGCGCAAGTTCCTCATCTGGGGTGTCGAGTGGGACACCGACGGGCGGGTGCTGAAGCGCTTGCCGAGCGAAGGTGCAGTGCTCGTTGATGCTGAGCAGATTGACGATCGGGACGCGGACGAGATCGATGAACTGGTCTGCAACGCCTTCAGCGATCACCACGGTTCCTGCATTTTCGCCTGCCAAGTGTCGGAGGTGATCAAGGACGCAGAGGGATGAGCGCCATCTCACATTATCTGTATTGTTGCTTACGAGCCGGCAGATTGCGGCTTTAGTCAATAAATGATCGGCGGACGCCCTTGTCAAAACATGGAGTTTTTATAGTGTTTGTTGATGGGGAATGACATCTGAGAGAGCACATGACTGATCGCCGCAAACGCTATTTCGCTTACGAGCGTCGCTCGGGGGGCACCTGCTATTTTGCCAAGGACATGCACGAGCACCTGCAGCGCTATCCGCACACCATCGGCCATTACCAGCTGGCCCGCTGTCTGGGCACGTCCGCGCTGCTGACAGCCTCTGAAGCGAACGATCACGCTTGGTTGCCCAAGCCCAGAGCGAGGACTCCATGCCCTACACATTGAAGCCTAAGCAACCAAAGGCGGACCCCGAAGAGATCTATGCAGCGCGCATCGCTCCCGACGTGCTGGCTGCATTCGCCCGCTTGGCGGCAGAGCAGGGGCTTTCCGTTCAAGCCGCCTTGACTCAACTCCTCCGTGAACATGCCCAGGTGCGCCAGCCCTTTGCCGAGCGCGTGCGGCTTCAGAAGGGGGGAGGCCAACGGTATACGGCCATGCTGCCGGAGTGCTGGGTCGAACCACATGTGGCGATGGCGTTGCTGATTGATGGGAACAGGGCCGGGATCAAGCGAGGCGAAGCCGTGCGGCAGCTGGTGAGCCGGTGCCTGGCAGCCAGTTCGTGGCCGGATAACGAGGGGCCGTGAGCCGCACGGCGGTGGCTGCCTTTTTCTTGTCTGCGTTTTAGAACGGCTGACTGGCTTCCGTGGAGGATGCAGTGCCATCAGGGGAAGCAAACGACCAAAAGCCAAAAGCCAAAAGCCAAAAGCCAAAAGCCAAAAGCGGCTAGAGCAAAACCCTGCATGGGGAAAGAGGAAAAGGCCTCTGCGCCTACCTAGGCTCAATCTCGAACGGGGAAATGTGAGTTGGTGCAACTATTTCCAAGATCTGCTTTTGGATATCCAGTTTTGAGCTTTAGTCAAAAAATGATCGGTAAAAGGCATTGTCAAAAATGAGTTTTCTCATAACCTGGAAACAGAGAAAGGCAGTCCGCTGACCACGACTTCAAGAAAGAGACAAGCCCATGATCATCGTCCTTACCGTTTACGCCTCCAGCCTGTTGCTCGGCATCTTCCTCGCCCAGGTAATCGCTGACCGGATCGAAGCCAATCCACATTTCGTTTAAGGAGTTTCTATGTTCTTTTATCCATTCAATGAGCAAGGGTATGCTTGCGTGGACCAGTTGGACGCCGAGCGAGACAACGAAACGAACCGCCTTATGTATGAGGTGCAATCGCTCGCTCGGGAACGAGGACCGAAGGCTTGGGCACTGTTCCTGGAGATGCAAGGCGCCGGAAATGATCAGTGGGAGGCGTTGACGGCCAAGGTCGACGAGGCGTCGAACGTTCCCTCCGATGAGGGCTTTCGGGCCTATCAGGCTCATTCCTACGCCCGTTACGTGCTCACCGTCGCTCAATGCGAGCAACAGCTCGCCGCGTTGAACGCTCTTCGTTGGGACGAACCATGAGCGCTCAACCCGATCGGCTGCCCATGATCCCCGAGCCTGCTGCTCTGCTCCCCATTGGTTGTGGCCTGTATCTGGGGCGGCTGCTTGGGGGGGCATTGCCCAGCACTACCGCGTCATCTGAAACCCGATCACCTGACATCACGGAGGACACCGTCCCATGCGCAAGATCTTCAACAAGCTGCTCAACGTCGCCATTTTCGGAATGGTCCTTTTCGCCCTGGACAAGGTGCCGGATCGTCTGGACCGCATGGGCCAGACCACCTCACGCCTGGTGCAGCAAATCGGCTACACGTCACCCATGGCGGGCATCCCCTCCGGCGTTCCTGATGACATCGAGTGGTGATCATGGACACATTCAAGATTTCATTCACGGCAAGGGAACGGGGCATGATCTTCTGGGGCTCTCTCAAAAACGGCTGTGCGTGGTTGCTGAGACCCTTTCGACGTAGCGGCAAGCCGGTAAACCTGGGCCAAGCTTGGCGCAAGCCACGAAAGCACACCAAGGAACTCGTCGGCGACTACTCAGACGCGGATCGGCGCTTGTGGCTGGCTGTCAACGTCGGCTTCACGTCATTGGTCGAGATCGCATTGGCCAAGGGCGGTGATGCGTCTAAAACCTTCCAGATGAAGAACGACCTAGGGGCAACCGTCACGGTTGATCTGCTGCTGCTTTGCTGGATGAAGACGGTCGGGAAGCGGGCATCCCTGCGTTCATCTCTGGCATCTGCGGGTCTGAGCATGTGCGACCCCATTTCGCGATGGGGCATCTCGCCGGACGGTGAGTTTGGAGCTTCCGATCAGGAAGGACGGTGGATCTCCAGTCACCAAATGGATGGAAACGACGTTGCTCGGCTGTTGATTCCAGCCGGGGCTGACCCGTATCGAGCCTTCAATGACATCCGTGGGACAGGTGGCGACCGAACTGCGAGTCTTGAGTCCGGTCCAAGATGGGTCGCAGCCGAGCACGTGAAGGAATGGGGGGCTCTGGCTCGGCATGTTCACTTGGAAGAGACCCTTCCGTCAGCGCAGCTGACCGACCCACGTGCCAAAGTCCGCTTCTGATGGACGATCACGTTTCTTGTTCACAAGAAGAGCTCGTTCGCCTCGCATGCGCGGCACGCCGGGATCTTCTCGCCAGACGGCAGTTGACCCAGGCGTTGTAGGCCTGCGCCGATTTCCACTCGCCTTTGTCCAGCGCCGACGTGGGCAACGGCCCGTTCGCCGTTCCTGGGAAATGCGTCGCAGGCGTGGTGGTTCGGGAACTGACGGAGATCAAGGGCGCTGAAGAGTGTTTGCACGCGTTTCTTGGCGCGCACAAGTTGCATCAAGCGCTGCCGCCCGCAGAGGGAATCGCTGTCAAGCGGCGCTTCTGATGGCGGCGATCCCCTCGGTAAAGGGAGCGGTGGACGGACCTGGTTTACGAGTTGGGGGAGGCCGCTGCCTTAGCGCGATCGTTGAACTTCTTGCACCACTCGAGCATGTCTTGCACGTCCTTCAGCAGCTCGTCCGGCTCTGGAAGCCACGTCGGTGTATCAATGGATTGAGAGTGCTCAAACGCAGAATACTTGGTCATCATGCCGTCGATCAGGGCGCAGTCTGTCGAAGTGATCGCGCTGAGCCGCTGTAGCTTATTGCGCGTGTTGATCTCGCGCTGATAGCGGTTGATGATGCCCGAACAAAGTTCGTCCTCTACAGAACGCTCAATCAAGATTCGGAAGTTGCTGCAGGCAGCCTTCAATGCTAAATCTTTCAGCGGCGAGTCGAGCTTCTTGAGCTGTCCGATGCTGCTGACCATTTGGTTCAAGCCGGATTGTGGCTTCAATGAGAAGGCATTGATCTGCGCGGGCATGCCGGTTTTAGTCCCATCGCGGGCGATCGATTCAACCGCGACCTTGATCGCGGTCTGATCGAGGTTGGTCCGCTGCTTGGCGGCGCTCTGAAGGAGAACCATCAGCGACAACCGGTGTGTGAACACGATCACCTGGCGATGCTCGGCCAGCTCCACCAGTCGTTTGGCGACCGCCTCCTCGAAGCGTTGATCCAGCGAGGAGATGGGGTCGTCGAAGATGACTGGCATTCCCCGTGCAAGGCCTGTCGCGTCGGCCAGGAAGGCCGCCAAAGCCACGATGCGCTGTTCCCCTTCGCTCAAGATCTCACGGTTCTTGTGGCTGCCCAGTGCGTCCTTCAACTCGACGTAGAAGGTGAAAGAGCCCTTGCCTTGCGCTCGATAGGCCATGCGGACGGGGAGCAAGTTGCCTCCCAACGCTTGAAGCTCGGCATTGAAGCGATCGCAATAGCCCTTGGCCAGCTCTAACTGACCTATCTCATTGCTTTTGGTGGTGAGGGGACCGGTCCATGTCGATTTGACGGCCGTTTCCACCGTGGCCACACGCTTGAGGCGGACCACATCGGCCCAAACTGCATCGCGCTGCTCCGACAGCCACTGTTGCGCCTTCAGCTCGGTCAGGCGGGTTTCCTTCTCTTTTCGTCCCTTCGGATCCAGCAAGCCCGCGAGCGCGTCGCGCTCAGCGCTGGTCGTCTTGACCTTCTGATCGTAGGCGTTGGTCCACAACGACCACTCCACAGACGGTGCCACGGTAGCCTCGAGCATCGCTTTCAGCCTGGTATGAATGGCCGTGAGCAGCTGAGTGGCTTGTTCTGTTTCCAGGCCAACAGCGGCGCACTGGGCTTGCCAAGCGACATCGGTGAGAGGACTGGGCAATGGCTTCTTCAACGTCGTCAACGCGTCTTCCGCGCTCTTTGCTTCAGTCTGCAAGGTGTCGTTGAGGTAGCTCTCAAAGCTGGCCAAGCGGGCCTTGCCCTCGTCTCCCAACGGTTGCTGGCAGAGGACACAACAGGCTTCGTCCCCAACGTGGGGGAAAGGGTGGTCACGGTAGGCAAGACCGGTCGAATACGCCTTTGCAGCGTCCCAAAGGGTTCGCCACACGGCGTCTCCGACGCCTTTGAGCGGCAGCCCATTGAGGAAGGCCGTGGCATAGGCGGTGGCAGCCTGGCGCTTGACCTCTGCATTGCTGCGGGCATCCAGGAGTGCTTGCGCGTTCTCGTCGTTCAAGCTCTCCCTCAACGCCGAGACGCTTGTGGCCATCTGCGACAAGCGCTCCAGCTCCCCGATGGCCTTGGCGTGGGCCACCTCAGGGTTCGCCTGGGCCAGCGCGGTCTCCAGTGCTAAACGCTCATCGTTCAGCGCAGCTGGGAAGGCGCAACGCTTGTTGATTTCCTCTTCGGTCAGTTTCGCCGTCAGCTTCCGAAGAAACGTCGCCGCGCTGCTCTGGGCGTGATCTTCCGGGGTGTTGGGCAGTTTGCTGGTTAGCTTGGCCGCGCGGGCCTTCAAGTGGGTAGCGAGGTCATCGGAGATCTTGATGAGCATCCCGACGAACCGCATCGCCCGGGGAAGGTGGGTGGCGGTGGTGGCGCTGTCTCCGAACTCCAGCGCTGTGGCTGAGTCGAACACAGGGACTGCTTTCAACGTCAAATGGGAGCCGTCGGATGCTTGCCAAGTGAGATCAGCAGGCGAAGTGGTGCCGTCGGCTCGCGTCGCCGTGACTTTAATCAGAGCAGAGGCGGCAGCGGGATTCTGCTTGAACACGTTGCCGTGGATGGATCCCTTGGCCCGCGCGCCGCAGACGTGCTTCATCAAACGGGCGTAGCCCGATTTGCCGGCCCCATTTGGTCCGTAGACGACGGTCATTTGGCCATGGCTGAGATCCAGTGCCGCGTCCTCGCCAAGGGCATTGACGCCGCGGATGGAGGAGACCGAGTCGATACGAAGCTCAGCGGCGGTGGGTGTCCCCAATATGGTTCCGGGTGCCAAAGCAGGGTGGGGAGCATCCAGCTTCTTGGCTGCGTCGGCCAAGCAGTGATCTGCCAGCGCCTCCATCTCTTCTTCGTTCGGCATACGGCGGTGCTGGATCACCGTGGAAGCGGCCATGCGTAGCCAGCTCGGGCGGCTATTCAACCAGTCTTCGAGCGTCGTGGGCGCGGTAACCCCGTCCTTCTTTGCCATCGGTCACTTCCCTAGTGATTGGCGGTAGCCAGGAAGGCTCCGTCCCCCTTCCTCAATAGTGACGCGGGTCACATTTGGAGGCAAGTCGGTGACGGTATTAGGTGCGAGGGAGGAGGGGCTCAAGGATTGGCAAGGCTGGCCGATAACGGGGGTTAGAGGCCGAATCAAGGACGTTGGGCAATGTCGACAGATGCACCGAGTTCCACCGTAAAAATGATGCCTACCCTTCTCCGATGGGGGCTTTGTCTTCTGGGTGTGGCGATGGTTTCGGGTGCCGCAGCCCTTTTCTATCACCCCGCCAAGCAAAGCTCGGTTGAGCTTGACAGAAGCTTGAAGCCGCTGAAGGTTGAGGTGCGTGAGGTCGAGCCCTCGACGTTGAGTGCCGCGCTGTTGGGTGGCGGTGTGATATTGATCCTATTTGGGGCAAACGGGCTTCCTTTGCTGCGCTTTTCTGCCGCTGGCATTGTTGCCGAGACGCATCCGGTTGCAGAGATTGCCCAAAAGGTTCTTAAGGAAAACCCCCAGCTGTTGCAAAACTCCGAACCGCTGAGATCCGGAGCTGAGTCACGCTCAACCCCAGACGAGGAGGGTGAGGGGGAGGAGGAGCCGTCAGAAAGCCAGAGCGCGGCAGCAACCATTGAGCAAAACGGTATTAAGGTGAAGGTCTATGACCTTCGCAGTGTCCCATCTCGATTGCTGGCCGATTCGATCTCAAAGTGGCCCGGCGGAAATCCGCCTGCAACTATTGATCAGTTTGAATTTGCGTCCAAGCCGGAGGGCCGAGGCAACAAGTCTTGGACGGTTAAGTTTGGCGGGTTTGACCCACTTGTGGTCACCTACGGCGGAAACGGGAAAACGCGCGAAGCCACGGTGCGCTTTGCTACCAAGTGAGGGCGGAATCCACTTCCTAAGCGACTCTGGGGATGCCTTTTTTCCTGCGGTTGGTGATGGGGTGGAAGATCTGCAGCTTTAAGGAAAGCTCGAAACTAGGCGACAGCGCCCGTTACTCGGCCGCGGCTGTGGACTTGCCTTCAAGCAGTTTGGCGAATGCTTCGCGCTCTTGAGTCGGCAGCTTGACGAGCGCGTTCAACATATCCGCCAGGTGGGACTGCTGGGACACGCTCTCCATGCTCAGGGCGAGAATGGCTTCGGACATGCTTGGCGTCGTTGCGACCAAGTAAGCCGGTGGCACTTCCAGTGCTTCGGCCAGCTTGAAAAGGGCTTCCAAGCTGATCGACATCGATCCCGACTCGTAGCGGGAGATGCGGGCGGATGCAGTGTCTTTGTCCAACCCCATACGCACTCCAACCTCCCGTTGGCTCAATCCCCTCAGCTCGCGGGCTTGGCGCAGGCGCGCCGCCACGATCGCCCGGGGAGCGGACGGGGCTGCTGTCATGGGCTGAACGGATGCAGTGCAGGCATGCGGGCAGGATGACGGATGACCTACGCCCCGGGTAGACTCTACGTGACACGTAAGTTGCAGGCAACCACGGCAAGGAGCAGGGCATGAAGCGTTGGACAGGGGGCATGTGCGCGGTTGCGTTGATGGTGTCGGCTGGGGCTAATGCCCAAGACGCCAAAGGACTGCTTCGGCAGATCGGGCAGGCCATCTCGGGGACGCCTAAGGCAGTCAGTGAGCGGGCACGAAGTCCCTACATGGATCCGGCAGGCACCTATTGGGACCTTGACGGTGAGACGTTGGCGGGTGCCCAACATCTGCGGGCGGGGTTGGCCTCGACCGGAGCAGGGGGGCGGCTCACTTGCGACGCCTACCTCATTGCGATCACGCGCTCGGACTACAGACTGACCCCATCGCAGCGTCAGCAGTGCCTTTACATTGAGTGGGTCATCGACACGAAGGTCAACGGTGCCAACGGGATCACCCAGCATCAGGTAGATGCTATTGAGCGAAAGTACGGTCCCGCATTTGATGCTCGTGCGGAGCGTTTTCGACACATCGATCGCTTCGCCGTTCGAGCTGCCGTTGACCCAAGCCCGAGCTACAACCATGAGCGAGGAGTATTGGACATCTACGTGCCCATTCCTTGGGTAATGGGTTTCAGTGTGAATGGCTACACCGGCGAGGGCTTTGTCCCAGACTCGGTGCGTATCGGAAACTCGGTGGGAAGCACGGCAACTTCGGGTCGCTACCATCTCCCGATTCGCATGAGCGAAGCAGGTGCACATGCGCTGTTCAAGCAAGGGCGAGACGGCAGGGACGACCTGGTCGTTTTCACTGTGAAGCGCGTATGGCTGGAGAATGGATCCCCGCGTGCGGAGATCGACGTAGAGCGCGTCGAGGTGGGCTATCGCGACGAGAAGATCGGCGTAGACCTGATCAGGCATAAGGAGAAGCGAGCGTGAGGACTCAACTGAAGGCAATGGTGCTGGTCAGCGTCGGCTGCTTTGCAGCGGCATGCAGTGGGGAGAAGGGGCCGACCAAGGAGGACGGGGTCAGGGTCGTGGAAGGCTTCTTCACCGAACAGGGTAAGCAAGCCACGCTCCAGCGCACATGGCGGATGGAAGTGACCGACGCGGGCGGCTTGGATCTCGACTGCGAGAAGAAGCCCAATGGGGATCAAGAATGCATGGTGGCAGGGTCCGTAAAGGCCTTGGGTTACATCGGCGGCCAGCCCACCAAGCCCGAGCCGAGCACCCTCAAGCCAAAGCTCCGTGCACTGTTCCGCCCGCAAGGCGAGGGCTGGCAGGTGGTCGAATTGAAGGACGAAGGGACGTCTGCGGGCTAAACGGGCCGCAGTCCACCGCTTGACTGCACGCCGGTCCCGATCAAGCGTGCAGCCATCCAACAGGGGGAAAGGAAATGAACCAATATCCGCCGCAGCAGGTCGTGTATGCGCCGCCCGGCCCGTCCGCGCTGATCCTCCCCAGCGTGATCTTGGGTCCGTTGGGCCTGGTTGGGCTGGCGGCCGGCCTGGAGGTGATGAAGCGCGACTTCTTCATTGGCCTGGTCTGTTGTGTGCCCGGCATGCTCGTCTTCGCGTTCTTGGCGTTTTGCCTGGCGCTCCACATTCGTGCTCAGCGGCTCTGGGACTGGCACGTCCGAACGGGGCGGATGCCCTATTTCAGGAAGCACGGCTTCCTGAAAGGGGCGCTGCTCGGGGGCGGACTGGGTGTGGTGATGGTGATTGCGGCAGTCGTTCTAGGGTTCAAGTATGCGGAGCATCCCCAGCTTGGGGAGATCGCTACCGCAGCGTTTTACTTGGCTTGGCTTTGGGGCGTGCTGTTGATCGGCGTGCTGGCCGTAGTGTTCGGGTGGGTCAAGCGGGCGTGGGATAGAACGGCGTTGCCGGTTGGTTGATCTCTGTCAGATTGGCAGCAGTCGATGACACCTTTCGTCCGGGAAAGCCAAGGCGTCACTATTCGATTGCAATCCTCGGAATGGTATATTCGCGCTGCTAAGCAGAGTCAGGCGGGGACTGCATGCGACTGATCAGTGAGTAGATCAGTCGATCGAGTGGTCGAGCTTGAGGCCGCTGCACTGCGTTTATAAAAGTGCGTCGAAATCCATTCGGGGGGAAATCATGAAGGTCAGCCGGATCATAGTCTCAGTGTTAGCTCTAGTTCCCCTAGCGTGTTTCGCTAAGGGGCCGATTGGCATTGGAAAGCTTGAGGTCGGAGTGTCGCGCGACGCTGTTGAGGCCCTTTCGCAGAGCGACGGCGTCTATCTTGACTCGCCATTGGTCCCTTACGACTACAAGCACTCCAGTCCGGTCCCGGGTGAGGATAAGTTCAATACTAGGATCGTCAGTCCTTTGAGCGACCAGCCCCAGGAGGCGGTTCTTACGTTCGTCGAGGGGCAGCTGAATTCGATATATGTGAAGCTCGGGGATTCCAGTCGGATCGTGGATAGCGTCAAGTCGCTTATTGCTAGTAAGTATGGTGAGCCCAAAGTTGACAACTCCATGAAAGAGGAGCAATGCATCTACAAGGGAGGGCAAAACTTTAAGGTTTCGTCAGGGACGATTCGCTACGATTGGAGGCAGGATCGTCCAAATGCGGAAGCTGTTACCACTTCGATTTCCGATGTGGTGATGGACATGTGTCCTTCCAACCTGCGCTATGCGATTGGTGCGATCAAACTTAAGAGTTTGACGATTGGTATTGCCAAGCCCGAGAAGCCCGCGGTGAATCCCTTCTAGCGGCAAGCCGCCTGTTCTCGGTTTCTGACTAGATTTCAGGTTGGCCCCATGCACGTCAGCGTCAGCGCCTGGTAGTCCACCCGCACGGGGTTGTAGAACTGCCGATACCAGTTGAAAGCGACGGTCTGGCCCACGTTGTGCTCGTTGCACGCTGGCAGGCCTTGCTGGGTGCCGAACCCACCGTTGGGGGTGCATCCGGGCTGGCCTGTGCAGGTTGTGTAGGGCGTCGAAGCCACTACCGACGACGAGGGCCACTCCCAACGGTAGGGATTGTTGCTCTTGCCCACAAGGACCGATACGCAAGCCTGTCGGCACACAGCCAGCGACGTGCCGCCACCCGTCCAGTTGTAGTCGCAATAGTGCATGCCCATGTTGGACACGCACTCGAAGTCATAAGAGTAGGCATAGTTGATGTTTCCAACGTCTCCCAATGCGTTGCATTGCTCCGCGTAGCTCGCTGACTCGCTGACGTTCGCCGGCCAGTTGCCAGGCATCGGGGCAGGGGTCTCCGTGCGGGTAACAGGAACGTTCTGGATGGCCCAGTCAAGGCGTGCTTTCTCAGCAGGAGTCAAGCGGACCACAGAGTCGTAATACCAATAGCCAACGCCTGTAGAACCTGGGGGCGGTGGCAAGTCGTCCACGACCGCCGAATACCACGCAGCGACCTGCAAGCTGCCATCGCTGCAGCGGGGGGCCGTCGGCACGCACGTGTTGACCGAACTGCGCTGGTTGCCGGTATCTGACCAGGCCGACCATCCACCTACATTGGGCAATGGTGCCGTGGTGCGGACGGCGGGGCAGGCGTAGGTGATATCCCGCGAACGGACCTGCTCCCATTCCTGCGACACATTCCCAGTCATCCCCGAAGGGCATGACCCCGTGCGGGCGACCCACTGGGCCTGCGTTTGCCGCTCGTTGGTGGGGCATGCCTGGCAGCTGCTGGCAATGGTCGCCTTCACCACGACGGGCCGTGCCCAGGCTTCGGGATGCTCCCACGCCGCGTCGGTCTTGGGATCAACGCCTCCGTTCGGACAGACGGTGCGGGTGCGAAGCGTTTCCGTCCCCCACGTCCCCGCCAGGCATGTTCCCGTTTGCGTAAACGACTCTGCCTGCTGACAGGGCACCAACGCCGGCGGGAAGGTCGGTGGAAGGCCGATGGGCGAGGGCTGCGGCACCAACGGGGTCGCTGCGGCAGGGGGAAGGGCTGGAACTGCAGGAGGAGCAGGGGGCAGCCCCCCAGGCGAGGGCGTGACGGGATTTCCTGGGCGTGCATCAGCCACCGAAGGCGCGGATGCCACGGGTCCCGCTGGGGTCGTTGGTGCATCAAGGAAGGGAGACGGCACGGGTGCAGCCGGTTCAATGACAGTTGCAACCGAGCCACCGCTTGCCAGGCCCGAGTAATACACCACCTCCAGCACGTTCCCGCTCTCCCGGCAGGCGGCAGCCAGCGTGGGCACATCCAGCTGGCTTCCTGTGTTCCATTTCGCCGAGGTCCCGTCCACTCGCACGTCTTGAACGTATGCATCCCCCGCCACCGCACTGAGGAACGGCACGCAAGCCCGGCGGGGCACGCCGGAGAACGCTACGGTGAAACTGTCTCCAAAGCGGCGAACCGTGGAGGGAGTGATGGCGATGGGGCCGCCCCAAGCGTTCGTCAGCGCTGACGCGGACGGTGCTTTCCGGAAGTCGGCCGGTGCCAGGTTGTCCTCCACCACGCTTGACGCACTCGCGTTTCGATACGTGCCAATGACGCCGTAAGAACGATCAATGGCGTTCGCCATCGCGCGGAGGTTCTCAACATCCGTTGCCACATACACCCGGGTCTGGACACGGGGATAAAAGAACAACGCCGCCCCGCCCATGGCTGCGGCAGCACCCAAGGTCAGCAGCAACTCGGCCAGGCCAAAACCTGGAGCGGGCAAACGTGGGCGTGGGCGGGTATGCGGTGTCATGCACTTCAGAATGCGACACAAACCGGTTTTGACAAGCCCTCGGGCGCTTTTGGATTTTAGTCAAATAGCTTTCAAATCAATGGGTTGACAACGGTTGAGCTTGTGGTTGGATCAAGGTGTAGGAGCGGTTTAGTGGATAAACCAACCTACCCACAAATCCAAAAAAAGAGAGTCCGCGCATGAAGATTCATCCCACCGAAACCGCCCGCAACGACCTGGCGCACTTCCAGCTCCAGACGGCCCCGCAGTTGTTGGATCGCACCAACGGGTTGAACCAACTGGCCGACAAGCACCGCCGAATCCAGCGCCTCGCCACCCGGGCCCGCCGTGAGCGACGCTGGAAAAAGGAAGAGGAGCGCTTCGCATGAACTTGAACTTGGCTTTGCTGTTAGTCGGCATCCTGAGCACTGCGGTGTTCTACCGGGACCTGGTTGCCAACCCCCTTGACGCCGGGCGTGCATTGGTCCGGTTCTACCAACTGCCGGCCCAACGTCGGCAAAGCAGCGTTCTTCAGGACGTCTCGGCGGAGTGGTGGCGCGTGATGTTGTTGCCCGTATACGTTTTGTCGGCCTTGGTGCTCATCGGGATCCTGGGAGGTGGGCAATGAGCGCTTCGACCGAAAGCCTGATCCGGGCCATCCAAACGAACGATTCGATGGCCTTCTACGGTTGGCTGCACGTGCTCACGGGGACGCCAGACCTAGATGCCGGCGTGGCCGGTGATCCGGGCATCACCCCTTTGGCGGTGGCCGCGGTCATGTATGCCAATGTGCTCAAGTCAGACCGTCACCAAGCAGGGGGGTATGCGGCCATGGTTGCAGCGCTTCTGGACGCGGGAGCCAACCCGTTGGTTCGGATCGGGGAGCTGTTCGTCCTTAAGAGGAACCACTTTGGAAGGCTGGAACAGCGCCGGGTGGCCGATGGCAAGACCTTGGCTGAAGTATGCGAGCGCGTTCTCGCGCCCGCCATGCAGGCCTGGTTCGCACGCTATACGGTGGACCGGATGAACACCGAACTCCACCGACACCACCCGGCGTTCGTTCAATCCCCACGGCGCATCGCCGAGTGAGCTTGAAGCAAGGGCCGGCGGCTGCTCGCCGCCGCCGAAGAGCGTAGGGGAGAAAGGCAGGGGGGCACGGCTGCCGCCGGGCCCTAGGCTGTCTGAACCCAGGACGTCTGCATGGCTAAAACCCTCTAGCTGCAGGGGCCTTGCGGGAATAGGTTTGCATCGTAGTGTGTTGCACGACCTACCCATAAAAGGATCCCTCCCAATGCGGCTTGTCGTCTGCTGCTTCAAAGGGGGCGTTGGTAAAACCACGCTCTCACTCAATCTCGGCGCGTTGTTCGCCAGTCAACATCGAGTCCTGGTCAACGACCGGGATCCGCACTGCAGTTCCATTGCATGGGCTGCGCTTTCCGACCAGACCCCGTTTACCGTCGGCCGCTCATCGTCTCCGGGATTTGACCTGGAGATCCAGGACCTGCCGCCCAGCGCCCCAGTGAAGGACCAGCTGCCGGACGCGGACCTCTATATCGTCCCGACGCTGCTTGATGGCGCGTCTTTCGTGGGCTACCTGAGCACTATCGAGATCTTGCGGAAACAGGGCAGGCCCTTTCTGCCGGTAGCCAACGGAGTGAACCTGAAAAAAGCTGAACACCGCCGCCGCCTTCAAGAGCCTGACTTGGCAGGGGCTGTCGTGATTCCCGACCGAGCTGCGCTGGGAAGCTACTACCAGCTGGGTGAGACCGTCTTCTCCATGCGGGGAGCTGGGGTGGACAAGGCGCGCGAGGATATTTTACGGGTGGGTCAGGCTATCCAAAAGAGGTTGACCAACCCGGGCCGGGGGCATGCATGATGGAACTCCCTATGCTGCCCCTGCCGGACCTCATGGCTGCCAAGAAGACCCCCGACAAGAAAGCCGTTGCCACGAAGGCGCCGGCCCGCAAAGACCTCTCAAAGGCCGCGAAGGTCGTGCATGCAAAGCCAGAGCGCACCTACGCGCCGCTCGTGGACCTGGGGCAGTTCTCTGAGGAGGAGCTCGCCGAGCTCATGGTGGCCGCCGGCGATGCTCCGGGGCGTAAAACGTATTTCGACTACAGCGAAGAGACGCCCTACACCCGGTCCGGGCAGAGGATCTACCTGGAGGTGGGGCGCGATTCAACGATGTTCGACTACCGCGACGAGAACGGGACGCGTGTGGAGCGAACGATGGTCACCGTGCCGCCGAAGCTCCGCGAGCAGCTCCAAGACGTCACCGGGGAAGAGCAGCCCATCGTCACGACGGCGATCATCGCGTTGGCCTCCTGGGCCTGCCAAGAGCTCAAGAAGTCGAAGAGGCGCTTGGTGGTCACCACGGCGACCGATGACCTGGACCCGGTGCGCAAGCAGGTGAGGAAGGCGTTGGTCGGTCAGGCGCGGAAGAGGCGCTGACCCATGGCCAGCCAAGAGAGCAGCGGACGCTATCACCACGTCATTGTGGTGCTGAAAGGGAGCGAAGCGAAGAGGGCACTCTTCGTGGACATGAGCGCCAAGGAGCTGAAGCGGCGTTTTGTCAGGCCATACAAGCAGGGGAAGCCAGTGCTGCTGTCGGACAACTCTGTAGTCCAGACCCGCGACATCACTTGGACGACCATACGAGCCACTGCTGAAGTAGCCGCGCTCACCTTGAAGGGGCTGCAAGAGGCAAGCCGTCGTCACACGGACGAGCTCAATCGCAGTGGCGGGGTGGTCTTCCTGGGGCGCTTCTCTTGGGGCAACGAAGATCTGGCGGAAGAAGGGCAGGACGTCACATCGCGCTACATCCAGGCCCCGCCGGGGGAGGATAGCCTTTATCGACGCTTGGGTTCTTGGCTGGCGGACAACCTGGGCAAGGCTGGCATTGCTCTCCTGCTCACCGTTGTTTCGGCGGTGGTGCTCACTTGGTTGGGATTGAAAAAGTAGGGCAGGGTGAATGACAAGCGCCAAAGCTGAGGTGGCGCACAAGTCCAAAGATTTCCCGGCTCAGCCGGTGAGGTAAATGTATTCAATAGCCCGAAGACGAAGGAGCGCCATGAAGGAACATGCCGAATCAATGCTCAAGCGAAAACTGATCGTCAATCGGGGAGAGAGCATCGATCGGCGTAGCGCGGTCGGAACTCATCAGAAGGCTACGTGCGAGGACATTGCTAGGCTCGCCCTCGCCATGCATGACAGAAAGCACTTCTTCTCGTTGCGCAGATCTCTCGAGATGAGGTTCAGCCGGGATATCAACGGAAGCGGAGTGCAGGCGCTGGAAGTCTTGAGGACGGGGGCTGGTGATGACTCCAGATACCTTTTCCGCGTCCACTTTGAGTCAGTCCACAGAGACAGTGAGAGCTTTCTCTATGAAGCAGACCTCATCCGAGATCAGGGAAAGGACTACGAGCCGACAGTGAACTGCGGTAAGCACTGCTTCGGTGCCCAGAGTGTTTGGCTGCAAATCGATTGGAGTAGCGACGAGGTTGCTCAGTGGTACTCCGACACTCAGCGTCTTTCCACCGCCGATCCCGACAGCCTCGAAGAATGGCTGGAGTCCGATAAAGAGATGCTTGTAAAGTGTAGGGCTGGATTCATTTGTGGTTGGGAGAAGGTTCTCGCCAGAGACGACCTTGCTCGCCACGCCAATGCGGGCACGAGCTTGGAGGACCTGAAGGCACGACTGACCTGTTCTAAGTGCGGGAAAAGAAACGCCAGAATCCTTGCGCTTTAGGAGTCAGGGAGGGCGTGATTGCCTCTGTAGTCTTGCCGCAAAGCTTCCTTCCTACTAACAGCATGCCAAGCCCGAAGATACCGTCTCGTGGTGTTGCGACCCGGATAAGCCATTCTTAGGACTGCATAAGTGGACGCTGCGCTTTCATGTTCTCGCCCTCAAGCCGCGCCCAAGCTGCTCCCAGTTGACGCATTTCGTCGCTCCATGCCCCGCAAGCGCTCCAAGGGAGAAGGGGCGGTGCTCCCCTGGGCGTCTGCCACTCGGCCCTAGTCCCGTCGTTTATTGGGCAGAAGATAGATAGGTGGTCTCCGTCCCTGGTTGAGGTTTTCACCGGGAACCGAGTAGCTCCCAGAAGCCCTAAGGCCGGTTTGCAAGCGAGTCCCAAGTGGAGCCGGCGCAATCGGAACGTCATCCCACGAACTTTGCCCAAGCGTAGCCATGCGCAGTGAGCCGCCGTTCTGCGATCGCCAGAAGATCCTCATCGAAGAACGTGCGCCATTCGGTCTGCACGATGATGGCCTCACAGGTCAGGTCCATCCGACGTGCCAGCAGTAATTTGTTGAAGCCGTCCGAGGGCTTGGCGCTGGCGACGATGTCTTTGACCGTCTGGAACGGTCCCTTGCTGCGGATCATCGCTACGAAGCGGTTTGGGTGATAGTTGAATGCCTTGGCTTGGTCCACGGCCTCGAGCAGCACCTGTTCGAACTTCGCTTGCTCTTTGCTGTCCATCAAGTCTCCATCTGAAAAGGGCAGTGCGTTCAATCTTAGCCGAACCGTTGATCGGGCCCAGCGCTCGGACGCCAGGAGAGGAGCTTTCGACGGTCACGTCAATGGGGCGTTCGCCAGAATTGGTCGCTCGACGCCGAAGCGCACCCGCTAATCGCTCACCCATTTAAGGCAGTTTTCTTACGGGCCAGGTCGGACTGCTGGGATGGGCGCGCGGCCAGACAGGCAAAGAACGGCCGGAGGGATCGCGCTGGGCGTGGCGAAGAGGCAGTTGGTAGACCGGTGTCTGAAGCAGAGCCAGTGAGGTGGGGAACTGGAGGGTGAGGGCGAGACGGCGGCCCAAGGTCGCCTTTTCTATGCATGGTGCGCGAGCGGATTGGCGGCTCGGGTGGAACCTCGGGCCAAGTCCCTTGCACCTCCCCGGAGGGCGCACTTAGGACGCGGTACGCGCGTTCTTTTGAGCTCTTGAAGGGAAAAGTAACGTCAAAGGCGGCTGGAGCAAAGGCGGCGTGGATAAAGGCGGGTGGGGCCTCGACTTCCGCCGGGCCCGGCGCTCGGCTGGAAATGTGAGGTGTTGCAGGGTTTTTGTGCTTTCTGCAGTTGCCCGTCAGTTTGGTGTTTTAGTTGGAAAAAGGTTCGGTTTTTCGATTTACATTTTCCGGCTCTGTCGTAACCTGGATTCATAGGGAGGCAATACTGCTGACCGAAAAAGCCAAAAGGGATTCATCATGGAACTCACCATCAATAGCCGCAAGCTGAATCGAGAAATCACTTTTTCTCGCCCTGGCAGTTATTACATCTACGCCAATCTCAATGGCCAACCTGGCACTTTGGGTGAGCAAATCCGCGACGGGAATGGCTACACCCATTCCTACGAAGGCGAAGATAAAGAAGGATTCGAAAAGGTCTGCCGTCGTTGGTATCGCGCGCACGTCCGGGATAAGCTGCTCAATGGCTAACCCCTACGCCATCCAACCCAAGCAACCGGGCCCGCGCCGGTTGCCCACGGTTCGCATCGCTTCGGCCAAGGCCGCCGCGTTCCGGGCCTTGGCTCGCCAACGGGGGCTCACGGCCAGCGGTGCCCTGGCTGCCCTGGTGGCCGCCCATGCCGACATCCGCCAGCCGTTCGGGCCCCGAGTTCGTGCCCGGCATGGACCTGGTGGGAAGCGCCACGGCGCGATTTTGCCGGACCCGAAGGTGACCGAAGAGGTGGCCAAGGGCTTGGTGGAGGATGCCCGGAAAGCGGGGATCTCGCTGGGCGAGGCCCTGCGGCAGTTGGTGGACCGGTGCCTGGAGCAGAGCAGATGAGGGGTGCTGCAATGCCACCGCTGCCGGCCCTCCTTACGCCGCGGTGGGGGAAGGTATTGCCGACGGCATAGGGCCGGCATCTGATTCGATAACATTGCTTTGCCTAAGCTCCAGCCACTCCCGCAGCTCCGATACGTAGGGTTGCCAATGCGGCGACCTTGAAGCGACATTGACTATGCGCAACAGGCCAGCTGCCCTATTGATGTTAAGAGTGCTAATGATTAGCTCGATGAAGGAGTGGGTGTCATCGACTGCTTCAATGCCTTGTGCGAGCTCGATGATCTCATTTCCCTCGGTGTCATCTTGAGGTGGCAGGTTACGGATCATCCAGTGGAGTTGCGTTTCCGGAGCGGCAGCTGCACCGCTCGCAGGATTAAGTTTCCTGATGCCTTCGAGGCATCGCTGACGGCGCTGTGGCGCGCTGGACTCGGTTCCAGTTAGAACCGCGTTAACACGTTCCCGTCGCTGATCTTCGGTTGCATACACATCACCGTCTAGCAAGAACAGCTGAGATTCGACGCTATGTGCTCCGGAAAGCAACAATCCAGCAGCGAGTGTGAAACAGTTCGTTGCTGCGCCGTAGGACGTTATGTTTGCATAGCGCTTCATCCCGAGGGCAAAAAGCTCGTGTTCGACGATGGTCAAGGTCATTTCGTCTTCGACGAAAACCTCAAGCGGCCGATCCCGTTCGCCGGTCAGTCGGTGGAGCGCCTCGGGCTTCGTATTTGAGAAGCAATATGTTTTGTTGTGATTTTTAATCGTGTGCAGGTGCTTGATGCTCGCAATCTTCGTGAGATCTAGGATTGCTTCTCTGTGGGTCGTG